>Ga0209048_10000314_pt1 | contig 53181 bp, 41 predicted proteins | sample FrelakmetCRP12CR_FD_187146 | JGI IMG/M metagenome (GOLD analysis project Ga0209048, IMG submission 187146) | Freshwater lake sediment microbial communities from the University of Notre Dame, USA, for methane emissions studies - CRP12 CR (SPAdes)... | ecosystem: Environmental > Aquatic >...
TCCGGCAGCTTCGCCATCTCGGCGATGCCGCCCGCGTTGTCGGTGATCGGGCCGTAGGCGTCGAGCGCGACGATGATGCCCGCCATCGACAGCATCGACGTGGCCGCGATCGCGATGCCATAGAGGCCCGCGAGCCAGAACGAGGCCCAGATGGCGATGCAGACCGCGATCACCGGCCACGCGGTGGCCTTCATCGACACGCCGATGCCGGCAATGATGTTGGTCGCGTGCCCGGTCGTCGACGCCTGCGCGACGTGGCGCACCGGGCTGAACTCGGTCGCCGTGTAGTACTCGGTGATCACGACCATCGCCGCTGTCAGCGCCAGGCCCACCAGCGACGCGATGTACAGCTTCATCGGTGACAGCGACGGATCGACGGCGCCGATCCCGCCCATCATCCGGTCGGTGATGAACCAGAAGCCGATCGCCGAAACGACGCCGGCGACGATCAGACCGCGATAGAGGGCGTTCATGATCTTGCCGCCTTCCGTCGCCTTCACGAAATAGCAGCCGATGATCGACGCGATGATCGAGAAGCCGCCGAGCACCAGCGGATAGGTGACCGCCGCTTCGGCCATCACCGGCATCAGCAGCGCGCCCAGCAGCATCGTCGCGACGATCGTCACCGCGTAGGTCTCGAACAGGTCGGCCGCCATGCCGGCGCAGTCGCCGACGTTGTCGCCCACGTTGTCGGCGATCACCGCCGGATTGCGCGGATCGTCTTCCGGGATCCCCGCTTCGACCTTGCCGACGAGGTCGGCGCCGACGTCGGCGCCCTTGGTGAAGATGCCGCCGCCAAGACGCGCGAAGATCGAGATCAGCGAACCGCCGAAGGCAAGGCCGACGAGCGGCTGGATCGCGTGGTGCAGGCCCTCTTTCATCAGGTTCGGCGCGCCGTGCGCGGAACCGAGCAGGAACCAGTAGAAGCCGGCGACGCCGAGGAGGCCGAGGCCCACCACCAGCATCCCGGTGATCGCCCCGCCACGGAACGCGACGGCGAGCGCCTCGTTCAGGCCCGTGCGCGCCGCCTCGGCGGTGCGCACGTTCGAACGCACGGAAACGTTCATGCCGATATAACCGGCGAGCCCGGACAGGATCGCACCGACCGCGAAACCGCCCGCGGTCGCGCCGCCAAGCGCCCACCAGATGACGACAAACAGCAGGGCCCCGACCATGCCGATGGTCATGTACTGGCGATTGAGGTAGGCCTGCGCGCCGGCCTGAATGGCGGCGGCAATCTCGCGCATCCGGTCATTGCCGGACGGCTTTTTCATGATCCAGCTGATGGAAACGATGCCGTAGACGATCGCTGCAACCGCGCAGAGAAGCGCGAAAATGACCCCTGTGGACATGATGACTCTCCCTGACCCTTTCGAATGGCAAGAAACCGTGGGGGAAACGCGGCGCGGGGCCTGTGACCGGCCCGTCAACCGGGGCGCGCGCCGACTTGGCGGCGCCCTTGCCTCTCCAACGGCGGCGGCGGCGCCCGGGGTGGCCGGGCATCGCCTCAAAAACACGCTATTGTGCCAGCTCGCGCCCCTCGAAGTCGAGCCGCTCCATCCCCCGAACCGTGCCGCGCCGCGAACCCGGCGTGGGCGACGGGCCCCACGTGGGCGGTTCGAGTCGCCGGCTCGCCGTTGCCCGCCCGCGGCTCAAATCTTGAACTCCGTCCCGAGTTTTCTCGGCACCGCGACATTCTTCAGCTGCACGTACTGCGGCAGCCCGTCCTTGAATGGCGGGAAATCCTCGCCGCGGATGAGCGGCGCCAGATAGGCACGCGCCTTCGCGGTGATACCGAACCCGTCGGCCGTGATGAAGTTGCGCGGGAGCATCTTTTCGAGGTTCGCGACCTTGGCCAGCGGCACCGCCGCGATCTTCCAGCGATACGGCTTGTCCGACATTCGCACGATGGCCGGCATCACGGCGTTCTCGCCCGCGAGCGCGAGCAGGACGGCCGCCTTGCCGACGGCGTAACTGTGCTCGAGGTCGGTCTTCGAAGCGATGTGCCGCGCCGCGCGCTGCAGGTAGTCGGCAACGGCCCAGTGATACTTGTACTTGAGCTTGTCCTTGACGATCGTCGCGATCAGCGGGCCGACGCCGCCGAGTTGCGCGTGCCCGAACGCGTCCCGCGTTCCCGCTTCCCCCATCAGCTCTCCCGCGGGGTTTCTCAATCCCTCGGACACGCCGACGCAGCAGTAGCCGAAGCGCTGCACCTTGGCATCCACGGCGGCGAGAAACCGGGCCTCGTCGAACGGGATCTCCGGGAACAGCAGCAGCAACGGGAGCGGAGTCTCGCGATCCTCGGCCATCCCGACCGCCGCCGTGATCCAGCCGGCGTGCCGGCCCATCACTTCGAGCACGAAGACCTTGGTCGACGTCTTCGCCATCGACGCGACGTCGAACGCCGCCTCGCGCATCGAAGTCGCGACGTACTTCGCCACCGACCCGAAACCGGGGCAGTTGTCGGTCACGGCCAGGTCGTTGTCGACGGTCTTCGGCACGTGCACGGCGATGAGCGGGTACCCCAACCGCTGCGAGATCTGCGACACCTTGAGGCAGGTGTCGGCGGAATCGTTGCCGCCGTTGTAGAAGAAGTACCCGATGTCGTGAGCGCGGAATACGTCGATCAGCCGCTCGAACTGCGCGCGGTTCTCGTCGAGGCCCTTGAGCTTGTACCGGCACGAGCCGAACGCGCCCGCCGGCGTGTGCTTGAGCGCCGCAATCGCGCGGGCGCTGTCCTTGCCCGTATCGATCAGGTCCTCGGTCAGCGCCCCGATGATTCCGTTGCGACCGGCGTAGACCTTGCCGATCCGGTCCTTGTGCTTCCGCGCCGTCTCGATGACACCGGCGGCGCTTGCGTTGATGACGGCGGTCACGCCGCCGGATTGGGCATAGAAGGCATTGCGTCGGGTCATGGTCGTCGTCGGAAATCGCCGTGGACTCTGGTGCTTGTTGTTCAACGAGTGACGTGATGCATTTGATCGCGGGCCAGGCTCTCAGCTTTTCAACGCCGCCAGGCAAGCGTCGCGAATCGCCTCGACGCCGCCCATGCCGTCCACCTTCCGGTACTTCGGCGCCCGCGGATCGCCGCGCGCGGCCCACTTCGCGTAATACTCGATCAGCGGCATCGTCTGCGCACGGTAGACGTCCAGCCGCTTCCTGACGGTTTCCTCGCGGTCGTCTTCGCGCTGGATCAGATCCTCGCCGGTGACATCGTCCTTCCCCGGAATGCGCGGCGGGTTGTACCGGATGTGGTAGGTGCGGCCCGAGGCAAGATGGACGCGGCGCCCGCTCATGCGCTCGATGATCGCCGCATCGGGGACGTCGATCTCCAGCACGAAATCGATCGCCACACCCGCATCCCGTACCGCGTCGGCCTGTGGAATCGTTCGCGGGAACCCGTCGAAGAGGTAGCCCTTCGCGCAATCCGGCGCCTTCAGCCGATCCTTCACCAGCGCGATGATGATGTCGTCCGAAACGAGGCTGCCGGCGTCCATCACCTTCTTCGCGGCGAGCCCGACCGGCGTACCGGCCGTGATCGCGCCGCGCAGCATGTCGCCCGTGGAGATCTGGGGGATGCCGTAGGCCTGCGTGATGAAGCTCGCCTGCGTGCCTTTGCCCGCGCCGGGCGGGCCGAGGAGTATCAGTCGCATGGTTGCGTTTAGTTGTGCCGAACCTGGGGCGGGAATTGCCGGGCGCGCATGCGGCGTCGGGTGTCACACCTGCGCCTGTCCCGATCGCGGAATCCGCTGGCGATTCTGTCCGCAATTGGCCGGTGGGTCAATTGCTCTGGATCAACGATCTCCGGGAGAAAACAGCGCGCGCACCCGTTCGAGGTCCTCGGGCGTGTCGACGCCCGGCGCTGGCGTGCCGGCCGTGATCTCGACGACGATGCGAAACCCGTGCCACAGCGCACGCAGCTGCTCCAGCACCTCGAAGCGCTCGATCGGCGCGGGCGCGAGCTCCGGGAACGCACGCAGAAAGCCGACGCGATACGCGTAGAGCCCGTAGTGACGGTAGATCGGCAACCCTTCGGGCACGGTGTCGTGGCCCGCGGCGAATGCCTCGCGCGCCCACGGAATCGTCGCCCGGCTGAAATAGAGCGCGTAGCGTTGCCGGTCCAGCACCACCTTGACGACGTTCGGATTGAACGCTTCCGCCGGGTCCGAGATCGGGTGGCAGGCCGTGGCGATCGCGGCGTCGGGATGCGCAGCGAGCAGATCGGCCATCGCGCGGACCAACACGTGCGACAGCAGCGGCTCGTCGCCCTGCACATTGACGACGATCGCGTCGTCGGCGAGGCCAAGCTGCTGCGCAGCCTCGGCCAGCCGGTCGGTGCCGGTCGCGTGATCGGCGCGCGTGAGGCACGCCGCTACGCCGTGCGCCTCGACTGCATGCTTGATCCGCACATCGTCGGTGGCAACCACGACGGAGAGCGCGCCGGCTCGCTGGGCACGCTCGGCGACGCGAACCACCATCGGCTTGCCGGCGATGTCCGCCAGCGGTTTGCCGGGAAGGCGCGTCGACGCGTAACGCGCGGGAATGATGACGGTGAACAAGAGCGGGGGGCTACTCGTATTCGGACGGCTCGAGCCGGCGCGCCTCGTCTTCCAGCATCACGGGGATGCCGTCGCGGATCGGGTACGCAAGCCGCGCCGATTTCGAGACCAGCTCCTGCTTGTCCTTGTCGTAGACGAGCGGGCCCTTGGTCACCGGGCAGACCAGAATTTCAAGCAGCTTGGGGTCCATGCAGCCTTCCTTCGATCAGGGTGACGAGCGCATCGTCGATGCGAGCCTCGACGGGCAGGTACCAGCAACGCTCGTCGGCGAACGCTTCGCATTTTAGCGCGTCCTTCTCGGTCATCACGATCGCGCGGGCGCCGCCGATGGCAAGATCGTCGGCCACGAATCGATGATGGTCGGGAAACGAATGCGGGGCGGCGGCGATGCCCATCGCGGCGAGCTGCGCGAAAAACCGTTCCGGGTGGCCGATTCCGGCGAGCGCGTGCACGCCGGCGCCGGCGAACCGCGAGGCCGGCGCAGTGACGCGAGGGTCTCCGACGCGCACGAAGATTTCGCCGGCGAACGTCATCGCAAACGCGCCGGACAGACTTGCGGGCGGGGCGACGCCCGCCGGCACGAGCGCCACGACGACATCGACTTCGGCCAGCCGCGACTCCGGCTCGCGCAGGGGGCCGGCGGGCAGCAGCCACGGCCTTCCCGGCGACCGCGTCGTGTCGACCACGGCCACTTCGACGTCGCGCGCCAGCCGGTAGTGCTGCAGGCCGTCGTCGGCGAGGATCACGTCGCACTCCGGATGCCGGGCGAGCAGATCGCGGCCGGCCGCCGCACGATCCCGGGCGACGACGACGGGAAAGCCGGCGCGCGCAAGCAACAGTGGTTCGTCGCCGACACGGTCGGGGTCGTCGTCGGCCGCGACCGGAATCGGCGCATCGTCGACGCTCACGCGCCCGTAGCCACGGCTCACGATGCCCGGACGGTGACCGCGTTGCGCGAGTGCGCGGGCGAGCGCCGCGACGAGGGGTGTCTTGCCGCTGCCGCCCACGGTGATGTTGCCGACGACGACGACCGGAACGGGCAACCGCACCGAGCGCAGGATCCCGCGCCGGTAGAGCACGCGCCGCAGCGCGACCGCCGCGCCGAACAGCGACGACAGCGGCCTGAGCAGAGCCGTCAGCGCCGAGCACCGCGGCGAATACCAGTCGGCGACGAGTCGATCGGCAAGCGTCACGGCGTTCGCGCCCGCGAGCGCGCATCAGACCGTCATTTGGCAGGCGGAGACTGCGTCGCGAACGTGATGTGGACGAACCCCGCGACGCGGGCCGCTTCCATGACGCGGATCACCGACTGGTGCGTCGCGTTGGCGTCCGCGTTGATGATGACCACCGGATCCTTCGCATCCCCCGCCGCCTGCTTGAGCGTGTCGGCAAGCGCCGCCGCGCTCGTGAACGTGAATACCGTCCGGTTGATGACGTAGCGCCCCTGCGCGTCGACGCCGACGTTGATTTCCCGCGGCCGCTCCTTCAGCTGCTCGGCGTCGGCCTCCGGCAGCGTGATCTGCAGCTCGGCGACGCGCTGGTACGTGGTCGTCACCATCAGGAAGATGAGGATGACGAGCAGGACGTCGATCAGCGGGATGAAATTGATCTCGGGATCGTCCCTCGGTCGGCTGCCGCGGAGGTTCATCGCGGGCTGCGGGCTACTCGCGCTCGCCGTGGACGAAATCCACGAGCTTGATCGCCTGCTGCTCCATCTCGACGACGAGACTGTCCACCGTCGCGCGGAAATGGCGGTAGAAGATCATGCTCGGGATCGCGACGATCAGGCCCAATGCGGTGTTGTACAGGGCGACCGAGATTCCGTGCGCGAGCTGGATCGGGTTGGAACCCGTCGCGGTCTGCGAACCGAAGATCTCGATCATCCCGACGACCGTGCCGAAGAGTCCGAGCAGCGGCGCCATCGCGGCGATCGTGCCGAGCGTCGTGAGGAAGCGCTCGAGGTCGTGGGTGACGACGCGCCCGACTTCTTCGATCACTTCCTTGATCACCGGACGCGGGCTCTTCACGTTGGCGAGGCCCGCGGCGAGGATTCGCCCGAGCGGCCCGTGATGCGCGGTCCTCGCGATGAGCTCGGGCGTCGCGCCGTTCTGCCGGTATTCGGCCAGCACGCGATCGACGAGATCCGGCGGCGCGACGACGCTCTGTCGCAGCGACCACAGCCGCTCGAGAATCAACGCCAGTGCGATGACCGACGCGACGATCAGCGGCCAGATCGGCCAGCCGGCCGCTTGAACGATGGACCACACGGTGGAAGCGCTCCGTTGTGAAAAGTTGCCCGCAATGTAGCGTGGCGGCCACGATTCGGCAAGCGACAACCGGATCCGGCCGTGGATGTGGCGACGATTTCAACGGGTTTCGCCTGGCGCGGCCGGCGTCGCGGGCGATGCAGGCGATCGGCCATCGCCTCACCACCGCGCGGCGTCGGCTCGGTGTCGCGGCATCGCGTCCTGGGGCATCGTCAGCGTCGCCGTGATGGCCGCGCCCGCAAGCACGATCAGCCAGCAGACGTAGATCCAGATCAGGAACGCGGGCAGTGCCGCAAGCGCGCCATAGACGAGTTCGTAGGTCGGCACGTTTGTCAGATAGAACGCGAAGCCGTGCTTCGCGCCCTCGAACGCGAGTGCCGCGACGAAGGCGCCGGCAAACGCGTGCCGCCACGGGACGCGCCGCAGCGGCGCAATCGCATAGAGCAGCGCGAGCGCCAGCGTGGAGAACACGAGCGGCAGGATCTTCACCATGAGATCGGCCAGCGTCCCGCGGAACGGCACGGCAGCGAGCGATTGCGTGAGGAGCCACGTCGTCACCGAAATGCTCGCGCCGACGAGAACGGGCCCGGCCGTTGCGCCGATCGCATAGACCACGAGCCGGCGCGCGAGCGGCCGGGCGCGCCGGATCCCCCACATCGCGTTGATCTCGCGCTCGACCGTGGCGATCAACAGCACCGCCGTCACGACGATGAACGCGATCGACACGCCCGTGAGCCCGGCGGCCTTTTCGGTGAACTCCCGTATGTGCGTGTGGACGACGGCGTTGGCACTCCCGGGCAGCATGTGCTTGAGCAGGAAGCCCTCGAGCGCGTCGAGCCAATCCTGGAACACCGGGAAGCGCGCGACGAACGTGAACGCGACCGTAAACAGCGGAATGAGGCCCAGCAGCGTGGTGAAGGCCAGGCTCGCAGCCGTGCGCGCAAGGCCGATGTCCCGCATGTGGGACGCGACGCGGCGGACGAACGCTAGGGCACCGGTACGATGCGCAGGAATCGGGGCGTTTCCCTTCACGGATCGGCAGGCACCGGTCCTGTCATTTCGCCGGGAATCGGCCGGAACGATTATCGCATGGGACCCGCGCCGTTCGTTGTAAGCTTCGACATTGCGCCGACGACAGATGGAAGTTCGCGCCAGCCGGCGGGAACATCGGCGCACTGGAGGAATCCGCGCTCATGGCCACGCTGCCCGCATCCCCGGTCCTTGAAACCGCCGTTCTCGGGGGCGGCTGCTTCTGGTGCCTGGAGGCCGTATTCGACGAGCTTGCCGGCGTGCAGTCGGTCGAATCGGGATACGCGGGCGGGCGCACGCCGGACCCCAGCTACGACGACGTTTGCAGCGGCCGGACCGGTCACGCCGAAGTCGTGCGCATCGCGTTCGACCCCGCGAGCCTTTCGTTTCGCGAGCTCCTCACGGTGTTCTTCACGATCCACGATCCGACGACACCGGACCGTCAGGGCAACGACATCGGAACGCAGTACCGTTCGGTGATCTTCTGCCAGACGCCGGAGCAGCGCGCGATCGCCGAGTCCGTGATCGGCGAACTTTCTGCGGCTGGTCTCTGGAAAGAGCCCATCGTCACCGAGATTGCCGGAGCCGAATCGTTCTACGAGGCCGAAGGTCATCACCAGGAGTATTTCGCGCGGAACGAGCGTCAGCCCTATTGCGCGCTCGTGGTCGCTCCTAAGGTCGCGAAGTTCCGCAAGCATTTCACGGAACGGCTCAAACAGAGAGTCTAGCGGCCCCCGCGCTGCGCGATGAAGCCGCCGGCCAGGAGGCAGGCGCCGACCGACCAGAACACCGGCGCGATGCCTATGGATGCGCCCAGGGCGCCGGAAACGAGCGGGACGGCGACCGCCATCGACTGCACGAGCGACATTCGCACGCCCGCGGCCTCGCCCATGCGCCCCGGCGGCGCGTGCGTGTGCAGCAGCGACATCACCATCGGCTGGCCGCTGCCCAGACCCAGCCCGAGGACGAACGAGAGGAACAGCAGCCCCGACACGCTCGTAGAAAACGGGAAGGCGAGATAGACCGCGCCGGCGAGCAGCAAGGCGGCGGTGAGCACCTGCTGCTCGGTCAACCGGCGCGAGATCGCCGGCATGGAGAAGCGGACGGCGAACGTCGCCGCCGCAAACGACGCGAGCACGATCCCGATCTGCGATGCCGACATCCCGATCCTCGCCCCGTAGATGGGAACGAAGATCGAGTGCAGGTCCCAGCCCAGCGACAGCAGCGCGTTGATCGCGAACACCCGGCGCAGCGTTCGGTGCCGAAGAAGGGCGAGCACCCCACCATGGTGGGTGGCGCCGGCCGGCGCACGGCCCCCCGGAAGCGGGAGCCGCCGGCGCGTGAGGACGGCCAGCGGAATCAGCGCAACCAGCGCGAACACGGCAAACGCCGCGCGAAATCCGAAGCGGTCGATCGCGAAACCGGCGACCAGCGGGCCGATGAAGCCCGACACCGAGTAACCGAGCGCGAGCAGCGAAAAGTTTCGCGCCCGCGCGGCCGGGCCCCCGAGCTCGCCGGTCGCGTTCTGCGTCGCGAGCTGGAATACCATGAACCCGATGCCCGTCAGCGTGGCGCTGACGCAAAGCGACGGCAATCCGGGGATCGCGAACGGCAGCGTCGCTCCGAGCGCGATCAATGCCGTGCCGATCAGCATCGGCCGGCGCGTACCGACGCGATCCGAAAACCGTCCGGCGGCGACGGCAAGCAGCATCGGCAGCAGCGCGTAGAGCGCCATCAGCACGCCGACGGTGAACGGCGACGCGCCCATCGAAAGCGCGTCGAGGGATACGGTGACGCGGCTGCCGCTCAGGACCGAGTGGTTGGCAATCCCGAGCAGGATCAGCAAGGCCAGGACACGCGAATCGCGACCTGTGCCGCCGATCACGGCGCCAACCGGTCGATGACCCACGCGCCGGGGTGTTCCTCTGTGCGACGGTAGCGGATGCGATCGTGCAGCCGGGTCGCACGCCCCTGCCAGAACTCGATCGCGTCCGGCGCCACGCTCGATTCGTCGAGCGTCTCCCGGATGTAGCCGGTGCGGATATCGGAGATTTTCACCTGGGCGCGGTTTCAATGCTGCGACGATGGATCCATGGCGGGCAGCATGTCGCGATTTTACCCTCTCCACCGCCGGCGCCCCCCCAATAGCGCGCCGATTCCTTCAGTAGACCACGCTCACGCGGTAACCCTGGTCGCGCAGCAACGCCAGCAGCCCCCGCCTGCCGTGGAGGTGCAGCGCCCCGACAGCGACGAACACGCGTCCGGCGCGCAACGGCAGGAAGAGACGATGGGCCATCTGCACGGAGCGGTTCACGATCAGGTGGCGTGTAAGCTCGGCGAAATGCAGGGCCATTTCCGGATGGCGGCGCCCGGGCGCCGAGCTCAGCGCGGCAAGCTTCGCGAGATCGCGATCGAGCCACGCCGCCAGGACGTCGTCGTGTTCGCGCACGAGCTCGTCGCGGTGAGCGAGGACGAACCTGACCAGCGCGACCTGCGTCGCCAGCGGAATCGCGTCGAACGCCGATATCTGCTCGTCGGGGAGCTCGAGCCCGACGACGGCGAGCCGGCGACGTGGCGCCTCGGCGAGCAGCTTGGCGTCGAGTGTCTCGCCGTCCGCGATCGGCTGCTCGATCAGCTTCAGCAGCACGGCCCACGGCTTCAGGTGCAACAGGACATCGTCGGGCGGTGCGGCCCCGCCCAGGGCCTTGCGGATGGCCGCCAGGCTTGCCGTGTCGAAGAATTCGGTGAGTCGCCTGCCGTCGTCGAACTGCGCAGCCTCGAAGAACCGGCCGGCGTCGCCATCGGCCAGATGGTTCTCGACGGCGAGGGTCTTCGCCACCGCGAATGCGTCGGCCACCGGCCGGGGAAGCGTGGTGACCCGCGGGTCTCCCGAATGCATCGTGCCGAAGACGAACGACGGCGCCAGGCCCGGTTTGTCGAGTCGGAACAGCAGGCCTCGCACGAACGGCTCGCGTTGCGCTTCCGATGCGACAGCGGGCGTCGCCGCGAGCAGCCCGGCCGCAAGCGCGCATGCCGCGGCAAAAGCGGACGCCGAGCCGGACACGCTATCGCGCGAACCGCTTCTCGTAGTCGGCGGTGATCCGCTTGAACGAACCATCCGCCTTCATGCTGTCCAGCGCATCGGCGAGCGCCTTGACGATCTTCCTTTCGACCTGCGGATTGCATGCGAGAAACAGCGGTTGCTCGCTGGCGATGAACACGAGCTTGACGTCGGTCACTTTCGCCGCCTTCGCGACGTCGCGGCCCGCGTACAGTTCGGTGAACCAGAGGTCGATGTGATCCGGATGATCGCGGGGGAGCAGCAGACGCGCGGGATTCTGCGCGTCGTCCCGAGCCGGGCGCAGATCGGTCACGCCGTTCTCACGCAGAAATTCGTTCTTCGGGTCACGGGCCAGGGTGCCGATGCGGTAGGGCGACAGGTCTTTCACCGTTCGAATCGGCAAGGCGAAGTCCCCCTTGCCGTAGATCGCCCACAGGCTGGTGCCGATCGGACCGATCCAGAGAAACAGCCGCTCCCGGTTTTCGAGGCGGGCCGTCGAGAAGAGACAGGTTTCCCGCTCACCCTGCGCGCGAACGTACGCCTTGTCCCACGGCAAGACCTCCGTCTTGACCGGCAAGCCGGCCCGGGCCGCCATTTCCTGGACGACCTCGGTGGAGGAGCCGACGAGCTTTCCCTTGTCGGTGTAGTTGTACGGCGGGCTCTCGTCGGTGAGGAACGTCAGCGCGGCTGCCGGCGCCGAAACGAGCACCGACGCGACAAGCGTGATCAGGAAAGCGGTCGATCGATGGTTCGTCTTCATCAGTGCCCCGAGGGACGGTTGGGGTGGGTGGATGCTGGCGCAATCCGCGTCGAAGCCGCCGCGGTTACGGTGGCCATGGTCATCGGCTTTCCGTCGCGCCGAGCAGCCGCTCGCCGTTGCCGGACGCGATCCGCGTCGCCACGTCGGACGGCAGCGGGTCCGCCGCCCACGCCGTCCTGGTGATCGTCAGGGCTACCACGATGACCGCATGCCAGAGGGCGAAAGCCGGGAATCGGGGTTTGGCGGTCATCGTCGATGGCGAGGCGATTGGCGATCGGGAGTTTGGCATCGCATCCCGAAGGACTCAAGCGCGCCTGCGACGGCATCCGGCGCGGGACGGCGGCGCGCGTACCGGGAGCAACGCGCAAGCCGCGCGCTTCGCCAAAATCGCGGCCGCGCAGCTGCGACGCACCGCCGCATCGGGCCCTTCGCGGAGCGTGTCGGGCGCGCCCGACGTCCGACCACCTCGATTCCGCCGGCGCAACATGGGCGCGCGCCTCCTCGAAAAAACCGCTTGCGAGGGATTCCCTTCCCTCTAAATTGCGCTATAGTTGCCGCCGATGGAGCAGAGTTACCCGTGACAGGAGGGTCTGCTTCAGAGTGTTCGGCGTCGTGTCCCGCGTCTACTCACAGGAAGGAGAACTATGGCTACTGCCAAGAAAGCTGCAAAGAAGCCCGCCGCGAAGAAGCCGGCCGCGAAGAAGCCCGCCGCGAAGAAACCGGCCGCAAAGAAAGCACCCGCGAAAAAAGCACCGGCGAAGAAACCCGCCACCAAGAAAGCGGTCGCAAAGAAACCCGCCGCAAAGCGCAAGCCGAACGCCGCGTTCATGAAACCGATGACGCCGTCGTCCGTACTCGCCGCCGTCATCGGCGCAACGCCGATGCCGCGTACCGAAGTGACGAAGAAGATCTGGGACTACATCAAGAAGAACAAGCTGCAGGACGCGATCAACCGGCGACTGATCAATGCCGACGAGAAGCTCCGCGCCGTGTTCGGCGGCAAGGGCAAGGTCTCGATGTTCGAAATGACGAAGCTGGTCTCGAACCACCTGAAGTAACCATGTCCGTCCCGCTCTTCGAGGGGACGATGCCACGGCCGGCCGGGATTGTCCCGCCGGCCGTGATTTTTTTCGGAACGCTCGGGTCCGCACGCGCGGACAGCCGGACGCCACGGGCGCGTGCTGCACGTCGGCGCCCAAAGCGGTACAGTTCGGGGTCCGTGGTCGCCGGCGAGACGCCGGCCCGCCGCTTCCATGCCCGCTGATGCAAGCACCGTTGCCTGCCCTGCCCCGCCGTCGATGGCACCACAGTTCTTCCGTTACGCCGGCGCAGGTGCGATCGGCACCGCGGCGCATTACGCCGTCCTGATCGCGCTCGTGCAGCTTGCGGGTGCCGGCGCCGTCGCGGGCTCGACGGCCGGTGCGATCGTGGGCGCGCTCGTCAACTACGCGCTCAACCACCGGTTCACGTTTGCGAGCCGCCGCGCGCACCGCGCAGCGCTGCCGCGCTTCCTCGCCGTTGCCGGCGTCGGTGTCCTGCTGAACGCGGCCGTCATGGCGGCGATGCTGGCCGTGGTGCCGGCGCACTATCTCGTCGCACAGGTCGTGGCAACCGGCGTCGTGCTCGTCGCGGGGTTCGTCGCCAACCGCAAATGGACGTTCTGAACACGCAATCGCCGCCGTCCACTACGCGTTCCGGCGCGCACCACTCGCTGTCGGTGGTCGTCCCCGTCTACAACGAGGAGCCGGTGCTGGCCGATTTCCACCGCCGGCTCGCGGCGGTACTGGACAGGATCCCTGCCGATGCCGAAATCGTCTACGTCAACGACGGGAGTCACGACGGGACGTTGGCGCTGCTCGAGGAACTCCACCGTCGCGACGCACGCGTCGCGGTGATCGACCTCAGCCGCAACTTCGGCAAGGAAGTGGCCATGAGCGCCGGACTCGACGAGGCGAGCGGCGACGCCGTCGTCGTGATCGACGCGGACCTGCAGGATCCGCCGGAGCTGATTCCGGACATGATCGACGCCTGGCGCAAGGGTCACGACGTCGTGCTGATGCGACGCCGGAGCCGGATGCAGGAGAGCTGGCTCAAGAAGACGACCGCAAGCCTTTTCTATCGCGCGATGGGCCGGATCGGCACCATCCAGATTCCCGAGAACGTCGGCGATTTCCGGCTCCTTTCGCGCCGCGCGGTCGAAGCGCTGCGCCGCCTTCCCGAGCGCACGCGCTTCATGAAGGGGCTCTTCGTCTGGATCGGATTTCCGTCCACCGAGATCGATTACGACCGCGCCGGGCGCCACGCCGGCACGACGAAGTGGAACTACTGGCGGCTCTGGAACTTCGCCCTCGAGGGGATCACGTCGTTCTCCGTCATGCCGCTCAAGCTCGCGAGCTACGTCGGGCTGGCGACGGCCCTCTTCGCCTTCGGCTATGGCGTCAAGGTGATCGTCTGGACGCTGCTGTACGGGGATCCGGTCGCCGGCTATCCGACGCTGATCGTCGTCGTGTTGTTCCTGGGCGGTCTCCAGCTAATGGCGCTCGGCTTCATCGGCGAATACCTCGCGCGGATGTTCATCGAGGTCAAGCAGCGCCCGCTCTACCTCGTCCAGCGGCGTCTGCGGCCGGCCCGCCCGATCGTCACGCCGGGCACGTCCGCGGGCGCAGACCAGCGGCAATGGCCTTCACCCTGACCGCGCGCGAGCGTCGCTGGCTCGCGCTGCTCGTGGTCGTGGTCGTCGGCATCCGGGTGGCGACGCTCGGCGCGTATCCACTGATGGACACGACGGAGGCGCGCTACGCCGAGATCGCCCGCAAGATGCTCGAGACGGGCGATTGGCTGATGCCCCAGTTCGATTACGGGGTGCCGTTCTGGGGCAAGCCGCCGCTCTCGACGTGGTTGTCTGCGTTGTCGATGGCCGCATTCGGCGTCAACGAATTCGCGGCACGCTTCCCGTCGCTGCTGCTGCTGGCAGGCTGCGGTGCGCTGGTCTACGCGCTCGGCGCGCTGCGGGGGGGCCGCGACCAGGCGCTCTGGACGCTTGCGCTGTTTTCGGCCACGGGCATGGTCTTCGTCGCTGCCGGCGGCGTGATGACCGACCCGGCGCTGGTCCTCGGAACCACGCTGTCGATGGCGGGTTTCTGGATCGCGGTCCACGGCGCCGACCGGTTCCGGCGGGTCGCCGGCCTCGCGTTCTTCGCGGGCCTCGCAGTGGGCCTGCTGGCGAAGGGACCCGTCGCGTTGGTGCTGGTCTTCGTGCCGGTGGGCGCCGCAACGATTTGGACGCGCTCATGGCGCGTTGCGTGGCAACGCCTGCCCTGGATAGCCGGCTCGGCATCCGCGTTCGCGGTCGCCGCCGCGTGGTACTGGGCCGCGGAGCGCGCGTCGCCCGGCTTCCTCGACTATTTTCTCGTCGGCGAACACTGGAAGCGCTTCGTCGAGCCCGGCTGGAAGGGCGACCTGTATGGCTCGGCCCACGCCCGGGCACGGGGAATGATCTGGCTGTTCTGGATCGCTGCGGCGCTCCCGTGGTCAGTCGGCGCGCTGGCCTGGCTCGTCCGCGCTGCGCTCCGTCGACGTGATCGGGTACGCTCCCACGTCAACGACCCTTGGCGCGCCTATCTGCTGCTGTGGGCGGTGACCCCGATGCTGTTCTTCACGCCCGCCGGGAATATTCTCGTGACATACGTGCTGCCCGGGCTGCCTGCATTCGCGCTGCTGTTGGGCGAACTCTGGCGTCCGGATCGCGGCGCGCCCGGCGTCGAACATCGCGATCGCGAACTGCGGCCTGCCGTGCGGCTCGCGGTCGCCGGCGCCATCGCCCTGCCCGTCGCTCTCGTCGCGGCAATCGTCGTCCTGCACGCGCGGCTCGAGACCGAGCGCTCGCAAAAGGCGCTAGTCCGCGCGTTCGAGCAGGGGCGAGCGGAAGAGAAATCGCGCCTCGTCTACTTCCCGCAGCGGCCGCACTCGGCCGAGTTCTACTCGCGCGGGAAGGCGCGGAAGGCACCCGATGTGGCCGCGTTGCGATCGTTCTTCGACGATGCCACGCCGGACTTCTTCGTCATGCGCGAACAGGACCTCGCCGCCCTGCCCGACGCCGTTCGGGCAAGACTGCGCGGCGTCGGCGTGTACGGCGAATACCAGCTGCTGCGCGAAGGACCGCGCTAGGCGCTCACACCGCGCGGCCACGGGCATTCGTCAGCGCCGCGATGCGCTCCTCGATCGGCGGGTGGGTGGAGAACAGCGCCATCACCCCACCCTTGTCCGTTATGCCGAATCCGCTCATCGCCTTCGGCAGCTCGCCCGCCTCCAGTCCGCCCAGCCGCCGCAGCGCATTCACCATCGGCGACGGCGTGCCCAGGTACTGCGCGGAACCGGCGTCGGCGCGAAATTCGCGCAGGCGCGAGAACCATGCGACGATCATCGAGGCGAGGATGCCCAGCACGATTTGCGCGACGATGACGGTGATGAAGTAGCCTGGGCCGGTGCCGCGCTCGGTGCGAAACACCGTCTTGTCGACGATCGTGCCGATGACCCGCGCGAAGAACACGACGAACGTGTTGACGACGCCCTGGATCAGCGTCAGCGTGACCATGTCGCCGTTCGCCACGTGCGCGATCTCGTGGCCGAGCACCGCTTCGACCTCTTCCTTGTTCATCGACTGCAAGAGGCCGGTCGAAACCGCGACCAGCGCCGAGTTCCGGAAGGCGCCGGTGGCGAATGCATTGGGCGCCCCTTCGTAGATCGCGACCTCGGGCATCCCGATCCCCGCCTTGGTCGCGAGCCTCTTCACCGTGTCGACGAGCCACGCTTCCGGTTCGCTCGCCGGCTGGTCGATCACATGCGCGCCGGTCGACCACTTCGCCATCGGCTTCGACATCAGCAGGGAGATGATCGACCCGGTGAAACCGACGACCGCCGCGAACGCGAGGAGCCCGCCGTAGGACACACCGGTCTGTGCAGACATCGCCCGATCGAGGCCGAGCAGCTTGAGCACGACCGAGAGAACGAGGACGACGGCGAGGTTGGTGACTAGAAAGAGAACGACGCGTTTCATGAATCGACCTCCAGGGGAATTGCGGGGGGACGCGATTCTAGCGCGCCCGGGAAACGGCGAACAGATCCGGTCGTCGTGGCTACCGCTGTGCCCAGGAATCCTTGAGCGTCACCGTGCGGTTGAACACTGGTCTGCCAGGCGCGTGGTCGCGGAGATCGGCGACGAAATAGCCGTGCCGCTCGAACTGAAAGCGCCCCTCGCTCTCGGCCTGCGCCAGCGCGGGTTCGACGAACGCGGTGATCACGCGCTTGGAGTCGGGATTGAGATCGTCGAGCCAGTTGCGCTCGACGGGCTCGGCGGCTTCCTCGTCGTCGTCCTCGCCGGCGACCACCGGTGCGTGGGTCGCGGCGACCTCCACGGCGACGTCATCGGCTCGGGTGCCCCCGGGGTTCCTCGCGCCGGGATACGGAACAGCGAAGAGCCGGTCATACAGGCGCACTTCCGCAGGGACCGCATGGGCCGCCGACAGCCAGTGGATGTTCCCCTTCACTTTGCGCGCGTCCGCGCCGGGCGTCCCGCTGCGCGTCGCGGGATCGTACGTGCAGTGCACCGTCGTGACCTTGCCGTCGGCGTCCTTGTCGGCACCGACACACCTGATGATGTAGCCGTAACGCAGCCGCACTTCGGCGCCCGGAGCGAGGCGGAAATAGCCCTTGGGAGCGTTCTCCTGGTAATCGTCGCGCTCGATCCAGAGCTCGCGCGAGAATGGCAGCGCGCGTTTTCCCAGCTCGGGCTGCTGCGGGTGATTCGGCGCGAAGCATTCCTCGTGCTTCCCCTCGGGATAGTTGTCGATCACCAGCCTGACAGGATCGAGCACCGCAGTGCGTCGCGGCGCGCGCTCGTTCAGGTCCTCGCGCATGCAATCCTCCAGCACGCTTACGTCGATCCACGAATCGGCCTTCGAAACGCCGATGCGCTCGGCGAAGAGCCGGAATCCCTCGGGCGTGAACCCCCGCCGCCGCGCGCCGACGAGCGTCGGCATGCGCGGGTCGTCCCAGCCATCGACGTGCCGCTGGGCCACCAGCTGGATCAACTTCCGCTTCGACAGCGCGACGTGGGTCAGGTTGAGCCGCGCGAACTCGAACTGCTGCGGCAACGGCAGCGGCAGCTGTCCGCCCTCGGCGAGGCGCGCGACCACCCAGTCGTAAAGCGGCCGATGGTCCTGGAATTCGAGCGTGCAGATCGAATGCGTGATGCCTTCCAGCGCGTCCGAGATGCAGTGCGTGTAGTCGTACAGCGGATAGATGCACCACTTGGCGCCGGTGCGATGGTGCGATGCGTGCCGGATCCGGTAGATCGCCGGATCGCGCATGTTGATGTTCGGGCTCGCCATGTCGATCTTGAGCCGCAGAACGTGCGCACCGTCCGGGAACTCCCCGGCCCTCATCCGCCGGAAGAGGTCGAGATTCTCCGCCGCGCTGCGCGCTCGATAGGGGCTCGCCTTGCCCGCCTCGGTCAGCGTGCCGCGCAGCGCGCGCATCTGGTCGGGCGTCGAGCTGTCCACGTACGCGAGACCGTGCTCGACGAACCACTCGGCAAACGCGTAGAGCTTGTCATAGTAGTCGGACGCGTGGTAACGGTGCTCGCCCCAATCGAACCCCAGCCAGCGCACGTCGGCAGCGATCGAGTCCTCGTATTCGACATCCTCCTTGACCGGATTGGTGTCGTCGAATCGGAGGTGGCAGCGGCCTCCGTTTTCGGCGGCGAGCCCGAAGTTCAGGATGATCGACTTGGCGTGCCCGTAGTGCAGATAGCCGTTGGGCTCGGGGGGAAACCGCGTGACCACCCTTCCGCCATATTTGCCGGTGCGGTTGTCCTCGGCGATGATGGCGCGCAGGAAATTCGATGCCGGGCCGGCAACGGCGCCCCCACGCTCGCTCGACGCCTGCGCAGCCGGTCCGCCTCGGTTCCCGGGGCGGGGAGATCTTTCTCGCGGCGGCGCAGCACTCATGGACTTTTGTTCATGAACAATCGAAACGGTTTCGACATTCTAACCGGCGGGGCCATACGCGTCATTGCCCGCCTTGCCAGTGCGGAGGGGGCATACCCCGGAAACCCGCGCCGGATAAGGCTTTCCGAAGGCCGGTCGCTCCCGGCCAACCACGCTTGTCCACAAATCCTGTGGATAAAAGTGTGCGTATCTTGTACATTCGGGCGCTAAGTAGTGCCCAGGCCGGGGAAATTGTTGCAATGCTCAATTTCGCGCCTGATTTTTCCAGTGTCAATTCATTGCCTTATGACCTTCGCGCAGGAGCGGCTGCCGGGCTTTTCCGGGGTCCGGACAACCGGAAAAGCGTCATTGGACACCGCCAATTCGGAAAAATTTGACCTGGACAAATCCGTGCTTGTTCCGACGTTGTCAAACCCGGGCCCGGGGGCCTCCGAGTGAAACCGTCGTTCCCCGAGTCCGGCGATGGGAGGCGAGGCGACGGCGATTCCGGCGACGGCGCGGGTTTCGGCGGCCGGCCCGCGGTGATTCCCGTATCCCTGCTGGTCAGCTCCGCGCGGCTCATTCTGGAGCGCCACCTGGGCCTCCTCTGGGTTTCCGGCGAAATCTCCAATTTCACGCGTGCCGCGTCCGGGCACTGCTATTTCAACTTGAAGGACACCGGCGCGCAGGTGCGGTGCGTCTTCTTCCGGCAAAAAGCCCAGTTCGCCGGATTCGCGCTGAAAGACGGTCTGGCGGTCGAGGTGCGCGCGACCGCATCGATTTACGAGGCCCGCGGCGAGTTTCAGCTCAACGTGGACACCGTGCGCCTGGCCGGCATCGGCGCACTCTACGAAAAGTTCGAGCGGCTGAAAGCACGGCTCGCGGAAGCCGGCTGGTTCGCCGAGGAACGCAAGCGCGCGCTGCCCGCGTTTCCGCGCGCTGTCGGCATCGTGACATCGGCGCATGCCGCCGCCCTCCGCGACATTCTGACGACTCTCTCGCGCCGCTGGCCGGCGATGCGGGCAATTCTCTATCCCGCCCCGGTCCAGGGAGAAGGCGCGGCCAACGAGATCGCGCTCGCGATCGACACCGCCAACAAGCGCGGCGAAGTCGACGTCCTGATCGTCGCGCGCGGTGGCGGCTCGATCGAGGACCTGTGGGCGTTCAACGAGGAAGCCGTGGCCCGCGCGGTGTTCGAGTCGCGAATTCCGGTCGTCTCCGGCGTTGGCCACGAGACCGACTTCACGATCTGCGATTTCGTCGCCGACGCGCGCGCACCGACACCCACGGGCGCGGCGACGCTCGTCGCGCCGGACCGGCACGCCGTGCTGGCCCGCGTCACGGGAATCGCGAGCCGCTGGCAACGCGCCGCCGTTCGCGCGCTGGAAACCCGAAGCCAGCGCGTCGATGGCCTCTCGCGGAGGCTCGTGCACCCGGCCGCGAGGCTCGCGCAGCAGCGGCGGGATGCCGCCGCCCTCGCCGGACGACTCGCGCGCGCGTATCGAAACCGCGTGGCGGCCGCGGCCGTCGACGTGGACGCGTGCGGCCGGCGACTCGCCTGGCTGCTGCGCCAGCCGCTGCGGCAGACGACGCACCTCGCATTGCTGCGCGACGCCCTGCTGCGCGCGGCGAGAATGCGGATCGAGCGCTCGGCTACGCGCCTCGCCTCGCTTGGACGGGGCGTGGCCCTGCTCAACCCGCAAGCGGTGCAGGAACGCGGCTATGCGATCGTCACGGCCGCCGACGGCGCCATCGTCAACGACAGCGCGCAGCTTTCCGTGGGCGACGACGTCACGCTCGCCTTTGCGCGCGGCGGCGCCCAGGCGAAGATCGGCAAGATCGGCAATTGAGAGTGCTTCCGGTCACGCTTCGTCGGGGTCCGGGTCGTCGACCGCCGCGGCCGGCTTGATCTGCGCCGCGGCGCCGCCACCGGCGCTTGCGGCGATCCTGGGCGTCAGCGAAACCACGTCGGCATTCTGCGCGCGATGGCGCAACGCGTGATCCATCAACACGATCGCCAGCATCGCTTCGGCGATCGGTGTCGCGCGGATCCCGACACACGGGTCATGGCGGCCATGGGTATTGACGGTGACCGCATGGCCCGACTTGTCGATCGAACGGCGGTCGAGCCGGATGGACGACGTCGGTTTCACCGCCAGCGTGACCACGATGTCCTGGCCGGTCGAGATACCCCCGAGCACGCCTCCGGCATGGTTCGAGAGGAAACCCTGCGGCGTCATTTCGTCGGAGTGTTCGCTGCCCCGTTGCAGCACGCTCGCGAAACCCGCGCCGATCTCGACGCCCTTCACCGCGTTGATCCCCATCATTGCCTGCGCGAGGTCGGCGTCGAGTCGGCCGTAGACCGGCTCACCCCAGCCGACCGGCACACCGCTCGCAATGACCGTGATCCTGGCGCCGCAGGAATCGCCCGACTTGCGCAGCGCGTCCATGAAGGCCTCGAGCTCGGGCACGATCCGCGCGTTGGCGACGAAGAACGGGTTCGCGTCGACGTGCGCCCAATCCTCGAACGGAACCACCTTGGTCCCGAGCTGAACCAGGTGGCCGCGAACGACGACGCCGTAGCGCTCCGCGAGCCATTTGCGAGCGATGGCTCCCGCGGCCACGCGCACGGCAGTCTCTCGCGCCGACGCACGCCCGCCGCCGCGGTAATCACGAACGCCGTACTTCTGCCAGTAGACGTAGTCCGCGTGCCCCGGGCGAAACGTGTCGGCCATCGCCGCGTAGTCCTTGCTGCGCGGATCCTCGTTGCGGATGAGGAGTGCTATCGGCGTCCCCGTGGTCCGGCCTTCGAACACGCCGGACAGGATCTCGACCGTGTCGGATTCGCGCCGCTGCGTCACGTGCCGCGACGTGCCCGGCTTTCGTCGATCGAGCTCGCGCTGGATGTCGGCCGCGTCGAGTGCGAGACCGGAAGGGCAGCCATCGACGACACAGCCGATCGCGGGGCCATGCGATTCGCCAAACGAGGTGACGCAGAAGAGTGTGCCGAGCGTGTTGCCGGACATGGGGCACCGCGAAACAGGATAGGGCGGCGGACGACCGAATCGAGTCTAGCACACAGACGGCGGTGCCCTGCGGCGGGGGTGCCGGCCCGGCCCCCAACCGGCGGCGCCTGCCTACGATTCGGGTTTGCCGCTCCGCCGGGGCTCTCCTCCCGCTGCCACCGGCGGCAACGGCGACAGGTATCCGATCACGAGCAGGAGAATTCCGGCCCCGAGGAACGCAACGACGCGCGGCAGGCCCGACAACGCACCGAGATCCACGAGAAACAGCTTGCCGACGACCACGGCGAGCAACGCCGCCCCGAGCATCCAGAGCGGCCGGAGCCGTCGCTTCGTCGCGACGTACATCACCGATAACGCGGTCGCGCTCCACGCGAGCGTCAGCGCTGCCTGCAGCGGTTTCGACGCGAGCATCGATCCAAGCCGCCACGGGATGTCCGCCCAGTGATGCGCGGTACGCAGCACGATCCCGTTCAACGCGACGAACAGTCCCGCGCCAATCCATCGGTAGAGCGCGCGCTCCGAAATCGGCGTCGACCGGGCTGCCCACGCCGCCAGCGCCCACAGCGCGAGCGCCAGCGTGAGATCCAGCGGACTCGCCACCGGCAGATAGGGAAGCGGGGATGGATCGCCGGGCGACAGCACGTTGACCGCCAGGAACCAAAGCGAGAGCAGGACGGCGATCGGCGCGCCGGCGCCAATCGCGTAGGCATGTCCGTGCGGAACGACGGGCCACCGAGTGCTGTCGCGCGACCGCGTGATCAGCCACAGGATCACGATCGGCGGCAGCGCCGCCGCGCAGGGCGTCCACGCAGTGTAGGCCGGCGTCCAGCGGCCGGCCCATTCGCTCGCCTCCCACGAGAGCTGCATGGTGAGCGCAAGCGCCGAAAGCGCGTGCACCTTACCCAGAAAGCCCGGAGCCTCTGGCGTCGGTTGCCTGACCGCGGCCGCGTCGGAGCGAATTTCGTCCGCAGCGCGCAACGCCTGCCAGTGCGCCAGCCATGCGCATGGCCAGACGATCCATCCGTAGCGGGTGAGCGCCGTGCGGGCGAGATCGAAATCGCCGAGCGCGGCGATCCCCATCGCGGGCAGCAGGGCAATGCCGGCTCCCGCGAGCCGGGGCCACGGCAACCAACGCCGGAGCGCGAGTGCCAACGCAGCGCCCGCAGTCACCCAGGCGAGGATGGCATGCGCCTCGTCCGCGCGCGGCAACTGCCGGACGAGCTCGATGCCGCCGGCCGCGAGCCACCAGACGACACCCCAGCCGAAGATCAGCGGAACGACGCTGCGCTCCGCAGCGGGCAACGCATCGCCCGCGCGATCGGCCATGCGGGCCGTCACCAGGCCCGACACGGCGATCAGCATCGCGCCGGCGAAGAACGCATTGGCGAACAGGCGATCGTCGCCACCCCCGACTCCGGAGGCTGCAAACACGATTCCCGCGGCAATCTCGACTGCGAGCGCGAACGCACGCACGATGCGAGCCTGCTGCCGGATGCCGATCCAGTAGACACCCGCCGCCTCGACGGCCCACAGCGCGGCCGTCTCGCGATTGTCGAGCGCGAAGGGAATCGCGATCGTCGCAAAGATCACGGCAAGCGCGCCGAACGCGCGGGCGAGGAGCGCAAAGCCGGGCTCGCTGCGTTTGCGCAGGGCCAGAAAGAGAAGCGCGTAGACGGCGGCGATCGCGAGCGCGCTCCATGCCGCACCGTAGCGGACATCGCGCACCAGCGCCGCCTGCAAGGCGAAGCCGGCGAGCGGTACCCCGAACACCAGCAGCGCGTCGACCGGATCCTTCGCCGCGAGCGGGCCGCGTCGCGCGTACAGGATCGCAATCGTCACATAGAACGCGAAGAAGAGAACGAGATAGGGCTGGACGACCCCGTAATGCCCGGGCCCGTAGAAGCCGTGGCCCCACGCCGCGCCGAGCACGAACGTGAACACGATGCCCACCGCGTTGAGCGCGCGCCACGCCTTCCGCCACGCGAGCGCAAAGATCGCGCCGTTCAGCACCGCGAAATAGCCGAACAGCAGCGCGGGATCGCCGCCGGTTGCGATCAGCATCGGCGCGACGAAACCGCCGGCGACCGCCAATCCCGCCAGCGGCTGCGAATCGCTGCGTATCGCGAGCCAGACCGTCAGCGCCGAAACGGCGATGAGCAAGACGACCGACGCCGCCTCGGGCAGCACGCCGTAGAGCTGGAACGCCGCGTAGGTCGTCAGATAAAGCACACCGGCTCCGGCGCCTTGCAATGAGAGCCCATATCCGGGACGCGCCGTCGCCAGGCGCATGCCGAGTCCGACGAGCGCGCAGCCTCCGGCCGCGACGGCCGCGAGCCGCCACTCGACCGGCACCGTGAAACGCTCGGTGAAGTACTTGAGCAGAAACGCCACGCCGAAGAACAGCACGACGACGCCGATGCGTGTCAGCGCGTTGCCGCCGGCGAACCAGCGCCACAATGAATTCGGCTGGACAGGTACCGCCGGGGCGATCTTCGATCCCTCCGGCCCGTTCGATGGCTGCGCACGCGGCACGCCCGCGCCGGACGGGCCCGGGGCCTCGACGCCGATGGGCGGGCCCGCCGGCGGCCGCGATACCTGGGCCGGCAGGACGGGCCTCGACGCGTCCGCGGCTCCCGGTGCCGCGATCGCCTGCTCCAGAGCCGCCACCCGCCGCTCGAGCTCGTCGATGCGGTCGATCAGTCCGCGCTCGGGGACGCTCCCCTTGTCCGCGTGACCGGCGATGTCCGCGCCTGCGGCCGGCGCTGCGCTGCCGGCGACCGCAGCGGGCGGAGGATTGTTGGCCGGCGCCCGCCGCGCCAGCAGCTTGACGCCCAAGAGGAAGCCCGCGACGCCGCCCAACGCCGCTCCCCAGTCGTGCCACAGGAGGTTGCCGACGAACGCCCCGACGAACAACCCGATCAACGCCGCCATCGCCCCTCCGGTTCCCGCCACCCGTTCATCGGCGGTCTCCCCGCAACGCCAGCACAGTTGCCTGCAGTCCGTCGAGCGTCACACGCTCGGGCGGCACGGGCGGTGCAACGATCAGCGTGATCCGCGAAAAGATGCCGCGCAGCCGGCGCATCGCCTTGCCACCGGCCGAGCGGCTGAAGAAACTCCCCCACAATCCCGAGAGCGCCATCGGCACCACGGGCACCGGCGTGGTCGCGATCATCTGCTGCACGCCTGGTCGGAAAGGATTGAGCTCGCCCGTGTCGGTGAGTTTTCCCTCGGGGAAGATGCCGACGATCTCGCCCGCGCGGAGCGCGTCCGCCGCATCGGCGAACGCCCGTTCCTTCATCGCCGCGTCTTCCTTCGCCGGCGCAATCGGAATCGTCCGCATCGTGCGGAAGATGAACGAGAGCAGCGGGACGCGGAAGATCCGGTGATCCATCACGAAGCGCACGGGACGCCGGACGCAGGCGGCGATGACGACCGCGTCCACGTAACTCACGTGGTTGCAGACGACGATGCAGGCCCCCTCGTCCGGGATGTTCTGGAGGCCGGCCTTTTCCACGCGGTAGAACGTGTGGATGAGCAGCCACGCGAGAAAGCGCATCAGGAACTCGGGAACGAGCCCGTAGATGAAGAACGCGACCGCCGCGTTCATGAGCGCGGTGACGAGGAAAAGTTCGGGAATCGAAAGACCGGCTCGGAGCAGCACGATGGCGAGTGCGGCCGACACCACCATGAACAGCGCGTTGAGGATGTTGTTCGCGGCGATGATCCGCGATCGGTGCGAGGGCTGGGAGCGCTCCTGGATCAGCGCGTACAGCGGCACGATGTAGAGGCCTCCGAAAAGCCCGATCAGCACGAGGTCGGCAGCCACACGCCAATGCGCGGGACTCGCGAGGAACACGTCGAGGCCTCCCAGGGCGCTCGCGCGCAGGTTCCGGCTCGCAAGCCACAGGTCGACGGCGAAGAGCGTGAGCCCGATCGAGCCGAACGGCACGAGGCCGAGCTCGACCCGGCGGCCGGACATGCGCTCGCACAGCAGCGACCCGATGCCGATACCGACCGAGAACAGCGCGAGCAGAAAGGTCACGACGTGTTCGTTGCCGCCCAGCACGTCGCGCGCGAAGCCGGCGAACTGCGCGAGAAACGTCGCGCCGTAGAACCAGAACCACGAGATGCCGAGCATCGACAGCCAGACGACGCGATTCTGCTGCGCGAAGCGGAGGTTCTTCCACGTCTCGCTCACCGGATTCCAGTTGATGGCGAGACCGGGGTCCACGGCCGGAGTGTGCGGGATCGAGCGGCTCACCGCATACCCGGCGACCGCGATGCCCACCGCCACCGCTCCGGCGACGATCGGACCGCTTCCCTCGATCGCGACAACGAGCCCGCCGGCAATCGTGCCGACGAGGATCGCGACGAACGTTCCCATCTCGACCAGACCGTTGCCGCCGATCAGTTCCTCGGACTTCAGGTGCTGCGGAAGGATCGCGTACTTGACCGGCCCGAACAGCGTCGAATGCACGCCCATGAGCGCCAATGCGGTGAACAGGAGCAGGAGATCGCGCCGCCAGAAGCCGGCGAGCCCGATGATCATGATCGCGATCTCGAACAGCTTGATCCAGCGGATCAGCCGCGACTTCTCGACCTTGTCCGCGAGCTGGCCCGCCGTCGCGGAGAAGAGCACGAATGGCGCGATGAACACCGCGCCCGCGAGGTTGACGAGCGCGTTGGGGTCGAGTGACGTGAGTGTCGCGGCGTGGAACGCGACGAAGATGACCAGCGCGTTCTTGTAGACGTTGTCGTTGCCCGCGCCAAGGAACTGCGTCCAGAAGAACGGGGCGAAGCGGCGTTCCTTCAGCAGGTCGAACTGATTGGGCTGGTGCATCGCCTTCGTCTCCGGTTGCACGTGGCTCGTGCACGCCACCCGCGCTTCGCACGCCGCGTGCCCGGACGGCGCGCGCGTTCCCATCGAGATCGCATTTCAACACGAAGTCGAACCCGATTGCATCGAGTTCGTCGCCGGGACCCGGGCGAGCGGACGCGGATGCGGCCCACCTGCCGCCCCACGCCATGGCGCGCCGAGGCGCTACAATCCCGCCTGGTGAAGAGCCGGCGCGATTTCGATGCGCCGGGATCCACGGTTTGGCGACCCCGATTCGAGGCCCCGGCGATGCGTCAATACCTCGATTTCATGCGGCACGTCCGCGACCACGGCCACCGCAAGGAGGATCGGACGGGCACGGGCACGCTTTCCGTGTTCGGCTATCAGATGCGCTTTCCATTGGCCGACGGCTTCCCGCTGCTGACGACCAAGAAGGTCCACACCAAGTCGATCATCCACGAATTGCTGTGGTTCCTTCGCGGCGAGACCAACGTGCGGTCGCTGCAGCAGGCCGGGGTCACGATCTGGGACGAATGGGCCGATCCCGACGGTGAACTCGGCCCGATCTACGGTTATCAATGGCGAAGCTGGCCGGCCCGGGACGGCCGGCACGTCGACCAGATGGCAAACGTCGTCGCCGAGATCCGCAGGAATCCCGACTCGCGGCGACTGATCGTTTCGGCATGGAATGTCGGGGACATCCCCCGAATGAGGCTTCCGCCGTGCCACGCATTCTTCCAGTTCTATGTCGCGGGAGAGCGACTGTCCTGCCAGCTCTACCAGCGCAGCTGCGACATCTTCCTGGGCGTGCCGTTCAACATCGCATCCTATGCGCTGCTCACGCACATGGTCGCGCAGCAATGCGATCTCGGCGTCGGCGATTTCGTCTGGACCGGCGGCGATTGCCATCTCTATCTCAACCATCTCGAGCAGGTCGAAATGCAGCTTGCGCGCACGCCGTTTCCGCTGCCACGCCTCGTGATTCACCGCAGGGCCGACTCGCTGTTCGACTACCGTTTCGAGGACTTCGAGATCGCCGACTACCAGTGTCATCCGTCGATCAGGGCGCCCGTGGCGGTCTGACGGAAATCCGGCGCAGGGGCGGGGCGCGCCTCAATCCAAAAAAAAGCCCGCCGGGAGGAAGATAGCGGGCAAGGGGGATCGAATGACCCGACGCGTCTCGTCTTCTCCTGGGGGGGCAGGGTCGGAAGGCCGCGTCGGCCAATGCGGATGAGGTGATCAGTAGACGCTTCGAGCGGCGCTGACGCGCTCGGCGAGTTCCTCCAAGGCTTCCTGCTGCGCCGGGGATAACGAATCCTCCCCGCGAGCGCCCGCGCGCTCGTCCGCTGCCAACCCTTGGCCAGCAAGCCAGTGTTGCGCGAATTCGGGCGAGAAGGCTTCCATGTTTGCTGAGTCGATAAGCGGTGATCGCTGCTTACGCCAAAGCAAAGACTGTGCCTGTCATGGCTCGCAACCGAACAATCTCGGTTACAAAGCCCTTTCTGCCTATGAGCCGGAATCCAGTCCGGCCAACCGGATCGTAGTTCGATTGTCGAGCCGGACCCGAGGGTTTGTCGCATTTTGCCGACAAGCAATGTGGCAAAAATGCTAATTATTTGAATATCAATAACAAATATTGTCGCCGATGCCCGACATCCCAGGCTCTCGCCGGCAATCCAACGGCCCGAGAAATGACATTGGAATTGGCTGCCTCAGGGGGCTTTGCCCGGGCCGCGAGGGCGCTGCGAGGAGTCCGGATGCGCGCCCGCCGCTCCGACGTACGGAGCCGGGGGCGCCGAAAACGTCACGGCGACTTCCCCTCCTTGAACATCGCCGGCTCGAGCCGGTGGCGTTGCAGCAGCTTGTAGAACTCGGTGCGATTGCGTTTGGCGAGCAGCGCAGCCTGCGTGACGTTGCCGTCGGTGATCTTCAGCAGGCGCACCAGGTAGTCCCGCTCGAAAGTCCGGCGTGCCTCCTCGAACGGCACCAGCGCGCTGGCATCCTCGCGCAACGCACCCTGAACGAGCGATTCCGGAATCAGATTGGTTGTCGCCAGCGCGACGGCCTGCTCGAGCAGGTTGAGCAGTTGCCGGACGTTGCCGGGCCACGGGGCTGCGATCAACAGCGCCATCGCGTCGGGAGCAAGCGTGGGGACAGGCCGCTTGTAGCGTTCGGCGAGCTTGCGCAGAGCGTGGGTGGCGAGCAGCGGAATGTCCTCGCGGCGCTCGGCGAGCGGCGGCAGGCTGAGCGACACGACGTTGAGGCGATAGTAGAGATCCTCGCGGAACTGACCCGACGCCTTTTGCGCATCGAGGTCGCGATGGGTCGCCGAGATCACGCGCACGTCGACGGGAATCGGCTGCGTCGCCCCCACGGGCCGGACCTCGCCTTCCTGAAGCACGCGCAACAGCTTCACCTGCAGCGCGAGCGGCATGTCGCCTATTTCGTCGAGAAAGATCGTACCCCCGTCCGCCGCCTGAAACAGGCCCTTGTGCGCCTGCACGGCGCCGGAGAAGGCGCCGCGCGCATGGCCGAACAGCTCGGACTCGAGCAGGGGCTCGGGAATCGCGCCGCAATTCACCGCGACGAACGCCTTGTCGCGCCGCGGGCTGGCGCGGTGGATCGCACGCGCGAGGAGCTCCTTGCCGGTGCCGGAATCGCCGTAGATCAGCACGCTGGCATCCGAATCGGCAACAAGGCGCGCCTGCCGGAGGAGGTCCTCCATCCGCGGGCTGCGGGTGATGATCCCGGCGCGCCATTCTCCCGACGTGTCCGGGCTCTCCACCGCGCCATCGCCCGCGAGCCGGAGCGCGGCGGCGACCTTCTGCAGCAGTTCCTGGCTGTCGAACGGCTTGGTCAGGAACCCGAACACGCCGCGCTGCGTCGCCGCCACGGCGTCCGGAATCGTGCCGTGCGCGGTCAGGATGATCACGGGCAGCGCCGGGTGTGCGCGATGAATGGCCTCGAAGAGCTGAAGCCCGTCGATGCCGGGCATCCGGAGATCGGTGATCACCACGCCCGGCCGCGCCACCGCGAGCGCGCCGAGCGCGGCCTCGCCGCTGTCGGCAGTTCGCACGTGGTAGCCCACGGAGGCAAGCCGGAGGCTTATCAACTTGAGCAAGTCGGGATCATCGTCGACCAGCAGGATGTCGCCTTTGAGCGTCGTCATCATTGTCGGGCTTCCGTCCTAACCCCCTCCGCCGCCGCCACCGCCGCCCCCGCCACCCCCGCCACCGCTCGATCCGGTGCCGCCGCCGCCCCCGCCACCGCGGATGCGATCGCGCAGGAGATCGCGCTCCATCGACCGCAGCGCTTCGAGCTTCTTCACGGCAGCATCCGCCTTCTGCTGCTCGTCGCGGACCGCGCGAACACGCTCGGCCACCTGAGCCTGCAGGACGGCAGCGAGCTGCTTCAACGCGGGCGATCCCGGATTGCTCTTCACCACGATGTCGAGCAGCTGCAACGCGCGCTGGTCGTCCTGCGGCGATGTTCGCGCAAGGGTGTAGAGCACGGCGACACGGACCCGGTTGAAGTCGCTGCGCTGCCGCCCGAGCGCCTGCGTCGCGACGTTGAGTTCCCGCCGGAGATCATCGCCGCTCGAGGTGCCGTATCGCTGCAGGTCCGAGAGTAGGCTCGCGAGCTGCTGCTCGTCAGTCGGCTCGGAGGAGGCTGGCGGACCTGGCACCGCCGCGGGCTCGGCGACGGGCGCGGGGGTCGCCATTGCGGCGCTCGCGCCCGATGCCGGCGCCGCCGGAGCTTCCGGTACCACGATGGGTTCCACCGGCTCCACGGGCTCGATCGGCGGAGACTCGATCATCGGCGGTGGGGGCGGCTGCGGGGCCGGGACCGCGACCAGCCTCGCTTCCTCCTTCGGTTGGACGGGCGCGGGCGGCGGCGCCGCACACGCGGCAAGCAACGCGACCGCGACGAGCCCTGCGAGCGAGGAATGCGAACTCATTCGCCGCCTGCTGTGGTGATCGGTACCGTCGGCCCCTCGGTCCGCGCGGGGGCGCCGGCGTCGCCCGCGGCAAGCGGCAGCCACAACCGAAATTGCGCGCCCTGCTTGCCGTCGACGCGGTCGTTCACTTCGATGCGGCCGCCATGCGCCAATGCGTATTCACGCGCGATGGCGAGCCCCAGGCCCGAGCCCTTCACCCGGCCGTCCACCGGCGGCTGACCCTGGTAGAACGAATCGAAGATCCGCTCGCGCTCTTCCGGAGCGATGCCGGGGCCGTGGTCGATCACGTCGAGAACAGCGAAACCGCGATCGGTGTCGAGCGAAACATCGATCGTCGCCGACCGCGGCGAGTACTTGACCGCATTCGAGACGAGGTTGTCGACGATCGTGCGGACCTTGTCGGCATCGCCTACGACGAGCGCCGGTTTGAGATGGGTGTCGAAGGTGACCATCCGCGCGAACGCGGCGAGCTTGTGCTCCCGTAGCACACGCCGAACGACGTCCGGCATCAGCACCGGGCCGACCGTCTGCGGCTCGATCGCCCGCGTCTGGTGGTAGGTAAGCAGGTCTTCGATCAGCTTCTGCAGCGACAGCGAGTTCTCGCGGACGATCCGCACGATCTCGCGCTGCTCTGGCGAAAGCCTGCCGCCGACGTTGTCGCGGAGCAGCTCGGCGCCTTCGCGTACCGCCGTCAGCGGCGTCTTGAGCTCGTGCGAGACGTGCCGCAGGAAGCGGTTCTGCTGCTCCTCGAGTTCGTGCAGCCGCGAGCGCAGCCATTCGAGCCGCTGGCCGAGATAACGCAGGTCCTGCGGGCCGTTGACCTCGATCGCGTGCGCAAAGTCGGCGGTCCCCATCCTGCGGATTGCCTGGTCGAGCTGGCGGATCGGGCGCGCGATCAATACCGCAAAGAGAATCGCCAGCGCGAGCGCGATGCCGGCCGTGGCGAGGGTGAGGTACAACCACTTCTGGCGCCCCTCGGTCGCGATTTCCTGCAGCTGCTCGATCGCCCGCTCGGTGAGCTGGTTGCTGGCCGAGAGCATCGCCTGCGTGCCATCGGCGAGCCTCGCGTAGCCATCCGCGAGCTGTGCCTGGTCTTCGGTCGAGCGCTGGGGCGTCGTCAGCAGCTTGTGCAGCCGGCTTTCGGTGGCGGTGAGCGCGTCGAGCGCTTTGAGCGGCTCGGGGCCGAGTGGCAACAGCGCGAGCTGACCCGCGGTCGCCTGGAATTCCTGGCGGACACGGCCGTAGTCGTCCAGCAATGCGTTGTCCTCGAGGATCAGGTGCTGGCGCACGATGCGCTCGAGTGTCGCCGACTGCTCGAACAACTGTCGACTCGCGCGCCCGGCTTGCGCCGCCTGCTGCACCGCCTCGCGACTCTGCGTCTGCAGCCGGTCGAGCGACAGGATCAGCTCGCCCAACGCATAGACGAGCGGGAGGCTCACCAGCAGGAAGCCCAGCAGGATGAATTTCAGGAAGGAACGGGGGTAGTACACGGGCCGGCCGCTATAATCTGCGGCAATTATGACACCCCGCCCGGCAGGGCCGACGCGGTCTTTGCACAATTCACCGCCGAAATGCGCCACCTTGGACCGTAGCGCGGGACCCGCAGTCGCGGTGATCGCCGCAGTGGCGGCCAACCACGTCATCGGCGCGGACAACCGGCTTCCATGGCGGATCGCCGACGACTTGCGCCGCTTTCGCGCGCTGACCATGGGCCACGCGGTGATCATGGGCCGAAAGACATGGGAATCGCTGCCGCATCCGTTGCCCGGGCGGCAGAACATCGTCGTCACCCGGCGACGCGGGTACACTGCTGCGGGCGCCGAGATTGCCGGCTCGTTCGACGAAGCCCTGGCCCTCGTCCGGCTGCCCGAGCCCGCGTTCTGCATCGGCGGCGGCGAACTCTATCGTGCGGCGCTCCCGCGCGCGACCGTGCTGCATCTGACCGAGATCGCGCGCTCGTTCGAGGGTGACGTGAGGTTCCCGCGGATCGTTGCCGGCGATTGGCGTCAGACGGCGCGCGAAACGCACCGGACCGAAGGACCGGACGGATTCGCCTACGCCTATGTCACGTACGAACGCGAACCCGCCGGCGCGTGACGTCCCGCTGATCTCAACCACGGAGGAGCACCCGCATGTCCGGAGGCCACTTTCACGTTCACGGTCCGCATGACCACGAAGTCGAGCATGCGGCGCATTCGGGCGATCCGCTCGCCGGTCGCATCGCGGTGATGACCGCGATCTTCGCGACGATCGGCGCGCTGTACGGTTACATGGCAGGCGCGACCCAGAACGACGCGCTGCTCTTCAAGAACGAGGCCGCGATCAAGACGCTCGAGGCATCCGATCAGTGGAGTTTCTACCAGGCGAAGAGCAGCAAGCAGAATCTGGCCGAGTTGGGCGCAACGCTCACCACCGGCGAGCCGCAGGCGAAGTACCAGCAGGAGATCGAGCGTTACAAGAAGGAGAAGGAAGAAATCATGGCCGCGGCGAAGAAGCTCGAGGAGGCCGGCAAGGAGGCCTCGGCGAGGAGCGCCGCCGCGATGCACGTCCACCACCGCTGGGCACAGGCGATGATGCTGATCCAGATCGCCATTGCGCTCGCGGCGATCACGATACTGACGCGGAACAAGGCGATCGGCATCGGCGCGGTCGGCGTCGGCGCCGTCTCCATCATGATCGGCGCTCTTGCCTTCGCGCACATCTGAGATGACGCAGGTTGCGCGGTACGCGCGCAACGCCCCTTACCCGAGACGCGCGACCAGTTCGCGCCGCAGCAGTTTGCCGGTCACGGTGCGCGGCAACGCCTCGAGCGCGACACAGCGCACCGGACGCTGGTAGGGCGGCAGCGCAGCCAGCGCCCGGCCGAGTGCAGCACGCGCCAAGGCATCGGTGCCCTCTCCCACGTACGCAGCCGCGAGCATGGTGAGACCGTCCTGGTCGCGCAGCGCGACAACGGCGATTTCGCGCACCGCGGGTCCGGCGGCGGCCGCGATCTTGGCTTCGACGTCGGGCAGGCTCACCCATCGGCCGCGCACCTTCACCAGCGCGTCGGCGCGGCCGGCGTATCGCCACCCGTCGCCCGCGGGCGAAAAGCGGTCGCCCGAGGTGAACCCGGTCGGCCCGAACGCCGCCCGCTCGTCGGCGGGTCGCCGCCAATAGCCGAGCGCGACGGTCGGGGCGCGCAGGGTGAGGCGCGACAGGCCCGCCTCCGCGGGAGTCGCCAGCACGACGACGCCGGGCACCGGCCGAAGGACGGTGGCATCGCCGGCCTCCGGAGTGCCGACGAGCATCAGCGACAGTGTTTCCGAGGTGCCGTAGCCGTCACGCATCGGCACACCCGTCTCGGTCCGCCAATGTTGCGCCAACGCCGGCGTGATGGCTTCGCCAGCCGAAACGGCGAGCCGCACGCCGCGCGACAGCGAAAGCGCCTTGCCGTCGTTGAGGAGCGCCCGGTAGAACGCGGGAACACTGAAGAACACGGTCGGCCGGTCGCGTTCCGCCGTCGCCACGACATTGTCGACCGTCGGCCACTCCCGCTGCAGGATGACCGTGGCGCCGCGGGCCAGCCCCGTGAACAGACTGTTGGCCAGCGGATATGCGAAGAACAGGCGTGACGGCGCGAACAATCGATCGGACTCCCCGATGCCGAACAACTCGGCCCCGCAACGCGCGGCTGACGGCACCACCGAATGCGCGTGCACGACGGCCTTCGGCAACCCGGTCGTTCCCGACGAGTAGAGCCAGAACGCCGGCATGGCGGCCGGACTTGCGGCCGGCGGCGCCGGGGAGGCAACCTCGAGATGCGAACACCAGGCTTCACGTGAAAGCACCGTCCGCACATCGATCGGTGCGAGCGCCGCATCCTCGCCGAGCCACGCCGCATACGCGCCTTCCGCCGCAAGCGCATCGCGGTCGGCGGGCGCGAGTCTCGGATTGAGGGCAACGGCGACGGCGCCCGCCCGTATCGCCCCGAGAAATGCAGCTACCCATGCGCTGTCGTCGGCCAGAGCAATCGCGACCCGTTCGCCGGGAGCGATGCCGAGCGCACGCCATGCGCCCGCGGCCTGCGCGACCGTCGCGCGCAGCTCCGCGTAGGTCGCGGCGACGCCGTCCGAGACGAGGGCAACCGACTCGTCGTAGCCGCGTTCGAGCAGCGACACCGCCAGATTCACGGCATCATCCCTTATGCCCGGGCAACGGTCTGCCGTTACCCGAGGTTGCGCAATTCGCGCAGCGCAACCGAAAGCATCGCTGCGTCGGCGCCGGGGGTTGCGCGCAACTCGGCCATCAGCTGCTGCGCGCGCTCGATGGCGCGACGATTGCGCTCCTGCCACACCGCGAGCAGCGGGTCCCGCGCGGCGATGTCGCCACCTCCGGTCAGCACTTCGCTCGCAATCGTTCGCTGCAGTCCCGACAAATCATCGTGCATCGCGGCCTTCGCCAGCATCTGCCAGTGCTTGTCGCCCGGCAGCTGGGCGATCATCTCGCGCAGCCAGGGCAATCCGAGCCGCGTCGACAGCTCGAAATAGATCTCGGCGACGAGTTCGACAGGGCGCCGCGCGGCGCCGGCGACTTCCACGATGTCGAGCGTCGAGTACAAGGCGTCAAGCGTGACCACGCGCGTCGCGAGCTCCTCGGGGACGCCCTTGGCCGCGTAGTCCGCGACCGCCGCCGCGGTCCGCGCGCGGCCGGCCGCGTCGAGAAGCGCGGGCAGGCGCGCGGCCAGCGCCTCGACCCGCGGCTGGAAATGGGCAATCGTGGCCGCCATGTCTTCCGTCAGCCGCCGCGAGCGCAGGAACCACGTCGTGCCGCGCTCGAGCTCCCGGCTGACGGCGATCAGCATCGCCGCCTGGAGCGCGTCGTCGACGCGGTTGTCGAGCGCATCGATCGGCTTCCACAGCGCGACGAAGCCGAATATCTCGCGACTGAGTAGATACGCGCGCACGACCTCGTGCGGCCGCGCGCCGGTCGCCTCCATGAGCCGGTGAACCAGCGTGCTGCCCACGCGATTCACCATGCTGTTGGTCACGTGCGTGGCGATGATCTCGCGCTTGAGCGGGTGGCGGTTCATGTACCCGGCGTAGCGTTCGGCGAGCGCGCCGGGGAAATACCGGCCGAGGGCGCTGGCGACCCACGGATCGTCGGGCAGCGTCGAGGCGAGCAGTTCGTCGTAGAGCCACATCTTGCCGTAGGCGAGCAGCAGCGCCCGCTCCGGACTGGCGAGCCCCGCCCCGCCCGCCCGCCGCTCCGCCAGCTCCTCGTCGCTCGGCAGGTACTCGATCGCGCGATTGAGCCGTCCGGACTTCTCCAGAAACTGGATGAAGCGCTGCTGCGCGTCGACGAGCTGGGGTGCGATGCGGCCCGTGACCGACAGCACCTGCGTCTGGAAGTAGTTGTCGCGCAGCACCAGCGCGGCAACGTCGTCGGTCATCCCGGCGAGCAGGACATTGCGTTGCTTCTCGGTGAGTTCGCCATCCGCGATCGGCAGGCCGAGCAGGATCTTGATGTTCACTTCGTGGTCCGACGTGTCGACCCCTCCGGAATTGTCGATCGCGTCGGTGTTGATGCGCCCGCCGGCCCGCGCGTACTCGATGCGGCCGAGCTGCGTGCAGCCAAGGTTGCCGCCCTCCACGAACACCTTGCAGCGAAGCTCCCGGCCGTCGACGCGAAGCGCGTCGTTGGCACGGTCGCCGACCTGCGCGTGGGTCTCGCCAACCGCCTTGACATAGGTACCGATGCCGCCGTTGTAGACGAGATCGACGGGCGCCTTGAGTATCGCGTTGACGAGTTCGGTCGGCGTCAGCGTGTCGGCGGCGATCGCCAGCACCGCCTTGACTTCGGGCGTGACGACGATCGACTTCGCACTCCGCGCATGCACGCCGCCGCCCGGCGAAATCAGCTTCGCGTCGTAGTCGGCCCACGACGAGCGCGGAAGCTTGAACAGCCGCTCGCGCTCGCCGAAGCTCGACGCCGGGTCTGGGTTCGGATCGAGAAAGATGTGCCGGTGGTCGAACGCCGCCAGCAGGCGGGTATGCCGCGACAGCAGCATGCCGTTGCCGAACACATCGCCGGACATGTCGCCGATGCCGACCGCGGTGAAGTCCGTGGCCTGGATGTCGACGCCGGTTTCGCGGAAGTGGCGCTTCGCCGATTCCCAGGCGCCGCGCGCCGTGATGCCCATCGCCTTGTGGTCGTAGCCGGCGGACCCGCCGGACGCGAACGCATCATCGAGCCAGAAGCCGTACTCCTTGCTGATTGCATTCGCGTGATCCGAGAACGTCGCCGTGCCCTTGTCCGCCGCGACGACGAGATAGGGATCGTCCGCGTCGTACCGTCGGACCCGCGGCGGCGCAACGATCCGGTCGCCGACCCGGTTGTCGGTGAGGTCGAGCAGCGCGCGCAGGTAGTCCTGGTAGCAGGCGATGCCCTCTTTCATCGTCGCGTCGCGATCGGCGGGCGGCGGCGGGCGCTTCAGCACGAAGCCACCCTTCGAGCCGACGGGAACGATGACGATGTTCTTGACCATCTGCGCCTTGACGAGGCCGAGGATCTCGGTCCGGAAGTCCTCGGGTCGGTCGGACCAGCGCAGACCTCCCCGCGCGACCTTGCCGCCGCGCAGGTGAACGCCCTCGAAGCGCGGCGAATAGACGAAGATCTCGAACATCGGCCGGGGCTCGGGCAGGCCCGGCACCCTGGACGGATCGAACTTGAACGAGACGAACGTGCGGCGGCGTCCGGCCCCGTCGCGGCGCCAGAAGTTCGTGCGCGTCGTGGCGAGGATCAGCGCGAGAAACTGCCGCAGCACGCGGTCCTCGGAGAGGTTGTCCACGCTCTCGAGCGCCGCCTCGATCGCCCGCACATGCCCATTCGCGGGCGCGTCGCCCTCCGTCTCGGCATCCGGGTCGAAGCGGGCCTTGAACAGCGCCAGGAGATCGCGCGCGATGCCGGCGTTCGCGGCCAATGTGGACTGGATGAACGCCTGCGACAGCGGAAAGCCGATCTGGCGCATGTATTTCGCGTAGGCCCGGAGCACGACGACCTCGGTGGCGGGCATGCGGGCGGCGACCACCAGGCGGTTGAAGTCGTCGTTCTCCACTTCGCCGCGGAAAATGCGTCCGAACGCATCTTCGAACACGGCGTGCAACCCGTGAACATCGACATCGGCATCCGCCGGGGCCGTCTGCATGCCGAAATCATGCAACCAGACGGGCGCCTCGCCCGGTGGCGACACGCGATGCGGCCGCTCGTCGATCACCCGCAACCCCATCCGCTCCAGCATCGGCAGGCTGTCGGACATCGTGACGGGTCCGCCCAGATGGAACAGCTTGAACCGGAGCATGCCGGGCTCGGCTTCCAGTGGCCGATAGAGGCTCATGCCGAGCGGCTCCGCCGCGGAGAGCGCCGCCATCATCTCGATGTCGGGCACCGCCACCCGCGCGCCGAACTCCTCGCGATATCCGGCAGGCAACGCACCGCCGAATCGCTGGAAGAGTTCGTTGCCGCGGGCCTCGCCGCGGGCGTCGATCAGTGCCTCGCGGAGATCGTCGTCCCAGCGTCGCGCCGCCGCCGCGAGCCGCGCCTCGAGCTCGCGTAGATCGATCGGAGGGATCCTGCCCGGCGTCGTGCGCACGGTGATCATCACGCGCGCCAGCACCGATTCCGACAGGTGGACGTTGAATTCCGAACTCGTCCCGGCAAATGCCTCGAGCAGGATCGCCTGCCACTTTTCCCGCAGCTCGGTCGTGTAATTCTCGCGCGGCGCATAGATCATGCAGACGACGAAGCGCTCGAACGCGTCGCGCCGGACGAACAGCCGGAACCGCTGCCTCTCGCCGAGGTGGAGGATGCCCGTCGCATTGCGCAGCAGATCGTCCTCGCTCGTCTGGAACAGCTCGTCGCGCGGATAACTCTCGAGGATGTTGATCAGCGCCTTGCCCGCGTGGCTGCCGCTCGGGACCCCGGCCCGCGCGATCACGTTGGCCGCCTTCCGGCGCAGCAGCGGAATGTTCGGCAGGTTGGCGCTGTACGCCATCGACGTGTAGAGGCCGAGGAAGCGATGTTCGCCGCACACCTTGCCTGCGCCGTCGAAGCGCTTGATGCCGATGTAGTCGAGATACCCCGGACGGTGCACGGTCGACCGCGCGTTCGCCTTGGTGACGATCAGGAGGTCGGGCGTGCGCGCGTACGCGCGAACCTCGGGCGGAAGGGCGGCGAAGCTCGACGCGATGCTCTTGCTTTCGTCTTCGCGGAGAATCCCCAGGCTCGAGCCGGGCACGATCCTGAGGGCGTCCTGGCCGTCGACCGTGACGAGGTCGTGGCACCGGTATCCGAGAAACGTGAAATGATTTTCGGCAAGCCAGGACAGAAACGCCCTGCACTCGGCGAGTTCGTCCGGCGGCAGCGGCGGCGGATGCGCCTCCAGGTCGGCGACGACCGCCAGCGCACGGCCCTTCATGCTCTTCCAGTCAGCCACCGCAAAGCGCACGTCGGAAAGCACGCGCGTGACGTCGGCGGCCAGCGCGTCCAGACGCGCCGGCTCGACCACCCGGTCGACCTCGACGTGGATGAACGATTCGCGACGCGCATCGCGCGCATCGTCGGGAGCGACATCGACGAGCGCACCGTCGTTGCCGCGAAGCACCGCGACGATGGGGTGGACGATGAGGTGCAGCGTGAGCCGGTGCCGGTTGACTTCCATCGTCACCGAATCGACGAGGAACGGCATGTCGTCGTTGACGATCTCGATGATCGTGTGCGTCGACTGCCATCCGTGCTCCTCGACGGACGGATTGAATACGCGCACGCGGGCGTTGTCCGGATCGCGCTTGCGCCCGAAATTCCAGTGCGAGAGCGCCGCCCCGTAGAGATCGGCGGGCGCGCGGGCGTCGAGATCCTCCGGATCGACCTGTCCGAAATAGCGGACGACGAAGCGCTCGAGGGGGCCGCATTGCGTGCCGGTGATCTTGGCCCGCACCAGTCCGAGCACATCGTCCAACCGCTGCGCCCTGCCGTCCTCCGCATTCGCCGTCATCGTGGTCTCCGCGCCGTTGCCGGGCCCATCGTACCGCGATCCGCCGGCAACTCACCAGATGCCGATGTGGATGCCATGCGCGCGGTGGGCGTCGGTACGCCGTTCGACTTCGCCGTCCGCGATGGTGGTCCGGCGCTTCCGCGCAGCGAGCCAGTCGAACAAGCGCTCGCGCATCGCCGCGCGCGTCGCCTCGTGTCGGGGATCCGCGCCGAGGTCGTCGAGCTCGCGAGGATCCGCGACGAGGTCGAACAGCTGGGGGCGAAATCCCTGCCAGTGCACGTACTTCCACTCCGCGGTTCGCGTCATGCAGGCCCGGCAATCCTGCACGCCACGGCCGAGCACGCGCCGCGCGCGGCGGAATCCGTAGTCGAGCTCGGCGAACGTCGCGTCGCGCCAATCGACGGGCGCCTCGCCGCGCAGCATCGGAAGCAGCGAGCGCCCTTCGATCCGATGCGACGCGCCGGCGATGGCCAGTGCATCGAGGATCGTCGGCACCACGTCGATGCCCTCGACGAATCGCGCGTCCACGCTGCCACGGGCGACATCGGCACGCGGATCGGGATCGTAGATCAGGAACGGCACGCGGACGATCTCGTCGTAGAGAAGCTCCTTCTCGCCCAACCGCCGATCGCCGGAGAACTCGCCGTGATCCGAGGTGAACACGATCAGTGTGTCGCGCATGCGGCCTGCCTCCGCGAGCGCGTCGAGTACTCGTCCCAGGTGGTGATCGACCTGGGCGATGAGCGCCATGTACGCAGGCCGCACGTGGCGAACGACCGCCTCGCGCGCAAAGCTCAGGCATTCGTCGTGGTCGCGGTAGGCGCGTACCACCGGATGCTCGTCGACTGTGCCGTCCTGCGGACCGCGCAGGATCGGGCCGATGTCCGCGCCCCGGTACATCGCATGAAACGGCGCCGGCACGACGTACGGCCAATGCGGCTTCACATAAGAGAGGTGCAGCACCCACGGCGTGTCGCCCTGCGCGCGGATCCAGTCGAGAGCGAGGTCGGTCATGTACGCGGTCTCGGAGTGCTCCTCCGCGACACGCGCGGGCAGGTGCACGTTGCGCATCTGCCATCCGGACGCCGCCCGGCCGCCGTCGTCGACGCCGATTACGTAGTCGCTCCACGGATCGGCGCTCGCGTAGCCGCGCTCACGCAGCCAGTCGGCGTAGCCCGATTCCGGGCCGGGCGGCGTGTGTCCGTCGTAGCGGTCGACGACCGTGAATCCGCCCTCGCGCAGCAAGGCGCCGCGCTCCGACTCGATCTCGATGCCGAAGCGCGCGAGCGCCTCCGTGTCCGGCAGGACGTGCGTCTTGCCGGCGAGGGCGGCCGCGCGGCCGGCCGCTCGCAGGTAATCGCCCAGCGTGTGCTCGGCGGCGGAAAGGGGGACGCGGTTCCACGTTGCGCCGTGCGAGCTCACGTAGCGCCCGGTGTAGCAGGACATGCGCGCGGGCCCGCACACGCCCGATTGGACGAACGCGTTGTCGAAGCGCACCCCCATCCGCGCGAGCCGATCGAGGTTGGGCGTCGGAACCGGGGAGTTGCCGTAGCAGGAGACGAAGTCGCGCCGCAGCTGGTCGCACATGACGAACAGCACGTTGCGGACGCCGGTCATCGGGGGCTGCGTGGCGCGAGGCGGAGCATGGTGCAGGAAGGATGGATTGCGCTCCGCTCTGTGCGGCGTCGCGGGTTTCCGGGATAATGCCGGCTTTGTCGCCATCGGGCAACGCGCCGCGGAGCGCGCCCCCGAATCTGCGCCGGGATGGCGGAACTGGTAGACGCAGCGGACTCAAAATCCGCCGGTAGCAATACCGTGGGGATTCGACTTCCCCTCCCGGCACCACCAACGACAACAGGCGGTTAAGCGATTGTTTTCGACATTGTGCCTCGCCTCGCGTTTGCGAATAGACTACCCGCTGTTGCAGCAGCATTTCACCGGCCACGCAGTGACATTTCATGCGATTGGCGCCTCCGCGTCGGTCCGGTTCGAGCAAGACGAGAGCCCCGGGGCGCCGAGGTGTCGCTGGCGGGGGGCGTCGGCCCCGCGCACCATTGAACGGACACAAATGAGAAGACTTCTTGCATTGGCGGCAGCATTCGTTTCGATCCTGTTGCTTGCCGATTGCGGAGGCGGCGGAAGCCCACCTCCTGCGCCAACCAACGTGGCGGCCGTGCCGCACGACAGCAGCGCGGTAATTTCCTGGAGCAGTATTCCGGGAGTCGAATATTGGGTCTGGGTCGCGCCCACTTCGAATCTCACCTGGGAGAACTGCATCAACGTGCCGGGCTGCCAGATCCACAACGGAGTCACGTCTCCGATTCTCATCCTCGGGTTGACCAACGGCACCACTTATTCCGCGGTCGTCAACGGCCGGAGCGGCGGCAGCCCGGTCGGGGGCACTTCGCCACCGGTTACCTTCGTCCCGAACCTGGCGGGATACACCTGGAGTGCGGGGAAACCGCTGGCCAGCACGTTGCTGGGCGTCGGATACACCGGCGCCTCCTCGATCGCCGCCAGCACCTTCGTTGCGGTGGGCGCGGGAGGATCCCTGTACTCGAGCGCCGATGCGATCACTTGGACAACTTCGAATTCGAACGTCGCCACCGACCTCGACGCGGTTCTGTATGGCGCCAGCAAGTTCGTCGTGGCGGGCGACGCCGGCGTGATCCTCAACAGCTCCGATGGAGCCACCTGGACGCGGGTCACCTCCGGAACCACCAACCGTCTTTACGCACTCGCGTCCAATGGCACAACGATGGTTGCCACCGGCGCGAACGGCACGATCCTCGCGAGCGCGGACGGTGTCACCTGGGCTGTGCAGAGTTCAGGCACAACCAACGATCTGTACGGGATCACGTTCGCGAACAGCACGTACGTCGCGGTAGGCGCCAACGGAACGCTGCTGACGAGTTCGAACGGTACCGCCTGGGTATCGCGTGCGCTGCAGACTTCGCTCGATCTCAAATCCGTGGCATACGGCGCAAGCACGTTTGTGGCGATCGGCGCGGCCGGCGCACTCGTCACGAGTACCGACGGCGTCACCTGGACCACGAGGACGCCGATTGCAGCGAATTCCCTTTCTGCCGTCGTCTATGGCACGCAGTTCATCGCGGTCGGCAGCGGTGGCGGTATCTTCACGAGCCTGGACGGCATCACGTGGAATCCTGCCGTTTCGGGAACGACGAACGATCTCATGGCTCTTGCCTTCTCGCCTGGCGTCGCATCGAGCCTGCTCGATGTCGGGTACGTCGCCGTGGGTGCGGCGGGCGTGAATCTGACGGCCTTCTGAACGGTTGAGGGGTCCGGCGGACATCCCCGCAGTCCGATCCGCTGCCATGACCGTCGGGCCCGCCAGGCAGACGTTCCGTGCCGGTGGCGCCTGACCTGCCTCCGAACGGTCGATCACCGGTTTCGTCCTCGGGATCCGGGCCGTGACTCCCGGAAACCGTCGACCCACCCCAAAAAAAGACCCCCGAAATTGCGGGGGTCAAGATTACCGCCAGAGGAGTGCAACGTTTGCGCCGGTTGGCTGATCCCGTGTTCAGCGGCGCAATGCCCAACGCGCCAACGCTCGTCGAGACGCACGACACGTGCCAAGACACCAAAAATGCCTAAAATCCTGAACTTGCACTTTCGCCCCGATGCAGGGGATCCGCGGCTGTAAAGAAGGGCGACACGACGGTCGGAATCTCGAGGCGGCTCGCGCCCCGACGCAAGGCTCGCTGCCCGAAGCGCCGTTGACATTCCATGGCCGGCTACACACTCTCCGACTTCGACTACCGGCTGCCACCCGAACTGATCGCACAGGCGCCGGCGGTCGAGCGCACGGGCAGCAGGCTCCTGCACGTCGACGGCGGGGCGCTCACCGACCACACGTTCACGGACCTGCCGCAGCTCATCGCACGCGGCGACCTTGTGGTGTTCAACGACACGCGCGTGGTCAAGGCGCGGCTTCACGCCGTGCGCCCCACCGGCGGCAAGGTCGAGCTCCTGCTCGAGCGCGCACTCGGCGCCGACGAGGGAATCTTCCAGCTCCGCGCAAGCCATCCGCCAAAGCCGGGCGGCGAGCTGCTGTTGCCCGACGGCGTACGCGCGACCGTACGCGAGCGCGACGGCCGGTTCGTCCGGCTGCGCTTCGATGGCATCGTGTCGCTCTTCGATTACCTCGAGCGCCACGGCGACGTCCCGCTGCCGCCTTACATCGCCCGCCGCGCCGACGCTGCCGACGCGACACGCTACCAGACCGTGTACGCGCGCCACGCGGGCGCGGCGGCCGCTCCGACCGCCGGATTGCATTTCGACCAGGCGATGCTCTCCGCGCTCGCGGCCGCCGGCATCGCCTCCGCCTACGTCACGCTTCACGTCGGTGCGGGAACGTTTCAGCCGGTCGAGGCCGAGGACCTCGCCGCCCATCGGATGCACGCCGAGTGGTACCGGATTCCGCGCGAGACCGTCGCCGCGATCGCGGCGGCGCGAGCGCGCGGCGGCCGCGTCGTCGCCATCGGCACGACCAGCGTGCGCGCACTCGAGTCGGCGGCGGGTTACGACGGGCGCGTGCGCGCTGGCGAGTCCGAGACACGACTCTTCATCACGCCGGGATACCGCTTTCGCGTCGTCGAGCGGCTTGTCACCAACTTCCACCTGCCAAAATCCACGCTGCTGATGCTGGTCTCCGCGTTCGCCGGCCACGACAACATGCGCGCCGCGTATGCGCACGCGATCGCCAGGCGCTATCGCTTCTTCAGCTACGGGGACGCGATGCTCGTCGAGCGGGCAGCCGACGCCGGATAGCGCCGGCGAGCCGGCCGGCAGCCTCCATGGGTCCATCGGGCACTAGAGACATCGCGTGTCGGCCGCAGCGTCGACTCGCCCCGGTCGCATCCCCAAGCGCGCTTGGGGCCCCTGCTCCCAGGCTCGCGCCGCTACAATCACCGCGATGAGATTCACGCTGCTTGCGACGTCGGGGCGCGCGCGCCGGGGCCGGCTCGACCTCGTGCACGGCGCTGTCGATACCCCGGTATTCATGCCGGTCGGTACCTACGGCACCGTAAAGGCCATGGCGCCGAACGAACTCGCCGATCTCGGCGCGCAGATCGTGCTCGGCAACGCGTTCCACCTCTGGCTTCGGCCGGGTGTCGACGTGATCGGCGCGCACGGCGGGCTGCACCGGTTCATGGGTTGGCAGGGGCCGATCCTGACCGACTCCGGCGGCTTCCAGGTGTGGAGCCTGGGCACCCTGCGCAAGGTGCGCGAAAACGGCGTCGCGTTCGCCTCGCCGGTCAATGGCGACCGGCTGCTGCTCACACCGGAAATCTCGATGCAGATCCAGCGCGCCCTGGACTCCGACATCGCGATGGTGTTCGACGAGTGCACCTCCTATCCCGTGACGCGCGACGAGGCGGCGACATCGATGGAGCTGTCATTGCGCTGGGCACAGCGCTCGCGCAACGAATTCGATGCCCTCGGCAGCCCGAACGCGCTCTTCGGCATCGTGCAGGGAGGAATGTTTCACGACCTGCGCGACGCATCGCTCGCGGGGCTCACCGGGATCGGCTTCGACGGCTACGCCATCGGAGGACTGTCGGTCGGCGAACCCAAGGACGAGATGCTTGCGGTGCAGGACCACGTGGCGCCGCGCCTTCCCGCCGACCGGCCGCGCTACCTGATGGGCGTGGGCACGCCCGAGGACATCGTCGCGGGTGTCGCCGCTGGCATCGACATGTTCGACTGCGTGCTGCCGACGCGCAACGCGCGCAACGGCTTTCTGTTCACTCGCCACGGGGACGTGAGGATCCGCAATGCGGTCCATCGCGCGGACGCGCGCGCGCTCGACGAGAGCTGCGACTGCTACACCTGCCGCCATTTCACGCGCGCCTACCTGCACCACCTGCAGCGGGTGAACGAGATTCTCGGCGCCCGCCTCAATACGATCCACAACCTCCACTACTACCTCTGGCTCACGGCGGGAATGCGCGAGGCGATCGCCGCCGACCGCTTTGCCGCCTGGGCCGGATCCTTCCGGGAGGACCGCGCTCGCGGCGCCTAGACCCCGGCATGGGGGGGCGGCAGCCGACAGCCGGGGCGAGCGCCGCCCCTGTGGCCGGGCCGGGTCCGCATGGTAGAATCTCCAGCTGTCCATTCGCGCCCTGGCGCCGCCCGGCGGCCCCGCACCGTCCCGACCTGCGCGAGCCCCATTTTCGGAGGAGCAGACGTGTTGATCGACCTCTTGATCGCCCCGGCGTACGCGCAGAGCGCCCCCACGGGACCTTTCGGCAGTGACCTGATGGCGTTCCTGCCCATGATCGCCATCTTTGTCGTCTTCTACTTTCTGCTCATCCGGCCCCAGCAGAAGAAGGCCAAGGAAGCGAAGGCGATGCTGGACGCGTTGCAGAAGGGCGACGAGGTCGTCACCGCGGGCGGCCTCCTCGGACGCGTCACGAAACTTACCGACCAGTATGCGACCGTCGAAATCGCCCCGAATACCGAAATCACCGTCCAGCGCGGCGCGATCTCGCAACTCCTGCCGAAAGGCACGATCAAGGCACTCTGACGCTCGCCGGGATGTCCTGGGCCCGGCGCCCATTCCGGTCCCCGCGCACGGCTACGAACGCGCCTGACCGCGGCCGCCGGCCGCCTGCGCCCTCCCTCCCGCCCCGGTCCGCACCATGAATCGATACCCCCTCTGGAAATACCTGATCATCGCCGTCGCGCTCACCGTCGGCGTCGTGTTCACGGTGCCGAATTTCTTCCCGGAAGTGCCGGCGGTGCAGGTTTCCTCGTCGAAGGCGGCCGTGAAGATCGACACCGCGCTGTTGTCCATCGTCGAGGACACGCTGAAGGCCGCCGCCATTCCCTTCCGCGGCGCGTCGCTCGACGCGACGGGGGTCAAGGTGCGCTTTGGCGATCCCGACACGCAGTTGAAGGCGAAGGACGCATTGCAGGCGAAGCTCGGCGACAACTACATCGTCGCCTTGAACCTGCTGTCGGCGTCGCCGCGCTGGCTGACGTCGATCGGCGCCTTGCCCATGTACCTCGGCCTCGACCTCCGCGGAGGCGTGCATTTTCTGCTGCAGGTCGACATGAAGGCGGCGCTCGACAAGGCCGCCGACCGCTATACGACGGACATCCGCTCGCTGCTGCGGGAGAAGAAGGCGCTGTACGCCGGCGTCGGCCGCGAGGGCACGAGTGTCGTCGTGCGTTTCCGCGACGAAGCCGAACGGACGAAGGCGCGCGCCGAAATCGAAAAGGCGTTCCCGGACCTCGCGCTGCGCGACGCTGACGCCGCGGGCGAGCTGCGGATCATCGGCTCGCTGAAGCCCGAGGCGCAGAAACGGATCCAGGACGGCGCTGTCCAGCAGAACATCACGATTCTGCGCAATCGCGTCAACGAGCTCGGCGTTGCCGAGCCCATCGTCCAGCAACAGGGAGCCGACCGCGTCGTCGTGCAGCTTCCGGGCGTACAGGACACCGCCCGCGCCAAGGACATCCTCGGGCGCACGGCAACGCTCGAAATCCGGATGGTCAACGACGAGCCGGGCGCGCTCGAAGCCGCAATCGCGGGCCAGCCGCCGTTCGGCAGCGATGTCTACACCGAGCGCAGCGGCGGGCCGCTGCTCGTGCGGCGCCAGGTTGTGCTGACCGGCGACCGGATCAACGACGCCCAGCCCGGATTCGACCAGCGCAACAACGAGCCCGCCGTGCACGTGAACCTCGACGGGACCGGCGCGCGCATCTTCAAGGAAGTGACCCGCGAAAACGTCGGCAAGCGCATGGCCATCGTGCTGGTCGAGAAAGGCAAGGCGGAGGTGATCACGGCGCCGGTGATCCGCGAGGAGATCGGCGGCGGCCGCGTCCAGATCAGCGGCCGGATGAACACGCGCGAGGCGAACGACATCGCGCTCCTGATGCGGGCGGGCGCGCTGGCGGCGCCGATGGAAATCGTCGAGGAACGCACGGTCGGACCTTCGCTCGGCAAGGAAAACATCGACAAGGGCTTCAACTCGGTCTTCTACGGCTTCGTCGTGCTGGCGATCTTCATGTGCGCCTACTACCTGCTCATGGGACTCATCTCGACGATCGCGCTGTCCGTCAACCTGCTGCTGCTGGTCGCGCTGCTGTCGATGCTGCAGGCCACGCTGACCTTGCCGGGCATCGCCGCGATCGCGCTGACGCTCGGCATGGCGATCGACTCCAACGTGCTGATCAACGAACGGATCCGCGAAGAGCTGCGCTGGGGAGCGACACCGCATGCGGCGCTCACGGCGGGCTACGAGCGGGCCTTCGGCACCATCCTCGACTCGAACGTGACGACGCTGATCGCCGGCATCGCGCTCCTGATCTTCGGCAGCGGGCCGGTGCGGGGTTTCGCGGTCGTCCATTGCCTCGGCATCATGACGTCGATGTTCTCGGCCGTTTTCGTGTCGCGCGGAATCGTCAACCTGATCTACGGGGGCCGCAAGCATCTTGCCAAGATCTCGATCGGGCAAGTGTGGCGTCCGACCCCCGCACCGGGCGTGCCGGCGAAGTGAATCGGGCACGCGCGTCATTCATGACCCGCAATCCGCCGCCCGTCGCGAGCCTTCCCCGCTGAGCGTCGATCCGGCACGAGAATAGCGGAAGCCACCCACGAGACCGAATCATGGAATTCTTCAGAATCCAGCGCGACATTCCGTTCATGCGGTACGCGCTCACGTTCAACGTGATTTCGCTGGTCACGTTCGTGCTGGCCGTGTTCTTCCTCGCGACGCGAGGCCTCAATCTCGGCGTCGATTTTCGCGGAGGCACGGTCATCGAGGTGACGTACGGGCATGCGGTGGACTTCAACCGGGTGCGCGGCGCCATCGACAAGCTCGGCCTGGGCGAGTATGCGGCGCAGAGCTTCGGCAGTTCCGACACCGCGCTGATCCGGCTGCCGCTGAAGGAAGGCGTCTCGAGCGCGCAGCTCTCCGAGCAGGTCATGGGGGCATTGCGGGCCGACGACCCGTCGGCGAATCAGCGGCGGGTCGAGTTCGTCGGGCCGCAGGTCGGCAAGGAGCTCTACGAGAACGGGGCGCTGGCGCTGCTCCTCGTCTCGCTCGGCATCGTCGGTTATCTCGCGATGCGATTCGAGTGGCGGTTCGCGGTCGCCGCGATCATCGCGAACCTGCACGACGTGATCATCATCCTCGGATTCTTCGCGCTGTTTCACTGGGAGTTCTCGCTGCCGGTGTTGGCGGCGGTGCTCGCCGTGCTCGGCTACTCGGTGAACGAGTCGGTCGTGATCGCCGACCGGATCCGCGAGAACTTCCGCAAGATGCGCAGGGCTTCCGTGACGCACGTGATCGACAACGCGATCACCAGCACGATCTCGCGGACCATCATCACCCACGGCAGCACGCTGATGATGGTGCTGTCGATCCTGTTCTTCGGCGGTGAAACGCTGCACTACTTCGCGCTCGCGCTGACGATCGGAATCTGCTTCGGTATCTACTCGTCGGTCCTGGTGATGGCGCCGCTCGTGATGTGGATGGGCGTGTCGCGCGAGGACCTCGTGAAGCCGGAACGCAAGCGCGGGGGCCCCGAAGGCGAGAAGATCCTCCCGTAGAAAGCGGGGTCGGTATCGGCACTTCCGCGCGCCAGGGCTCCAATCCGCCATTGGACGAGAAATCGCCTCCGACCCCACTTTCCCGATGCTGACGACGATCTTCTATTCGCTGTTCGCGCTCGACCAGACGGTCACGCAGCTCGCCGCGCAGCACGGGCACTGGATCTATGCCCTGCTGTTCCTGATCATCTTCGCGGAAACGGGGCTCGTGGTGTTCCCGTTCCTCCCGGGCGATTCGATCCTGTTCATCGCCGGGACCGTCGTCGCGACGGCGGACCTCAACATTCATCTGCTGGTCTTCGTGCTGATCGCCGCCGCGATCCTCGGCGACACGATCAACTACTCGGTCGGGCATTACATCGGGCCGCGCGCCTTCGACCGACCCGATTCGCGCTGGTTCAGGCAGGAGCACCTGCGCCGCACCCAGGAGTTCTACGACCGCTACGGCGGCCTCACGATCATCATCGGCCGCTTCGTGCCGATCATCCGGACCTTCGCCCCCTTCCTCGCGGGCGTCGCGGGGATGACTTACCGCCGGTTCCTTTCGTACAACGTCGTCGGCGCCATCGCGTGGATCTGCTCGCTCGTCTACGCCGGATACCTCTTCGGCAACATCCCGTGGGTCAAGCAGAACCTGACGCTGATCGTGCTTGGGATCGTCGCGGTTTCGCTGATTCCGGCGATCAGCACTTTCTTCGGCGAACGCCGGGCGCAGAAGGAACAGCGCTAGGAGGCCCGCCGGCGGCGGGCGACGGCCCGCGGCGCACGCAGGTGCTGGCTATCCCCGCGCGGGATCGCGGTCAGATGCGCTTCGCGAGCTCCGCGGCCTTTCCGATGTAGTTCGCGGGCGTCAGCGCCTTGAGTCGCGCCCTGGCATCCGCGGGGATCGCGAGCCCGTCGATGAATGCGTGCAGGCTCTCGCGTGTCATGCCGGTCACGCCGCGCGTCAGAGCCTTAAGCTGCTCGTAGGGGTTCGGCACGCCATGACGGCGCATCACCGTCTGAATGGGCTCGGCCAGCACCTCCCAATTGGCGTCGAGATCCGCGGCGATGCGCTCCCCGTCGACCGCGAGGCGTGCGAGCCCTTGCGCAAGCGACACCCATCCCAGCAGCGCGTAGCCGAGTGCGACGCCGACGTTGCGCAGCACCGTCGAATCCGTGAGATCGCGCTGCCATCGCGAGACTGGAAGCTTCTCCGCCAGATGCCTCAGCATCGCATTGGCGAGCCCCAGGTTGCCCTCGGAATTCTCGAAGTCGATCGGATTGACCTTGTGCGGCATCGTCGACGAGCCGACCTCGCCTTCCCTCGTCCTCTGCCGAAAGTACCCGAGCGAAACGTAGCCCCAGATGTCACGGTCGAGGTCGATCAGCACGGTGTTCGCGCGCGCGACGGCGTCGAAGAGCTCCGCCATGTAATCGTGCGGCTCGATCTGCGTCGTGTACGGATTGAATTCGAGGCCGAGGCGCGTCACGACTCGCGCTGCGAACCGCTCCCAGTCCACGTCGGGGTAAGCGACCACGTGCGCGTTGTAATTGCCGACCGCACCGTTGGCCTTGCCCTTGATCGGCACGCGCTCGATCCCGGCGATCTGGCGCTCGAGCCGCGCATAGACATTCGCCAGCTCCTTGCCGAGCGTCGTCGGCGTCGCCGGCTGCCCGTGCGTCCGCGAGAGCATCGGCATCTCGGCGTTCGCGTGAGCGAGCGCGCGCAGCGTAGCCGCAATGTCGGCGAGCTCGGGCAGCAGTATCGTCCGCCTCGCGTCGGCCAGCATCACCCCGTAGGCGAGGTTGTTGATGTCCTCGGACGTACAGGCAAAATGGATGAATTCGCCGACGCGCGTGATCTCCGGATCGCTCGCGAAGCGTTCCTTGAGCCAGTACTCGACCGCCTTGACGTCGTGGTTGGTCGTGCGCTCGATCGCCTTGACACGCTCGGCGTCGGCCGGGGTGAACGACGCGCAGGCGGCGTCGAGCGCCGCGCGGGCCGCGGCACCGAACGGCGCGATCTCCGCGATGCCCGGCTCTTCCGACAACGCGACAAGCCAGGCGACTTCGATCCGAACGCGCGCGCGTATCAGTCCGTACTCGCTGAAGTGCGCGGCGAGCGGCACGACCTTTGCGGCATAGCGGCCGTCGAGCGGCGAGAGCACCGTGAGAGCGGTCGGGGAATCGGGCATCGCAGCGCGGGAAGCCTCGGAACCGTTGGGCCGGGAAGGCCCGGGGAGTCTAGCACAGCGCCGGCCGCCGGCGATCAACGCCGGCGGCGCTTCGACCCGACACCTGCGTCTACAGCGCCTGCTTCAGCTGCTCGAGGATCGCGGGATTTTCCAGCGTCGAGACGTCCTGCGTGATCTCCTCGTTCTTCGCGATCGAACGCAGTAGGCGCCGCATGATCTTCCCGGAGCGCGTCTTCGGCAGATTGTCGCCGAAGCGGATGTCCTTCGGCTTGGCGATCGGCCCGATCTCCTTGCCGACCCAGTCGCGCAGTTCCTTGGCGATCTTCTCGGCGTCGGCGCCGGACGGCCGCGCCTGCTTCAGGACGACGAATGCGCAGACGGCCTCGCCCGTCATGTCGTCGGGACGGCCGACCACCGCCGCCTCCGCGACCATAGGGTTCGCGACCAGCGCCGATTCGATCTCCATCGTGCCGAGCCGGTGGCCGGACACGTTGAGCACGTCGTCGATGCGGCCCATGATCGTGAAGTAGCTGGTCACCTTGTCGCGCACCGAGCCATCGCCGGCGAGATAGAGCTTGCCGCCGAGCTCCTCCGGGTAATAGGACTTCTTGTAGCGTTCCGGATCGCCCCAGATCGTGCGGATCATCGACGGCCAGGGCCGCTTGATGACGAGGATGCCGCCATGGCCGTTCTCGACGTCGTGTCCCGTCTCGTCGACGATCGCCGCCATGATGCCCGGGAGCGGCAGCGTGCACGAGCCGGGCACCGTCGGGGTCACGCCGGGGAGCGGCGTGATCAGGTGGCCGCCCGTTTCGGTCTGCCACCACGTATCGACGATCGGGCAGCGGCCGCCGCCGACCTGCTCGTGGTACCACATCCAGGCTTCCGGATTGATCGGCTCGCCGACCGTCCCCAGGAGGCGCAGGCTCGACATCGCGTAGTTCTTCGGCGCCGTCGACGGCGTCACGCCCGACGCCTTGACCAGCGCGCGGATCGCGGTGGGCGCCGTGTAGAAGATCGAGACCTTGTGCTTCGCGATCGTCTGCCAGAAACGCCCTGCGTCCGGATAGGTCGGGACTCCCTCGAACACGATTTCGGTCGCGCCGACCGCGAGTGGTCCGTAGGCGATATACGTGTGCCCGGTTACCCAGCCGATGTCGGCAGTGCACCAGAAGATGTCCGCCGGCTTGATGTCGAACGTCCAGCGCATCGTCAGTATCGCCCACAGCAGGTAGCCGCCGGAGCTGTGCTGTACACCTTTCGGCTTGCCGGTCGACCCGGACGTGTAGAGGATGAACAGCGGGTGCTCTGCGCCGACCCAGACGGGGTCGCAGGTGTCGGCCTGCTTCGCGACGAGCTCGTGCAGCCAGACGTCGCGCGGCGCCGAGAACGCGACGTTGCCGCCGGTCCGCTTGTAGACGATGACGTTGCGGATGCCCTCGCACCCGCCCATGCCCAGCGCCTCGTCGACGATCGCCTTGAGTGGCAGATGCTTGCCGCCGCGCGCCTGCTCGTCGGCGGTGATCACCGCGACCGCGCCGGCGTCGATGATGCGCTCCTGCAGCGACTTCGCCGAAAAACCGCCGAACACCACCGAATGCGTCGCGCCGATCCGTGCGCAGGCCTGCATCGCCACCACGCCCTCGACGGACATTGGCATGTAGACGAGAACGCGGTCGCCCTTGCGAATGCCCATCGCCGTGAGTCCGTTCGCGAGCCGGCAGACGCGGTGATAGAGCTCGCGGTACGTCACCTTCGTCACCGCGCCGTCGTCGGCCTCGAAGATGATCGCAACCTTCTCGGCATTGCCGTTGGCGAGGTTGCGGTCGAGGCAGTTGTACGAGACGTTGAGCTCGCCGTCGTCGAACCACTTGTAGAACGGCGCGTTCGACTCGTCGAGCGTC
>Ga0209048_10000315_pt1 | contig 52838 bp, 42 predicted proteins | sample FrelakmetCRP12CR_FD_187146 | JGI IMG/M metagenome (GOLD analysis project Ga0209048, IMG submission 187146) | Freshwater lake sediment microbial communities from the University of Notre Dame, USA, for methane emissions studies - CRP12 CR (SPAdes)... | ecosystem: Environmental > Aquatic >...
CCCCGGTCATCTCCCACGCCATCCTCACGTACAACCGAGGCCGGACTTCAGGCCTGGCCGACGGCATCGTCATCACTCCCTCGCACAATCCGCCGGAGGATGGCGGCATCAAGTACAACCCACCGCATGGCGGACCGGCTGACACAGTGGTAACGAAGTGGATCGAGGACCGGGCCAACGCTCTGATGAAGGTCGATCTGCATGGCGTCGCACGCCTCCCCTATGCCCGTGCCAGACGGACAGCGACGACCAAGCCTCATGATTACCTTGGCACCTACATCGGTGATCTCGCGCAGATCATCGACATGGACGCGATTCAATCAGTCCGGTTGAATCTTGGCATCGATCCGCTCGGCGGGTCCGGTGTCGCCTACTGGCAGCCCCTGGCAGAGCGGTATGGCTTGAATATTGAGATAGTGAATCCCGCCGTCGATCCGACGTTCCGTTTCATGCCGCTCGATTGGGACGGCAAGATTCGCATGGACTGTTCCTCGCCCTATGCCATGGCGAATCTCATCGCACTGAAAGATCGATTCGATGTCGCCTTCGGCAACGATGCAGACAACGATCGCCATGGCATCGTCACCCGCTCAGCCGGCTTGCTGAACCCAAACCATTACCTGGCAGTCTCGATCTCATATCTCTTTGCTAACCGTCCAGGGTGGAAGCTCGATGCCGCGATCGGTAAGACGCTCGTGAGCAGCAGCCTGATTGATCGTGCAGCGGCCAAGCTTGGCCGTAAGCTCGTCGAAGTGCCGGTCGGGTTTAAGTGGTTCGTGAACGGCCTGCTTGATGGCTCACTTGGTTTCGGTGGAGAGGAAAGCGCAGGTGCCTCGTTCCTTCGTCGAGATGGATCGGTCTGGACGACTGACAAGGATGGCATCATCATGGATCTTCTGGCAGCGGAAATGATGGCCAAGACCGGCCGTGATCCTGGTGAATTGTACCGAGAGCTGACCAAAGAACTCGGAGAACCGGTGTACGAGCGGATCGATGCGGCCGCAACGCCCGCGCAGAAGACCATCCTGTCGAAACTCTCACCAGACCAGGTGCAGGCCGCAGAATTAGCCGGCGACAAAATCGTATCCAAACTGACGACAGCCCCTGGCAATGGCGCGTCAATCGGCGGATTGAAAGTCGTCACCGAGCAGGGTTGGTTCGCCGCTCGCCCCTCCGGCACCGAGGATGTGTACAAACTGTACGCCGAAAGCTTCCGAGGGAAAGAGCATCTCAAGCGGATTCAGGAAGAGGCCCAGGCGCTCATTACCAAAGCATTGGCCTTGAGCAAATAACAGAAATGCCTGTCCGTCTATGAGTAGCGTGAACCCAACATATGTTTGAGTGGGGCAGCACAGCGGTCCTGATCTGGGGACTAATCTTCGGGTCGATCGGAGTTGGATTCTTTATCTATGGGAAGAAGCAAAAGGCCATCGTCCCGCTCTGCATCGGAGTTGCCCTCTGTGTCTTCCCCTATTTCATCGCTAACGTGTACGTTCTAGTCGTTGTCGGTGTGGTCCTAGTTGCAATTCCCTATTTTGTACGATTGTGAGGTGTGTTGAGATGTGTCACTTGCCAGAGCTGAAAGCTTCCATGGCATCCACCGCCTAAGAGGCTGCCAGTAGCCTCCTTGCTCCCACCAATGCCAGCACATCATTGACTCCATCTTCGATCAATGACGCACGCGCATCCCGATACAGCTTTTCCATCGGACAGTCGCGGGTGAGGCCTAAGCCGCCAAACAGTTGCAGCGCGGTGTCGGTTACTTCAAGGCACGCTTGCGTGCAGTACACTTTGGCCGCGATGGCGTATTCTAGCGCCGGTGGTTGCGCCGTGGCGTTATACGCCATCGCCGCTCGTGACAGCGCCCGGCTGGTTTCGACTTTGGTAAACATTTCGAACAGATGTTTTTGAACCAGTTGATGTTCGCAGATCGGCTTACCGCCCTGCAGCCTGGTTTTGGTATAGGCCAGCGCCTGTTCGTAGGCCGCCCTGGCGACTCCGGTAAATACGGCGCCCATCGCCCCATTGGTCAACACCAGTGTCTGATTGAGGATCGATTCGTACGTTGCTGTGTCGAAGAGCAGATAGCGCTTCGGAATGCGCACGTTGGTGAAATTGATGCTCCCTTGATTGAGGGCCCGTTGCCCCATCTTGTCCAAGGGCTTGCCCTTCGACACGCCAGGCAAGTTCAAAGGAATAAAGGCCACTCCCCCGCCGGCCATGCCCTTCGAGGGATCCAGCGTCAGATAGGTGATCGCATGCGTCGCGATGGTGCCGTTAGAAACCCAGGCCGCTTTCTGGCCATTGATGACATACTCCCCTCCCTCGGCGCGAGCCGTCACCTGTCCGCTGATTGTTGGATCAAAAAATTGCGGCGTACTGGCCATGAATGTATCCGATCCATGGTCCGGCTCCGTAATCGCCCAACAGCCGACATAGCGCACGTCCTTATCCGCCACAAAGGGCTTGACCCATTCTTCGATCAGGGCATGATTTCCCGTGGCTGCGATCATGGCGAAGGGAAATCCCGTCACAGCGAGCGCGGCGGCGAAATCGGCGCTTCCCCATCCCAGCTCTTCGAGCGCCAGATGCAGGCTCAATCCACTGAGGCCCATGCCTCCATGCTGTGCGGGAATCAGGGCTGTATGAATGCCTCGAGCATAGGCGGCTCTGAACACAGTCCAAAGAGGAGAACGCTGATCCACGACCTGCTGGGGATCCGGCAGGCGATCCAGCGCGGCAGCGGTCGGCCGCACGACCGACTTGGAAAACTCGTGCACCTGCTGTTTCAGCGCCTCTTGCTCCGGCGTTAACCTGGCATCAAGCTCGCGATATGTGGTCATCACAATCTCCTCTATTAGCCCTTGTGCGCTGCGTGCGGGTCACCCCTGAAGCTGCGCCATCATGGCAGCAGGGTCCCAATATCCCCACATGATTTGGATGGTGCCATGGTCGTTAAATTCGAAGATATCGATGCCTTCGGAGATCGCAGTTTTTCCATTGTTTCCAATTCCCCGTGCCGTGAATTTGACGGCGGCGCGATTGCCCACTACGGTCACAAAGTTTTCAGTGAATCCGATCTCTTTGAAGGCCGTCGCCACCGAGAGGAAGAAACTCCGCAGTTCCTCTTTTCCCTGCACAGGCCGCCCCCCATAGGGATCGTGGCTGACGGCATTATCTGCAAAGCAGGCAAGCCAGGCAGTGACATCCATCGCGCGTGTCGCCGCAAAATAACGTTGAACGAGTGTGTGTATCGTTTCCGGTGTCATAGGTATTCCTTTGTGGATCGGGGTGGGCATCTCTACATGCTATTACGCGGGGTGCATCGCCGTGGATTCCTGCAGATTACCACACGATGAATTTTGGCATGAACCGGTCAGCCTTAATAGAAGGCTTCAGGTGTTCAGCTGCGAAGCCTTCCTCTGGGAGACTTGCTACTCTGCATGGTAGGCACTGCGGGCCAACGGACCTGATCCGACGTGGCTGAACTCGAATGAGCCGCATTACCCGCTGCCGGCCTCTTCCGAAACACGACTATTGGTCCACGCCATTTGCCGCCAATCGTTCCCGCGCAGCCTCTCAGCGCATATCTTGGCGGCTCTGTCGTGCGGGCGCGCCGATGCCTGACGATTGGATGCCGAGATAATTTGCATTGAGCCAGAAGAACACAATATCTACCCCAGGGGTCGCATCGAAGCGGCCGATTGCCGCGAACATTCCTGGCCGTGCAGGGAGATCGGTCCAGTTCCCGCGGCCATCATAGGACACCTTCCCTCCATACGCCGTGGCGATATCAGCCCGACCGTTTCCATTGAAATCAGCAATGATTAGACCGGCCATCGTATTCGTCAATGCGGGGCGCAGCGGCCAGCCGGCCCAGGGCCCCGTGGCGCTCAACGAGACCATCCACTGGCCACTCGTTGAGGCCACAACATCCGTCTTGCCATCGCCGTTGAAGTCTCCAAACCCGAGATCGTGGGCGCGGAAGCTCGAACTCGCCGCGGGGGTGAAGGGCGTGTTTCCGCCATAGGAAACATACCATTGTGTTCCGTCGGCATAAAACACATCGGAAAGACGATCACCGTTGAAGTCGCCGATGCGGAACTCACTCAGCGCCGGATTGCTTTCGTTGATCTTGTCCCACGCGGACGCCCCGCCCCAGGAGACGACCCAGTAGCGCCCATGTTGGGTAAATACATCGGTGCGGCCATCGCCGTCGAAATCGCCAAATAGCAGGTTGCCGATCGGATCGGGCTGAGCGTTGAGGAAGCGCCACTCTGCATTGGCCTGCGGGGCGTAATACCAGGCTGCCCCGGTGGCCAAAAAGACATCATCAAATCCGTCGCCGTCGAAATCTCCCACGCCGAGGCGCGTGGTGGGGTCGATGCTCTCGAACAGGTTGTTCGCGATCAGCATTGGCGTGTCCCCATCGTTATTGATGGCTGTCTCCGGCTTTTCACGCGACACATTGTCATGATACTCGGCCCGAAAACAGGGGGTACCACGTATGTGAAAGTTTGGGTGGGTGGTGCCAGGGGAAAAGGGGATTGGAACTACTGTCCACGTAACCCCAGTTTTTGTGCCGAGGAATGTATTCTGGGCGATCTCGAAATATTGTCCTGCCGTTCCGCCGAAGCCGCCGTCACCCGTGCCGTGGACATCAAAGTCTTGCGTGTGCCAACTAGCTCCATCTTTATGTTGCACCGGCGTGTCTTGGAGCACAAGGTTCTGGCGAGCACGATAAACCGTGTTTGCCTGACCACCGGCAGCAATCGCGTGCCGATTGGAAACAAAGGTATTGCCTTCAATAAACGAATATCCACCATTTTGCGTTTCGACACCATACCCATCATTCTGCCGCTCGTTGTGGTGGATAAAATTGCGCACGATGTGAACGTTTCCTGGAGGTCTTAAGGGGCTGCACGTTTTTGATGGATCGCCGCCATCAACGTTAACCGCCTCGCCTGGCCAGTCCGACATGTCGTTATGATCAATGAGGACTGAGCCGGTGATGAGATTTTCATGGATGTAGATGCCGGTAGCGCCAGGGGTTTCATCCGTACTCCGGCTCGGTCCGCGCAAGCGCAGTCCCGTAATACGGACATCCCTGCTACGAATTTCGAACATATTGATTTCATATTGCGACGTGTGTATCTCTGGTCCCATCGAGGTGCCTCGACGGTTGCCGCGGATGGTCACGCCTTCCGGAATCGCTAGCTGGGGAGAATTCGTCAGATCGATGGAGGCACCTGGATCCACGTCGATGACCGTGCCTGGCTTAGCCTGCTGGGCCTGGCGAACAAAATCCTGTGTCTGGGAGACATGCACAAAGCCGGCCGTCGGGTATCTGCCGCTCCTGTCGGCCGCCTGAAACGTCCAGAACTCGTTGTCCGCAAGCTCGCGGGAGCCTAGCACGAGCGGAGTCCGGTTCGCTCCGCGATTGTTGAGCACCTTGACGACGCTGGTGCGGTCCGAGGCTAAAATGATGCTGTCCCCGTCCAGAGCAAACACTTGCCCTGAGGCTGATTCCGAAGCCGAAGCCAAAGCCAAAGCGGAAATCTTCGCCTGGCGGTTCGATTCATCCTGTAATTCGAGCAGCAGTTCTCCTGGCGCACTCTGCGGAGCCACCGGCACCATCACGAGTGGAGGAGCGGAAAGCGTCGCGTTGCCTCGAGAATCCTGCACGATGGCTCCCTTGCTCGGGGGAGCCGGCACTGGTGGAGGTGGCGCTGCCGCAGGCAAGGACGGATCGCCGCGATGATCTCGGACGATCGGCTCCACAGCCCGAGACACCGCGGCAGGCGGCTGGGTCGAGCGCTTGACGCCGATGACTTTTGTGCCGGCGCGCAGGATCACCTCGTGTCGGTCGTTGCCTTCGATCTCCTGCACCACCACTTGCTGCGAGATGGTGCCGTTGCACCCATAGATGAAGACCGGGGCACCGCTCACCTGGGGCGGTGGGCCGAAGTCGAGACACTTGCCACCATAACTGACCACGTAAAACGCAAGGGGCGCATGGGGATCGCTAACCGCAATCCCCTGCTGGACGAAGGCAGCCTGCACTCGCACCATGGGCAGCGGGGCGATGCTCCCGCCACGCGATCGTAGGCCGCTATACGTGCCCCCCGCATCCAGGCCTTTACCATCCGGCATGAGCAGGACCACGTGATGCTCATCTTCTCCGTTGGGCACAGAGAGCGCTACACGCGACTCGATAGATTCCTCATGCGGCAGGGCCAAGGCTGCCACGAGCAACGACGACGTTCCCGCTCCCGAATCTGCCGGAGTCAACCGGAGTGTCGCCTCATCGACAGAGTCCACGTCATAGCGGCCCGGAGCTGCCATCACATCCGCCCCGTCAGGCGCGGGAAAATGGACCGACTTCTCTAGTGTGATGGTCGAGTAGCGTGCTGGCGTGTCCTGCGTCGTCGCGCAGGCTCCTGCCAACAAAGCCAGGGCAACGCCCATCACGAGCATTCTTCGTCGAATCATGACGCGCTCCTTTCGCTCAACCGAATGGCCCGCTCGCATCCGACGCGCATTAGTCAGTTCAGTCGTCTTACACGGAGCGCCGTCATTCCTGTCCACCTCCCCGCTGCAAGACCGGTACGTTGGTGGCCGTTGTGGAGCTTTTCCATTCGCCCAACGGTTTCCTCCAGCACCATGGCGTTACGGCGTGGTCCCTGCTGGTTGGTCAAAGGGACTCGGTTGTTCAACGATCGGTTCCGTTGGCTGCTCTCCTTCCACGCCTCGACTCATGATGGTCATGTTTGCCCCGGTTATCGCTCCTGTAGCTGCCGTCATGGATGTTCCGATCTGGCATGTGAACTCGCGAGAAGCGCCTGCGGGCAATGGGCCGGCAAACTGAGCAAGGTTACTCACGAAAGGAAGTGAAACCACCTGACTGCTGCCGTTGGCCATGGTCGTCCTCATGGTAAAGCCTACAATCTGAGGCGGCCCAAATTTCCCGCTGGCTTGATTGGGATCGAGCTGGCAAATGATTCCCTGCGCTTGACCACCGTCACACACGGCCCCCTCCTCGACGCCGACCACATTGAGTGGACCCCAATACGGAGTGTGCGGGTTACTGCAGCCCATCACCATCTTGCCGCGCGCCACGAAACCGCTCCAGCGCACGCGGGTGTTGCCGGACAAGGTGGCGTCGCTTTTGGCCATCGTTTGTAGAATCCAATCGCGGAACGTGAAGACATCCGTAAAGACGGCCTCACCGGTCGGTGTCATGCAGTCCCCGACTGAGCCTTGCGAAGCCACTCCGCGCACGATGGCACGGCCGCTCTCAAGCGTCACAAACCCGGATCCACTGTCGCCGGGACAGAGCGAAGCGCCGGCGGCGCCGACGGCGGCGCTGGCCTCAACGAAAAGCTTGCCTGGAGAGTCGAGCACAGCGATGGGACCACGGAAAATGGCAGCTTGCCCAGCAGGCAGCGTTCCATCGTGCCTAATCGAGGCAACAGTTCCTACCATGCCTGGCTGACGTGGAGTTCTCGGCAACCCGACGGTCTGGAGAACGAAATTGACAGAAAAGGGTTGCGCCAGCTTGATCAATGCAATGTCATTAGCTTGGTTGGGGTCGTTGGATGAGTACTGCGGGTGGACGAATACACCCGGGTTGGTTTGAGATCCAGCATAAGGATCAGGAGAGCGCGTTTCTGTTTGCACATTGCCGTACGAATCAGTCCGCGTATAGGTGAGTGTGCTCCCGACGTTTAGCTTGACGCAATGGGCGGCGGTCAGGACCCATTGCGGATCGATCAGCACGGTACCGCAGCCCTGCATCCGCACGACCCAGGGATATTTGTAGTCGGGCTCATTTATGCCTCCGACCACAGGCAGTGGTCCGGTCCCCGGAGCGGGGGCCGATGAGGGCGGCACCAGTATCATGTTGTTCGGGGCCGGCTGTGCCTTGGTGGCCGGGGCCATTTGTGAAGGCGTGAAGGTTTCCAGTGGTGCCCGTTGGCCGCGGATCACCGCGCGCTCTTGGACATCGCTAGGATCTGCGGCCGGCGCGGTTGGGGGCGCCGACTCGTCTGCAAGTCCCATCGGCAGGTTGCCGAAGAGGATGGCGAGAAACAACGACAGCGCCAAACACTGAGTTCGATGCTTGCTGTGACTGAGATGTTTCATGACGTACCTCCATTTGTATTAAACGCTTCGTTGCAAGCTGCGTGGTGCCATAGTCCGAAACGTGACGCTTTTCTGCGAAACCTGTCCCACCCCGGGACATCCCGACTATTTTGTTGTCCCGCTCGCTGGCTCCGGCTGGGGCGCTGGGGCCGGTTGCTCACCCTCGACCCCACGACGCATGATGGGTGCATTCATGCCCCGCTATTAGGAACCGAACCGTACGCGGTTAAGGATTGCTCGGCGCGACTTCCAGCTTGCCTCCTGGGATCTTCGCCCCTCACCGTGCCTTAGCGGGCCATCAGCCCCCCGCTGAATCCGGAAATAGTGCCCTTGGGATATGCGCAGGTCCCTGTACAAGTGTCATTTTGACCCTTCTCACAAGTCGACGTCTTCCCGTCCTTCGAGGTGACAGAGCAGCTACCGCTTCCCTTCTCGCAGCTACAGCTCATCATGGCTTCCCCAAGCTTCCTCACAGGCACTGCCTGCTCTTGAATCTCGCCGGACGATGCCTGACCCTCTCCCTCGATGCCGCGACTCATGACGGTGCCGCTCATGCCTGTTCGGGGCAACATCATTGACCTCATTGGCCTCGTCCCACCCGGCTTAAAGCCTGTGCAATACTTCTCCTTCCCGGTGTTCACGCCGCCAGTCTTCGGGTCTGTATAATTACACGTCTGACTGTTATAGGCGTCGCAGCCGAATCCGCCCGAATTCGTAATTACATCGATTTCGCCGCCCGTAGGTCCGTCGCACAAGCATGCGCATTGATTATAAGTTGAGCCCTGTTTGGGCTCAGCCAGGCTGATCCCAGGCAAACCCATGACTATCCCGAGTCCGACGGTCAAGGATAGGAACAGGATGTTGCTCCTACAAATTGTAATCCGGCTAACTGTATTCATGGTTCCCTCCTGTGTGGAATGAGGTAACGCTAGACCGATTCCTTTCCTCTTAATCTGGTGCCTTTCCATCTCATCGTGCTCCGTGTTTCCTGGAAACGGAACTCTACCGCCTTTGCAATGGAGTGCATTCACAGCTATGGCTTCCGACCGGGCATGACCCTAGGCAAAAAGGTGACAACAACTGGCACTCCGCCTGATTGTGGCACGAACACTCAGCCACCGTGAACGGCACTTGGTAACCACAAAGATTCGGCGGCAGCGGCGGCATGGTGCCGCGGCTCATCGGGACGAATTCGCAATGCTGGCTGCCGACAGGACAAGGCCCAGGGAAAAGCGCCGAGAGCGTCTGACAATCCGTCTGATTGAAGCATTTGCACTGCGTTAACATTCGCGTCACTGGGTGGCACAGATTCGGTGGCAGACCTCCTCCGGGCTGGGATGGCGGCGGCAGAATTTTCGCTCCTCCCGGCGATGGTCCTGGACGAGGGTTCATCAGTCCTCGCTCTTGAATGTCTCCGGCATCAGTTGGCTGGCTAGACGGTTCTGGCTGCGAGGAGGAGGAAGGCGCCGACTCGGCTGCGAATCCGATTGGGACGCCACACATGAGCATGACGATGATCAGAGAAAGCATCGCACAGAGGCTGCGGTGCTGGCAGTGATTTGCGTGCCACATGACATCCCTTCCTTCCAACAGGGTTCGATGCTTCGGCTCAGAGCATAACGGCCGATCACTTTACCTCGTCGACGCACACACCTTTTGACCCTCCCTGGCAGACGCATCGTTGACGAATTAGGCCAACTTCAGGACAGGTAGAATCATCCACAGCCTTGCATCCCAAGCCGGTGCATTCAGCCTTTGTCAATGCCGAGAATGTCCCGCCAGGTCCCAGGATTCTTCCGCCAGGCAACATGCGTTGCGGCATCGATGAGCGCGGAAGACCTCGCTCCTCTACCTTTCCCGCATCACTTTTCTCTCCTTTCAGTTCTTCCACCGTCGTCAGTGGTGCATCTGCGGCCTGGGCATCTGGGAACAGCCCGCCCAAGCTCCACATCAGAACGGCGATAAGACAAAGTACCGAAGTTCGGAACGACGCAAGAGATGAGTTCATGGCGCGTTTCCTTTCTGCTCTGTGTGAACCGAGCTCTATCGCATCCTCTCACCTTCCATTTCTTGCCCGCGCGATCAAATCTTTAAGTCCCTTGAGATCCAGCGCCCCCGGCACGAGTTCTGTGCCGACAATGAATCCCGGCGTGCCGGTGATGCCGAGGTCTATCGCCAGCGCGCGGTTCCGATCGATGACGGTCTGCCATTCGGGATTTGCCATGTCGGTTTCAAGCCGTTTTGCATCCAGGCCGACTTCACCTGCGACAGTCAGGATGGTGTCTTTGGTTATGTCGCCCTTGGCGGCAAATAAAGCTTCATGAAAGACTTGATGCTTGCCTTGCGCGCGCGAAGCAAGCGCCGCTTTGGCCGCCAATTCTGAGGCCTCACCAAGGATTGGGAAATCTTTGTAGACAATCCGAACTCTCGAATCTTCTTTCTGTAATTGAGTGACGGCGCCTGCAGCTCGTTTGCAATAGCCGCAGCGGTAGTCGAAGAACTCGACGACGGTTACGTCGCCGGACAGATTGCCACTGACAGGCGAAGTGGGATCATGCAGCAAGTCGTTCTGCCTGGTTGCGATGGCGGTCATCGCGCGCTGCTTCTCTTCTTCCTGTCGCTTGGCCTGCAGCGCCTGCAGCGATTGCTCGATCACCTCCGGATGTGAGCGGATGTACTGTTCAATCATGTGTTCGATGCCTTGTTGATTGGCGGTTTTACTCGATGCCGTGGGCTCGGCGTAGACTGGTAACGCAGTCAGGCCGATCATCGCGACAACCGACGTCATGGACCATGTCCGTATTCGAGCAGACTGTCTGATCATGGATGGGGCTCCTGGGATGAGAGATTGTCGGGAAGCGACGAGCATGCCCAGCTTGGTCTGCATCATTGTCCCCTCGAATTGATGTGCGACGAATGATCGATTCTAGAATGTAGGTCGAAGGGATGCTCGGATAGGTTCAATAAATGCTGGAATGAGAGGAAATATGGGAGGAGTGGTTCGTTGGACGGTCTGACTCTCAAGCTAAGCATCCGTGCTCCTGAGATGTTCAACCTAGCCGAACAGCGATGCCGGTCCCTGCAAGGGGACGCAAGGATATGCGAGAAACGGGCGCCGGGTCAATCGCCGCATGGAACGTCCACCGGCGTGCCGCTGTCAATCTTCAGCTCGAACTTAACCGGTGCCTGGTCGACTACGTGCAATAGTATCTATCGGCCCACAACATCGTCCGTCTCGCGAAAGCTACAACGGCCCCTTCGACGAACATTGCAGACGGACATCGGGCTTCTGGTCAAACAAGCTGTTGTAATGCTCGGCAAGCCCAGGTGACCGGAAACCATAGCTTTTCTGGTCGCCACCGCCGAATTTACCGCCTGGATTCACTGAGAGGTAAGCGACAGGCGTCCCGAGCAGCCAGAACGTATACTCAAAAAGTCGTGACCCCAATGACGACGCATCCGCGCTGACCATCAAATTAAACTGCCCGTCCGGGGATACCGTGAACGTTGAGTTGTATCTGCAACTTCCTAATGTGCCGCCTGCGTCCCATCTAAACATAAAGGGATAGACACTGAGAACGAACCCAGTCGCGCGTTTCTGCACGTCGTATGTGAGTTTCAGGTTCAACTCAAATTCCTTCGACTGACTATCAACCAGGCAATGCAGCACGATCGGTAGTTGCACATGTTGGGTGGCGTTTGGACCTATGGTGATCGAGACAGGTGTCATGCTGAACTGGCCAGGAAATCCTGCCGGTTCAATGATCACGCTGTGGGATTGTTGATCTGCATTGGTTAACGTCATACCTTGAGGGATCGGCAGCGCGCAGTTGGTGGTTGCACCGTAGGCGGAGGGATTAAGGACATCGAGCTGATAGGCGTCGAGGGCTGGAATCATCCCGATTCTAATTCCGTTGAAATATCCGGACACCGGCACCTGAGCCCACCATTGATCTCCATTCACATCGAGCGTCATGTCGTAGCGGCCCACCGGGTCTCCACTGAACAAATCGAAGTGGGGAGCAAATTCCACTGTCACCAAGAGGTCCTGTCCCGAACTTGCCGTCACCGTCCAGGGAGGTTGTGTGCGTATCTGGGCAGGCTCTTGATTCACGACCGGGGCGAATTGCGCCGGCGTGGCGATACGACGGAGTAGGCCAGTAGTCGTATGTATCTCAATGATGCGAAAGGGCCGTGGTTTCGTGAACGAAACCGTCACCGCCCCATCGCGAGGTGCGACGATTCGGACACGAGCACGTACGGTCTGACCATCATAGATGCTGCCGAGCACAAGCTGTTTTGGGAAGGTGTCGCCCATGATCGGCACCTTCATCCTAGGGTCAATCGTCACCTTGACGGCCGGACTAAGGAGACTGGTCCAAGTCGGATGTGCTTGTATTGCCGTCGCAGCTTTTCCCGGGGACGAGCCCAGTGCGCCGGCCGCGGGAAACTGCTGTGTGGGACTTGATGGCAGAGGAGTCTGAGTAAACTGCTGCGTAACGGCAGTACTGGGATTCACCCCGCGCGATGTGACGTCAGGCTGCACGGAGCCTGACGCTGCGAGGTCTGGATATCGGACAGCAAGCAGCTGCTGTATCCGCTCCGGACTCGCAAGTCCATCGAGCACGCCCGCGCCGCGTTTTCCTGCCTGGACATCCTTGAGTGCTGCGACGACTTGATCCATGGCGTGCATGCGCAGGTAGCCCCAGGTGACAAGTTGTGGCGGACCGACGGAGACAGTAACGACCCCTGTATTTTCTTTATCCTGCGATGCTGCGACGGAAGCCTGCGGCACGCGGACGATGGTTGAGGCTGGTGCAATTGGTTGGGAACTCGGCTGCTGCTGTGTCGGTGGCGGGAGGACTCTCACCTGACTGACGGCATTTTGAACCTGAAGCGTGGTTAGCATTGACGAGAAGGTGCCGCGAGATCGCATACCGCTATATGACCCGGTTGCATCCAACGCCTGGCCACCCGGCAGCAGCAGCAAGAGATGCAGTTCTTCATCCTGTCCTTCTTCCATGACCGCCAACCTCAGCGGAGCTGAGATGGATTCATCATGTGGAATTCTCGTCGCCTGGATCTCGATCGGTGGCGCACCGTCTTTCACCAGGCGCAGGCTGGATTCCCCTGCCTGCTCGATGTGATAGCTGGCAGGGGGCAACTGCACGTCGCCGCCATCCGGTGCCGTAAAGTGGATTGATCTCGGTAGGTCGATGACAAGCGGATCACTCACCACATCAAGAGCCGGTTCAACCTCGCTGGCCTTCGATACGGCTGTCTCCTGCAAAGGGAAGATCATCAGGCAAGACAACACCACTCCTGTGATCACAATGATCCATCGAGACATGAAAACCTCCTTCATCATCTATCTCAGTACGTCACTTCTTCTTCACTTCGACCGTGACGCCGCCTTCGGCTGCATTGAGATAGTAGTCGCGAAGCCAGGTGCTGAAATTGGTTCGATCGTAGTATTGATTCGATGTCATCGGGCCGACATGCGCGTCAATCGTATCCGAGACCGCCTTGTTGGCGTTAAACGTGAGCGTCGTGGTGAAGTTTCTGGATCTAAAAGGGTCGATATCACCACCCGGGGCGAGGTTCATCGTATCGATCCCCCACCACCAGTGACCATCATCCCACATACTGAGTTTCGCCCAACGAATACCAAGGCCTGTACCCTCTGCCATGGTCTCCCCCGCTGGTTGCATGAATATAAACGTATGAAAAAGACTCATAGTGAAATTGATCAGCCGCGACTGGTTGGCATAGTTCAATCGGACGACAACCGGCTGATTGTTCCCGTCCTGTGCCGTATGATTGACATGGAACTTCAAAATATAGATCAGCGCGGACTGCGGAGGAATGACCACGGAAAGCGGGTCCATGGCGACCCCGGGAGGCAATTGTGTCGCGGTAAATGTCGCTGCGACAGGAGTAGCGGTTGCGTTATTTGCAACGATACGTACGTCAGTCGCTTCATCAGCGATCGTCAGAATATTCCCCTGCTCGGCATATACAATCACTCCGAAATTGATCCCTTCACAACGGGCACGGATTGGGATCGAACGACGCCACGTGGGTACATTTGACCCGACCTCGAGCATCACCTCGTAATTCCCAACTGGTGGCCCGACGATGGAGTCAGGCTCAAACCCAACAGTGATATCGACGCGTTGTCCCGCTCTGACATTGATCGCCACAGATCCAGCCATTGAAATATGCTTCGAAGGATCTGACGCACTGAGGCGTATGTCATTGTAGTCGCCGCCCTTTACAGTTTGCGCGCCGACCGGTTGACCATTGTTCACCTCGCCGGTATACGTCTTGGCCTCGACAATTCGAAATCGTTGACGCGTCGCGTTTAGATCCAGTTCGGCACGAATAAACCCGTCGGCAGGGGCAGTGACTGTGATAGTGGTAGTCGGGCGTTGCCCGGACCAGGCGCTGCCGAGACTGACCGGTGGCTGAACAACATTTAACGCTACGGCTGGAGATAAGCGGGCGGCCAGTGACGGAGCCAGATTTCCGGCTACGGTTCCAAGATTACTCTGTGCCTTACTGGCATCTGTAATGCCGCGCGTTGTCACACCGCCGGCTGCTTGCGGCGTGTTCAATTTGGCGACTTCTGCGCTCCAATTCGTTCTTAAGAGCTCATTCACTTCAGCCGGAGAGCCAAACGCGGCCAGGAATGCACGCGGTAATTTCCCGGTCTGGACGTTGGCCAGTGCCGACGCGACGATATCAGGATGATTCATCTGCAGATAGCTCCACAGGACTCGTTTGCCTTTAGTAACCGCCGATGCAGGCGGCGATGTCGGTTGGGCCTGCGGCACGCGGACAATCGCGTTTGGCGACACTCCTTGCTGAGGGGAAGGTGTAGAAGGCTGAGGCGTAGCCATAAACTGGTTCACAGCACTCTGGACCTGCACGGGTCGTAACGCTGAGAGCATTGCGCGGGATCGCACGTCGCTGAACAAGCCTACGGCATCGAGAGCTTGTCCACCGGGAAGCACCAAGAGGAGATGCACCGCGTCATCCTGTCCTTCCTCCATGACTGCGACGGCGGTGGGTGACGTTACACTTTCGTCGTGCGAAATCTTCGTCGCTTGGATCTCGATCGGTGGGGCGCCTTCTTTCAGCAATCGAAGGCCGGATTCCCCAGCCTGCTCGATGCGGTAGCTGGCTGCGGGCAACCCCACATCGCTCCCGTCCGGTGCAGTGAAATGCAAGGGGCGGTCGAGAGTGATGGTCAGACCAATATCGGCTTTGGCGGTCGTGAGGCCGACGCAAAACACCATGCTGACGATCAACCACAGTAAAAAGTAATGTCGCTTCATGGTCGCCTCCGGTTCGTGCGGCAATAGGTCTGGAGGAGCCGTTTCTGAGTTGGATGTGAGTTGCGCGTGAGCATGTGATATCCCATCATCATTTGCCCGGGAGCTGTGTGCCGAACGGGAGTTGGACCGACAGCACCGCTGACTTTGTGTCGCCAGGGAGGCTCAGCGTTCCGGCAGCCCCGGGCACGACCTGCGGGCTCGGTTTCACCTGAGTTGCAGCAGCCCCCACTTGCGATGGCGGCAGGGTCATGATGGGTGAAGGTGCAGCAGGCGGCGTCACCACCGCGCTCTGGATACCAGTTGACGGTCTTGCCATTTGGAGCGGGGATATTCCGCGCTTTCCCACTTCACTTTGCGGAGTGATCTCAGTATCTCCGCTGCTCTGCTGAGCCACTGCCGCCAGAGTTGGATCACTTTCTGGCTGGCCCTCTGTTGTGTGACTGTTTTGATCGGGCTGCGATTGTTCTTCAAGTCCGCGCGGGACAATACTGCCCTGGACGCCTGTGCTGAACTTGGCTGAGATCGGGGGTTTCGTTGAAACAGAAATGGTGACCTCTCCCGCAGAACCAGGAGCCGGGTTGGGACGTAACGAGAACGTTCCAGTGGCTGATCCGCCCGGGACAGTGATGGATGATGGCACGGGGACAAGATTCGGATTGGACGTATAGAGATAGAGGACCCGACCTTTCCGTGGGGCAGGTCCTTCCATTATCACGGTCCCCGTGGTCGGCGTTCCTGCGCGCACGGTCTGGGCGGACAACGTCAACGAGATGAGCAGATTCTCGCGAATTTCGAAGAATGCGGTTGACGAACCTTTTCCAGATCCCGATGCTGCGCGAGCCGTGATCTGAAGTTGGTAGGCAGCAGGAGGTAAGTCTGTCAGCGTGATTGATCCATATGTTGAAATCCCGTTTGAGACTCGTGAGGGCTGGCAGAAACCCAATTGTCCTGGAGCTGGGCATACCGGATGACTCCCATCACTCAGTTCCCATTCATATTGCAATGGCGGTGTGATGTCCGGCCTGATGCCGCTCGCCTGCGCGCTCACGACGACGGGAGTTCCTTCGGGCACGGACGTTGCCGTTCTCACGGTCGTCTTCACCAGATACTCTTTCATCGGACGAGGAAGGGTATCGCAGGACAGTTGGATTTGGTCCACAAGGTCACCCGAGCGACCGAGTAGGGACCGTGCGACCCAATGCCCGACAACGTCGGGCTTCGGATAGTCATATCCTGTCCCGTAACCACTTGAATCCGTTCTCGGCTTAGGAGAACCCTGTCTCGTTACATCGGGGCAGGTACCCGTCACAGAACTGACACGATTGCCCAAATCTCTCCCCGTATGTGCGCCGAATGTAGCGTCTCCTCTCGCGATCACGTCTTTACGGTCATCCGAGTAGGTCATTTGGGCGCACGCGATGGTGAGATTGGCAACGACCGTCGCAACCTGGCCAGAGATACCGACTACGGCTCCGTCCCTGTTGCACCAGAGTGTAGGGTGCGCCACCGTTTCCGCCGTACTGATTCGTCGGGAATGGATCCCCGATCCACAAGGCCGAAATTGGATCGACGACAGCGCATAAGCCAGCCACCTGATCGATGCGGTCCCCTGATCGCCCCGTAAGCCCAACCAACACACCGAATTCGCCGCAGTCTGCACTGAACGGAGCGCCACCTGGGCCGCCGATTGTCGACGTCAATTCCCCGGAGGACCATGCGCGCGGCGGTGAGAACATGGTGAAAGCGACAATAACGGTGGACATCCCCATGAGTGCCAATAAACCTTTGGACATCTTTTCAGTTGCTAGAAGCATCCCTCACCCCCTTCTCTTCGGAGAGGTCCCCCCGGATGCACGGCATGGTTGTTTCTCGCTTCCTTTCTCGATTGGTTAGTGCGGCACTGCTCATTTCTATTTAGGCACAATGCCGAGATACACACTGAGCCAATATGGCAATAGATAATCAACGCCAGGCCCTTCCCGGCCTGGGTCGCTCCCGCAAGTCATGATGTTGCCCGGCGTCGGCGGGGTCTGTTGGCAAAAAGGACGGCTGCTGTCGTGCAAATGCACTCCCACGCCGAAGGGACTTCGCTGCCAGAGAAAATCCATCCCATCGCCGATGCGTCCATGTACGGGAAGCGGAATCGTTGCCTGATAACCCTGACTGACACCTGTGTCGAGGCTCGCAGCGGTATACACACCAATCCTCGCGGGCCAAAGCCCTGCCTGATAGTTTGGATATGCGACTCTGTTGAACGGCAAGCCGCTTGGCGCAGGGACTTGCTGTCGTCGCGCCAGCCATTGAGTCAGCAGCATAGGTACCTCTTCCCGGGGTGGCGCAGGGGGAGTCATGGTGACTGGCGCCGGAGCGTTCGTCAGCCGTTGTCCCGAGGTTTCGATCAACATTCTGACGAGATCGAAGTAGGCGTTCTTATGGTGGGAAGTTGCGCGCCAGAGGAGATTGTATGCCTTCAGATAGTTCCCGCGCAGAACCGGCTGATCCTCAAGGAACATCAAAGGACTGAAAAATGCCTGCGCCAAGTTGAATTTGAAATAGCTAGAAACGGGATCCAGAATCGTAAACCACGTGGGAACCCACATAATTTCTGAGGCCGGCGCGTAGCGGTCATAGACTGGGCCGTACTTTTGAGGATTGATGGCCTTTCCGATCCGCAAGAAAGTCAACTGCATGTCGATGTTCCCAAAGTAGGAGGTGCGGATCCTGTCATATGGAGCGAGCAGGATGTTCCACTGTCCAATCCCAAGCAGGTGATCGAGCACACCCTCAATGAGACGCTGCGAGTTTTGGTGCACATAGGGATCCTGAACTAAGAAGTACGCATACGTCAGCCCCATCATGGCGCCGACATACGCATCACGGCTGACCGCATGGTCTGCGCCGCAGCCCCATCCGTACCAAACATTCCCCACCGGTAGCACAAGCGGCAAGGCAAGCTGAGGTTGCGGGAAGCCTGGTTGGGGAGGTCGTGATGGAGTCGGAGCCTGTTTTTTCGCTAAGGCTACCTTCAACGCTGGTTGAGCTTCAGCATATGTCTTAAAGTGCTGTGAGCCTTGTTCCGTTACCAGATCCCACCCGCCCTCAGGTTTCTCGTAGTAACAGGGCTGCTGGTTCAAGCTTCCCTTCTGTTGACCCTCGTCCGAGAAATCGATCTTGCTGCTGGTCGCCGACCAGACTGTCCGTGACAGGACTCCGGGATACTGGCGCACCGGCATAGCCTGTCCCTGGATGACTGCAGCGTCGGTCGTGACGTCGAAGAGCAGTGAGAATCCACGCACGATCTGTTTCACGCGGTCGAGTGCCGCTTGATCGCTCGTGGCAGCATAGCGAAACGACTCGGCGGCGAGATAATGTCCGGTCCAGATCGCCGAGTCGGCTTTCAATGCGTAGGACAGCGGAGGGGGCGGAGTCGTCGGGCCAGAGCGTTGCCCGAAACTTTCAATAGGTTTTGGGAGATAGTGATCGAGGGACAGCACAGTCCCTTCTAAAAGGTGGGACTGAATCGCCGCCTCAATGTCGGCAGCGTTCTTTGCCAAGTCCCCCGGTGAGAGTGTAGTCGGCATCGGAAGAAGATCGGTCGCCGAGACGGGGGCTGACGGCGCACCGGTCGGTACTCCCTCGCCCCATACTTGGGGCACCTGGAGCTGCAGGAGCTGAAACGCCTGATTCAGCGAGTCTGATGCAGGAATGACCCACGGGACACTCAGCGCAAAGGGAATCGTCTGTCTCCCGACTTTGTTCAACGTGATTGAGAGCTGACCCACAATCGCAATGGATGCTTGTTGAATCGAGAGATCCCCATGGATCAGGTTATGGTCGGAGACTGGGTAGTCCACCTCATAATATCTGTCATAGGTCGTCGGGAAGATCGTGATGACGACATCGCCGGTCAACCGGGCGTCAAACTCGCCCTTGAGCCCCAGGCTCAAATTGGTGATGGGTCCTCGAATCTCGATACGGTCGCGCAAGGGGTGTACCTGGAATTGAACGGGAATCGAGACCGGGATGAATCCATCTCCCTCGAGCTGCATTTGCGGCTGGACGACCACGCGCTGCAACGCCGGCCTGTCGAGTTGCGCGTTGTTCAGGTCAACCGACGCAGTCAGGCGGAAGTTCGAGATGCGAAGTCCAAACGGGATAGTCGGCGACCAGTCCAGGTACGTCACCGCATCTTTCCCTGTCAGCGGATTCTTTTCCTTGACACTCGCGTGAGCCTGTACCGTTCCCCCGATCGAGAAATTCCAATAGCGATCGAGAGGGGCTTCGAACGTCAACCCCTTTAACACGGGTGACACGGCTCTGAAGCCGGGTGAGGCCGCTAAGTCGGCATGGCCTGTGGCCTGTGTGACCTGAAGACCAAACGCCCAATGGAGATCCCCGCCACCGTGGCTGTCGGCCAACGGTTTTGCGGTCAGACCCTGAATGTTCTGCGCGGCATCACCCATGAACTGGCGCGCCAGTGCACACCATGGAATGTTCATCAGTTCGTTGGCTGCGTCCAGTCCAGGACCCAGCCCCTTAACTGGTGACGCGCATGGTGGAGGGGCTGGGACAGCGCCTGGGATGACAGAGAGAGGAGCGCCTGAGACTCCACCCACCAGCCCTGGAACGGCTCTTTCCTGAACCTGGCCCGGCGTCTCAGCAGATTGTGCTTGCTCCGATCCACCTTGCGCGCGCACCTCTTGTTGAAACATTCCCAGGCAAGCCATCGCTCCACAAATGATCATCGCGATTGGCCGTCGGCTGAAAGTACGATGGTGTAATGTCATGTCCGCCTCCCCGCCTATTGGCCATTCGCTTGGGCATGGGATAGACGCATGCAAGCTCAAATGGCTAGAACCATCGTCGCTCCAATAGCTACCCACGAATTGCCTGCTCAGTCGTGTTTTCATTCGGCTGTATTGGTGTTGGAGTTGGAGTCGGCCTTGGACTCCCTTTAGGGCTTACTTGAGGTTTCGGTGGTCCTTTCCCGCTATTGGGGCCCTGCGGGGCTCCGGTTCCACCCCCTTGCGGCGAGGGGTTTGGGCCAGGCCCAGCGGCTTGCAGTATTCCCGCGAACAAGACCGTGAACAGGAAGCTGCCGGCGAACATCCATGACATGATGCGTCGTCCATGATTGTGAGAGTTATGCATGAGATCCCCCTTCTCTGGTGAATTCCTGGAAACCTGTCGCGGTCCTCCAGCGGATTTCTAGTGAACCGCTGCGGGTATTATCAGCCCCATATTGATTTGAGGAACATTCGGTTGTCTCAGCGAGACTATTTGACCCATTTGTCCTGACAGGCGTATTTGATTAATCGCTTGGTCGATGGTGGCATTCAGTTCACGTCCAAACGTGCTTGTGAAACTTTGGCAGGTGATGACGATGCAGCCAACGAATTTGCTGTTGCTACTGTTGCAGCTAGAATCGAACGGACAGGGGTCAGTGCTGTTCTTGTCTCCATCCCCGTCACAATCACCATCCGGCCCTTTGTCCTTACATTTCTTATTTTGACTGTCTGCTTGCCAGTTCTGATAGAGGGCCACAAGCGAATCGAAAGCGCTTTCGATGGCGTCCCACAAACCAAACACATTCACCCCGCTAGGGGAAGGACCAGTCATACCTGTGGCCACCCCCATTATGGCCTGGACACCAATCAAATTCGCAATGTCTTGAATTGGAATGTGCAGATAATTACCTAAGACGTTCGCTGTGAGTGCGATGCCGAAGTCTGCTTGGCCGGTGATAACCCGATCGATGGCTTGTACGCCACCAGGAGCTTGTTGAAGCGCCCCTAATAGCGCCGTTCGCACCGCCGGTTGCGCATATACGTTGGACACATTGACCACCGACACCCAGTACCCGTTGACGAAGGCGAGCGGGGGCACGGCGGCCAGTTGGCGCTGAATCTCCAGTTGAACCGCGGCCCGAACGGCCGGTTGCGCCAATACCACACGATACGCATTCATCACCTGCTGCGAAGCGATTCGACGGGCAGGAATGGTCGGGGGGCGAACAGGTATTTGAGGAAGAATCCCTCGCTCTTCGATGCCGGCCGGCTTGTCTCCCTCATCTGCATAGGTTGCATGGCTCAGTAGAAGACACGTGAGGGAAAGGCACGTGAGGAAGCTCATTGTTCTATTCATGGGCGACACTCCTTTTGCTGTCGTGCGCGATCTTAATGCGGCCCGATGACTTTCCTCACAGTATTGTTCATCTGGTCGGATTCAAAACAGGTGTTCGGGGGTGAGCACAGAATGGTGACTTCGACGATCAGCGTCTGCGCCGCCAAGAACTTTGGATCGACGTCATATTCGACGAATTGTCCAGGGGCGAGCGGGTCTAGCGTCCGCCCGTCTTTCACGTCGCAATTGAATTGTTGAATGCAGGAACTCGGAATGGGCGGAGAACTCGCGGGGTTGTACGTCATTCCCAGAGTCCGCACATTGACCGGCGGCATCGGCATTCCTCCGTGATTAATAACCTTCACGTGCGCCTTGTATTGGATGTCATTGTTCACCTTCTTCTGGCTGATCTCGGCAGTTACGTCGGGACATGGTACGGGCCAACTTACGGCGTAATCGTTGTTGGTTCTGTCTCCCTCAGCGACGGCATGAAGAGGATCAATAACGACGCGCACAAAAGCCGGCTGGCATGTAGACAACAAGGCGTGAGCCGTCTCGACGGATTGAGCCGTATGACTCCCCATAGCGGACATTTGGATCGAATCCGTCTTCGCATTATTGAGGTAGACATCGACCAGAAAAGGAGTGCCTGTGGTTTGGCCCCCAATGTTTCGAACTGTAAGGGCCACATGACGTGTCTGACTGAGCAGAAGGCCGCTTATGCATAGTTCTGGACCCCCAAGAATTCTGTCTGGAGGAGCCCCCAATTTCATGGGGCAAGGGGAACCTGTCGGTACGAGGGAAGGTGGCAATATCGGCACCCCGCGTTCCTGGACCGCGTTGGGGTTTACCGCGCCAGGCTCCGGACTCTCTGTTGCATCCCCCGGGTTTGAGAAACATATAAGAGTCAGGACCACAAGGCCCATTGTCAGGTGCGGGAGACGATCAGAGTTGTTACATCGGTGCTTCATACAAACCCTCCGCGTAATAGAGGAGCAGCATTTCGATCGGTTCGTTCATTCATTGATCGTAAGTCGGATTGCCCTGCCAAATGGTTCATTCCCGCCAGATCTCTCTTGCTCAACGTTCGGTTGTTTGCCCGTTGGGATCACTGTCAGTCCCTCGTGATCGAATTCCGCCGGGAACTGGACCGGGGGCCGAGGGTTGCAAGGGGACCGGGCCGGGACGAGTTGTCGAGGAAGTCCCCGGAAAATTCTGCGGTTCTGCGATTGTGGGGCCTGGTCCTGGCCCATACCCTTTGAAGATGTGTCCAAAGACTTTCAGCCGCGCTTCCTCGTTGGACCAAAACAGAAAGCCGCTATGGCCTCCGCCTTGCAGACTGCCCGCATTTGGCTGAACCCGCACATTGGGGACTTGTCCCAATAGTCCAGTCGGAGAAGTCGGAGTATATGCCTGAGGTCCGAAGCCAGTGCCGAAGGTGACACCGTAGGGCGTCCCCTCCCATTGGTTATTCGCATCCATCCACTTCACGACATAGAGCATGATATTCACGCCGTCTGCTTCCCGATACACAGGTCCGGAGAGGCCGGCGCGCCTGGCGAGTTCATTCAGCCCTTTGGCGTCGAGCAGAATGAGTTTGGACAGAATGGCGGTGTTGTAGAGCGGCTCAAACTCCTGCCAATTCAGCAAGCCATTCGGTCCCACATGCAATTCGTCATTGGCGATATGACTGATTACCTGTGAACTGAAGAGGGACTGCATCCAGGTGTCCGGGTTAGTCCACTTCTCAAAAGTTTTGATCACGTCCGGGAATACTTGTCCTATCCAGGCGATTTCCTGATCTCTGATAGCATCTGTGATCGGCGCCAATTCTTCTCCGATCTGTTGCATGAAGTTGTTGATCTCGCCGAGCACGTGGACCCCGAACATTTTAGGGACCCAGACAGACTGCCAGTCCATAAAGGCCCCTAACGCTTGGTCAGGGCGGTTCTGCATCAGGGCGATCGCCATGGTCTGATTGGCTTCCACGAGGGCCCGCAACCCGCGATCGATGTCCTTTTTCCATCCAATGGAATAATCTTTGGAGAGGCATCCAAGCGGATTGCCCTTTCCGCACTCGCTATCGCCATGGTCGATGGTTTTTCCGAGCCATGTGTAGAGATTGAACCAGACCTGATAATGCCTGGCCTCCCTGGCATGTGACAGGACATAGGGGTTCTTGATGAGCGTGTCCGCTGTAAATTGTACAAACGCATCGATCGTGAGATCGGTTGGCGGAGTGTGTTTTCCGACGAAACCTTCCAGGGCCAAGTGCTTCGACACAATGTTCGGATTCCCCCAATCCCAGACACCCCCTGCATAGCGATTGACGTAAGTGTGCGCGAACATATCTCCCGCAGCATGAGTGAGATACCCGTAGGCGAAGGCCACAGCACGATCGCGTTCCGGCCCAGGGGTGGAATACGTGTGCGCTCCCGAGAAAACAATCCGTATCCAGTCATCCGACGCCGCGTGGTCCGCCGTGGCGGAATAGTCGGTATGGGCGTACTTTTGGCCCATATAGATGTCCGGAAAGAGATCTGGGCCGACGACGCCTGCTCGATAGACTGAGGGGTACGCTTTCAAAACCCGTAAGGCTTCGGGGTTGACGGGAAACTCGCCGAACGGCGGGATCGTGACGGTGCCATTTTGCGCATCCTGCAGCGCGAGATTGGCGGCAAAGATATGGGTGTCGATCTTCCACGCCCAGGCGGACTCACTGGGAGGGACAATACAGGCTATAACTAACGACAGCGAGAGGAGAATCCGAACTGCTTGTGGCTGAGTGAACATTGTGCTACCCCCCATACCACGTCTGGATTGTGAGCGATCATCTACCCATAAGGACTCAACGTGCCGTCACTGTTTCAGATGTGTCGTCGTGTTCGAAGGAAAGGCTCATGCGCATGAGAAAGTACTGTTTCCCTGTGCCGTGAACCTCCGACGGCTTTCTCGAGACCTCCGAATAGAAACGCACTTCACCCCGCATCGAAAGGAGAAGCCGCCACATGGATCATCGCTCCTGTTCTCTTCGCTTTTACTGGTGACACGTTGTTCTCACTGGTCCCTGTGATCCGGAAGGCTGAGTAAAGTTCTGGCTCCGTTCACTTCCCCGGGCGGCACATCCATCATTGCCGTTAAGTTGACCCTCTCCTAACTCATTCAAGATCCTGGAGTATGACATCTCAATCCCACCTGGGCGGGAGCTGAGAACAGTCGCACGTAATTGTCCCGCACAAACGAGGAAGAACTGGTGTAATCGCGATATTTTGTATTTACAGTGTTTTGACCGTCCTGCAGTGTCCCACTTCCGATTTGCTGGCCGAGCACCGAGAAACGAAGATCCAACTGTTTCTCATAGATGAGATTCAGATTCCGCAAACTCCAGGCAAAGCTCGTAGTTCCGTCTGGTTGGGCATAGATATCCCAGCTGTAGCGACAGGAACCAACGTCAGCCGGATCTTTGTACCAGTGGAGCAGTTTAGGGTAGAGCGTGACGCCAAATTCTGCATGTCTGACGACATCCGCATACGCATAACTCAATCGTCCCATGTATTCGACCCCTTGATTTGGACAGGAATCGATCTGAATCGGAATGGGAACCCGTTTGCGTTCTCCGGGAGCCACCGACACTGTGAAGGCTTGCATATGCAAGGGATGCGAGAGTTCGGCAGTGACTGAGACGCTCCGGACCTGCTGCTCGGCGTTGAAAAATGTGATGCTGGCGGGCACAGGGACGACCCGCCCACAAGGAGTCCCATCACGGAAAATCCTGATGGCGGTATCGTCCATCGCGCCCAGGACGCCGAAGTTGATGCCTTCGAAGCGAGCGCGAATCGACGCCGTACGCCTCCATGTGGTGGCTGGAGCGTTTGAAAGAATATTGATCTCTGAGGTCGTCGCTCCGCTCAATTGCAGGATGGCCTCATTGTCTCCCACCGGTGTCATCCCGAGACCGACAGGCTCGAACGCGACTGTGAACGCGATCAGCTGGCCTTTTTTCGCCAGGATGGCGACGAACCCCGCTTTGCTGATTTGAGTCGGCGGATTGGCAGGATCCAAGACCACATCCTTGTACTGACCTCCTGGAATGGTCAGAGACACGGCTGGGGTTCCGTTAACCACTTCTCCTGAGTAGGCCGTGGCATTCACAATACGGAAATGCCGGTTCGTGGCATTTAGGTTAAATCGGCCTTCAATATACCCATCTGCCGGGGCGGTGATGAACACGTACGCGAAGGCAGATTGACCCGCCCATACGCTTCCGAGGTTGCGCGGGGGGAGGGTGAGATCAATGAGTTGGTATGCCGATGGGAGCGTCGTTTTTCCGAAAGGTATGGTCGTGACCTGGTCGGACGCAGAAGGGGGGGCTTTCAGTATCGGTGAGAAAGGCGATTCTTGGGGGACGGCCGTGACCTGGTCCGTTAAAGAGAGGCCGCTGGGGAGGCCGCGTGGCGTGACCCCGACTTCGCGCATCGCACTCAGCTCCGCGCTCCAATTGGTCTTGAGCATGTCATTCAGTTCCACATCAGAGGCCAACCCGGCGACAGATGCCCGCGGCTGCTTGCCTGTCTGAACATCAGCCAAAGCCTGAGCCACGATCTCGGGATGGTGCATGGCGAGGTAGTTCCAGGTGACCCATTTCCCGGGACCGGATGTCTCAACGGATTCGGTTGGTGGTGTCGATGTGACGGCAGCCCCAGCCGGTGGCACGCGGAGCAAGGGCGATGATGGGGGCGGCTGGGGGAAGGACTGAATCTGATTCATCGCCTGCTGCATCTGAAGCCGGTTGATGGGTTGCACGCGGCTGCCCCGTGACCTGGTCCCGCTGAACGTGCCGGCCGCATCGAGACCCTGTCCGTCGGGGAGCAGCAACACGAGATGGACTTCGTCTTCTTGGCCCTCTTCAGCGATGGCCAGCGCAAGGGGCGACGCGACCGCTTCCTCATGCGTCGTGGCGGCGGCCTGGATCTCCACGGCCGGTTGCGGGGGATCGGCGAGTAACCGGAGTTGCGTCTCTGCGGATCGTTCAACGCGATAGGTGCCGGCCGGCACCAGCACATCGGTGCCATCCGGCGCCGTGAAATGGCTGGCCTTGTCGAGCTGCACGGCAGGGGACTCCTGCGTCGCCCATCCCGTGCCCGTCAGGAAAAAGCTGATAACGACAAGGTACGGGACGATTTCGGATGGTTGTTTGATCATACTGTCCTTTCTAGGAGCCTGCGTGCGACGGTCCACAAGGTCGAGCTCTCACGGTTTCTACTTCTCCGCCGTACGTCTGTTCAGATCTGCGGAATGTCTCGGTTGATATAGCAGGGACGTTCATCGCCTTCTACGAATGTTTCCTATAACTTTCTGTGTTCCACTCTTCCGCCTGGCGGAGATGCACCAGCCGTTTGCAGCCGGGGGCGGGCACTGTCTGCGTCAGATAACATGGCCCCATTGATGTTCCGGGCGATGGCTTCACAAAGGTGACGGCCTGGCAGGTGCCATCGGCAGAACAGATTGTGCGGCAGGCCTCGGCGCTGAGGATTGCCCGCTGTCCGTAGTCGCCGCCCGGGCGATTCGTGTTGTACTCCAGATGAACCGGCTCGATTTGCGACAAGAGAAGGCACTTGAGGCTTCTCCATCTACTTGGTGCCTAGTGGCCTCTTGGTACTGGGTCGAGCAGGCGCCGCGAAAGGTTCAATCGCTTACTTCACTGGTGTACGCAATGCATCCGCCCAGGACCGGGCAGCCTTGGCATCCGTCGCCGCCGGCTTCGTGCATTTCTTCCCCCGCACGCCGTAGCTGATGGTGTCGGTCCGGATCGGGCACGTCCCGAACGGGGTGCCGAACGTTACGATTCCTTCAATCACGGTGAGGATGCTTTGTCCATCGTCCTGGACTTTCAGATTGAACTCAGTCTCTTTCACGGCTGCGGTGGCCACTGGCGTTTCGACTTCAAATCGTTTCGGACCACTGCTCGTCTTGGCCCAGACTTCACCTTGCTTGAGGCGAAGAATCCGCACCGTCGGCATACCCTTCTCCCAGCGGGAGAGCAGTTTGAAGCTGGTGTTCTCATTCAGCGCCACCGTCACCCCTTCACTAAATTCGATCATGGCCTGGCTGTTACTGTCGGTCTTGAGCACGTCGCCTTCGTATAACGGCACGTTGCCTTTCCCCTGTAAGCGTTGCTGCACGCCGTCTGTGCGCACGATCACGAGTTCACCGATGGCATTGGTGGCGGTGCCGACCGGCGTGCCCTGGGCCTGTGCCGAAGCTGCAAATCCCAGGATCAGTCCTCCGAGCCCGATCATGAGTGCTGCGCTCTGTTTGTTCATATCGATTTCTCCTCGTCCCGTTTATTGCCGGTTTGCCGCCGCGCGGACCTCGTTATCGCGAGACGACCACCCGGATTGGTTTGCGCCCGACCGGTACCGTTGCGATGGTCTGTCCCGTGCCCGTATCGATGACGCGAATTTCGTTTCCTTTATCGTGAGCGACGAAGAGCCTAGTCCCTTCCTGATTGGACCAGATGCCGTTCGGCCCTTCGCCGACGGCAATCTCGTCGACGATCTTGAGATCTTTTGGTTCGCCGCCAAGTCCAATGACCTTGTTCAGGCTCCCGACAGTCACATAGGCAATTGAGCCGCTCGTACCTTTAAAGGCAAAGGCAATTTGCTGTGGCTTGTCGCCGACGACAAAGGTGCCGACTTTCTCATGTGTCTCCGGGTCGAGGACGTAAATGTCATTTTGTCCAGTATTGACGCCCCACACATGACCGTCGCGGCTTACCACCAGGAAATGGGGATTGGCACCGACCGGAATCGTTTTGATGATCTGGTGCGTCGCGGCGTCGATGACGCCGACCGTCTTGTCCCCCTGGCCGCTGACGAAGGCAAACCGGCCGTCGTGTGAGAAGGCGAGTCCGGTCGGTCCTTTACCCACGGGAATCGTTCCCAGGATCCTGAAGGTCTTTGTATCGACGATCGAAATGGTATTCTCGCCGATGTTGGCCACCCAGAGCTGCGAGTCGTCGTTGTTCAAGGCCACGACGTGACAGCGTTCGCCGGTATAGATCGAGGCAATCGTTTCCCCCTTGACCGTGTCAATCACCGAGACACGGCCTGATGCGAGATTCGTCGCATAGAGCCGGCGGCCGTCACGGCTCACAGCGAGGTCATGGGTCGAGTGGTTCAGGGAAGGAATGGTCCCGATCGGCTGGAAGGTGGTCGCATCAATGACGCTGACGTCATTCGTGCTTTCGTTGGCCACGTAGATGCGTGGGGACAGCGACGCCGGCTGGATGGTCGCCTGTTGCTGCGATAGAGATCCCATCGGGGTGGGTTGCAACCATTCCGGCCGGTCGGCGCAGCCGGCGAGACCGACGATCAGAAATGCTGCGAGGGTGAGGAGGCTCCGCGGTACAACATTCATCATATCTTCCTTTCTTGTTAGCGGACATGGCCGAGGACCAGTTGGCCTTCGACCTCGCCTTTCTTGACGGGGTGCTGATTCTGGCCTGTGGCTTCCGGAACCTTTTTGGAGACGTAGGCGTAGGCTTCGTCGACGGTCACAATGCCGTCTTTGTCGGCATCGGCTTTTCCTTTTAACCCTTCGAGGAGATAGTAGGTGAAGACGCCGTGACCCAGGTCTTCCCGTTCCTCGCTAACTTCGCTGGCCTTGCTCGCCGTGAGCACCACTCGACCCTTGCCCTTCGACAGACGAGTCAGGAAGTTTTCCGAGACGATGGCGCGCCGCGAGGCCGTCGCAAAGGTCCGGCCCGCCGTCGCGCCGCTATAGCAGGAGTCGGAGATGAAAATGATACGTTCCGGGGTGAGCCGCTGGAAGATGGTTTCGATCTCGCGCATCGGCAACGCGGTTGTATAGAGATCACGTGGGTCGGCGTCATAGGGCACGATATATTTCTCGAGACCATCGTCGTCGCCGGCTGAGGCATCGGCTTCCGGTGCGCCGTGTCCTGCGTAGTAGACGATGACGGTATCCTTCTCCCCTGCTTTGCGCTTCAACTCAGTGCCGAGCGTGCGTTTGAGGCTCATGAGCGTGGCCTGTTCGTTCAGGAGCAAGGTCGTCTGCTCCTTCGGCACCCCGATGTGATTAGTCAGAAAGTCGTAGAAGGCCAACGCGTCTTTGTCGGCATATCGGAGAGGTTGTACGGCTTTGTACTGGGAGATGCCGACGACGACCGCCCAGATCTTTCCGCGATCGGCGATACGTGTCACGTTCAACGTCCGACTGGCTGAGAGATTCTCTTGATCGATGGCAGTAACGACAATCAGGTTTTTGCCTTCGCGGAGCATGAGGCGTTCGGTAAATTCGAGATTGGTCTGAATCTCACCCCCGCCCTTCACCGCTATGCCACGGCTCTCCCGCTGTGTGACGAGCTGTCCGTTGAGGCGGATCTCAACCCGGGCGACGCCCTTTTCGCTGGCTGCGGCGCCGGCCAGGCTGATGCGTTCGACGCTCACTTCAATGCCGTCGGACGGTGTGGCGAGCGCGATGACGGGCGGCGCGTTCTGAAACAGTTTCACGACGGGAGTACTGGTGAGCGCCGGAATCGGCATGTCTCCTTTAACCGGCTGAGAAGTTTCAGCGACATCATGTTTGGCAATCCAGCCGACCTCATTCAGAGAAATCTGGATGCGATACCAGTCGCCGAGCTCACCCGTGACCGCTAATGCCTGATCTTTTGCGCCGGAGGCGATCACGGAAGTTTCGGGTCCCGCCCCGCTGTGAATTTTGACAGAGGCAGGCCCGATGGCGACGAGCTTATTGGTGGCGATAATCTGCGGTGCCCCCCGATGATCCACAGCCAGCTGCACCGTCTCGTCCAGCATGGTGTTCGAGCTGCGCTCTCGGATGAACAGCCTGACCGGCAGATGCTCTTCGCGCATGTCTTTCCCGACGAAGAGGTTGACGGTTGCGCTTTTGGCTTCGTCAGGTTTCAGGGGGCCGAATTCGACGAGACCTTTGGTGAGGCGGAGACTGTGATTCGGGGGTATTGTCACGTCCACGGATGTATGTTGCGCCGTGACGGTCCCGACATTCTTCACCGTGATGAGAAGGTCGACTGCTTCTCCTTTTTGAATGCGCCCGTCGCCGTTGCCGACCGAGTTGCCGGTCCCGTTGTCGATAACCTGCAGCGTGTACGCGAAGCGGGGCCGGGGCAATCCTTTAAGCGTCAGCACAGCCTTCAATTGATCCGGCACGAAACCGTTGTATTCCTCGAATACGAGATGCAAGGGGATGTTGCCGTCGGGCCGGTCACTGGGGATCTTGATGGTGACGATGTCCTCGCTGCTCTGTCCCCCATCGATCCGTCCGAAATAGAAGAGGTGACCGTCAAGCGAGGGATCGTCGCTCTTCGTTCTTGCTTGGAAGCGATAGAGGGGGCCTTTGCCTTTATTCTTGACTGCAAGCGAGAGCGTGACCTCGCTCCCAGCTTTCACCTCGGTCGGTCGAATCGCGAGATCGGCATCAGGCAGCGGCGGCGGTGATGGCGGGGCCCCGATCTCATTGCCGCGTTTCTGCATCTTTTCGGTCAGCGTGGCAGTCAGCGCCGGCGGGGTTGGCGGCTGGAGTCGGACGGTACGATCTCGGCCTCCAGACGCGAGCAGCATCCCATCCGGCGAGACGGCGACCGACCAGACCGGGCCTTTGTGCCCACCCAGAGTATGACGTTCATTGCCGGAACTCACGTCCCAGACACGGATGGTCCCGTCCGCGCCGGATGACACGAGGGACCGGCCATCCGGCGAAAACACGAGTGCATACACTTCCCCCTTGTGGCCGGTCATCGTCAGGTGCTCCTGACCCTGGTCGAGATCCCAGAGGCGAATCGATCCATCGGCGGACGCGCTTGCGAGCCATTGGCCGTCCGGGCTGAACGTGACCGCCTGAACGGCGCCTGTGTGACCGGTCAGGAGACTGCGCTGTCTGCCTGTGGCGACGTCCCACAGATGGACGTGTGTGTCACTACTTCCTGTTGCCAAGGTCTTCCCGTCAGGCGAAAACCGAATGGAGAAGACCACTCCGAACTGGCCGCGGACGGATTTGATTTCTTTGCCGGTGGCTGCATCCCACAGGCGAAGGCTGCCATCGTTTCCTCCAGTGGCGATGGTTTTGCCGTCCGCCGAAAATGTGACTGCACGGACGGCTCCGAAATTGGACGTGACGGCTTTGAGTTCTCTTCCGGTGGCCACGTCCCATAGACGAATGGACGTGTCGGCGCTGCCGGAGGCAAGGACCTCTCCGTCCGGTGAAAATGCGAGCGCGTAGATGGTTCCCATGTGACCGCGCAGGAGCCGAAGATCCCGGCCGGTATCGGGTTCCCACAATCGGATGGTCTGATCGGTCCCGGCCGAAGCAACCAGTTTGCCGTTCGGAGAAAACGTGACGGCGAGGACTTCGCTCGTGTGACCGATCAGAACCCGCGTGGCCTGTTCAAGGGCAAGTCCGATGGCGGGCAGCGTGCTCAGTCCCGCCACCAGCAGGATGGTGAGTGAACCGCAACGATTCATGACACGGTTCCTGAATAGTCCGGTCATGATGCCTTTCTTTTCACGCTGCCCGTACATGAAGCCGAATGCGTGCGACTCAGGACTCCCTTGTGGAGATCTATGTGTAGGTCGCTTCGTCCAGATCGCAGGTTCGAAAAAGTGAGGCGGATCGAGTCTATTTGTACGTATTGGCCTTGTCAAAGGAATTGAGTAGGTCTCCCCCAAAAGAGGGGTATAAATCCTGACTTGTGAAGGGTTTTAGGCAAAACCTGACGCGAGGAAAGGGGGCTGCGTTGCCCTTTATTTATTTATCGAGAGCGGTGGTGGGTTTGCTGTTCGGCGTGGTAGGAGCTACGGACGAGCGGGCCTGATTCGACGTGAGTAAAGCCAAGTGCTATCCCCTCCTCTTTCAATATCGCAAACTCGCTGGGATCGTAGAAACGCGCAACAGGCAGATGCTGTCTTGTTGGTTGGAGATATTGGCCGATGGTCACGATGTCGCAGTCGACGGAGCGGAGGTCGCGCATGACGTCGCGGGCCTCGTCCATGGTTTCTCCCATCCCGAGGATCAACCCGGACTTCGTGCGCATACCCAATTGTTTCGCCTTGCCGAGTAGCTCGATCGAACGCTGATACTTTCCTTGTGGACGGATTGCAGGAAACAGCCGTCTGACGGTTTCAATGTTGTGATTCAGAATCTCCGGCTTCTCGGCACAGACCATCGCGAGGGCTGTCTCATTCCCCTCGAAATCAGGAATCAGTACTTCGATCGTGCAGCCAGGGCTGAGTTGTCTGGTCTGTCGGATCGTTTCTGCAAAGATTGCAGCGCCGCCATCTTCCAGTTCATCCCGGTTCACCGAGGTAATAACGGCATGTCGAAGGCCCAACGCCTGGACCGCTTCTGCGACGCGCCGAGGTTCTTCATGATCGATCGCCAGAGGTCGGCCTGTCTGGACTGAACAGTAGTGGCAACGTCTGGTGCAGATATCGCCAAGGATGAGAAATGTGGCGGTGCGGGCGTTCCAACATTCCCATCGGTTCGGGCATCGCGCTTCTTCGCAGATGGTATGGAGCTTGAGCCGGTCCATCGTCTGCTTGATGTCGAGGTAGTCCGGACCGGTTTTCGCTTGGACTTTGAACCAGGGCGGAAGGCGGCCAGCCCTGCCTTCTGCTGATGACTGATGGTTGATAGCTGGTTGGGATTCAGCTTTTGAAGCCCGAAGCTGTTCCAGCGGTATAAAGGTCATGGAGTCTCCTTCAAGGGGAGTAATTCCGAGGGGTGTTCAAGGATACGTTTGAACTCTTTCAGAAAGCCAGCCCCCTGCACACCATCCAGAGCCCGATGGTCGCAAGATAACGTGACCTTCATGCGCCGGCCCGCCTTGACCGAACCGTCTTTGACGACGGGTACGTCGCGGATGGCGCCCACAGCGATGGATGCTCCCTGGGGCGGGATGAGCACCGCAATGAAGTTTTCCACGTCAAACATTCCCAAGTTTGAGATCGAAAAGGTGGCGTCGCTGTATTCCTGCGGCTGCAAGCGTTTGTTCCTGGCCCGATCGATTAGCGCCCGCGATTCGGTCGAAATATCCTCCAGGGATTTCGCGCCGCAATTGCGAATGACCGGCGTGATCAAGCCGTCATCGATACCGACGGCGATGCCGATATCAATGTGTGCATATCGCCTGATGGCATTGCCGGTAAATGACACATTGATTTCCGGATGGCTGGTGAGCGCGATCGCAGCGGCTTTTATCAGCAAGTCGGTGACGGAGGGATGCGTTGTCCGGTTGTGTTTAAACTGATCACGGAACCGCTCTGCCTGCTCCATATCGATCTCGTTCGTCAGATAAAAGTGAGGTACCGGCGCCTTGCTCTGTGTCGTCGCTCGCGCGATGGCTTTCCGCATCTGGCTCAGCGGTTGGTCCGTTCCGGCTGGCAGAATCTGCGTTGGCATCGCCTGAGCTTTCACGACATCCTCTTCCACGATTCGCCCGCCAGGACCAGTTCCAGTGACGGTGGAGAGATCAATTCCCCGGTCGGCAGCAAGAGCTTTTGCGCGGGGTGAGGCGAGGAATCGGAATCCCGCTGGGCTCGCGGGTGAGGTGGGTGTCGGACCGGCACCAGGCGGCGCGCTTGTCCTGGTTCCGCCGGCGGCCGATGGCGCGGCAGTGATCCGGTCGGTCAGTGCCGAGCTGATGTCCTCATCCGCTCCGCCGATGACGCCGATTAATGTTCCCGACATCACGGTTGCGCCCTCCTGCACCAGGATCTTACGTAGGATGCCGGAGGCAAAGGCCTCGAGATCCATTATGGCCTTGTCGGTTTCGATTTCAGCGAGCGCCTCCCCTGCCTGCACCGGATCCCCTTCACGTTTCTTCCACGCAAGGAGGACGCCTTCTTCCATCGTGTCGGTTAATTTTGGCATCACGACGCGACTAGCCACGTGTGTCCTCACTTCGTCGCAGGATACAGCGAAACAATCGTTTCATCCACCCACCCTGTTGCTCTGTATCGCGCGCGGGGTCCGGATACTCAATCCAAGGCGCCTGAGAACCCAGGTAGTTGCCATCCCGGACGCTCAGTTGGCTGCGGAGTTGCGAGTAGCCCTGCCCTTGGAGCGTGCGAATTAATTCATCCAGTGCGTCCCCGGGTGTGGCTTGTGCTGTGGTCACCACATGCGTCGTTTCATATCGCAGAATGGCTTGATAACCTCCGCCTGCTTGCTCAAACACGACCGGCCTACTAAAACCGCGTTCGAGGGGATCGGAGCCAGCCAATTGATGTTTCTCCTGTCTCTGGTCTGACATTCTGTCAGAGAGCCCGAAATACTGCCAAGAGATCGCTCAATGCGATGGTCTTGTTCCGCAGGATGGCGCGCTGCGCCTGCATCGGCTCCATCGCCGAGGCGCGCTCATGGCCGCCTTTTAGGATCGCTGCTCCGAGGGCAAGCACGTCCTTGCATTCCTTTTCAACTTTGCTCTTGACCACCGGATTCACCGCGAGGATGTCCGCCATCGTTGCGCGCGTCTTGGAGAGATGCGCGTGCAGTTCCTCATCCGGGTATGTCTTCCTGGATGCCTCATCGAGGCAGCGATCGAGGTATTGCGTCAGAAACACATAGAGCCGTACGAGCGTCTCCGTGATCTCGATATGACCGGGGGCCTGGGCTTGTGACGACATGGGTAATCGTGCCTCCTTTGTTTACTGGGTGCCGCACACCGATTTGACGGCTTCGATGACGCGCGGCTTGTCAGGAATGGCGGCATCTTCCAACGGGCGACTATAGGGCATCGGAACATCTTCGCCGGTGACGCGCTGAATGGGGGCGTCCAGGTACTCGAACGCCGCCGCGTACACGCTCTCGGCAATTTGCGCGCCCAGCCCGCAAAAATGCCAACCTTCTTCGACGATCACGAGCCGTCCGGTCTTCTTGACCGAGGCCACGATTGTTTGGATGTCCAACGGCTTGAGGGTACGGGGATCGATGACCTCGACTTCGATGCCCTCTCGACTCAGCTGATCGGCTGCCTCCAGCGCCAGCAGGAGCATCTTCGAGTAGGCGACGATCGTCGCGTCGCGTCCGGTACGCTTCACCTCGGCGACACCGATGGGGATTGTGTACTCACCGTCTCCGACATCTCCCTTCGTTCCGTACAGCAATTGGGCCTCGAGAAAGATAACAGGATTGTTGTCCCGGATCGCGCTCTTCAGCAGACCCTTCGCATCGTGCGGCGTGGCCGGCGCGATCACTTTCAATCCCGGCACGTGACAGAACCAGGCCTCCAGACTTTGCGAATGCTGCGCGCCCAACTGGTGAGCGGCGCTGCCAGGTCCTCGAATTACAATCGGCACTGACAACTGCCCCCCCGACATATAACGAATTTTAGCGGCGTTGTTGACGATCTGGTCCAGCGCCAGAATGCCGAAATTCATGGTCATGAGTTCGACGATAGGATGCAACCCCGCCATGGCGGCGCCGATTGCCAGGCCCGTGAAGCCGGCTTCCGTGATCGGAGTATCCACCACCCGTTGCGGGCCGAATTCCTCCACAAAACCCTTGCTGACCTTGAAGGCGCCCTGGTAGTAGCCCACTTCCTCGCCGATGAGAAAGATGCGCGAGTCCCGACGCATTTCCTCGCACATGGCCTGGTTGAGAGCTTCCCGATAGGACAGCACCATGGATTATCTTACTCCTCCCGCATCACGTTGGTGTGCAAGGCCGATGGGGCTGGAAAAGGACTGTCATCCGCGAACCTGACGGCGGCCGTCACGACCTCGCCGACTTCCCGCTCAAGCTCTATGAAATCGGCCTCGGCACCTAGGTTGTTGCTCAGGATCGTTTGCTTCAGCAATAGAAGAGGATCACGTTTGCGGTGTTCATCCACTTCTTCTTTGGTTCGGTAATGTCCGTGGGCCGGGTCGGACATTGAGTGGCCCATGAACCGGTAGGTCAGCGCCTCGATGAAGCATGGTCCCTGTCCCGCGCGCACCTGCTCGATGACCTTGCGTATGACATCGCGCATGGCCAGTACATCCATGCCATCCACACGCTCGGCTCTGATGCCATAGGAGCGGGCCGTCTCTGCCACGTTTGCATAGAGTGCGATGGCCCGTTCAGCCGGCGTCCCCATACCGTAGCGGTTGTTCTCGCAGATGAAGATCACAGGAAGTTTCCACAAGGCGGCCAAATTGAGCGCTTCGTGTGCCTGGCCGCTCGGAATCGCCCCCTCACCGAAGAAGCAGAGGGTCACGAGGTCGAGTTTTTGATACTGGGTCGCGAAAGCGAGGCCCGTGGCAAGGGGAATGTGGCCTCCGACAATGGCGTAGCCGCCCATGAACCGCCGCGGGGCATCCACCAGGTGCATGGAGCCGCCTTTGCCCTGGCATAGGCCAGTGGCTTTGCCGAACAGCTCGGCCATCACATGTCCGGGGTCGGAGCCTCGGGCGAGACAGTGCCCGTGGTCGCGGTACGCGCTGATTACATAGTCATCCGGCCGAAGGGCGGCAATGGCCCCAACCGCAATGGCCTCTTCGCCGATATAGAGATGCAAGAATCCGGCAATTTTCGCGAGAGCGTACATCTCCGCCGATTTTTCTTCGAACCGGCGGATTAGCAGCATTTGACGATAGAGGAGAAGTAACTCGACCCGGTCCATACAGGGCATTATGAAGAGCCTAGAAACAGGACTCAACCCCGACCATCTGAGGTCAGACAAGCACCTTGACGTCGGTGCCGTCGATCTTTACTTCGTATCGCTCCACTTTCGCCGATGGATTTGCCACGCAGGCGCCTGTGGTGACGTCGTATTGCCAGCCGTGCCAGGGACAGGTCACGACGGACCCTTCGAGATCCCCCTCGCCGAGCGGGCCGCCACGATGGACACAGGTGTTATCGATTGCGTGGAACGTCCCATCCACGTTAAAGATCGCGAGGGTCTTGCCATTCACTTCTGCAACGATGCCGTGGCCTGGTTTCACGTCGGTGGTACCTGTTACCCGTACAAACTCTCCCATCGCCTGTCCCGTCCTTTCGTCTGTCGGTTATGTGGGCGTAAACGATTTTTTTATTTTGCTCAGCAAGCTTTCAATCGGTGGAACGCCCTTTGAAGCGCCGGTGACCTCCGCGATAATTTTCTGTGCGATCTCCCGGAACGCCGCCGATTGCGGGGACGCCGGATTGGCCACGACAATCGGATTGCCCGAGTCGCCACCATCGCGGATCGCCGGGTCGATCGGCACTCGACCGAGGAACGGGATACCGAGTGTGGCGGCAGCCCGTTCCCCTCCTCCGTGCGAAAATATTTCGGTCCGCTCGCCGCAGTGGCCGCAGAGAAAGTAACTCATATTCTCTACAATGCCGAGGAGCGGCACATTCACCTTTTGGAACATCATCATGCCTTTGCGGACATCGTGCAAGGCAACTTCCTGCGGTGTCGTGACCGTAACAGCACCGGTCAGCGGGACTAGCTGGGTGAGGGTGAGCTGGGCGTCTCCCGTGCCTGGTGGCAGATCGATGAGCAAGTAATCCAGTTCGCCCCACAGCACGTCGCGGAAGAGTTGTTGAATGGCGGTGTGGACCATCGGACCTCGCCAGACCACGGCGGTGTCTTCCGGGACGAAAAACCCCATGGAGATGAGTTTGACGCCGTGACTTTCGGCGGGAACGATCTTGCCGTCTTTTTGTTCCGGTGGCTTGGTCACGCCCATCATCATGGGAATGTTCGGACCGTAGATATCCGCATCGAGCAGGCCGACCTTGGCGCCGGTTAAGGCAAGGGCCACAGCAAGATTGACGGAGACGGTTGATTTGCCGACCCCGCCTTTGCCGCTGCTGACAGCGATAACGTATTTGACGCCGGGAATAAGATTGTCTTTCCCGTGACCAGTCTGGGGTCCGGCGGGATGTTCATCAGCCATGGAGCGCTCCTTCCATACGTGCACAATCGAATAGGACTGGCTCTCGGGCCAGCCACTCCATCATAAGCGAAGGAGAGGGCGAATGAAAATGGGCCTATTGAGCTACGGACTAATGGCGCGTTTGGGCCATGCGGACCTAGGCTGCATGATTCTTGTGTAGTATGTCGCCGCCTCGCTTACAAGGGTAAGTAACCTGATTTGACTCGCGGATTTCTGATCATTTGAAATCCGCGAATCAGTAGGAGTGGTAAGGACGAATGCGGGCCATGGATGAGGAGGAGGATGAAACTGCCTGTCGAGCTGGTTCTTTACAGCTCCATTACCCGACGGTGGGGTCGTTGCGTCGCAGATTGTGCGCCAACCCGAACAGCCAGAGCGTATAAATGATCCACTTCGAGGGATCAAAATTGTACCACTTCGGTCCGTTGCGAAAGTCGCGCGCATAGGTGTGATGAAAATTGTGATAGCCCTCGCCAAAACTGACGAAGGAGATCAGCCAGCTATCGCGGCTGCTGTCCTTCGTGCCGTGGGGCTGTGTTCCCACCATGTGGCAGAGTGAGTTGATCGTGAATGTGGAGTTCAGCACCATGAACATCCGGAAGAGCCCACCCAATAGGAAGGCGCTGATGCCACCCTGCCAGCCGGCGTACCAGAAGCCAAGGGCAAAGGGCAGCAGGAGTCCCGTGACCACGATCGGCCAGTAATAGCGATGTTGCCACATCACGACAGGGTCGCGGCGCAAGCGGATTTCGTACTTTTCCGTGCGATGGGGGGTATTGTAAAAGAGCCAGCCGCAGTGGCTGTGCCAGAATCCCTTGGTGACGTTGTAGGGATCCTCCACTTCATCAGTCTTGGCGTGATGGCGGATATGATCGCCGCCCCACTTGAGGGCGGAATTTTGCAGCGCCCAACCACCGGCGACGAGGATACAGGCCTTGACCCAGTTGGGGCATTCAAAGCTCTGATGTGACACCAACCGGTGATAGCCGACTGTGATGCCCATGCCCGTGACGATGTACATCACAAAGGACAGGATCCAGTCGAAGAGACTGAACCCATAGTAGTAACCGTAGAGTGGGATGCCGATCATCGTAGCGGCGACGATGGCGCAAAATAGCACAAAGTTAAAAGGCACAAACACGTCTTCACTCGTTGCAGTTGTGGCGACCATTACCTCTCCTTGTAGAACTCAGCCATCGCTTCATCGGCCCACCCCATGGGGAAGACGAAGCACTATCAACAGCATACCGGAAATATGAAAATGTTTCAAGCAAACACTCACAGTGTATACTGACTGTATCCTTCCGTCTCTCCGCGAGTGAGGTGCCGATGTCGACAATGCCTTCCTCCCTTGAACCTCAGGTTCGCCGGTTCGGTGAACAGCTCGCTCGTCTCTCCGCCGGTCGAACTCCGACTCTCTTTGAGCGCCGATGGTGGTCGCAAACGGCGCTCAATCTGGCAATGCAGGACAGCCTCTTCAAGACACAGCTGTTTCGATTCATTGATGTCCTGCCCTCGGTCACAGACGACGAGCAGGTGGTCGCGCTGGCCCGCGAGTACCTGGGTGAAAGAGACACACAATTCTTCGGCGCCCAATGGGGGCTCAAAGCCCTGTCCGCTACCAGCTTGGGGGCTCGGGTCAGCGGCAAGGCGATCAGAAGCCAGGTCGAGCAGATGGCCCGCACCTTTATTGCCGGAGCGACAGTCGAAGAGGCGGCGCCGCAGTTGACCGATTTGTGGCAGCATGGGCGGGCCTGGTCGGTCGATTTATTGGGCGAGACCACCATCAGCGATCGTGAGGCTGATCGGTACCGCGATCGCTGTATGGAAGCCCTGACCCTGCTCGCACCAGTGGCGGCTTTGTGGCCATCCCTTCCCTTACTGGAGCGGGACCATCTCGGGCCGATTCCAAGAGTACAGCTCTCGCTCAAAATCTCCGCCCTCTCTCCGCATCTCGACCCGATCGATCCGGAAGGGAGCTACCGTTCCGTGGCAACGCGCCTTCGACCCATCCTTGATCTGGCGATGCGCCTCCCCGCTTCGTTAATTTTCGATATGGAGCAAGCCGATACGAAAACGTTACTGGTGGAGATTTTTACCAGACTCTTTGCGGAACCTTCCTACAAGGCCTATGCGTATGCGGGTTTGGCGTTGCAAGCCTACCATCGGGAGACAGCGCGAGATATCGACGGCCTCCTGTCCTGGGTTCGTCAACGCGGGGCACCCATCACGATTCGACTGGTGAAAGGGGCTTACTGGGATTCAGACAGGATCCGCTATGGGCAACGTGGCTGGGCTGTTCCTCTCTATGAACACAAGGTGGAGACGGACGCCAATTATGAAGCGCTCACGCGTCTCCTTCTGTCCCAGACGTCCGTCATTCGCCCGGCGTTCGGGACACACAATCTCCGTACACTGGCCTACATCGAGGCGGTGGCTGAGTCGCTCGGGCTCCCTCCGGAGACTTGGGAATATCAGATGATCTTTGGCATGGCCGAGCCCTTTCAGCATGCAGTCACGCAGCATGGGCGTCGATTGCGATTGTACACCCCGGTGGGTGATCTGCTTCCAGGAATGGCCTATCTCGTACGGCGATTACTCGAGAATACTTCCAATGAATCATTTCTACGGAAGGAGTATGTGGAATCCCAGTCTTTGAGCACGCTGTTGGCTCCGCCTGTTCTTGAGGGACTGAGACAGAAGCAGCCCCTCTTGTCTCAGCCAGCCGGTATGCAGGAATTTCGAAATGAACCGCAGCGTGATTTTTCGCAGGTCGACAGTCGACTGGCGATGCAGCAGGCCTTGGCGACCGTGCGGTCGCAACTGGGCCGGCAGTGGACTTCGTCGTCCGGGAGGCTGCGTCTGACGGGCCCGCTCATTGAGTCTCGCAACCCCGGACGTCCGGATGAAGTCGTTGGCCGGTTGTCCAGTGCGAGTTCGGAAGATGTCGAACAGGCGGTGCGCCGGGCGGTCCAGGCATGGGAATCCTGGCGCGACACTACAGCGGAAGGAAGAGTGGACATCTTGCGGGCGGCTGCTTCGCTTTTGCGGAGGCGGCGCGATGAGTTGGCTGCCTGGGAAATTCTGGAATGCGGGAAGCCTTGGCGGGAGGCGGATGCGGATCTTGCTGAAGCGATCGACTTTCTGGAATTTTATGCGGCTGACTGGCTCAGGCTCTCTCCCCCAAAACGGTTAGGGCGGGAGCCTGGTGAGCTGAACCAGCGTTTCCATAGTCCTCGCGGGGTGACGGCCGTCCTCGCTCCGTGGAATTTTCCGCTGGCGATTCCTACCGGCATGGTGTCGGCGGCACTCGTGACCGGGAATCCCGTGATTTTTAAACCCTCCGAGCGCTCGCCGATGATGGGGCACTGGCTGACGGAGACCTTGCGGGAGGCAGGTGTGCCTGAAGGAGTACTCTGCTGTCTGCCTGGTGGACCAGACGTCGGACGGGCGTTGGTGCGCCATCCCGAGATCGCGACAATCGCGTTTACCGGCTCGAAAGAAGTGGGGCTTGGCATCCTAAAGGACGCCGGTACTCTTATACCTGGGCAACAAATGGTCAAGCGGGTGCTGGCCGAGATGGGTGGAAAAAACGCTATTATCGTGGATGAGACGGCGGATCTCGATGACGCCATCACTGGAGTGGTCTCATCATTCACCGGCTATGCGGGACAGAAATGTTCTGCCTGCTCGCGGGCGATCGTACATGCTGCAATTTACGATAATTTCCTGGATCGCCTCCAAGAGGCGGTGCTAAGCCTGACGGTGGGGAATCCGGAAGAACCGAGCACACAGGTCGGGCCGGTGATCGACAGGCGAGCGCAGGCGAAGATTCAGGAATACATCGAGATTGGGAAGAAAGAAGCCCGCCTACTGGTGGAAGGAACTGTGACGGGGCCAGGGTGGTATGTCGGGCCGACGGTCTTTGCGGATGTGGCGCCGACACATCGACTAGCCCAAGAGGAAATCTTTGGGCCGATACTCGCGGTGATGAAGGCCAATTCCTTTCAAGAAGCGCTGACCCTGGGGAATTCGACGGCCTATGCACTCACCGGCGGAGTCTATTCACGAAGCCCGGCCAATCTGGAACTGGCACAGCAACGGTTCGACGTCGGGAATCTCTATCTGAACCGTCCGATCACCGGCGCGTTAGTCGGCCGTCAACCGTTTGGAGGCCATCGACTCTCCGGAGTCGGAGCCAAGGCGGGAGGTGAAGAGTACCTGACGCAATTTGTGATCACCCGCGTCGTCAGCGAGCAGACCCTCCGTCGAGGATTCGCGCCGCCCGAGTGAGGCCTTCGGCGGCTTAATCTCGTAGGATTCTAGTTCTTCCATGATCTCCGTGACCACGCCCCGGTCTTCCAACGGCGAGAGTTCCTGCCGCTCGACGTACTTGACCAAGCCCACGCCCTTCACAAACCAGGCGGCCATCACATCGGTTCCATGAGCGGTCTTGTTCGTTCCGGAGAGATGAATCTGCATGGACATGCGGGCCTCCACCTTCACCGCGTCTTTGAACGTGCCGGCCGGCACGGTGACCGATTCCTGCCCCACCACCGTGGAGTCGCCTTGCGCATCAGCCTTTTCATTCTCGCCGTCGCGATCCATATCGGTGCCAAAGTCCAGCCCTTTGCGGTTGAATTGCGGGAACGAGGTCGAGACCTTCATGGGGAAACGCACGATCTGATAGGGCACGAGCTGTTTTTCCAAGGGTGTGCCCGGTTCAGAACCGTAATAGACGATGCCGACGCTATCGCGCCGGTAGAAACTGTCCGATGGGCCATGATTCCCAGGGTTGGTATCATGGAACACGCTAACGGTCATGCCCTTGATGATTTTGGTGCCGGTGACCGAGGAGACATTGGTGAAAAATTTATGCTCAATCGTTTGGAGCGGTCCTTCAGTAATCTGGCCACGATAGTGCCATTCGTTCCCGACCTGATCGGGGAAATAGTCTGCGGATTGGGCAATCACGCTGGCATCTTCCGCTGCAAGAGTGGGTGACCAGGTACTCCAGACGAGCAGCAGGGCGGCTCCCACTATGAGGGTCTTTCGATATCCAGGCATTATCACCGGCATGCGTGAGGTCCTCCACTGGTTGAACGATGCTGTGACCGTACCATAGGAATCCTGGAGGCAGCAAGGGAAGGAGGTCGGCTATGTTGCGTCCGCAGACTTGCCTTCATTCCAGATCCAACCCATAATCTCGTGCTTATGAAAGACGACGAGCCACCGAGATGACGAGTCCATCTGGCGATTCCAAACATGCGGTGCTTGTGACCGGTGCGTCCGGAGAGATTGGTCGAGCGATCAGTCTTGCCTTTGCTGCGGCTGGCTGGTCTATCGGGGTACATTACCATCGCAACAAGACGGCTGCCGAGGTCACGCTCACACAAGTGGTGGCTGCCGGTGGAGCCGGGGTGCTCTACGAAGCCGATGTTCGCGCGCCGCACGCGGTGCAACAGATGGTGGAAGCCTCCTGCCGCCAGGTACCTGTGCCGTCAGTGTTCATCTGCAATGCTGGCATCGGAGGGAGCCATCTCCTTCTTCGACAACGTGATGAGGATTGGGCCGACGTGTTGGCCACGAATCTGACGGGAACATTTCACTGCCTCCGCGCCATGGCCCCTCCCCTCCTCGCTCGCGGCGGCGGGTCGATCGTCGTGATTGGATCGTATGCTGGGTTCCATGGTTCAACAGGACAAGCCGCCTACGCTGCGTCAAAGGCTGGTCTCATCGGTCTGGTGAACACTGCAGCCCAAGAGTGGGGGGCCGGCAACGTCCGTGTGAATCTCCTGTTGCCTGGCTGGCAGAAGACGGGACTGTCTGAGGGGGGCATACCGGAAGGCGATAATTGGAACGGCCACGCGTTGGGCCGGCCACCCTCTCGAGAGGAAGTTGCCAAGACTGTCTTGCACCTGGCGCAACTCAACGATGTGTCGGGACAGGTATGGAACTGTGATAGCAGGAATCTATAACAGGATGCTGAAAAAGTCCGCCTGCAGCGTTCTCGCCTCGGAAGCATCCTCAACGTAGCCCAGAGGCTACGCCTCCGGTGCTTTCATCGGCTGCGGCCCTGCTGGACGATCTTTTTGAGCATCCTGCGCGGTGTTTTCCTGTTGTCCTAGACGTGCGGACCAGTGAAGTTCTGGTGTACCACATAGTCTTTCCGAAGCCTGTTAGATTTCAAGCTATGCGACGAACTAAATCACATACTAGAGATTCCAGTTCGCGAGGGATCTTTATCACCGCGACCGATACGGGCGTCGGGAAAACGCTCGTCACCTCTGCGCTCGTGGCGCATCTGACGCAACAAGGAGTCGACATCGGCGTCATGAAGCCGGTTGAGACAGGGGTTTCGCGAGCGACCAAGGCTCAGGCCGACGGAGCGAGGTTGCAAAGAGCGGCCGGAAGCCATGATCCGATTGCAGAAGTCTGTCCCTATATCTTTCAACTTCCAGTGGCTCCGCTCTCTGCCGCACGAGCGGAAGGGATCAAAGTGCGGGTGGCGACAATCCTGCGAGCTTTCGGTGCTCTGTGTAAGAAGCACGATCTTGTGGCAGTAGAAGGAGTCGGCGGCGTGCATGTGCCGATCACGGAAACCGTCGATATGCTGGACCTCGTGCAGCGCATGGGACTCCCTGTCATCGTAGTGGGACAGTCGGGGCTGGGCGGAGTCAATCACGCGTTATTGACCATTCAGGCACTTCGCCAGCGAAAGATCCCTATCGTCGGGTTGATCTTGACTCAACTTCGACCAGTGCGTACGAAGATAGCTCAAGTGCAGGAACAATCGACCGTGACTCTGCTTCGACGCCTCGCGAAGGTTCCCGTGGTGGGCCCCCTCCCCTTCCGTGCGAGCCTGAATCAAAATTGGAACGAAGGCGTGATCCGACTCGCGGGGACGGTAGAGATTAGGAAGCTGGCGAAGTTGGTGTCGGCATTTGGGCGAGAAATTTCCTGACGGCCTCTCGAATATCTGCTGCCTTTAAGATTGCTGAGATGACGGCCACCCCATCAGCTCCGGCCTTCATGACCGCCCCGACCTGGTCGATCTGAATGCCACCAATCGCAAAGACGGGCAGAGGGCTGACCCCGCGCATCGCGCATAACCCCTCAAGCCCAACCACTGGATCGTGGTCCTGTTTGGAACCGGGTTTGAAGATTGGGCCAAAACCAAGATAGTCAGGTTTTCCGGCGGTGGCCTCCCGTACCTGGTCGAGATTGTGTGTCGAAATCCCGATCAGCTTGTTCGGTCCCATCACCTTCCTCGCCAGATCGAGCGGCAAGTCCCCCTGCCCCAGATGGACGCCATCGGCATCCACGGCCAAGGCCAAGTCGCAGCGATCGTTGACGATGAAGAGGACCCCTGCCTTCGCAGCAGCTTGTCGGAGTGCCAAGGCTTCCATATAGGCTTCCTTCATCGATGCAGTCTTGTTGCGATATTGGAAGAGGGAGGCCCCAGCCGCAGCTGCTGCCGTCAGCACTTCGAGCAAGGGACGCGCAGGGGAGACCGACGGGTCGAGAATGATGTAGAGGCCTGAAAGGGAGTGAAGACGCGCGGCATTCATGAGGGAGACATTCTAACTCGAAGGAGCGATCACTCGCTAGCAGATGATATCTGGGCCTCTGTGCACTACGATTTTTACCTTCTTGCGATCTTGTGGAAGACTGAATCCATTCCTGTTGGCGAGAGGTACAAGGCCTCTCACCACTCCAGAATTGCCGCGACGCCGCCTCTGTGATCGGGAACGCAATCAAGAAAATCACAGAGAGGGGACCAGAAAAACCGTCATCCCAGGAACCAGCCAGCTAGAACAAATGGAATCCTTTCCAAAGCACGCCATCGAGAATACGTTCCCTCTCCCTTGCTGCAACCCCATCCGTTCCTGCTGGACCAGCGCTCAGCGACCGCCTTTCTTGTCTGACTGCCTGCCTGGTTGATGGAGTTAGCGGGATGATAGCGATTAGCGGGGTTGAAAGAATTCGTTTGCACCAGGTATGGGGAAGGGTCCAACAGGTTGTACTGCGCGTACTAACTAGCTGGAATTGAATAGATTGTATCCTCGGTTCGATTGTAGTGCGGAGGAAGGGTCAAGGCCCAAGTCCTGGACGTGCTGCATCTCCTCCGTGTCTCGACCCTGCAGTTAGCAGGGGTTCTGTTCCATTCCACAGGTTCTGTGGATAACTCTGTGGATGAGAGCCTTGTCGTGTGAAAAATGGCCGGCACTCAGCAACATAGTAGCAGTTTGCCTAAAAAACAGGCGTTGTGGCCTATTCGCTGCAGCCCCCATATTTTGTGGTTTGACGGAGCAATCTTTTCTCCTTCCATCATCTATGGTCCCGTGGTGCTTCTCTGTTGATTTTCGACTTGAAGCACCGCAGCCAGTAGGCGAGCGCGGAGTGAGGGACTGGCGGGAATCGAATACCGGTCACTTGGGGACTCAAGAAGAGTTGCAGTGAGTGGCTGCCAGCCGAGACTTCGCCGGTCTGCGGACACTTCGTCCCAAGTCTTAGTCACATCGCTGTGTTTCAGAAGACCGTTATCGGAAATTATCCCCCGGCTGGCTTTTCCTCTGCCGAGGCTGCCGGGCTGGCTGCATACGAGGCATCTTGAGTGAGGTAGCGATAGATTTCCTGTGCAAAAACTTGATGTCCCTTGGGACTGAAGTGTTTGTCGTGGGTGAGGTAGAGTGAATCGTCGGGGTGATGGATCTGTCGAAAGGCGTTGGTGGGATTGATGAGTTCGATCTTATTGGTCTTTGCAAATTCTTCCAGGAGGCGATAGGGCTGATCGAGATCGAAATCGTCTCGATCAAATTGGGTGAGAGCGATGGCCTGATCGAATGCCCGCTGGTCGATCGATGTCTCAAGCGGAATCAGCACGATGATGAACCGTATCCCCTGCCCTGTCAAAAGTCTGTGCAACTCAAGGAGCGTGGCTTCTGCCAGCGCCATGAGCGGACTGATAAAGGCCGGTGTGGACTTCAGGGAAGGCAGTAGGCCTATATCAAGGCTCTCCACTCCCCCAAGCGGCTCTCGCAATCCTGCTCGTGAGAGCATTTTGACGAAGGTCCTGTCGGCGGTGAGGCGTTCCTGCACCCATCGATACAGTGCGGAATGATCTTTGAGGTATCGCTTGAGCTGGATTACTGGTCCTGCTGCTGGCTCGTTGCGTTGCGGCGAGTTGTTCGAAGGTTCTTCCACTGGTCTTGCCAAAGCTTGGTTCACCAGCTTGCCATCGGCCTCATAGATATTGTCCAAGGAGAAGGCGAGGATCACCGTATCGGGGTGGTGGGGTAATGCCGCTCGTTTGAAATACTGGAACTCCTGGTTTGTGGCGAATCCTGGCACTCCCAGGTTGATGACGTCTGTTTTCTCCATCAACGATTCCAGCACCGCTGGGTACACCTCTTGGTCCCGCACACGATAGCCCCAGGTAAAGGCGTCCCCCAGCACTACGATGCGTGTTGTTCTTGCAGAAGTCTCGAGCGGATACTCGCGAGCCCGCCATCCGTGGGAATTGGTGTGGAACGGGACCACCTTGTCGTAGTAGCGCTGTTCCCCTACCATGTCTGGGCGCGGCAACCATCCTAGCTGTTCGTCTCGTTGGAAGAAGGAGGAGCGGCGGAGCAGCGTGTCATTCATGTCGGTGGCGACCGGCTCATGGCCGATCCGTAGCAACCCTTCGGACACGAGGAGGGTGAGACAGCAGCTTCCCAGCATGAAGAGAACCTTGGCTCTGGCAGACCGCATCTTCAGCATAATCTCTATCCCTCCGCCCGCAGCCCTGCGGCGCTGAATGTTCGCCCTCGTAACGGCTCCTCTATAAATGATCCCGACTGCACTATGCAAGGGCTCCGTGCATGCCCTGCTTCTGACAGTGACAAAAATTGTCTTGCCATCCCCTCTCCCAACATGCGCACCAGTCCATTCACCGATCCCCATTAATCTGGAAATAGGAATATCCGGCCGGCGACGGATTATGCCAGTCGAGGGTGGGCATCAAGCCCAAAGCGAAGATGATGGCGTCGTAGGATGCGCTAGCTGACGAGGAAGCGTTCGAGGAAGGTGGTCGAAACGTGGCCCTTTTGGAAGTCGGGATCATTGAGAATGCGTTTGTGCAGTGGGATCGTTGTCTTGATACCTTCGATGACGAATTCGTCGAGGGCTCGGCGCATGCGAGCGATGGATTCCTGCCGGTCCCGTCCATGGGTGATGACTTTCGCGATCATCGAATCGTAGAACGGGACCACCATCATGTTCGATTCCATCGCCGAATCAACTCGCACACCAAATCCTCCCGGCGCGCTGTACTTCGTGATCATTCCGGGACAGGGTGTAAACCTCTCCGGGTCCTCGGCATTGATACGACATTCCAGGCTGTGCCCGTTGAGCTTAATGTCTTGCTGTTTGAACGAGAGGGATTGCCCGGCGGCGAGCCTGATCTGTTCCTTGATGAGATCGATGCCGGTCACCATTTCTGTAATCGCATGTTCCACCTGAATGCGAGTGTTCACTTCCATGAAGAAGAAGTTGTGATCCTTGTCGAGCAGGAACTCGACAGTGCCGACATTACGGTAGTGGACTGCTTTGACGGCTTCGACCGCGACGCGGCAGATTTCCCGGCGGAGTTTCTCGTCGACGGCGGGCGACGGTGTTTCTTCAACCAGCTTCTGATGCCGGCGCTGGATCGAGCAGTCGCGCTCGCCAAGATGCACGACATGCCCTCGATGGTCGGCGGCGATCTGGACTTCGATATGGCGGGGCTCGAGGAAGTATCGTTCGAGATAGACGGCATCGTTGCCGAACGTCGTCTTCGCCTCTGCTTGTGCGGCTTGAAATGCGCGTGCGAGGTCCTCGGCTTTATTCACAACGCGCATGCCGCGCCCGCCACCACCGGACGTGGCCTTGATGATGACGGGATAGCCGATCTTGGTGGCGGCTTCGAGGGCTTCCTGCTCACTCTTCAGCTCACCGGGACTGCCCGGTGTGACGGGTAGGCCCCGGCGGGAGACGATTTCGCGCGCTTTGGCTTTGTCGCCCAGGAGGGCGATATGCTCAGACGTGGGGCCGATAAATTTGACACCGATGGACTCGCAGACTTCGGCGAAGTGGGCGTTCTCGGAGAGGAATCCATAGCCTGGATGGATAGCGTCCGCCCCAGTAATCTCGGCCGCGCTTAGCACGTTAGGAATATTTCGGTAGCTGAGGGCGGCGTCAGGAGGCCCGACACAAATCTTTTCGTCGGCTGCGCGCACATGGAGGCTCGACGCATCGGCTTCGGAAAAGATTGCCACGGTCTTAATGCCGAGTTCCTTACAGGCACGAATCACCCTGAGCGCGATCTCACCGCGATTGGCTATCAACACTTTCTTAAACACGCGAGTTCTCCGCTGAGGGTAGAGGGACGAGGATTAGGGCGTGGCCGTCGGATCGACGAGGAAGAGCGCCTGGCCATACTCCACCGCCTTGGTGCTTTCAGCCAGAATTTTCGTGACCCGCCCATCCATCTCTGATTCGATTTCGTTCATCAACTTCATCGCTTCGACGATACACAGGACCTGTCCCTTTTTTACATAATCCCCCTCTTCAACATAGGGGTCGGCATCGGGCGAGGGGGACCGATAGAACGTCCCAACGATCGGGGATGTGATGGTGATCATGCCAGTCGTGTCTTCGGTCTGTGTGCCGGCGACAGTAGTGGCTTGAGAGGCTGAGGTCGAGACGGCCGCTCCCTGCTCCGGGACGGTGGCCGTAATGGTTCTGACCCCGATTTCGTATCGCACACGGATTCTGAGACCTTCGCGCTCGAGTTCCAGTTCGGTCAGATTGTTCTTCTTGAGGAGATCGATCAGTTCTTGGATGTGTTTAGTCTGTGGTACGGATAGCAAAGGGGTTGTCTGTCCGCTCGGGGAGGCGGCAAAGGCCTGAGGGAGGATGATCGGAGTCCCTCGTTTCTTCGACTTGCTCAGCTTCTGTTTGCTCACCGAACTCGCTCCACGTAGCCTCGCGTACGAGTATCGATCTTGATCACGGTTCCTGTTTCTAAATAGAGCGGCACCTTGATGGTCGCGCCCGTTTCAAGGGTGGCGAGCTTGGTGCCGCCCGTGGCGGTATCCCCACGGAACCCCGGTTCGGTATCGGTGACCTTCAACTCGATAAAGTTGGGTAGCTCGACGTCGATCGGACGATGTTCGTACACGAGAATCTTCACCGTCATGTTTTCTTTCAAGAGGTCTGCATTTTCACCAAGCTTGCCCTTCTCGAACGTCAGTTGCTCGAAGGTCTCCGTGTCCATAAAGGTATAGGCGTCGTCGGTGGCATAGAGGAATTGCATGGTCCGTTCTTCGAGATCAGGCTCCTCGAACCGTTCTCCGGATCGGAAGGTGCGATCCAGAACATTGCCTGACAGATAGCTCTTGAGCTTGGTGCGCACGAAGGCTCCACCCTTGCCTGGCTTAACATGTTGAAACTCAATGATATGAAACGGCTGGTTATCAACCATGAGCCGCACGCCACCACGAAAATCGGTTGTGGATATCACTCGGTACTCCCTCCAGACTGTAATAGCTCGCTCGACACGCTTCGGAATTATGTTGTTCCTTTTGCCGTCCGTCGCGACACCGCTGGTGTGGCCGTCTTCGTCCGGCGTCGGGATGCGGTCAGAAGATCGTGCAACCCACGGAGTGCGAGGAGATAGCCGGTCGGACCCAAGCCAGCTATCTGCCCGAGAACGACTCCCGCGACATAGGACCGATGGCGAAACTCTTCCCGTTGATGAATATTGGACAGATGCACCTCAACCGTCGGCAAGCCGACCGCCGCAATGGCGTCCCGGATTGCGATGCTTGTGTGGGTATAGGCTGCCGGATTGATGATGATCCCGTCGTATCCCGTCCGAGCCTCTTGAATCCAGGTGACCAGTTCACCCTCGCTATTTGACTGACGCAGGTCCACCTTCACTGCCAACTCCTTCGCCAGCTTCGTGATAGCTGAGTCCAGGGCGTCGAGGGACATGGTGCCGTAAATTAACTGCTCCCTGGTCCCGAGGAGATTCAGATTTGGACCGTGTAAAACTCGTATGCGCAGCATGTCGTATTGTTCAAATCCTGGAAACGTGAGGACGATTCCTCGTGACAGGGTCCAGCAGGGCGGCATTGTATCAGTCCGCCTCAGACCGGTCAAACATGCGAAAAATATTAGGAAGTTTTCGGGTGTGGCTCGTTCGGTGCGTCACGATCGCGACGACGTGCTTTGATGGTGCGAAGCCGAGCTTCCAACTGAGCCACGACTCCGGCGCGAGGGGATGGAGGAGGCTTCACCACAGATTCGGCGGCTTGGGGATTCGGCTTCGGCACCGCAAGCTGCTCCTCCGGCTGATCGTGTCTGTGGATGGCCGTCTCCATCGGGTCGCTTGCCACAATAAGTGGGTCGGTAGAAGTGAGTTCTGGTTCGGTCTGGGTTGAGACTGGCATGTCGTCTGGTGGTGTAGCCGTCTCCGTGGCCGAGTCCTTGAATTCGACAGGAGCAGGGAGTGCAGTAGCCTTCTCGGCGGAGAGGTTACGCGTGACTGAAGCCTCCGGCGTTGCCTGTTCCGGTTCCTTCTTTTGTATCAGCTGTCCGCCGAGAGCAGTTTGCATTGAGAGCGCTTCCTCATCCCGCGGGTTGACCGCCAGGATCACGGCGCAGCATTGCAGTGCCGATTCGTTTAGCCCCTGGCTCGCGTAGATTTTGATCAAGGTCCGGTGGGCGCGCAGGTTTTCAGGGCTCAACTTGACCGATTCTTCCAGAATCGCCTTGGCTTTCGTGGCCTGACCCATCTGGTCATAGGCACGTCCGAGGGCGACCATGGCGGTAATGAATCCGGGATACAACTTCAGGCCGTCTTCGAGGACGCCCGCGGCTTCCTGCCACATGCCGACTTTTCCGTACTCTTCGGCTAGTGGCATGAATACTTTGGAATGTGGATCTTTGGCTAACTGGGTGGCCAGTCGATCGATTTCCATGGCGCTCTCGGCGGCTTTCTGATGCTGAGCCATGGGTCGCTAGCGTCCTCCCGCAACTGGCTCGGGGGCCTGGTTGGATTCTTTGGTGCGGAGCAGTTCATGCGCCCGGTTCAGGATCGCGTGGGCGAGTGCTCGTTTCGGCATCAGCGGCAGTTCTGTCATAGCTCCCTGCCGGTCGATCAATGTGGCTGCATTCTGATCGCTACCGAATCCCGCTCCCTCTGCCGTGACATCGTTCGCAACGATGAGGTCGAGCCCTTTTGCCGTCAACTTGTCTTTCGCGTGGGCTATCAGATCGC
>Ga0209048_10000316_pt1 | contig 52837 bp, 52 predicted proteins | sample FrelakmetCRP12CR_FD_187146 | JGI IMG/M metagenome (GOLD analysis project Ga0209048, IMG submission 187146) | Freshwater lake sediment microbial communities from the University of Notre Dame, USA, for methane emissions studies - CRP12 CR (SPAdes)... | ecosystem: Environmental > Aquatic >...
ACAAACCCTGGAGAGCATTCAGCCCGGTTGCACGCTCCCGCGTCGGAGAAAAGCGAAGATATGAGTTGTCCAGTTATTTCGCGGACACCACACTAGGTGGGAATGCCAGGCGCGCGATCGGGCCGAGCTCGCCCAAGGAATCTTCCGATCGCTCGGCGGTCTGATTCAGGATTCGCGCACGTCGTCCCCTATGCCGCAGGCAACATGTCGACCCTACCTCTGGCCCGCCATTTGACCTCGTCCACGCCGGTGACCGTATCGTGCTAGAAGTTCTCAATCATCCGCTGTTTCAGGGGGGCGTGGCGCCGCTCGTGGTCGCTCTGATCGTTGGGGCAACACTCGCCAGAACGCGATTCGCGTGGCTCGCGATCATTCCCGCCTATGCGACAACGATCGCACTGGACACCGGATTCTCGCTCTTTCCGCTTACCGTGGCGCGCAGGACGATGCTCGTCGGGCTCGTTGTACCCTTCGTGGGTTTGGTCGCTGATTTGTATCCGCGGTCGTCGCGAAACATCGCGCGAGGCCTCGCCGTCGCCATGGGGTTGCTTTCGATCTGGGTGTTCCTGACCGTGCTTCAGAACCGTGACCGGACGAGCGCCGTTGCCGCCAGCGCGGGCATCGCCGCGTTCGTCGCGGCAGCGATGGCCGCCAACCTGCGCTTGCGCGACGATGGCCTGCGCATGGGCGCGGCCGGCCTGGGCTTGGGGCTTGCCACCGGGATCGCCGGTGTGGTGTCGGCGTCGATAGGCGCCCTGATTGCGGGCTTCGCGATCGCGGCGGGATGCGGCGCCATGCTGATCGTGCAGATCGCACGGTCACGCGCGCTTGCCCCCGGCTTTATCGGGCCCGTGTCCATCGGCCTGCCCTGCTCACTGATCGCCGCTGGAACGCAGATGCTCGCGGAGCTTCCCTGGTATGCGCTGCCTATATTGCTGCTCATCCCCGTCGCCGCGTCGCTACCCGTGCCGGAGCGTCGTCCGCTGATCGTGCGCGCGGCTATCGTTTCCGGCTATGCGCTCGCCGCCGCGGTCGTTCCGATCGGTGCCGCCTGGTACGCCGCGCGCGGCGCGTTCTTCTGATCCGACCCGATAGGAGGTCTTCATGGCAAGCCGACTCGCCGTGCTCACTCTCGCCGCCCTTCCATTCGCCGCGGGCGCGGCGGCCGACAGCTACACGTTCGATCCGCTGCACACCAGTGTGTCGTTCTCGATCGACCACCTTGGCCTCTCGATGATTCACGGCCGATTCGGCAAATACTCCGGCAAGTTCGCGATCGACCGTGCCGCGAAGACCGGATCGGTCGAACTCAACGTCGAGACGGCGTCCGTCGATACGAACGACAACGACAAAGGCAACCGGCCGCGTTCGCGCGACGAGCACCTGCGCTCCGCCGACTTTTTCAATGCCGCCGAATTTCCACGGATGACCTACAAGTCCACGCACCCCGTGTTTTCCGGCGACAATCTGACCGCTGTGGAAGGCGACTTGACGCTGCTCGGCGTGACAAGGCCGGTCGCGCTGACGGTCGAGCGATTCAGGTGCATCCCAGCCACCGTGACCGCGAAGGAGCGCTGCGGCGGCATTGCCGTCGGGAAGATCAAGCGGTCCGATTTCGGAATGAAGAGGGGTATTCCCAGTATCGGCGACGACGTCTTCCTGGCATTCGGCTTCGAGGGCGACAAGGACTGACGCGCGCACGCGCCGGCAACCGCAGACCGGGCTGCGGCCGGTTTCTCTTGGCGCTGCGTTGAATTTTCGTCTCGACGACGCAGCAGCTTCATCGCCCGTCCCAGCTTGGCGCCGTCAGTCCGCGCGGTCCGTGACGCGGCCTTCGGCCGCCGTGCGGAACCGGACCCATGCCCAGGGAATGGAGCAAGCGTCCAACCGCTCCCGGCCGCGGCATCGGCGACAGTCAGCGATCAAGCGCTACCCTCAAATCGTCGGCAGTTGGCCGCGAGGGACGATCGGCATGGTCGTTCGAGAACAGTCGTCGCGCTGTCGCATGCGGGTGCCAGAGCCTGCACCGAAGGCGGACGACCCGAGCGTCGTTACCCAGGAGCGCGCTGAGGTTCAACCACGGGCGCGCGACGGCACGATTCCTTGTTCCATACCCGGCCGCTCGGTCACTTCGTCGCGCGGGCGGGTGCACCCGCATCGACCAGCTCGTGCCTGCTTGCGTAACCGCGCAACTGTCGACCTTCAAGTTGAGAGCCGGCAACGCCGGTTTGTCCCGGCCGTGATCGACTTGCATTGCGTGCTTCCAGTGGCGTTAATCATCCAGGCATTCGCGCAAGACAAATGCATCTGGAGGGGATCGTGAAAGCGGCACCTCGCATAACAGTCGTATCGACGACCGTCCTGATCGGATGCGTGCTGGCAGGTTGCGCAAGCACGCCGGGCCGCAAAGAGGCACTTGACCACGTGACCGCGGGCGCGTTTTCCGCAGATGGTCGGACGCTGGCTGCCTCGACATTCTCGGAGGAGCTGGCCCTGTTCGATCTTGCGCCTCTGCGCTTCCGGGCGCTGCTGACCGAAGGGGGCCAAGGCAATACTGGAAAGAACCGATCGTTCCGGCTTGCGTTCCGGCTTGTTTCGGTCGCCGCCAGTCGCGTTGTCTCCGAATGGCCAGTTGCTGGTCGCCGCAGGTGTAGCCGGAGACACCGTCGGATGGGATGTGGATTCGCGCGTGGTCCGGTTCCGCACGGCGGCCGAAGGCCGCGTCACGGACCTCGCCTTCTTTCCTGACGGGCGATCGTTTCTGGCGGTCCGTGCAACCATCGAGCGCTTTAGTGCCGAGACGGATTCAGTCATCGAGGAACCCAAGGCCCCCGGTTACGCGACGATCCTATCCATCGCCGTATCGCCCGATGGGCGGTTCTTGGCAACGACCGCGCACCTGTCGATGCTCTCGGGTGAGTTCCATCTCGTGGTCGCGGACCTCGTTCAAGAGATGGCCCGGGCCATCCACGGAATCAGCGGATGCTCAGTGGCGTTCACCAGCGATAGCACGTTCGCGATAACCGGAGGACTGGGCGCGCCCCAGATCTGGAACGCGGAAATGGGGGCGCGAGTCGATCACGCCAAGTGAAGCAAGCGATCGCGGCCGCGCGATTGATCGTCCCTCGCCCCTCGTCCGGGCAAGGAGTCCAAGCTGCGAGCGTCGGCATTGAAAGGGTCGCCGGGTCTGACGAGGATCGGGCCGACCTGTCGTCAAGAAAGATGAAATCGCCCAAAGGGCGCTCAGCGATGCGAATGTTGCCGAGACGGCTTGTGCGCCTCTTCAACGTCAGCGTCGCCGCCCCCAGCCGACTTGCCCGGCGCGAATACTCAAGGAAGTCATCGATTCCGAAACAGTGGCCCGTCTCATCTTCGGAATATCAGCTGCGCCCGACCCGCTCGCGGTCATGCGGACGCCGGAAATCCAGCAGCGGTCCCAGCGGAACGATGCGGCTTGGATTGATGTGCTCATGACTCATGTAGTAATGGCGTTTGATGTGGTCGAAATCCGCCGTTTCGGCGATGCGCGGGAGCTGGTAGAGGTCGCGCACATAGCCGGACAGATTGGGTTGATCCTCGATCCGCTGCAGGTTGCACTTGAAGTGCCCGTGGTAGACGACATCGAACCGAACCAGCGTTGTAAACAGGCGCCAATCCGCCTCGGTCAACGTGCCGCCAACGAGATAGCGCGTGCGGGAGAGCCGCTGCTCCAGCACTTCGAGCGCGCTGAACAGCCGGCGCACTGCGGCCTCGTAGGCCGATTGGGTTCCGGCAAATCCGCAGCGATAGACCCCGTTGTTGACGTTCTCGTAGATGAAAGCGTTGATTTCGTCGATTTCTCCGCGCAATCCCTCGGGGTAGTAGTCGTGCCCGCGCGGCACATGGGCGGCAAATTCGCGGTTGAACATGCGAATGATTTCCGCCGATTCGTTGTTGACGATCTCGCCACGCGTCTTGTCCCACAGCAGCGGAACGGTCACGCGCCCCGTGTAGCGCGGATCCACCTTCGTATAGAGCTGATGCAGGTGCGAAAACCCATTGACGTGATCGGGCAGTTCGCGACTGAACGCCCAACCCTCGGACGACATCACCGGCTCCACGACGGAAACGGAGATGGCGTCCTCGAGCTCCTTGAGCAGTCGAAAAATGATCGTGCGATGGGCCCACGGGCAAGCGCGGGAAACGTACAGATGGTATCGCCCTGGCTCGGCCGGATAGTCGCCGGAGCCATCGGCCGCGATGCGATTGCGGAACTTGGCTTCGGGTCGGACGAATTCGCCCGCCGTCTTTGCCGTGTCGTACCAGCCGTCGTTCCACACCCCCTTGAGGAGATAGCCCATAACGGCCCATCCATCGAGTTTGGCCACGCCAGATGCAGATTCTGCGCCGGACAGGGTCCGCTGTCAGACTCGCCCGTCTTCAGCGCGAGAATAACCGCCGCAGCCCGCGACCTGGTCGCGGCAATGGATCGGCACAGTGGACGCGACAAAAGCGAGCGAAGAGGCGATTGGCGCTCCGGGCGAGCCTAGCCCCATGCACGCGCGAGGCGGGGACTCTAACCTGTCGCAAAATCGCTGTTCGCGTGAATTCGGGCTCCTAGAATCAGCCTCGTGCTGCGAGAGAGCGATGACCCATGGGAACGAATTCGGGAGCATTTTCCGGAGGAGAGCATCCCCGCAGGTCGCCCGGGCCGTAAGCCGAACTCCGCGCGCGAAGTGCTCGAAGCGGTGTTGTGGATCCTCATTACGGGCGCGCAATGGCACATGCTTCCGCAGGGCTACCCGAACGACAAGACGGTGCATCGCCGCGTCCGGCGATGGTGCAAGCGAGCAGTGCGGCGCGAGGTACGGACGCAACGGGCCAATGCGCTGCGCGACCAGGGTGAAATCGACGAGCTCGAGTGTTTCATCGACGCGAGCTCGGCATCGGGTCCGGGCGGCGGCGAGGAGATCGGCAAGACCAGGCGCGGCAAGGGCGTGAAGATCCGGGCGATCGAGGATCGTCATGGCCTACCGCTCTGGGTGAGCACGCACGCTGCCAACCATCAGGAGGTGACGCTGGTGCAGCTTGGCTTCGCCCTCTACATGAGCGAAGCGAAGCCGCAGAGGTTGATCGGCGACCGTGCGTACGACAGTGACGCACGCGAAGAGGAGTTGAAGAAGGAGGGCGTCGAGATGATCGCGCCCGATCGCTCGAGTCGCCGCCGGCTCAAGGCGCAGGGCGGGCGGCGACTGCGTCGCGAGGCGCGCCGCTGGATCGCCGAGCGGTTCTTTGCGTGGCTGCATGGAAGCGTCGCCCGTTGCTTCGATGGGAGTGCTACGCCGCAAACTTCCTCGGATTCGTGCAACTGGCCTCGATCACAATGCTGCTGAAGCGATTTTGAGATAGGTTCTAGTCAGATGAGCACCGACCCATCCGCATCTGCGTTGATCGAGCCCCGGGACTCAGCACCGATTCCGTTGGAGCAGTGCTTTGTCTTTAGCCGCGGCAGGCTGCGCGCAAACGCAAACGGTCGCAAGCGTTTCGGCGATCGCTTTGCGCGTGCAGGCTTTGACATCAACAAGATCCGGACTTTCGATGAACTCGAGGCTGCCCTCGAAGGCAGTTGGCACGTCGTGATGTCCGTCGAGAGCATGGCGCGGGACTTCGAGGAGCTCAACGCCGGCAAGGACTCGCTTGCGCATCGGGCGGTGCGTGCGCGGCTTCACGGCGACGCCGCGGAAGTCGATCGAATCCATCGCAAGATGGACCGCATCAAGAACTCCAGACTCCGCGTTGTTGGAAAAGGAAAGACCCCGTCACGTCGGGGTCAGGACGGCTAGCTGGCGGAATACAGTTTCCGCAAGCGAGCGAGCTGGGCGCGGGCATCGGTTTCTTCCCGCAGCCGCCGCATCCTCCAGTTGATTTCCCACCGCGCATCCGGGTAGGTCACCCACTCGAGGTCACGTTTGAGTGACAAACGGGCTCTTTCGAGCTCCTTGCCACTCGCCTGGTCCAGAAATCTGAACCAGGCCTTCTTTTCCGCGCGGTCCATGACTACCGGCCGACACGGGCCGCGAGCGCCTCCAGGTGGAAGCGGACGCGATTCAGGAGGCTCCATCCCTTCACAGGGGCGCAGCCCTTTCGAGTCTCCCGACCGGGAGACCACTGCTGGAGCAACGCGCACGGGGCGCGCCTGATCGCTACCAGCTGAACGCCTGGAGCGATCCATCCAATCACTGACGGCTTCATGGTGTTTCCTTCGTGAGAAGGGAACACCATGACCCGAGACGCTGGGAACGATGTTCCCAGTCGGGGACGAACCACACCGCTGGAAGTGTGGCGGGGCGACCAGCGACGTGTCGCGAGACACATCAGGGATCGCCGATACGAGGCTAGATCAGTCCAGCTGCTCCGACGTTTGACGTCGGCCCGAGGAGGCGAGTCCTGCAGGAGGCACGGAGATGCGATATCTCCAAAAGCATCATGATTTTGTCCTCTTCACTGCTGGACTTCAACCCGAAAGCGCGCCCCCACGTGTCGCGAAATGCGTTTCGCGCGGCACGTGACGACGATTGAGCTCGTGGGTGGAACAAACAAAGCCCGTCGGAAGCAAAGACAGTGCGGCGATGACTTTGGGCAGCGGTCTGGCCGGGTGCGCAGGGAGCCAGCGTGCAAGGCGCGCCCATGCGGAGGAAGTTGGGGACGCCGATCCCACGCCAGGCTCCTGATACACGCTCTTCCAGCTCCCGGACCGCAGGCGCCGTCGAGGCCCGGATCGCCGTGCGCAACCGCCGTTAGCCACCTGCAAGCAAACGACAACCGCGGTCACTTCTTGATCTTCTTGATCTTGTTACCCCGCAGCCCCATCGCCGCCATGGCCCCCTGCGGGTCGAAGAAGAAGGCGTAGATGTTGTCCTTGACGGTTAAGGTCGTCGTGGACTTCGCAAACGCATCGTCGGCGACGACCACCGACGGGCCAACCCCCAATTGGAACCCCTGGCTCTGGTCCGGGTACTTCAGTGTGCCATCACTGGGGAAGAACATCGCATTGCCGTCGCACTGTGCGTCAACGCTCAGGCCGAGCGATGCACCGGCCGTGCTGTAGTACGCGACCGGCTTGCCGGTGCGCAACCGCACGCCTACCCCTTACTCGCCACCGACACCGAGACCGGCCTTGGTGACGCTCGGAAGACGAGGATCGCGACGGCCTGCGGACCGATCGATTTGGCCTTCGGGACCTTGGCCTACAGCCTATTCAGGCCGGCGTCGGCGTCGCGGTTCAGTTCCGCCGCCGATGCCGCTTCGGCTCCGCGCGGCAATACTGCGGCAACGCTGGCGCTCAAGAGCGGGACCGTGCCGATGAAATCACTTCTTGAACATTGCATCAGTCACCTCCCTGATTGGGGGGTGTCGCCCACGCCGGCTCCCGGCCCTTTTCCCGCGTGCGACCGTAAGTTTGCTGTTGGCCTCGTGAGCGACACTGATCCGCGTCAACCCCGGCACGGCGCGATGCATTTAGAAGGCCAAAGTGTTCCGATCTTCTGCAACCTTGGCCCCTCCAGGCTTCATTAGGTTCCGTTGCCGTTCCCCACAGGGAATGCCAGGTGCTGATCAGGCCGATGACCGCTCAAATGAAGAGCGCAGACCGAAGGCGTCAGGCCGTTCCAAGGGCGGTGGTCGATACAACGCGGTCAGGCATGCTTCGAAGAAGCGGATGCTCATACCGGACTGAGAATCGGTGCGGCAGTCGCATTGGTACAGCGTCGGCTTCTGGTGTAGCTTACAAAGGAGCGGTGTTCTAGTCCGCTCTTGAAGGGAAGTCAGTGACGATGGAGAAGGTGGACCGGCCAAACCTCAAGCTCTTCGTCTTGACGCTGCCTTGGACGCTCTTGCGCCTTCTGGGCAGGATCACAAAGCGTTTCTTCATGGTTCTGGGTGTGCTCGTGGTGCTGGGCATTCTGGGCTACGTCGGATTCGAATTCATCGTTGAGACGCTTGATTCGCGGTATTCGCGACAGATCGATGCCTATCTGGGCATTGACAAGAACGCGATTTCACGATTGCATGCCCCGGACTACTTTGCCGTGCAATCAGTGATCGTTTCTGAGGATCAAAAAACGGTCGCATGCATATCGTCGGCTGAACATCGCATCCTCATTAGCGACCCTGCTGAGATACCGCCATTCTTCACCAACGCGATTCTCGCATCCGAAGACAAGCACTTCTTTACGCATGAGGGAATCGACAAGGGTGCGCTAGTGCGCGCGCTGGCGAAGCGGATCCTTCAGGAAAGCCGCTCAGGCGCATCGACGCTGACGATGCAGATCGCCAAACATCTTCGCGGCGGCACCGGACGTCAATCGACCGAGATAGAAAAGATCGGCGACATCATCATGGCGCTTCGGATCGAGCGTGAGTTTTCGAGGCAGGAGTTGCTGCTCAAGTACGTCAACATGCCGTATTTCGGTCGCGGACAGTACGGTATCGAAGGGGCCAGCCGCGCGTATTTCGGCAAACCCGCGAAGGATCTCGCACTTCATCAGGCCGCATTCATCGTGGCCCTCATCAACAAGCCGGCACTACCCGATCGCTCATCTGCGATAGATCCGCTGCTCAGAACGCGGGAAGAAATTCACGATGCGAATTGGGCAGAGGCCGCACGCGGTACCACTCGGGTACTTGAGCTGATGTCGGATCAGGACATGATCACCGATGTGGAGTACGCACGCGCTGCGAATCTGGTTGGGCACTCGCTGCGCAAGGAAATCATTGCACCTGGCACAGGCTGTGGCATGCACGACCACTTCCTCGAGCGAGTGCGGATCCTCTACAAGGATCGTTTCCCCATCAACAAAGGTGGGCTCACGATCTCGATCACGCGTGATGACGGACTCCAGGATGTCCTCGCCAAGGCTGTCGACCTGACGCTGCACACCTATCTGGCTCGTCACCCCGACGACCTCGACAACAAGCAGCTGCGCGCCGGAGCGTTCGCGGTCGATTTCACGGGTGACGTGCTCGCTGAAGTGGGAAATGTGAACTTCAATCCGCTGAAATACGACGTGATCGCAACCGGCTGGCGGCAGCCGGGATCGACTTTCAAGATCTTCACCTATGGAGGCTTGGTCGAGCAGCTCACCCGCGAGGTGCTTGCCACGAAGCCACCGCCGGGGACCATCGAAGAGATCTCGGCCGCTGTGCTCGAGCGCTGCACCGTGCTCGATGCGCCGATCTATGTGTCTCTTGGCCGCGGGCGGGGTGCCAAGAAGATCGAGAACTTTCACTCCCGGTCGGAACCGGAGTACCGCGGAAACATCACCTGCCGAATCGCCTTGGGTGAGTCCCGCAACACGGCCGCGGTGCGCGCTGGGGCGCGTGCAGGAATCAAGAATGTGATCGATCTCACGTACCGCTTGGGGATGCCTAAGGACGCGAAGCACATCCTTCAGCCGTACCCGACAACCGCTATCGGCGCATCCGAGGTCAACCCCCTGTCGATGGCGTCAGCAGCCGCTTTCGTGAACGGCGGGTTTCGAGTGACGCCGCGATTCGCAAACGATGTCTGCCACGATGGAAAGTCGCTCCTTTACAAGGATGATGAAAATCGTCCGAAGGCGTGCGACACAAAGGGCGAAAATCGTCTTCCGCAAGAGCGACTCATTCATCCTGCGGTGTCCGCGGCGATGATTGAGCTCCTGAAGGCCCCGCTTGATATCGGCACGGGCACGGGATCCGCGCTCAGGCGCGGGACCATTCCCGGAATGGATCCCTTGAGCGACGCGATCTGGAAGTTGAAACCCGAAGAAAGGCAAAGGCGGATGCTCGCATTTCCTATTGAAAAAGCCGGCGAGATGGCGGGGAAGACCGGCACTGCGACCAATGCAGATGGGAAAACCTCAGACGTGTGGCTCATCTTGTTCGTTCCTGGCCCCCCTGGGCGTTCGGAGACCGGCATGGTGCTTGGATTCTGGATGGGAAAGGATTCGAAGGATCATCCGCTGGGCGAGCGCGGCTCGACCGGGGGCCCTGGCTTTGCGGAGTCCGGCGCTCGCAATTGGGTGCATTCGGCGTCAACGGTACTCGCGTTTCTGCAGAAGGAGCGGGGACTCCTGAAGCCAGGATACAAGTTTCAACCGATCATTCGCGACGATGTGCTGGGGAATTTCGAAGCGAAGAAGCGGGTGCATTCGGCGCGCAAGATCATTCCCGGCCCGACGACCGGCGTGATCATCGACCCATCGGATCCGAAGGACGGGAAAACCACCGGCACGCAGGAGGATATCTCCGACTAGCTCGTCGTGGGCAACGGCGCGATGGAGCAGAAGGGTCCGCGTCGTACTCCATGAACGTTTCTCTTGCACGGCCAATGACGGCGCGGCAAACCGCGGCTTTCGAACGACGTGGCGCGCATCGTTTCGCAGTGCGCATACGGGCGCTATGCAAACATCTCCACAGCGCTCGAGCGCTGACTGTCAGGATCGAGCTCCGAAGCGGTCAGCCGGCGCCGCTTGCGGCAGCGGGAGCGGGCCTGCGTCATGCCCTCGCCAATCGTCCGCGCTGCGAGGTCTGCGACGCTAATCGAGGTCGTTCGCGGTACCGGGACGCCGGCAAGCGGTGACAGCCCTGGTCCGAGCCCAGCCCGGAGCAGCAGCGGCGCGCGCTTCCCGGGGTGGCAGCGCGATGCGGGCCTCCCTATATGCGTCAACGCGCAGGCGGGCCAACTGCATGAGAGTACGCTCGTCGCGGTAACGATTCCGAACCGTTGGAGCGCAGTGACGGCGAAGCGCCGCGGTGCTGCCGCACACACCGATTGCGCAAGGCACACTCACGGCCGTCCGGCCTGAGTTTTCGGTCAGGTCGCGGCGCAACGGGCCCACGTCGCCATTCGAATGACGGGCGACACCGACAAGGTCAAATGGGTGATGCCGAAGAGCTTCTTCACGTTGCTCGAGAGGGGACAGCCGTGAATATTCCCGTGGAAATGAAACCGGTTTCTTGGGGTGTCGCCTCCCCCCGACGGAAGAAGAATGCGACGACGCAGTGCACAGAGCAGTCGCACCCGTCACTGAGTTACGCCAAGGCCGTCGAAGTCTCGAAGCGCATCCGCTGGGACATCGAGAAGGACGTCATCCGCGGTCGCAGCTTTGACTTCACGAAGAAATTCCTGCCCGACGGGCTTTCCCGAGTGAGCGAACTTGCCTTCCTCTCGGAGGCGGACAAGCGCCTGCTGAGCCAGATCCAGGGGCGTTCCTACGCGAACATCTTCGGCCTCGTCGAGCGGTTCATCGCCGCGAAAGTGCTGGAGATCAGCCGCGACCACTGGCTCGGCGACCAGATCGCACTCGAGGCGCTCATTCGCTTCTGCGACGAGGAAATCAAGCACCAGGAGCTTTTCCGGCGCATCGAGCAGATGGTGGCTGCGGGAATGCCCGCCGGCTACACCTTCGCCGCGGAGCCGAATGCGGTGGCGTCCATGGTCCTGGGCAAGTCGACCTGGGCGGTACTCGCGCTCACCTGCCATATCGAGCTCTTCACCCAGCAGCACTACCGGCAGAGCATCGAGTCGGATGAGGACCTGTCGGAGCTTTGGAAGGACGTGTTCCTCTTCCATTGGAAGGAGGAGTCCCAGCACGCAATCCTCGACGAGCTGGAGTGGACCCGCGAGGACGCGAAGCTCACGCCGGACGCACGCGACCAGGCGGTCAACGACCTGATCGAACTGGTCGGCGCCGTGGACGGCATCCTGCGGGCGCAGTCCGCCGCGGACGCGGAGTACTTCATGACGATCTGCGACCGGACGCTGCCTGAATCGGAGCAGGCGCGGGTCAAGAACGCCCTGCTCAAGGCCTACCGCTGGCAGTACATCGTCTCGGGCGTGCAGGACCCGCGCTTCGCCGAGACGCTCGGCAGCCTGATCAGTGAGACGCAGAACGCGCGCATCGGTGCCGCGCTCGCGCCGATCCTGCAGCACGTCGACGCGAACTGAAGCGGCGAAGCGCGGGGCGCGCGCGCCGATCGCTCGATCCGCCGGCGAGCCGGCAAGTGCGCAGCGACGTGCACTCCTGCCGCGAACGGCATAGGCCATTTGCGGCGCAAGGAAAGACACCGCAGAATGCGGCAAGTCGGACATCCATCTTCGTGCGAATGCGGCTGCCTGCCGCCACGCTTCGCGGCGTCAATCGAAGTGGCGGTGATCGACCCACCTTGCAGCGAGGCGACTTGGAGCGGAGATGAAGATCAATCACTGGGCAGCGTGGGCAGCCGCAATCGCCCTCCTGTCGTTCGGCGTTCTCGTGGCCGGCAGTGGCCGCGCGCAGGCACCGTCCGGCGGTGTGAAGAATCGAATTGTCTTTCAGGTGAGCGATGCCGATCCGGTCAAGTGGAATCTGGCGCTGAACAACGCACGCAATGTGCAAGAAGATCTTGGCCCCGGTAACGCCGAACTCGAGATCGTGGTCTATGGCCCCGGCATCGGGATGCTGAAGAAGGACTCGCCGGCAGGCGGCAGGATCGCCCAGGCATTGAACGACGGGGTCAAGGTCGTCGCCTGTGAAAACACGATGAGGGGGCAGAAGCTCACCTACGAGGACATGCTGCCGAACATCGGTTACGTGCCGGCCGGTGTCGTTGAACTGATGCAGAAGCAACAGCAGGGTTACGCTTACATTCGTCCGTGAGGACGCCTGCGCGCGAAATTCCCGGTGCCGTTGTCAGGTTTGCGGCCGCACGTCGCCGCAGGCAGTCGTGTGACCCGATCACGGAACGAACCCGCCCGCGCGGCAAGTCTTGCTGTCTGTGGCGCGGTCGTGCGCGAGGCGTTCCCGCGTCCGCACAGGATGGGTCTGGCGGCCAGTGCCGGATTGCCGTTGCCGTATCCGGCCGAGATCGGCCCGGAGCCGAAGTGGGAGGATTGGGACGCGCTGCCTGGGCGTTGATGCCGGCGCCGCGCCCGACATCGCTGCTGTGCGCAGCGGGTCGGTCAGTGGCTCATGGCCGGCAAAGGGCCCGGCAGAGCGTTCGCTTCGTCTTGACGTGGACGGGCCGGGGGCGTCGAGCGCTTGACTTGAGTCCCCCTGTTGCGCCCATTGCCCGCGCCGCCGCAGCGATAATCGCGCGGTGATTGCACTGATCTACGCCCACCCGCACCCGGATCGTTCGCTCGCCGGACGCACATTGGTCGACGCAGTTCGCGATTTGCCCGGCGTTACGCTGCGCTCGCTCTACGACGCGTATCCCGATTTCTCGATCGACGTGGCCGCCGAACGCGCGCTTCTGCAGCAGTCGCGCCTCGTGATCTGGCAGCACCCGTTGTACTGGTACGGCGTGCCGTCGCTGCTGAAACGGTGGCTGGAGGTCGTGCTGGAACGCGGCTGGGCGTACGACGAAGGCGGCACCGCACTGGCGGGCAAGGACTGCCTGTGGGTCACCAGCACGGGCGCGGCTGCGGAGGCGTACACGCCGCAGGGCAAGCACGCGCACGCGTTCTCCGCGTTCGTGCCTGCGGTCGAGCAGACTGCTCGCTTCTGCGGCATGAACTGGCGGGAGCCGATCGTCGTTTTCGGCGCCCATCGCCTCACGGCGGCCGAACTGCAGTCGCGCGCGGCGGCGTACCGCGCGCGGCTCGTCGACTATCTCGCATCGCAACGCTGAGGCTCATGTGCTGCTCGACCTGATCATCTATCTCGGCGCGGCGGTCCTGTGCGTGCCGCTGGCGAAGCGGCTGGGTCTGGGCTCGGTGCTTGGGTATTTGATCGCCGGTTGCCTCATTGGTCCGTGGGGCGCGCGTTTCGTGACCGACGTGGAGACGATCCTGCATTTCGCCGAGTTCGGCGTGGTGCTGATGTTGTTCCTGATCGGCCTCGAACTGGACACGCGCCGCCTGTGGCAGATGCGCGCGCCGGTTTTCGGCGGCGGAGGTCTGCAGATGGCCGCGAGCGGCGCGCTGCTGGCCGGCGGGCTGCGCCTGGTGGGCCTGCCTTGGCAGGCCGCGCTCGCGGCCGGCCTGGCGCTGGCAATGTCGTCGACGGCGATTGCCGTGCAGACGATGAGCGAGCGCAATCTTCTGAACGCGTCGGTCGGCCGCAGCGCCTTCGCGATCCTGCTGTTTCAGGACATCGCCGCCATTCCGCTGATTGCCCTGGTGCCGCTCCTGGGCGTGGACAGTCCCGCCGGCGAACCGGGCTGGGTTCAGGCGATCAAGGCGCTGGCGGCGATTGCCGGCGTCATCCTGATCGGCCGCTTTCTGACCCGGCCGGTGATGCGGCTGATCGCGCGCGCCGACGTGCGCGAGATCTTTACCGCGTTTGCGCTGCTGCTGGTAATCGGCATCGCGCAGCTGATGTCGCTGGCGGGCCTGTCGATGGCGCTCGGCGCGTTTCTCGCGGGCGTGCTGCTGGCGAGCTCGGAATACCGTCACGCGCTGGAAACCGACATCGCGCCGTTCAAGGGCCTGCTGCTGGGGCTGTTCTTCATCGCGGTGGGCATGTCGATCGACTTCGGCGTCGTGCTGGCGCAGCCGGCGCTGCTCGCGGCGCTGGTGTGCGGCCTGCTGCTGGCGAAGGCGGTGGTGCTGGCGGCGCTCGCGCCGCGGCTCGATGTGGCACCGACGCAGCGCTGGCTGCTGGCCGCGTTGCTGGCGCAGGGCGGAGAGTTCGCGTTCGTGGTGTTTGGCATCGCGCGCCAGGCACAGGTGTTGTCGGGCCCGTGGGAGGCGCGGCTGACCGCGGTGGTGGCGCTGTCGATGGCGATGACGCCGCTGCTCGTCCTGGTGCATGACAAGCTGTGCGCGGCCTCGGCACGTTCGCAGCGCGCCGACGACGCGATCGAGGAAAACTCCGCACCGGTCATCATCGCCGGCTTCGGCCGCTACGGCCAGATCGTTGGCCGGCTGCTGTTCGCGCAAGGCATCACCGCCACCGTGCTCGACCACGATCCGGATCAGATCGATCAGTTGCGCAAGTTCGGCTACAAGGTCTTCTACGGTGACGCCACGCGGCTTGACCTGCTCGATGCGGCCGGCGCCGCGAAGGCGCGGCTGCTGGTCGTGGCGATCGACGACGTCGAGGAAAGCCTGGCGCTGGTCGATCGCGTGCGCGAGCATTTTCCCGGGCTGCGCATCATCGCGCGCGCGCGCAACGTGCGGCACTGGCTCGAGCTTCGCGAGCGTGGCATCGAGTCCATCGAGCGCGAGACGTTCGAATCCGCTCTGCGCACCGGCCGCCAGGCGCTGGAAGCGCTCGATGTGTCGCCGTTCGAGGCGCGCGAGCTGGCCGACACGTTCCGCCGCGCCAACGTCGCCACGCTAGGCGCGTTGCAGCCGCACTTCCGCGACGAGCGCAAGACCGTCGCGATCGCCAAGAGCGGGCGTGAAGAGCTGGAAGAAAACCTCAGGCGCGATCGCGAAGCGCGCGCGGCGCACGGCGGCGCCAAGGGCTGGCACTGACCGCGACGGCGCGCTGCGCTGCGGGTCGATGGAGTTCTGCGGCTGCGGCATCGTCAGCGCGTGGCCGGCGATGATGTCGTCCATGACGTCGCGGATCGAGATCATGCGCTGCAGCGTTTCGCCGTCGAACACGCGCAGCTGGCCGATCTTCCTGCGGCTCAGCACGGCCATGCCGTCGCCCGTACGCGTCTGTGGCGCCACCACGATCACGTCGGGCGCCGCTGTCGAGCGGCGCCCGCAGCGGCCTGGGGCCGCGGTGCGCTGTGCCTCATTCCGTCGACCGGAGCCCCGGCCGCCGCGGTTTTGTCAGCCACACCAGGCCGACGAGCAGCACGAACAGGAGCGCCGAGACATAGAAGATCTCGTCCGCGCCGAGCGTAAAGGCCTGCGTGTCGGTGCTGCGATTCAGCAGTGCCAGCGCCTGTTCCTGCGTCAGTCCGGCGCGTGTGGCGGTATCGAAGAAGCGGTCGGTCGGCAGACTGCCGTGCGTCAGGTTCTCGATCAGCTGCGCATGATGCAGCGACGCGCGGTGCTCCCACAGCGTGGTGGAAATGGACGTGCCGAACGAGCCAGCCGAGATGCGGGCGAAATTGGTCAGCCCCGAGGCGCTGGCGATGCGCTCCGGCGTCAGCCCCGACAAGGCGATCGACGTCAGCGGAATGAAGAAGCATGCGACGGCCGCCCCTTGGATCACGGTCGGCACCATGATGGTGGCCAAGTCGGTGTCGGTGGTGAAGAGCGAGCGCATGAACATGACGAGCGCGAACACGAGAAACGAGAACGTCACGATCGGGCGCGGATCGACGCGGTTGACGAAACGCCCGACGACCGGCGTCAGGAGTATCGCCAGCAGGCCGACCGGCGCCAACGCCCAGCCCGCCTGCGTCGCGGTGTAGCCCATCCACTGCTGCAGCCACAGCGGCAGCAGGACCAGGTTGCCGAAGAACAGGCCATAGGCGACGGCGATCGCCGTGGTGGCGAACAGGAAGTTGCGGCGCGCGAACAGGCGTACCTCGACCACCGGATGCGCGTCCGTGAGCTCCCAGGCGACAAAGAACGCAAATCCGACCGCCGCCGCGATCGCGAGCAGCACGATCTGGTCCGAAGCGAACCAGTCCAGTTCCTTGCCCTTGTCGAGCATGGTCTGCAGGCTGCCCACCCACAGCACCAGCAGGCCCAGGCCAACCGCATCGATCGGCACCTTGCGCGTCGGCGTTTCACGACGGTGATACAGGGTCCAGGTGGCAAGCGCCGCACCGAGGCCGACGGGGACGTTGATGAAGAAGATCCAAGGCCAGCCGATGCTGTCCGTGATCCAGCCCCCGGCCAGCGGCCCCACGACGGGCGCCACCAGCGTCGTCATGCCCCAGAAAGCGAGCGCCGTGCCCGACTGCAGGCTCGGATAGCTTGACAGCAGCAGCGCCTGCGACAGCGGAATCATCGGCCCGGCGACAAATCCCTGCAGCACGCGGAAGATGATCAGCAGCTCGAGGTTCGGCGCCAGCCCACACAGAAACGAGGCGACGACGAACAGCAGGATGCTGACAACGAACAGCCGCACCTGGCCGAAGCGCTGTGTCAGCCAGCCGGTCAGCGGCAGCGAAATCGCATTCGCCACGCCGAACGAGGTGATGACCCAGGTGCCTTGGCTGGGCGAGACGCCGAGATCGCCCGAGATTGCCGGGATCGAGACGTTCGCGATTGACGTGTCGAGCACGTTCATGAACGTCGCCAGCGACAGCGCCAGCGTGCCGACGATCAACGCGGCGCCGGATAGCGGCGGATGCGCGTGCGACGCGGCCGGTCTGGCGGCGTTGTTTGCGGTCGGCGCAGTCGCTGACATGTTCAATCCCGGCGTGCGTCGCTGTTCAGTTGGCCGGGGGGGTCGAGGCACTCGGGGCGCGTCGCTCGGCGCCGTGCGCCGGCTTGGGATTCGCGCGCCCTGCCTCCTGGCCCGTCGGCGTCACGCCGGTCGTGCCGCCCAGATTGGCGGCGATCAGGCGATCGATCATCGCGTCCGCCTCGTGCGAAGCCGGCGCGAATGACTCTATCGTGGCCACCGGCTGCGCGCGCGGCGCCTCGGCGAGCATCTTGCCGCCGCGATCGGCCACGTCGACGGTCGCCGTCATCGACAGCCCGACGCGCAGCGGATGCGCAGCGATTTCGCCGCCATCGAGCGCAATGCGCACCGGCACGCGCTGCACGACCTTGATCCAGTTGCCGGTCGCGTTTTGCGCCGGCAGAAGCGCGAAGGCCGCACCCGTGCCCACGCCCAGCCCGGCAACGGTGCCGTGGTATTCGACCCGGGAGCCGTACAGGTCGGCGGTGAGTCGCACCGGCTGGCCGATGCGCAGGTTGCGCAACTGCGCTTCCTTGAAGTTCGCATCGACCCACACCTGATCCAGGGGCACGATGACCATCAGCGGCATGCCCGCCTGCGCACGACTGCCGATCTGCACGCTGCGACGCGCGACATAGCCGGTCACCGGCGCCGGCAGATTGATGCGGGAAAGCGCCAGATACGCCTCGCGCACGCGCGCCGCGGCACGCTGCACATTCGGGTGATTGGCGACCGACGTGCCGGCCGTCAACGCCTGGTTCGTGGCCAGCTGTTCGCGCGCTGCCACCGCGGCAGCCTGCGCAGCGGCAAGCGTGCTCCTAGCGCTGGCCAGCGCCGTGGCGGCATGCTTGATCTCCTCGTCCGAGACGGCGCCGTTCGCCGACAGTGACTGCCGCCGCCCGAGGTCGTCCTGCGCCTTGGCCACGTCGCTTTGCGCCTTGACGACTTCGGCGTCGCGCAGCGTGACCGCTGCCGCCAGCGTCGCGTTGTTGGCGTACAGCGTGCGCACCTCGCGCACCGTCTGGCCCAGTTGTGCCTGCGCCTGCTCGAGCGCGACCTGGGCATCGGCCGGATCGAGCTTCACCAGCGGCTGGCCGGCGCGGACGAAGTCGGTTTCATCGGCATTGATCGCCAGCACGATACCGCTCACCTGCGGCGTGATCTGCACCAGGTTGCCGGCGACGTAGGCGTTGTCCGTGCCCTCGTAGTGGCGTTCGAATGCGAACCAGTAGACGCCATAGCCGAGCGCGGCGAGGCTCGCCAGCGCAGCGAGTGCAAGCAGCGCGCGGCGGCGTGGGCTTGATGCCGAAGGAGCGGCGGAGGCGGGAGCGTTCATTGTGGTCTCGAAACAGAAGCCTCAGCAGGCACGGCGGCGACGGTGTCGGCCGTGAAGCCCCCGCCGAGGGCGTGCATCAACAGAATCGTCGTGTCGACGCGGCGTGCCCTGAGGTCGGTGCCGGCGCGGCGCTGTACCAGCACGCTGGTTTCGGCGGCGAGCACGGTCAGGTAGGAACCGAGCCCCGCCCGATAGCGCAGCACGGCCAGTTCGTAGGCGCTTTCGGCGGCCGCCTGCGCAGCGCGCTGTTCCTCGGCCTGGCGCGAGAGCGAATGCAGCGATGCGACCTGGTCGGCAACATCACGCACGGCGTCGATCAATGCCGCGTTGTAGCTCGCGACCGCCGCATCGACGTCAGCCGCCTGCGCGCGCAGGTTCGCGCGCAGGCGCCCGGCGTCGAACACCGGAAGACTCACGGCAGGCTCCACGCCCCAGACCCGGCTCCCGGCATCGAGCCACGTGGAGATGCCGAAACTCTGGAAGCCCGCGAACGCGAGCAGGTTCACATTCGGATAGAACTGCGCCTTGGCAACATCGACCTCGGCCGTGGCGGCTTCGACCCGCCAGCGCGCGGCGCTGATGTCGGCGCGGCGACCGACCAGATCAGCCGGGATCGTCGCCGGCAGCGGCGGCATCCGGGCTTGCGCCAGCCGGGGCGCCAGCGTTTCGGTCACCGTCGGACCTTCTCCGAGCAGCGCGGCCAGCGCGTTGCGCGTCAGTGCCGTCTGTTCGTCGAGTGCCTCGATCTGCTGTCGGATCTCCGGCACCGCGCCTTCGGCCTGCCGCAGTTCGATCCGAGTGTCGAGGCCGCTCGCGACCCGCGCCTGCACCAGTTGCACGATCTGTTGGCGCTGCCTCAGTGTGGCGGCGAGCACGTCGCGCGCTTCGAGCAGACGCGCGATCTGCATGTAGGTGCGGGCAACCGAACTGGCGATCAGCACGCGCGCGGCCTGCGCTTCAGCCGCTGTGGCGCGCTCCTGCGAGAGCGCGCCGCGCAGCGCAGCGCGATTACGACCGAAGAAGTCAAGCTCCCAGCTGCCGGCGATCTGCAGCAGATTGCTCGTATCCACGCTCCCGCCGAACGGCGGGGGAAAGAGGAAATTTTCGCTGAAGCGCTGCAGGTTCGATTGCGCCTGCGCGTCGACGCGCGGCGCCCGCGCCGCCTCGGCGGCGGCGACCGCAGCCTGCGCACGTGCGCCGCGTGCACGCGCCGCGTCGAGCCGCGGGTTGCCTTCGAGGGCACGTTCGACGAGGGCGTTCAGCTGCTCATCGCCGAATTGGGTCCACCAGTCATCGCGCGGCCATGCCACGGGCGTTTCGATCGCGCCCAATTGCGCAGCGGTGCGGCCGGCCACGTTCGGGGAGATGCCCTCGTAGCTCGCACAGCCGGCGAGCAGGGCGGCCAGCAACGCGGCGGCCGCCGATGGGGACACGCGTGCATTCATCCGGCCACTTCCGCGTTGGCGATGATGCGGCGGAGCAGGCTGCGCAGCGTGTCGACTTCGGTCGCGCTGAAATCGCGCAACACGTCGTTCAATACCTCGGCGATCGCATAGGGAATCTTGCGCGCGATCACGCGGCCGGCGCTGGTCAGCTCGAGCTGCACGACACGCCGGTCCTGCACGCTGCGAACGCGCTTCAGCAGCCCCTTGGACTCAAGGCGATCGATCATGCGCGTGGTCGCACCCGGATCGGTGTCGTAAAGCCGCGAGAGTTCCGCCGCGGTCCGGCACAGGCTGCGATCGATCGCCAGCAGCGGCAGCATCTGAACGCCGGTCATCCCGTGATCGACAATCTGCAGGTCAAGCCGGCGTTTGATCGCGGACACCGTCAGCCGCAGCAAATAGCCGATCGAGTCCTCGATCCGGTAGTTGCCGCCGCGGAAGTGCCGCGGCGTGGCCGATCGGCTGCGCGGTGCCGCGGCTTCGGCCCGCCGGTGGCGAACGGTCGAGGGGGAGGACATGAACCGAGCCGCGTGTGAAGTGCGAAAGACCGCGGCTATATTATTGCCTAAGCAATGATTGTCAAGGCACCTATAAGACGCGGTTGCGGGGTCGGGCAGGTTGCGCCCGGCGTTCCGGGCCCCGTTGGCGCTTCGCCCACGCCGTCCGGATGTTCGCCTGCCACGGCGCGCCGACACGGTGCGCACCCGTCGACGCCGGCGGGCGATTCCATGCTTCGACGCCGGGGTGTCGCGAGCCTTGGCGCGCGTGTCGGCGTCGCGCCGCCGATCGGACGGGCCGGAATCGGACGCGCCGTGCGTCGCGACATCCGGGCGGATTTGCGTGCGCCCGCGCAGCCGCCCAACGCAGGAGCGTTCTCGCGCATGAAACCGCCGTTTCCGGTACCGGGGGCTGAACTTCCCGTCGCAGCGGCCGTTGCACGCCTGAGCGGGCATCGGCACAGCCTGCCGTCGAGCCAAATGTTGCGCTCTCGTCGGCACGCTACGCCCATCTCAAGTGTTGGTCTGCGTCTGCACGTCGGCTTTCGTCCAGTCGGGACGACCGCTTTCGGCGGAAATTGATGACTCCTACATTGGGTGGTGCGCCGGGATTCGAACTCCTGCGAAGCGATCGCGCACCACGCACGGGCGGCGGCAACCGTTGACCACGCCCCATGGGCCGCTATGAAGACAGCTCCATAGCGGCCCATGGGGTTGCCCGCCGCGTGAGCGGGCAGACGCGACTCGCGAAGACAGCCGCCGGCACGAGCTTTCGTGTCAGGGCGTGTGAGGTAGCGGCCGGATGAATGGGCGCAACGCCCATTCCATCGTCGGGTGCAGCCCCGACGGCGGATTGCCGTTCGCGAGCTTTGCGTCGAAGTGCGCGATCATCTCGCGCGCCTGGTCCAATTGCGCTTCCAGGGCGAGCAGATCCCCTCGCACTTCGCCGACGCGCGCCTCCAGCACGTGCACCAGGCGCACCGCATGTTTCCGATGGCTCGCCATGTCGGCGGCATCGCCGTGCTGCGCCTTGCCCAGGGATTCGATCGCGATTTGAACGCTCTTCATGACTCATCTCCACAATGAGCAGAGGAGCCACAGCCCTGACGGGGCGTGCTCCCCGCAAGGGTTGATGCAATGCCGTCACGGCGGACGGCAGAACGACAGGTACCCTGTCGCTCGAAGTGATGCCTGCTGGGCGAGGCGAGCCACCCGGTGAACCGGATTCCTCCTCGAGGGAGGGTCGCGCACGATGAGGTACGCAAGACGATCACAGTCTGCCGGTCCGGGGGGGGCGGCGCAATATGAAATCGCCACTGCGACGGGCGCGAAGTTCGGTCCGGCCTCGCCCGGCGCGGCCGGGCGACTCGGCCCGGCTGCAACGGCCGGCTCGTGGCGTGGGCATCCCGGCGTCACATCGAGGTCGCGGGCGATCGTGAAGAGCACCCGGTGCCTCGGCCTGCGCCCGGACCGCCGTGCCGGACGATGGGCCGCCCGCCGTCGGCAGGGGATGAATTCACCGGGGGGGGTCGGCGCGGCGGTGATAGTCTTTCGTCTCGGCCGGAATCGCGCACCTGTCGCGGCTGCAAGAGAACCGCCCTCCCAATCGATCTGCATGGACAAGGAACTGCTGGCGCGCTTGCGTTTGCGCTATGGCGAGGCGAAGGGCGGCGACATCTACGACGCGGATTTCGCTGCGACCGCCGCGCTCGCGTTCGACGAGCCGGATGCGAGGCGCTGGCCCTTTGCCGGTGTCGCGACCCTGCTGGGCGCACCGTATGCGCCGGACTTCCTGAGCGGCGCCGGGACAGCGCTGGACGTGGCGCTGCTCGGCGTACCGATGGACCTCGGCGTGACCCACCGCAGCGGGGCACGCTTCGGGCCGCGCGCCGTGCGCGCGGTCGAGCGCATCGGACCGTACGAGCACGCGCTGCGGATTGCACCGATGCGCCACCTGCGCTGCGCCGACATCGGCGATGTGCCGATGTCGAGCCGTTTCGACCTCGCCCAATGCCACGCCGACATCGAGGCGTATTTCGCTCAACTCAACGCGCGAGCGATCATTCCGCTCGCCGTCGGCGGCGATCACTCGGTCACGTTGCCGATACTGCGGGCGCTGGGTCGCAACCGTCCGCTGGGCCTCTTGCACATCGACGCGCATTGCGATACCGCCGGCGCGTTCGAGGGCGCGAAGTTCCATCACGGCGGGCCATTTCGCCACGCGGTGCTTGACGGCGTGCTCGACCCGCAGCGCACGATCCAGATCGGCATTCGGGGCGGCGCTGAATACCTGTGGGAGTTCTCGTACGAGAGCGGCATGACCGTGCTGCATGTCGAGGATGTCGAAGAAATGGGGGTCGACGCCGTGATTGCGCGTGCGCGCGAGGTGATCGGCAGCGGGCCGACGTATGTGAGTTTCGACGTCGATGGCATCGATCCGGCATTCGCGCCTGGGACCGGCACGCCGGAGATCGGCGGATTGACCCCGAGAGAAGCGCTGGCCATCGTGCGCGGCGTGGCGGGACTCGAGATCGTCGGGGGCGACGTGGTCGAAGTGGCACCTCAGTACGACGCCAATACCAACACGGCGCACCTGGCGGCGCAGATGCTGTTCGAGGAGCTTTGCCTGGTTGCGTTCAACGCGCGCGCGCGGGGCGGGGGCACACGATGAGCGAGTCGCTCCTGTGGGGCGCGCGGTTTCGCGCCGCGCCGCATGCGGACCTGATGGCGCTGTCGCGCGCCGATCCGCGCTATTTCCGTCTCGCCGATGTGGACCTGCTCTCCTCGCAGGCACACGCGCGGGAACTGCGGCGTGCCGGCGTGCTGACAGCGCAGGAGTGCGACACCCTGGTCGCCGCGCTGTCGCAGCTGCGGACCGAGCAGGCGGCCGGCACCCTGCAGCCCGCGCCGGGCGACGAGGATGTCCACACCTTCATCGAGCGCGTGCTGACCGAACGGCTGGGGGCACTGGGCGGCAAGCTGCGCGCCGGTCGCTCGCGCAACGACCAGGCGGCGAACGATCTTCGCCTGTATCTGCTGGGCGAAGCGCGCAGCCTCGCGGCGCGGGTGCTCAGCTTGGCTGACGCGCTGCTGGCGCAGGCGCAGGCCAACCGGGACACGCTGGCGCCAGGCTTCACTCACCTGCAACCGGCGCAGCCGATCCTGTTCGCGCATCAGTTGCTCGCCCATGCCCAGGCGCTGTCGCGCGATGTCTCGCGCCTGGTCGACTGGGACCGGCGCAGCCGCGTCTCGCCGCTCGGTGCCGCGGCGCTCGCGGGCTCGGCCATCGCGCTGCACCCGCAAACCGCGGCGCGTGAACTGGGCTACGACAACGCGGCGGAAAACTCGATCGACGCGGTGGCGAGCCGCGATCACGTCGCGGAATTCCTGTTCGTTTGCGCGATGCTCGGCGTCGACCTGGCGCGGCTGGCGGAAGAAATCGTGCTGTGGTCGTCGCGGCAGTTTGGCTGGATCGAGCTGGACGATGCGTTCGCTACCGGCAGTTCGATCATGCCGCAGAAGAAGAATCCGGACATCGCCGAGCTCACGCGCGGCCGCAGCGCGCGGCTGATCAGCGACCTGAACGGATTGCTGGTGATGCTCAAGGGCCTGCCGTTCGCCTACAACCGCGACCTGAGCGAAGACAAGCACTTCGCGTTCGATGCGATCGATTCGCTCGCCGTCGTGTTGCCCGCCCTGGCGGGCCTGGTGCGGACGATGCGCGTCCGAAGCGATGTAATGATGCGAGACAGCACCCAGGGCTACGCGCTCGCGACGGAAGTGGCCGACTGGCTGGCACGCCGCGGCGTGCCGTTTGCCCGTGCGCACGAGATCACCGGCGCGCTGGTGCGCTACTGCGAAGACCGTGGCATCGGCTTCGAGGCGCTCACCGGCGAGGATCTGCGCGCGGTCGATCCGCAGCTTTCCAGCGAGGTGCTGGCGGGATTGACGCCGCAGGCCGCGGTCGCCGCACGCCGTGGATACCACGGCACGGCGCCGGCAGCCGTCGAGGCGCAGCTCGAGCGGTTGCGCGAGCGCCTGCAGACCTACCGCGCGTGGGCGACGGCTGACCCGCTTGCGCCGATTGCCGCGCCGCATCGATGAACGCTCCGGCCACGCGCACCATCGACGAATCGGTCGCAGACCTGCGCGTCGTTCCGCGCCGCTACTTTGGCCGCTGGCTGGCGGCGGCCGTGCTGCTGCTCATCGCCGCCTTCATCGTGCAGGCGTTTGCCCAGGGGCAGATCGAGTGGAAAGTGGTCGGCCAGTTCATGACCGCCCAGGCGATCCTGGCGGGGCTCGCGAACACCGTCGTGATGACCTTCTGCGCGATGGCGCTCGGTATCGTGCTCGGGGTGACGTTCGCCGTCATGTACATGTCGCCCAACCCGGTGCTGAAGGGCGTGGCGTGGTTCTATATCTGGTTTTTTCGCGGCACGCCGCTGCTGCTGCAGTTGCTGCTCTGGTTCAATCTGGCGCTGGTGTTTCCCCGGCTCGGTATCCCGGGCTGGCTCGACATGCGCACCGTCGACGTGATCACGCCCTTCGTGGCCACGCTGCTCGGGCTCGGCATCAACCAGGGCGCCTATACCGCCGAGGTCGTGCGTGGCGGCATCCTGTCGGTCGACCTGGGCCAGGTGGAGGCGGCCAAGTCGATCGGCATGACGCGCCTCACCACGCTGCGGCGGATCGTGTTGCCTCAGGCCATGCGCGTGATCATCCCGCCGGTGGGCAACGAGTTCATCAGCATGGTGAAGCTCACCTCGATCGCCAGCGTGATCCAGTTCTCCGAGGTTCTGCGCGCGGCGCAGACGGTGTACTACGCCAATGCCAAGGTGATCGAGTTGCTGATCGTCGCCGCCGCGTGGTATCTGCTGGTGGTGACGCTGCTGTCGATCGGGCAGTACTTTCTGGAGCGACGTTTCGCCCGTGGCAGCGTGGCGCGCGTTGTCGCCGATCGCGGCGGCGCGCAGAACGAGCGCGGCGCATGATGATCGTGGCGCGTCAGGTGCACAAATCCTTCGGCGCGTTGAAGGCGCTCGACGGGGTCGATCTGGCCGTCGAACGCGGCCAGGTGCTGTGCATCATCGGTCCGTCCGGCTCCGGCAAGAGCACACTGCTCCGCTGCATCAACCAGCTCGAACGGGCCGACCGCGGCGCGATCTGGGTCGATGGTCATCTGGCGGGGTACCGTCGTGTCGGCAACGCCCTGCACGAACTCGACGACGCCGAGATTGCGCGCCAGCGTCTTGCCAGCGGCATGGTGTTCCAGCGCTTCAATCTGTTTGCGCATCTGACCGCGCTCGGCAATGTGATCGAGGGTCCGATCGCCGTGCTCAAGCGCGACCGGGCGCAGGTCATCAGCGAAGCGCAGGCACTGCTGGTGCGCGTCGGACTCGCCGACAAGCGCAACGCCTATCCGCGTGAACTGTCCGGCGGCGAGCAGCAGCGTGTGGCCATCGCGCGCGCGCTGGCGATGCAACCGAAAGTGATGCTGTTCGACGAACCCACGTCGGCGCTCGATCCGGAACTGGTGGGCGAAGTGCTGGCCGCCATGCGCGATCTGGCCCGGTCCGGCATGACGATGATCGTGGTCACGCATGAACTGGGTTTCGCACGCGAAGTGGCGGACCACGTCGTCTTCATGGACCGCGGCCGCATCGTCGAAGCCGGGTCGCCGGCACAGGTTCTTCAGCAGCCGCAGCATGCGCGGACGCGCGAGTTCGTGGCCGCCGTTCTGAAGTAGCCTTCCATTGTCAACTGCCAGGAGGAATCATGAAGTTCACCCGGAGACTTGCCTGTGTGCTGGCCGCCTGCGCGAGCCTCGGCGTCGCGGCGCAGGAGTTGCCCGATCGCGTCAAGAAGGCGGCCAAGCTGGTGATCGCAATGCAGCCAAACTATCCACCGATCGTGTATCGCGATCCGACCTCCAATCAGCTGCTCGGGTTCGACGTCGAACTGGGCGAAGCGATCGGCAAGGAGCTCGGGGTCAAGGTCGAATGGCAGGAGACGGCGTTCGCGCAGGTCTTCAGCTCGATCGCCACCGGGCGGGTGGACATGGCGATGATCGGCATCAGTGATCTGCCGGCGCGCCGCGACAACGTCGACTTCGTCGACTACTTCAAGAGCGGCGCGCAGTACTACACGGGGCCCGCGACCGGCATCAAGACGCAGGCCGACCTGTGCGGCAGGAAGGTCGGCGCCAGTCGCAGCACGAATTGGCCCAAGCAGATCGAGGAGTGGAGCCAGGCGAACTGTGTCGCGAAAGGACGGCCGGCCATCAACGTGGTGGGCACGGAGGGATCCGTCGACGCGCGCACGCAGCTGAAGTCCGGGCGAATCGACGCCGGCGTTCAGGGCAGCGAGACCCTGCCGTACTTCCAGGGTCAGGAGCCCAACACCTTCGTGCTCGTCGGCGAGCCGTTTACCGAGAGCATCGTCGGCATTCCGGTGGCCAAGACCGAACCGCAGCTGCGCGACGCCATCAAGGGCGCGCTGGAGCGGTTGCAGAAGAGCGGCGCCTACGACAAATTGCTCGCGAAGTACTCGCTGCAGTCCAGCCGCTATGCGCCCATTGCCATCAATCAGGGCAACCAGTGACTTCGTGCCGGCACGCCAGCGCAGGGTCCACGGGTTTCACGTCGTTCATCCGCCGCTCACCGCGCAACCCGTGAGCCTGGATCAACCCGCGGATGTGCGCTGCCGTCTTCCTGCCGACGCCTTCTGCGGCTGCCGGCTCATCGGGCGCCGCACGCTGGCTGCCTTGGGACTGAACCTCCCCACGGCTTGAGTCAGGGGGTTCTGGGGACGCCTCCCGTCGCGGGTTGCTGTACCGGCTTCTTCAGGACTCTTCCCAAATAGGCCGAAGCGATCGCTCGCCGCGCATGCCCAAGATCCTTCGCCACCGCAAGGCGCGCCTCGGTATCCCGTGCGCGATCGACCGCCTCACCGCCGCGGACGGGCGCGGCAGCGCCGGTCCGCGACTCATACTTGGCGTGGGCGTAGGCGTGTCGCAGGCCGTGCGCAGTTACGCCGAGCGCGGCACGGGTGATCCCGACCGACTCGACGACGTGATAGAAGCGCCGGTAGTTGCGTTTCAGATCCCGCGCGGGATCCGCGAGGTGGCCGTCCTGCGTGGTCACCAGCGACTTGGCGTGGCCAATGGCGTCGCGCTGGCGGTCCGTCTCGATCGCGACCTCGCGGCGGCGACCGCCCTTGGTCCCCCGCCAGAAGCTGACGACGGCCTCGCCACTGTCCAGGTGCGGCCGGAACATGATCGATTCCTTCACGCGCGCACCGAAGGCGGCCTGGATCCGCAGCTGCGCGCCGACCCACGCGTCGATCGCATCGGCCTTCGCCAGCGTTTCGGCGAAGTCGACCGGGTCGCGGTTCCAGCTCTTGTCCGCGAGCGCGACGGTGCTGCGCCGGACCCGTTGCGGATCGTCGGCATAGACGTGCGCCGGCCGGACCATCCCGCGCTTACCAATCCACAGTTCGAAGACGCGCAGGTGCGACAGGTACTTCTGGATCGTCGCCGGCGACAGATCCGCTTCCCCCCAGCGCCTGAAGGCCCAGCGGACGTGCCGGTCGCCGAGCTGGCGCGGGTCGATGCGATAGGACTTCTCCGGATCCCGCCGCAACTCCCGGAAGAACCGGAACAGGAAGCCTTTGCGCTCCTCGCGCGTCTTGTGCGAGACGATCTTCTCGAACGAGAAGTTCATCCCGTTGTACAGGTCGCAGAGCGTCAACAGGACGGGGTTCCAGTGCTGGGGATTGATCGGCAGCCCCGGGATCGACATTTCGTTGGACAGGGGAAAAGCAAGGGCAGGGGCCCTGCGGACGTAGCCCGGCCGGCCCTTCATGGGCCGACCCACCGCAAATGGCGCGTGCATGTGCGCTCTCCACAACTTGCCCGGCAACAGGTCGAGCACGGACCTGTTACGGCCCGTGCGCTCGGTCCGTGGCGCAGGGGAGGGTGGAGTCATAGTTCCGACGTCGCGCGACTCCACGCGCGATGCGGTTTGCCCAGGTTTGCCGCCGAAGCGACAGGTGCCGTAAAGACGGCCAGTCCGTCCGTCTGCTCGTTTCAAAGCAGAGGCACGCCCTTCAAGAGGGCAGCGATCGTCTTGGCGTCGCCGTACTGTCGGGGCACGTGCCCCCAGCGTTTTGATCTTCCATACCCGGCAGCTCCAGGGCAGCGTCGCGACCACCGCGACGCACAGAGCTGATCGATCCTCGGTCATCGCATCCCCTTCAGGAGGGGCGCATGACGGCCTCCAACGGCACGGTCGACAGGGTCTTCAGGGTCTGCGCACTGAGACGCAGTGCGCGACCGTCAGGTACTTCTTCGCGACCGGTCCGGCCGGTCGGCGGGACCCCTCACGTGGAGATCGCTGCGGCGTGAATGCTGGGGTCGATGGGATCGGCCAATCAGCTCTTTGAGGCCTCTTCAAGGCGGGGCGTCCTGCCAATTCAGATCGCGACGATCACGGGCGTGGCACCGTCTGTTGCAGGAAGAAGTCTGCTCGCGTGGAAGACTTGACGTCAATAGAAGATCGCGACGCCGGATGGCGCAAGATGCTTGCGAGATTTCTTCCGGCTCACGTCTTCGTCTCGACCGACGGACACGTTTCGCTACCTCTCGTTCCGACGAGAGTGTTCCGCTTCTTCTCGCGGCGATGACAGCGGGCGAAAGCGCTCAAGTGTCCGCGCCGCTTCGCCAACGCTTTCCGCGCGTCCGGGCGAACGCCCTTCAGCCGTCATACCCACCTTCGCCGGCCGCGGCTCCGCGGGACCCGCACGGCCAAAGGGTCCTGCCGCGAATTTGCCGTCCAGCCGCCAAATTGGCGTCACGACCCGGCGCCATCGGCGGTTGACGCGGGACGTTGCCGCCAATTCGCCGTCTCGCTGCCAAATTGGCGTCACGGCTCGCGCCGCGGCTGAAAACCGCATCTTCGAGCAGGTCCTTTCGTGCGTGCCAACTCAAAAGGGCGAGGCACGATCAGGTTCACTTCACGGAGAAGCTCATGATTCGTGTCATTCGGTCGATCGACGTTGGATACGGCAACACCAAGATCCTGATCTCGCCCACCGCCGCGCCGCCCTTCGACTGCTTCCTGATTCCGTCCGTTGCGGTGGCCAGCCGACCAAGCCAACCCACGGCCCCATTGGGCACGTCGCGCCGAACGATCAACCTCCGTATCGACGGCCTGATCTACGAGGCCGGTCCCGACGCCCGGCTCGCACAAGGCCCGGCCTGGTTGCCGAACATGCACGACGAATACTGTCTGACGCCGGAGTACCTGGCGCTGATCAGGACCGCACTGCATTACATACGGGAGCCGGTCATCGAATTGCTCGTTCTTGGCCTTCCCGTGTCGACCTATCGCAAACGGCGGGTCGAACTTGAGGCGCGCATGACCGGGGACCACCCCCTGACGGCCGGCCATGTCGTCCGCGTCAACGAGGTGAGGGTGGTCCCACAGCCGTGCGGTGCGCTGATGCACTTCCTGAAGCACACCAGGCGCTCGCAGGCTCGCAGTCAGCGCAATCTTGTCATCGATGCCGGTTCACGCACGTTCGACTGGGTCGTCGCCGATGGCTCGCAGGTGCGCGACGAATTGTGCGGCGCAGTCAACCGCGGCATGTACGACGTGCTCGACGCGATCGCCCGTGGGATCAATGAAGCCGAAGGCATCACGCTTCGAGATCTCGATCGCATCGACACGGCACTCAGGACCGGACACAAGCCGCTGCTTTTCGGCAAGGAGTACGACCTGACGCCGTTCCTTGCGTCGGCCCGGAAGACCGCAGAAGAAGCCGTCGCCACCATCAAGCGATATGTGGACGACGGCAGCGACGTCGACAACATCGTGTGCTCAGGCGGGGCCACGTTCTTCTACCTGCCCGCCGTTCAAGAGGCGTTTCCGCGCCATGCCGTTCACGCCATCGAAGAGGCCGTCTTCGCGAACGTGCGCGGATTCCAGAGTTCGGCGGAGGCGCTTGCGATGCTTCTCGACAAGGGGCCGCGCCCTTCGCAGCAGGCCGCGGCATGAGCAGCCGCAGGAGCGCCGAAGCAGGCAGCATGGGTCGACGGCTGACGATTCGGTTTGAACTCTGCGAAAGCGATTCTCCCCTGCTTTACGCATCGCTCTTCGCGTTGGACACCGGCGAACGACGTCGCGCGCGGCTGCTCTCACTGGCCACTGTCGGCGCCACGCTTGAGGCGATCGCCGGCGGCCATGTGCCGGTTCGACGCACCGGCGCGGACCCAACGGAAGAGCCAAATGGCGTCAGGCCCGCTGCGCAGTCATGGGCTCCGCCCGACCAGGACATCGCGAAGATCTTCGGCATCGAACTGGGGCTGAAACGTTCCCTTGGCTGAGCGCGACGATCGGGAAGGGCGCCGCGACATTGACGTCACGGTGTCGAATCTTGCCCCGATGGATTCCGCGAACGCACAGTCCTGCTCGCCGCACGCCGGCGCTACTCGGCGCTCGGTTACCGGTCCCCTGCCGATTTCGGAAGGAGGCGCCACGCCAGCGAAGGCAAACAACGACCGATCCCGGGACACGGGTCTGCCCCGGCGCCGCACGCCTCCAGCCTGGCAGGGGCCGTCGGCGAGGCCATCGAAGACCCTGCATCAACCAAAATGACGGGCGCTTGAGAATCAGGCGCCCAACCGGTCCGCGCAAGCGGGTCAAGTCCACGCTGGAGAAGCTTGGGCCCGAGGTGCGGGTGACGGACGTGCGCTGAGCACGGTGGCGGCTTGATTTGCGCGAGTGGCAGCGGCTGCCTCAACCGCGGATTGTCGTGGCGGTGGATCGGCCCGGCCGGCCGACAACGGGCGGCGCGCCGATGCGCGAGCATCGCCGGCGACAACAACGCCTCGTCTGCTCCGTCTCACCTTGCGGTCATCGCAATGGCGGGGGCGAGTTGCCCTACGGCTGCGCCTTCGACCAACTCGGATCCGGATTGAAGCGCGTCATTGAGGCGGCGATGGCGGCAGTTGTCCGGCCGAGATTCTTCTGGTAGACGACGCCGTCGTGGTTGACGATGAACGTCATCACACCCGACGCGCCCCAGCGCGCCGGATAGGCGACCAGCCCAAAGCCGCCGATCATCCTGCCACCGACGACGTAGTCGTATGCCCCGCCCGCCGCTTCGGGACCTTGGCCGGTCAGAACCCGGTAGTAATAGCCATGGTAGGGCTGGTTGACATAGCCCTCCTGCTTCGCCTTCGATGCGAGCGGGCCGAGCGGGCTTTGTGGTTCCCCTTCCTGGGTCGGCCAGTAAAGGCCGTCCTTCCTGCCGGGCGCGCTGACGAGCTTCGATGCGTAAGCGTGCACGCCGTTGTCACTGCCCTCTTTCAGTGCGTACTCACGCTGTGCGTCGACGTACGCAAGGCACACCTGAATCGCGGAGAATTCGTTGCGGCCGATTCGTCGGTTCAGGATCTCGTCGGCGCCAGACGTGGCGTCGAATCTCCATCCATCGGCGCGCCTCACGATCGGAAACGGGAAGGGCCAGTCGTTCTCGCCGATCAGTAACGTGGCCTTCGTGTCACCGTCCCGCTCGATCTTCGATCGCTTGTTGTAGGCGGTGACGAAACGCTCCCGCGACTGCCGGTCGGCAACCGGATCGCCCGAGCGGATCAGTTTGCCGCTTCCCGGCCCCAGCACCCGCCCGATGCGTCGCGCATCATCGCTGCTTATCGCCGCAACAAGCGCCTGCGTTGCCTCTTCTGGCGTCGCGAAACTTCGCTGGACCGTCCGGTGATCTGTCGGCGTTGCAGTGCCAGTGGCCGCCGCGCACGGCAGTGCGGCGACGACACATGCCAGCGCGAGCCCGATGATCGTGGCCCACCAACGGTTGGGAAGCATCATGGTCATCTCGTGAATGGCATAGAACGCGTTGCGGTTAACGCGGCCGTGGGACAGGTGAGACATGTCCGCCCGGCGATGTTGGCACGCGGCTCGCAGCCGGAGGTGCCGGCGGCATCGAATGTCGGCTTTCGAGCCCGCGCTGCGCGTTGACTTGCGCTTGCTGTCGCGAAACGTTCGGGTCGAAGATCGGAGTGGCCGGGCGCACGGGCGGTCGCGGCGCCGGCTGAATCGGAGCCGAAATGCCGGGTGCTGGCCGGGGCTGATCCGCCCGTGGCGCAGGGGGCGGCTGCCCACGGGTCGTCGGCACCGCGCCCGGCGAGGGTTGAGGCGGCGTCATCGGTCGCGCATTGGGGATCGATCGGGCTGCGTCCGGTGGCGGCACAGCCGTGCGCGGCGCAGCCACGGCCGGCGCGGACGGGGCGAGGTCGCGACCGCGGAAGTTCTCCCGCGCGTGCACTGCGTTGGGGTCCACGCGGATGAACCGATCGCGGATTGCGGCATTGGGATAAGGGACACCCCCGCGATGGCGCGGCGAATGCTGCCAAATGCCGCCAGGCTCAGACGGCCGCCCCGGACGGGCCCAGAAACGGTTGTTGGATCCGTCGATCGCAATGTGATGGCTGCGCCAGTCCGGGTGTGCCCAGCCCCAGTGGTGATGCGATACCGCACATCCACTACCAAAGAAGATGCCAATCGCAAACACGGGGCCGATCGGATAGCCATAGATCGGCGGTGGGTACCAGAACCATGGCGGGTAATCAGGCGCCCACCACGGGCCGTAGACGTACAACGGGTTGTAGGCCGGTACATAGATCACATCGGACTGCGCCGGCTGGATCAAGATCTCGTTATCCCCGGCAATCACGGTCTGTTGCGGTGTCGATTGCAGGTTGCCCGCGGCTTGCGCCCGTTGGCGCAATGACTGCACCGTGTCCATCACGCGCTGCTCGTCGGTGAGAAACGCGTCGCCCAGCCGCTGCGTCCAATCGAGCCTGTCGTTCATCATCGCGAGCACCTGCGGATACGCGGCCAGCGATTGAACGCTGGGATCCCAGTTGCGCTCTGCCAACGCCTGGTCCAGCGCCTCGCCGCTGAGGCTCGGATTCTGCTGAACGAAGCGCGCTGCCTGCACGACCTCCAACGGATACGTCGACGCCATCAGTACCTGCGCCAACAGTTCATCCGGATAGAGCGCGATGGGCGCGAGCAGCTGATCGAGTTCGTCCTGGCTGTAATTGCGGGCGTCCGGCGACGGCGCGGTTTGTGCAACCGCAGGCGAGCCCGCGAGCATGCAAAGCGCGAAAAGGGCCATCAGGAAACCAACTACGCGACTCATCATCGGCGCTTGAACGTCCGGTTCGCTAAGCACGAAACTATCACCACCGCCGCGGCTGGTCCGCACACACAAGCACGTGCAGGCCCCGCTGACGAGAGGTTAGTCCCCCGCGACCTTGCTTTTGTTCCGCAGCGCTCCCAACGGGGCGCTTGCCGAACTGACCTGCTTCCGGAATTTCGAGCCAATCGAAACTGGGATTCGCCTTGGGCAGCCGGTCTGGAACGTCCGTTCCCGAGAGGGTCGGCCGTCCGGTGCAGGTCGCTTGCTGGCAGACCGGCAGGGGGACTTGGATCGCTAACCGCGCGCGAACGCCTCAGGCCAGAAGGTCCAGCGGAGGACCACTCCTTCGAACTTCCGCGGGGGCGGGCGTCGTGACCCGCCCTGATCTTTTGGGGGCTGGGAACCGATGGAAATGTCCGGTTCTGTAGCACATCAATTGCCCGCTATTGAGCTGGCGCGGCGCGACCTCGAGGTGTGGATGAAGATGGCCACTCGTGGCGGAGTGCATCGCCGTACGCCATCACCGCCTGTCATAAGCAAAGCACCAGCGCGTCTGAGTCGCCGTGCGCGGCTGACTTAAGCTCCCTCGCTTCGTCAGCCAGTCAAAGAGCGAGGAAACACACGATGCGCCTGGAAACCCTGGCCGTTCACGGCGGCTACTCCCCGGATCCGACGACCAAGGCGGTGGCGGTCCCCATCTATCAGACCACCTCGTATGCGTTCGACAGCGCGCAACACGGCGCGGACCTGTTTGACCTGAAGGTCCAAGGCAACATCTACACGCGGATCATGAACCCCACCACCGACGTGCTGGAAAAGCGTGTCGCGGCCCTGGAAGGGGGCATTGCCGCACTGGCGCTGGGCAGCGGCATGGCGGCGATCACCTACGCGATCCAGACCATCGCTGAGGCGGGCGACAACATCCTGTCGGCGAGCCAGCTGTACGGCGGCACGTACAACCTGTTCGCGCACACGTTTCCGCAGCAGGGCGTCGAGACCCGATTCTTCGCCGTGCATGACATCGGCGCGATCGCGCGTCTGGCTGATGCGCGCACCAAGGCAGTGTTCGTCGAGTCGATCGGCAACCCGTCGGGACAAGTGGCCGACCTTGAGCGTCTGGCCGCCGCGGCGCATGCGGCCGGCGTGCCGCTGATCGTCGACAACACCGTACCGACGCCGTATCTGCTTCGGCCGTTCGAGCACGGCGCCGACATCGTGGTGCACTCGCTCACCAAGTACCTGGGCGGCCACGGCAACAGCATTGGCGGCGCGATCGTCGACAGCGGCCGGTTTCCGTGGGTCGAGCACAAGCAGCGCTTCGCGCGCCTGAACCAGCCCGACCCTTCGTACCACGGCGTGATCTATACCGAGGCGCTGGGGCCGGCCGCATTCATCGGCCGCGCGCGCGTGGTTCCACTGCGCAATACCGGCGCGGCGATCTCGCCATTCAATGCGTTCCTCTTGATGCAGGGAATCGAAACGCTCGCGTTGCGCATGGATCGCATCAACGACAACGCCGCCGCGATCGCCCAATACATGGAGCGCCATGAGGCGGTCAAGTGGGTCCGCTATGCGGGGCTTCCATCTCACGCCGATTACGCGCTGGCGAGAAAGTACGTCAACGGCCGCGCCTCCGGCGTACTGTCGTTCGGTATCGCCGGCGGCCGCGCTGCTGGTCAACGCTTTCTCGACGCGCTGAAGCTGTTCACACGGCTCGTCAATATCGGCGACGCGAAGTCGCTCGCCACGCATCCGGCCTCGACCACGCACCGGCAGCTCGGACCGGCCGAGCTTGCACAGGCTGGCGTCAGTGAGGACATGGTGCGACTGTCGATCGGCATCGAGCACATCGTCGACCTGCGCGCCGATCTGGAGCAAGCACTGCGCGCGTCGCAACTGCGCGCGGCCGCCTGAAACGCCTGCGGCCGGCGACGGCCCAGTTGTCGCAATCAATTGCGACGGCGGCCGACATTTGGTTGCGGCCAAAACCGGAAGTTGGCAGATGTGCTCCAACGCCGATGATGGCCAGCAACACCAGCGCCTGTGAAGCCATGCATGGTCGGGGCCGCCCGGCAGGCACAATTGCGCCACCGTCTGCGCATCGGAATCGATCGACGGCGTGCTCACCTGGACGGCACGGCTCGACGCAAAGAGTTCCTTCGCGTTGTGCTTCTTCCGGGATCAGCGTGCAGGTGGTCGCCCTGACCGGCGCGTGACCTGTCGGTCGCCGTCGACGAAGCCCCCCAAACCTCCGGGGGCGCCTGAGGCGCATTCGATCGCGCCTCGCCCCTTCGCCCTCGAGTCAAGAAGCACTGCCGGGGCGCTTGCGCCGCGGCAGTAGATCACATCGGCGTCAGAAGCGATGGACGAGGGGACTGCATCAATCCGGTCGGAGGAGGTAGCGAATGACAATGATCCATAGGCAGACTTTGGCCGCGCTCGCCGCAACCGCGGCGATGAGCCTGTGTTCGCCGGCGGCGACGGCATACGAGGGCTTCGATTCCAACGCAGATCCGACGCTCGTCACCGAAGCCACCGTGAAGGCGCAACAGGCAATAGCGCCCGTCGCCAACGCGGCTGCCGGGGCACGGCAAGTCGGCGCTGCGACCGCCCGTTCGCACAACACGAAGAAGACTCTTCACTCGCACCGGACGGCTGTGGAGGCTCATCCGATCGCCGGCACGGATTGACGGCCGTGGCCGCCGACCGCTCGCAGTCTCGGCGGCTCGCAGACCGCAGCGTCGAGTCCGAAAACACTCGCCGGCAGTGACCGTTCTCGTAAACGGCTCGCGTCCGGCCAGGGTCGCGACTCCAGACTGCAGCATGCGGCCAATTCCGGTCCATCGGCGCCGCGCCTGACCTTGCCCGATTGCGGTCTTCAACGCGGCACGCGCCTTCGGGGCAAAGGCGTCACCGCGCGTTGCGCCAAGTCATGTTCGCAGCGGCAAGAAAGTCGGAACGATGCTGCGGCCGCGTACCCTCCGGTCGACCGGGCCCGAGGCGCGGATGAGATTGCAGATCTTCCTCGAGAAAGCCCAGTTGGGCCAGGCGACCCGACGAGGCGAAAGCAAGCCCAGCGCGGCGCGGTTGATCCTTGAATCGCCCGTCTTTTGCGGTGCGTTTGAGTTTGACGTCTTCCTGACGTCAGAGGGCCCGGCCAAACCATGGGATACTTCTCGTGTGGGCGGGCGCGGGTACCGCACATTGAAGGCTTGTCTCATCGCGCTGACGCGCCAGTTTGCCGTCGAATTCGCCGAAATGGCGTGTCGCGGCGAACGCTGCCGCGCCAGGCACCGTCGAGACGTCGATGATCCGGGGACGGCACGGCGGCGACAGCCTCAAGACTTACGCCCGACGGATGCCGATATTCCGCCAAAGCCCGACCGACGAGATCTCGCACGCCGTGTTCTTCCTGGCATCGATGCAGGCCCGCCCTGTCACCGGTCATCCGCTTGCCGGCGACGGCGTTTTCATGCCGGCGGCCCGCGCGCGCACCACCCGATCGGCGGCGAGCCACCTTCCGCGCCCACTTTGCGCGAGGGCCCCAGAGCCCGATTTCTTCTTTGATGTCGCTTCCCACCAAGAGCAACCAGGAGATCGAAGATGAGCATGACACGACGCACACTGCTCGCTGGCGCCGCCGCCCTGCCGCTGGGCCGCGCCTTCGCCCAGAAAGCCGAGTTCAGCTACAAGTACGCGAACAACCTTCCGGTGACGCACCCAATGAACGCTCGCGCGAAGGAGATGGTCGACGCCATACGCGCCGAGACGCAGGGCCGCGTCGACATCCAGGTGTTTCCGAACAATCAGCTGGGCTCGGACACCGACATGCTCAGCCAGGTGCGCTCCGGCGGCATCGAATTCTTCACGCTTTCCGGGCTGATTCTGTCGACGCTGGTGCCGGCCGCGTCGATCACCGGCATCGGCTTCGCGTTTCCGAACTACGAGATGGTTTGGAAGGCCCTCGACGGGGACCTGGGCGCGTATGTGCGCGCGCAGATCGAGAAGGCCAACCTGGCAGTCATGGAGCACATCTGGGACAACGGCTTCCGGCAGATCACCTCGTCGACGAAACCAATCGTCACGCCGGACGACCTCAAGGGTATGAAGATCCGCGTGCCGGTGTCACCGCTATGGACTTCGATGTTTAAGGCCTTCGAGGCGGCGCCGGCCTCGATCAACTTCAGCGAGGTGTATTCCGCCTTGCAGACCAAGGTCGTCGAAGGCCAGGAAAACCCGCTGGCGATCATCTCCACCGCCAAGCTCTACGAGGTGCAGAAGTACTGCTCGTTGACCAATCACATGTGGGACGGCTTCTGGTTCCTCGCCAATCGTCGGGCCTGGGAGCGCCTGCCCGCCGAGTTGCGCACGATCGTTGCCAGGCACATCAATCAGGCGGGAATGAAGGAGCGCGCCGATGTCGCCGCGCTGAACGCGACGCTTCAGAAGGATCTCGCCGACAAGGGCATGATCTTCAATCAGCCCAAGACCGAAGCCTTCCGCGAACGCCTGCGGAAGGCAGAGTTCTACAGCGAGTGGAAGGCCAAATACGGCGATGAGGCCTGGGCCCTGCTCGAACGCGCCAGCGGCAAGCTGGCGTGAGTCCGAGGCAGCAGGCGACCTAGAGGAACAGGCGCAGATGAGTGTCGCGGAGCGCAGCGCCTCATCACGCGCGCGCGGGCTGGCGCAGCTCGACGAGGTCCTGGGCAAGCTCGTGGAGATCCCGGCCGCACTGCTGGTGCTGGTGGAGGTTGGGGTTTTGCTGTCGGGCGTCATTGCGCGTTACCTCGTGCACCGCCCGCTGGTGTGGTCCGATGAGCTGGCCTCGATCCTGTTCCTGTGGCTTGCCATGCTCGGCGCCGTGGTTGCACTGCGCCGGGCCGAGCACATGCGCATGACGGCGCTGGTCAGCAAGGCGAGTGTGCAGCGACGGGCGCTGCTCGAATCGGTGGGGACGGCCGCCTGCCTGGCCTTTCTCCTGCTCGTGGCGTGGCCAGCTTGGCAGTACGCGGCCGAAGAACTGCCGATTACGACGCCGGCATTGGAGATTTCAAACGCCTGGCGCGCGTCCGCTTTGCCGGTCGGGGTGGCGCTGATGGCCGTCTTTGCCGCGGTGCGCCTGTTGCGCGTCGTGGCACTGAAGGAATCGATCCAGGCCGCGGCGCTGGTGGGCGGCATTGCCGCGGCCTTCTGGATCGCCGGACCTTGGCTCGAGCCGCTGGGCCGTCTCAACCTTCTGATCTTCTTCGTCGGCGTGACAGCCGGCTGCGTGTTCGCCGGGATCCCGATCGCCTTCGCATTCGGGCTGGCGACCTTCGGCTACCTCGCTCTCACGACAGGCACGCCGCTCGCCGTGATGGTGGGTCGCATCGATGAGGGCATGTCGCACCTGATCCTGCTCGCGGTGCCACTGTTCGTATTCCTTGGCCTGCTGATCGAGCTGACCGGCATGGCGCGCGTGATGGTGGCCTTCCTCGCCAGCCTGCTGGGCCACGTGCGCGGCGGGCTGTCTTACGTGCTGGTCGGCGCGATGTATCTCGTCTCCGGCATCTCCGGGTCGAAGGCGGCGGACATGGCGGCAGTCGCGCCGGCGCTGTTTCCGGAAATGAAGCAGCGCGGCGCCAAACCCGGAGATCTCGTCGCGCTGCTGTCGGCCACGGGCGCGCAGACGGAAACGATTCCGCCGAGCATTGTGCTGATCACGATCGGATCGGTGACCGGTGTGTCGATCGCGGCGCTGTTCACCGGCGGTCTGATGCCCGCGCTGGTGGTGGGCCTGATTCTGTGCGTTGTGGTCCGGTTCCGCTACCGCGGCGAGGACCTGGCCCATGTGAAGCGCGCGCCCTGGCATGAGATCGGGCGTCATTTCGCCATCGCGCTGCCGGCGCTCGCATTGCCGTTTGTCATCCGCGCTGCAGTCGTCGAAGGCGTGGCCACGGCCACCGAGGTCTCGACCATCGGAATCGTGTACGCGGTCCTGGCCGGTCTCTTCATATACCGTCAGTTCCCGTGGCGGCGGATCGTGCCGACGCTGGTCGATACCGCGTGTCTGTCGGGCGCGATCCTGCTGATCATCGGCACAGCCACGGCGATGGCCTGGGGGCTGACTCAATCGGGTTTCTCGCGCATGCTGGCCGAACTGATGGCCGGACTGCCGGGCGGCGCGCCCATGTTCCTTGCGGTCTCCGTCCTGGCGTTCGTCGTGCTCGGCTCGGTGCTCGAGGGCATTCCTGCCATTGTTCTGTTCGGCCCGCTGCTGTTTCCGATCGCCCAGCAGGTTGGTGTGAATCAGATTCACTACGCGATGGTCGTGATCCTCGCGATGGGAGTGGGGCTGTTTGCGCCGCCACTCGGGGTCGGCTACTACGCGGCTTGTGCAATCGGTCGCGTCAACCCCGACGAAGGCATCCGTCCGATGATCGGCTACATGCTGGCGCTGCTCGTCGGCACCTTCGTCGTCGCCGCGGTTCCGTGGCTGTCCACAGGGTTTCTCTGAGCGCGGACGCGCCGACTGCAATGCCCGGCGCAACCTCGTGCCGATCGCCGCGGCACGGATGCAACTGCGATGCCAGAAGTCGACGGGCAACATAGCGGCCGAGGTGGCGGGCTTGCGCCGCGCGGCCTTCCCGTGATCCGTCAGAGCGGATATCGCCGAGCCGAAAACCGTTCTGCACAGCGCAGCGAGGCCAGCCCTACCGACCGCGGCGAGGTCATGGGGATCCAGCGCTTCGGCTCGGCCGCCGTCATCAAGGTGCATCGGCATGGCCCGATGCTCGACGGCGTCTACCGGTTCACTGGCGGCGCGCCGGTGTGCATGCAAGCGCGCGCCCCGGGTGCGATCCACAAACCACATCTTCTCGGCTTGGCTATCAGCGGGGGCGCCAGCGATTGTTAAGATGGCCGAAGTGAGCATTTCTACCGCGTTGATCACCGGCGCCGGGCGCGGCATCGGCCTCGCGACGGCCAAGGCGTTCCTCGCGGCCGGCTGGAACGTGCTGGCGCTCGACAAGGACTTCTCCCGCTGCGATCTCGCCGAGTCAGCGCGCTTCACCCGCGTGACGTACGATCTGCGCGGGCTGGACGGCATCCCCGCGCTCGTCGGCTCGCTTGGCCGGATTGACACGCTGGTGAACAATGCCGGCGTGCTGTACTGCGAGCCGTACGACGCCATCCCCGCAGCTCACAAGCGCGAGATCGTTGCCGTCAACCTCGAAGCGCCGGTGGTGCTGATCGAGGTGGTCGCGCCGCAGATGACGTCGAGAAGGAGCGGTCGCATCGTCAACGTCGGCTCCGTCGCCGCCTTCACCGGTCATCCCGACCTGTGGTACGGCGCAACCAAGGCGGCGCTGCTCAACGTCACCAAGAGCTACGCCGCGACCCTAGGCAGGCAGCGCGTCCTGGTCAATGCGGTCGCGCCCGGCCCGACGCAGACCGACATGTACGAGCAGCTGCCGCAGTCGAGGAGGGATGGCGTGATGCGCACGGTGCACAGCGGCCGCGTCTGCCGGCCTGAGGAAGTCGCCGCCGCGATCCTCTGGCTCGGCAGCGCGAGCCCCGAGTACGTGAGCGGCATCACGCTCGATGTGAACAGCGGCTCGTACCCCCGCTGAGAGGAGACGCCGTGGCCGAACCCCGTGTTGCCCTCGTGACCGGCGCCGCGCGCGGAATCGGACTCGCCATCACGCGCTGGTTTCTTGATCATGGCTACCGCGTGGCGCTGCTGGACAAGGATGCGCAGACGCTGACGCGCACCGAGGCCGAACTGAATGATTCATCGAGCGTGCTCGCGCTGCACTGTGATGTCTCACAGGCCGATCAAGTCCGGGAGGCAATCGCACAGATAGTGGTGCGATTCGGACGCATCGACGCGCTGGTGAACAACGCAGGTGTGGCGGTGTTCAAGCCAATCCTGCAAACAACATTCGAGGACTGGCAATATGTCATGGACACCAACCTGAATGGCCCCTTCCTGTGTACCCAGGCCTGCGCTCCCATCATGCTGAAGACGGGGGGCGGCAGCGTGGTGAACATCGCCTCGATTTCCGGTCTGCGTGCCAGCACGCTGCGCGTGGCGTATGGCACCAGCAAGGCGGCGCTCATCCAGTTGACGAAACAGCAGGCAACCGAACTGGGCACGGTAGGCATTCGCGTCAATGCGGTCGCGCCTGGTCCGGTAGACACGGAAATGGCCAAACTTGTCCATAGCGTGGCCATACGCCAGGATTACCACGATGTGATTCCGCTGGGCCGCTACGGCACGACCGAAGAAGTCGCCAGCACCGTCGGCTTCCTTTGCAGCCCCGAGGCAAGTTATATCAATGGCCAGGTCCTCGCGGTCGACGGCGGGTTCGACGCGGCCGGTGTGGGCTTGCCGACCTTGCGCAAGAACGCCCCGGCCGAGTGACGAATTTGGCAACAGCAGGCGTCGCGCTGGCTGAACTGCCCGAAGCTGGTGGGAGGCCCTGCCGCTTCACAATGCGGGTCACCCACCAATACCGACCATGGCGAATTGCGGATCGGCCTTTCGCGCCGGGACGGCGGGCAGGTGGCTCTAACCCCATCGCGCGAGAGCTTCGTGTACGAAGGAGAGTGGGCTGATCGATGGCTGCTCGCCCCCCTCGACAGCCGCGTTGGGAACGTCGACAGCCTCTTCCGCTGAGCCCGGCGACTACGGTGCACCCGTTCGGCGCCGGCTCGCTGGCGCTGGGCGTGCGTCTCTGCGATTTCGGTTGGCCGCTTTGCGGATCATCGACTGACCGAGTTGGGTCGAGCGAACGGCTGTTATCAGAATTGCGACCGTTTGCTCACGACCCAAGCGGTCCTAGGCAGCGGCGCAAAGCGGATGCGCCTGATGCCCCCATAAGCAGACGATCAAGCCATTCGTCTCTGCGCGCCGGCTGGCCGCCCGTCCTGCCCAGCGGCGAGGCACTAAACCTTCCCTAAAGGTCTGCTCTCAGGTGATTCTGGCGGCAGCACCGACCAATCGGGCCTGGCCGGCAACCGCGGATCGTCCTGCTCGCCGGAAGCGGCAACTGGAAGATCAGGCACTCTGCGCGAGAGACACCTTGCGGGTCCGGTGGCGAATTCACGCATCCGGCCACAAGCGCTCCTCTACGCCTCGCCTCCAGTTCGCCCTAAACCGGAAGTTCGCCGGCTGTCACCGTTCACTCGATCACCGTATCTGCACTGATAGGGAGCGGTTGCGGGATCGTGGGGCCGAGCGCCTTGGCGGTCCGGCGGTTGATGAACCGTTCGATTCTGGTCGGTTCGTCGACTGGAAGATTGGCCGGTTTCGCGCCCTTGAATATCCTGTCCACATTCCTTGTGGCGCGCCGCGGGTCGCTGGCCAGGCTTCGCGCGCCGCAACAGGCGCCGACCGAGCTAGTTCGTGTCCCAGCGCAACGCGGCGCGCACCGCCGCAGCGTCATGGACCGCGTCGACACGACGCGCGCGGCTTTCGTAAGCTTGCCACGTCGCTGCGTCCCAAATGCGCGTGCTCAGGCGGGCCTTGAGCAGCTGACGCACGCGAGGTAAGTCGCCCAGCTGCAAGGCAGCCATGACCATGATCTGGTCATAGAGGTCCTGTTGGGCATGGCTCGCACCGAGTTCACCGTGGCGCTGACGTACGGCCAGCATCCGCGCGAGCGCTTCGCGGGGCTTGTCTTGGTAAAAAGCTGCCCCGGCTTGGGCAAGCTCGTGCGCCAGCGCCGCCTGTGTGGAGCTCTTCCCTGCAGAGCCAAGGTAATCGAACGTCGACTGCACTGCCGATATTCGCCCGCTGCGCATCAGTGCCATGACGTGATGCATGGCAGTAAACCATATCGTGCTTTGCGTAGCGTTGCGCAAGGAGGCTTGCGCCAAGCGCTCCCAACGCGCCAGCCCGACGTCAACACCTTGGAACTCCAGGCGCGCCAGCAACGAGGCGCCATTTTGAACGTCCAAGTAAAAGGTGGACGACTGCGGATACACCTGGCGGTCAAACAGATCGAGAACCTCGTCGAAACGGGCCTGCGAAAACTTGAACAAACTCAAATGCCACCACAGGTGGCCCCGAAAGAGGTTGTACTCATTAAGGAATCGCGCCGCATCGCTGAGTAGTTCGATGCCCTCCCGGACACGACCTTGCATCTCAAACACATGGGCCAAGCCATGCAGGGCCCAAAGATCTTGCGGCTGCAAAGCCAGCGCCTCGCGCGCGCAACGCTCGGCCACTACGTAGTGGCCAACCTCTTCCATCGCGAAGGCGTGCGCCGAAAGAAAGTGCGCATAACCGGGCGTCTGGCTGCCCCAATGGCCGGCGACTCCCGCGCTCACTTCGGCTTGATGTCGTTTGTCACCGGTCCAAAAAAGCGCACCTGTGTGTTGACGCAAAGCCAGCAAATCCAGTGGCCACTCGACCAGGATCTGCTCCCAGGCCGCCGCACGAGCAGAAAGATCTTGCGCAATCCAGGCACGCAAGGCTTCCTGGTGCAAACGCTCCCGCGGATTGGCAGGCAAAGCCTCCGCCTGCAGCAGGTGTGCCCGTGCCTTGGGGAGGACGTCGAGCGTACCTTCGGTCATGAGGGAGTAGCCCTTGAGTACATGTGCCAGGACGAACTCGGGAAACTCCCGCAACAGTGCGTCTAGGCGATCCTGCACCCCCAGGCGGTAGTAGTAGAGGTCGTCAACCAGGGCGTCGAAACGCTCAACAGCTACGGAGCTGGCTGCACTGAGCGAAAGGCCCCGAACATCGATGATGTCAGCGTGCGTCATGGACTGTGATCTTCTTCAGTCAGGAGAAGCGGCGAGGGTGCGCTGGAGCGCATGCACTGCGGTCGCGGCTGCCTCCAAAGCCCACTGATACGAAAATCGAATTGGGGCGTGACACCTTTGCGCCAATGAAATTCTCCGATTCGGCGTGAATTGGGGCGTGAAATCGACGCTCAATGTCCCCGATGTTCGATGCGGGGGTTTGCCGATGCCCGCCCCCGGTTCACTGGGCAACCACAGGGCAATCCAATCGCCTTTCAGAGTGGCGTGCAGTCGCGCCCGTTCCGTCTCCAAATCGAAGCCAGGCGGGCGTTTTTCCCCGTCCTTATGCGATCTCGGGAACCGGGTGGGAGGTAGCGCGGCAGGTGTGCCAGGGGCAATCGGCATTTCCCGGAGTGTCGTCACTTGATCCCCGGTCCCCGTCAAGTCGCAAATGGCCGAATCAGCGGGGCAGATCGACCGCGGTCAACGCCGGTTGCGGCATTCTACTTTTGATTGACTCCTTTCGGCAAAGGCGACAGGCGGCAGGCTCGTGAAGCGCCGATCGAACATCGGGCAACTCGCGGCGCGGAGCGGTCGGTCGAGTGCGAGATCTTTAGACTCCAATGAGGCGGCTTGCTTGAATAGGTCGTCAGCCGGACGAGCTTCAATAACCCATTGCGCCCCAGGATTTCGTTAACGAAGGAGTCGCTATGAATGCACTAGACCGGTTTGGGCCCGCGGGTGGGACGCATATTGATCGCGCTGATCTTTGTTCCTTCCGGAATCGGGAAGATCAGCGCGTTTGATGGTAGCGCCGGCTACATTGCCAGCAGGGACTTGCCGCTGCCGCAGTCAGGGGTTGTTGTCGAGCTCATGGTCGAGCTGGGCGGGGGCATCATGCGGGTGCTGGGCTGGAAGGCGCGATGGGCAGCCGCGGCAATGTTTCTTTCACCGCTCTTGCCTCGTTCATTTTTCACAGCTTCCGGGCAGCCCCGGCGGATCCGGTGCAGAACGCAATGATCCATTTCATGAAGAACACTTCAATCTTGGGTGCGCTGCTCAACGTCGTTGTGCACGGTACTGGAGTGCTGAGCGTAGACCGCGGAGAGCCGGGCCGCTGAGTCAAGGCGCAGGAGGGAGTCGGCGTTGGATGTGCACCTTGAAATGCTGGCGCTCTCCAATGCCTGCCTGTCCCGACCAGTCAACGGGCCTCGCTTGGCGGTCCCGCACAGGATCTCTCGGGCAAGGCGAGCGGCAGCAACGCGTCGTTGCGCGACCCTCGACGTAACGCTGCGCTGCCGCCCGTCGCCTTTCATTCTGCGCGGATCGAACGCAGCGCCAAGGTGAAGGAGCCGGCCTGCCGGTCGGCGATCATGAGTCCGATCTGCCGCACGCGGGCCGAGTCCAGCGGCGGCGCGCCGGGCACGATTCGACCCCGGAAGGCCGGACGGAACCCCGAGACGGGCAGCCGTACCGCGGTCCACGTGCCCGCGGGTGCCTCGAATACGGCCTGATAGTTCACACCATCGAAGGCATCCTCGGTGCGGAGGTTGAGCCTGTACCGCTTGCCGTCGCCGCGGACCTCGAGCACGTAGTCGAAGACCCCCTTTACACCCAAATTCAGTGGGCGCGAGCGGACGGAAGCAAAGCCGCCGTCGTGCTCTAGCGAAACGATTCCCTCGAACACGGCGTGGCCCGCGGGATCGTGGCGCAGGCGGCTGCGGGAGATGCCGCCCATGACACGGTCATCGATGGCGGACCAGTCGGCGACCAATACGGCAGATTCGAAACGGAACAGTTCCCGGGACATAGCGGCATTGTCCCGGGGGGGTGCCGCGCCGGCAACGGTGGCGCCCGGCCGCGCCGCGGGCGGCCCTGTCCTGGAATCCAACTGTGTCGGCCAAGGCTGTGGGTCCGGAGGACCATAGGCTGACGGGCGGTTTGCGGCCGCGTACTCCGGCGCTGAAGATCGCCCGCAGGCGGACGTTGCGGCTGCCGCAATGAAGCGAGCACTTCTTGCTCGCTTCATTCCGACCCCTGACATGAGAGAGCGGTTGGCGACGACGATTCACGCCCCTGGTGCAGTGCTGATGCAAGTCGCGGCGACTTTCGACATGCAGTCGGTTCCCGCTGTGCGGGCAATCTTCTGGCTCCGAGAGACACTTCTTGGCGCCAAAAGTCACGCACCTCGCACGCCGCGGGGCATTCTCGAAGAAAGGAAGAACCTCGGTTGGGGCCTCTTGGATGAGCAGCCCGGCCGGTCTGTAATCTGCGGCGCGCGGTGCCAGCCCTGGCTGGCGGACGTCGAGTTTCCGGCCCTCGGCGCACAGGAGTTCGCTTCCTATTCGGAGCCGGACGAAGTGAAGATCGCATGGACGTTGGAAGCCGAGGAGATCCCCAGGGGCGTAACACGATTCGCGCAGGAGACTCGCGCGGTGGGCACCGATGCGGACGCGCGCAAGAAGTTCCTGCGCTACTGGCGTTGGGCGCGTTTCGGGATCGTCGCCATTCGCCTGCTCATGCTGCCCGCCCTCCGGCGCGGGGCCGAGCGCCGGTGGGCGATTGAACTTGGCAAAGGCCGAAGGTGATCGGCCAGCCATCGGCCAGAAGCTGCCCGTCAGGCAGTCCTTCGGTTTGCCGCATGGCGGACACGGTCTCGTCGCCACCTCACATCGTCGCCGCCTGGCACGATACAACCAGTTTTCATTTCAATCGATCGGGATTGCGACGAATAGCCCCGAGCTTGCCTTTGACAGGCAAGATTGAATGCCTGACTATTCAATCATGGATGTTCATGCGTCGATCTGTCCGGAGTGACAAGCCATGTCGTCGAAGCGCCTGAGAAATCTGCTGGTTCACCTTGATCAGAGTGACCGAGCCCCTGTTCGCCTCGCCGTGGCCGTTTCCCTCGCGCGACTGCATCAGGCGCGCCTGGTAGGGGTCTTTGGGCAACGCGCCCAACCAAGGCAGGTCGGCATCGTTGCTACCTGGCCGAGCGAAGAATATTCCGACGCCGCGCGAGCCTCAAAAGCCGCATTCGAACGGGCCACGAGCGGCATGCCGGAAGCAAAATGGCATGACATCAACCGGGGCGGTGACGCGGAACTGCTGCGGCAGATTACGGAGATGGCCCGCTACGCGGATCTCGTCGTGCTCGGCCAACATGAGGAACAGGCAAGGACCTACGTTCCGTCAGAACTTGCTGAAGAAGTCGTACTGAATTCGGGTCGCCCCATTCTCGTAATTCCATACGCTGGTGATTTTCCGCACCTGGCTCGGCATCCGCTCATTGCGTGGCACAACTCCCGCGAATCGGCGCGCGCAGTGAACGATGCCTTACCGTTGATAGCAGATTGCCCGGAAGCTACGATCGTTTCGGTCGACGCGCGCTACGCTGAGGCAAGCGCCTCCTGTGCTCGACTGGCGGAGCATCTTGCCTGCCATGGCATCAAGGCGAAGACAGAGGTTCTCGTTGTCGAAGATGTCGGGATCATGGACATGCTGCTGAGCCGGGTGACCGATCTGGGTGCAGATTTGCTTGTAATGGGTGCTCATGGCTCGATCGGCTTGCCGTTTGTCAGTCGCGGGGCGGGGACTCGTCACATCTTCCGTTCCATGGTTGTCCCCGTCTTGATGTCCAACTGAGACGGCGTCCATTTGTCCGATTGAGGAAGGGTGCTCGGCACCACGGTATCGCTACCCTTGCGCACCCAATGACGAAATAGCGCCTGCCCCTTCAAGGTTCCGCAGTAACGCGCTTGACAAGCTCTCGTCGTCGACAAGCCCATTGAGACGAAGGAAGTGACGACCTTAACGTGTTTTGTGCTCCTATTGGTTCTGCACTCATCGCCCGACGCGTGCGAGTGCGGCCGGTGCAAGTCCGCTCGGGGCTGCGTTCAGGAGTCCGGTTCGACGTTCTGTGCTCTGCGAGTTCAGTCGCGGCGGGGGTCCCGACGGTAGCCGGGCGAAGGGGTGATTCCGCGCGGCAGGTGCTTCCGGGCGGGCCGTCCACCGGGGCAGTGGGTATTAGCGGGAGGCCTTGCTGATTTCGCTACCGCGAAGTCCAACGAGGCCATGCCGGCGAGCCGCGCCGAACGCTCGGCGCGCATCTGACGGTGCAGCCGGTTGCTGGGCGCTGCGGGCGCTCGGTGGGGTGAGGGTTCAGAACGCAGTTGCCCCGAGAGGGCCGGGATCGGGCCATGAACGGGCGTTCGCGCGCTCGGAAAGCGACGTCGGCAATGACCGCTCCCGGCATGGTCGCCGCACATCGGTAACAGAAACGTCGGGGGACATGGGTAACAGGTTATCCAAACTGAGGGCACCGCAGGACGTGCCCGATGCCACGGAGTCAGACCTCGCCTATGGACCAAAGAACGCAGTCTGCTGCCGACCATCTGTGGCAACCCGACGCGATGATCGAACTGTGCGAACAGGGCGGCATCATGGCCGATGGCTCCTACCTGAGTCGCATCTATCCCTCGGAGACAGACCGAAGACACCAGACCCACTCGATCCGCGTGCGCGTGATCGAGAACCGCCTGGAAGGCGTGCCGGATGCCGAGCCGATCTATCGCCTGGTAACCAGCGTGCTGGACCCGCAGCACGCCCCCGCCAATGAGAACCACCGATCGGAGACACCATGCCCCCAACGCTCGATGCGACAGGTCTCGACCACGCCGGTCCGCCGCTCGACTCACCGGGCTCTGCCTCGGCTATTACCGCCCGCATGAAGCCGGAGACCGGACATGAACAAGCTCGACCCACAGCGAGTGAATGAACTGCTGGCCGATCTTCCGCAATGGCGCCTCGACTCGCAAGGCGGCCTGATCAGCCGGCAGCTTGTCTTCGACGATTTCAAACAGGCCTTCGCGTTCATGACGGAGGTCGCGCTGATCGCTGAAAAGCGCGACCACCATCCAGACTGGAGCAACGTCTACAACCGTGTTGATATCCGCCTGACCACCTATGATGCGCGCGGATTGACGCAGCGGGACTTCGATCTGGCGCGTGCGATCGACGTCGTGTTTGCGCGTTTTGCGACCCGAAAGTAGCCGACGATGATGCAATACCCCGACGTCATCAAGCACGGGTTGGCCGCCGGCGAAGCCGGCCGGCCCGAAAGTCCCGACTGGACGATCGAGCAGGGCTGGGCTAGTTACACGGCCACCGAGCACGCGGTATGGAAGCGACTCTGCGAACGCCAGACACGACCGCTGCCGACACGAGCCTGCGATGAATTCGTGCCGGGCATGCGCGCGTTGCCGACCGGCGCTGACGAGATTCCGGACTTTCGCCGGTTGAGCGAGGTGCTGATGAAGGCGACCGGCTGGCAGGTGGTCGCCGTCCCGGGCCGGGTGCCCGGCGAGGTATCCTTCGACCATCTGGTAAATGGGCGCTTTCCGGCGGGCCAGTTCATTCGCCGGCCGGACCAACTCGACTACCTGGAAGAACCCGACGTCTTCCACGACGGGTTCGGTCATGTGCCGATGCTGAAGCATCCGGTTATCGCCAACTACATCCGGGCCTGCGGGGTAGGCGGTCTGAGGGCACAGCGACTCGGCGCGCTCGCGCAGTTGGCGCGCGTCGACTGGTTACCGGTCGAGTTCGGACTCTTGCAACAGGCCGACGGACTGCGCATCTACGGCTCGGGGATCGCGTCGTCGTACACCGAAAGTGTGTTTGCGCTTGACGACGTTTCGCCCAACCGCATCCGCTTCAATCTCGAACGTGTGATGCGCACGCGCTACCGGATCGATGACTGCAGGAATCCTACTTCGTGATCGGCGACCTCGGCGAACTGCTGCAGCTGGCGCAGATCGACTTTGGTCCGATCTACGAGCGCGTCCTCCGGCAACCCGAGTTCGAGCCAGGCGAGGTCCTGGCGACGGACCGGGTGTTCACGCGCGGAACGGGAACGTATCACGCCGCCCGGCGAAGGAGCCACTGACATGAACTTCGAAGGTCGGACAGTTCTGGTGACCGGCGCGGCGGGCCATCTGGGGCGGATCGTGGCGAAGGCTTTTGAGCAGCGAGGCGCCAACCGGGTGCTCGTCGACCTGAGCCAGCAAGCGCTCGAGCGAGTGTATGACGCCGAAGACTCGCAACGACTGCTTGCACCTACCGATCTGCTCGATCAGGCGCAGGTCGATCGGACCGTCGCGCGCGCGGTCGAGCGGTTCGGCCGCATTGACGTCCTGTGCAACATCGCCGGCGGCTTCCGAATGGGCGAATCGGTGCACGAGACCACAGATTCGACCTGGAACTTCCTTATCGACGTCAATGCGCGAACGTTGCTGAATGCGGCGCGCGCGGTTGTGCCGCGCATGATCGAAAGCGGCGGTGGGCGGATCGTCAGCGTCGGTGCATTCGCCGCGCAGCGCGGCGTGGCGCAGATGGGCGCGTATGCCGTGGCCAAGAGCGCAGTGGTGCGGCTGACCGAGGCAATGGCGGCGGAGCTGCGTGAGAAGCACATCAATGTCAACTGCGTGCTGCCGACGATCATCGATACGCCGGATAACCGTGCGGCAATGCCTCAGACAGATCCGCGCCGCTGGGTCGCGCCAGAGGATCTGGCTCACGCCATCCTGTTCCTGTCGTCGGACCTCGCCCGCGCCGTCCACGGCGCAGCGCTTCCGGTGACCGGATTGAGCTGACCCGAACACAAGATGGAGTCGTCCGATGAAGATCGATCGCATGCACCACGCCGCCTACTGCTGCGAGGACGCTGAGGAAACGGTGCTGTGGTAGCAGAAGATGCTGAACATGGACTTCGTGCTCGCCATCGCCGAGGACCAGGTGCCATCGACCAAAGAGCCGGATCCTTACATGCACATCTTCCTGGACGCCGGGCATGGCAACGGGCTGGCGTTCTTCGGATTGCCGACCCAACCGGCGATGGGACGCGACCCCAACACGCTCGCAGCGTGTTGGGGTCGCGTCCCATCGCTACCGATTACTTAGCCGCTCGCAGCGCGAAAGTCGGCTTTGAGAGATTGCGTCGCCACGCGCGCTACGTTGAGCTACGTCTGCTGTAATTTAGGATCGGTCATTCCCAATGTTGCCTTACGAGCGCGTGAACGGCAGCTTATGGCCGACCGCTGCGATTCCTTGCATTCGCTGAAAGCCGCCTTTGGAAATTCGGACTCGTTCCGCGAAGGACTGCTTGCGGACATGGTTGCAACATCACAACGGGCCAAAGGCAGCCAGTTGCACGCGAGGCGAAATCGAGGAGGAAGCGAACGTTCGGGGAAGGCTCCTCGGCGGCGACCGATCTTTCACCTACCGGGGCTTCGGCGGCGGCGCAGTGCGAGCCGATTCAGGCGGTCCTTGATCGTAGGTAACACATACGTTACTATTTTGGCATGGCGATTCGAGTCGAATAGTATGTCCGCGAAGACGGCTCGAGCCCCTACCAGAGGTGCTTCGATAGCCTCGACCCGCAGAGCGCGGCGAAGGTGACCACCGCCAAGTTGCGCCTGGAACTGGGAAATACCTCCAGCATCAAGTGGTTCGCCGGCCTGGGCGAGTGCGTGATCGACTGGGGCCCCGGCTATCGAATCTACCTGGCAAGAGACGGCGAATCGCTGATCGTATTGTTCGGAGGCGGCACCAAGCGCGGCCAACAACGCGACATCGATCAGGCCAAGGCCTTGTTGGCAGAGTACAAGGCGCGCAAGAAAGCGCAGCTCAAGGCGGGCAAGTCCTCCAGCGGGCCGCGCAAGAGGTGACACCTATGGCACTGACACGCGATTTCAAGCAATCGGTGGTCGACCGCGTCAATCGTGATCCGGCGTTCGCGCAGGCCCTGCTCGACGAGGCGGCCACGTTGTTTCTCAATGGCGAGCCCGAGACGGCTCGACTCATCCTGCGCGATCTCGTGAATGCGACGATCGGCTTCGAGCAACTGGCCACCATGACGGACAAGCCGAGCAAGAGCCTGCACCGAATGCTTTCACCGGCCGGCAACCCGAGCATGGACAATCTTGCAGCGATTTTCCAAGTCATGTGCGCGTGTCTGAACGTGAACCTCAAGGCGCACTCCGTGGCGACTTAAGCGCTTGGCAACGTGCTGCCTTCTATGACGCGGAATTGATGAGGCGGACGTGCGCGTGTTCTCGTCGGTGTGCCGCCTCGACAGTCCGATGGGGGCGTCGAGCGCCCGCTTAAGGGCAGATTCTGAGCGACAGCTTTCGCAAGAGTCGACTGGCTGCTGAGGTTCGATAGCGCCATTTCGATCCCCCAAGCAGCAGTCGTTGTGCGTCCAGCGAAGGCTGGCGCGTCCAGTGGGAGACAGTCCCACCGGGGCAAGAGTCGGAGCCCCGTAGCTCGGGTAGCAGGGTGCAG
>Ga0209048_10000317_pt1 | contig 52781 bp, 38 predicted proteins | sample FrelakmetCRP12CR_FD_187146 | JGI IMG/M metagenome (GOLD analysis project Ga0209048, IMG submission 187146) | Freshwater lake sediment microbial communities from the University of Notre Dame, USA, for methane emissions studies - CRP12 CR (SPAdes)... | ecosystem: Environmental > Aquatic >...
CCTTCAACTGGCCGAGGCTTAAGTGTCCCCGCTCGTGCTGGCGCCACGCCGGCCCGTGATCGCGGAAGATATCCGCGACCTCCAAGGCGGGACGGTGCAAGGGCCGCTACGGTGCGGGCGTGGGACTTGGCTCCAGCGGCCCGATCACCTGGCGTAGGATCTCGGTGGCCACATGGGTATAGAGCGATGTGGTCTCGAGCTTCTTGTGGCCAAGTAGGACCTGGATCACTCGGATATCCACCTTCTGTTCGAGCAGGTGGGTCGCGAAGCTGTGCCGCAGCGTATGCAGCGAGACGCGCTTGTCGATGCGTGCGTTCAGGGCAGCCTCATGCACGGCGCGGTTCAGTTGCCGTGTAGTCAACGGCTCAACCGGGTTTAATCCCGGGAACAGCCAACCGCCCTCGAGCATCTTGCCCTGGGCCCGCGCCACCCGCCACCAGGTGCGTAGCCGCTCGAGCATCACGGGCGAGAGCATGGCGTAGCGATCCTTGCCGCCCTTGCCCTGCTGGATGCGAAGCGTCATGCGTTTACCATCAACGTCCCCGACTTTGAGCGAGATGACTTCGCTGGCGCGAAGTCCGGCGCCGTACGCAACCGAGAGGGCCGTCTGGTGCTTCAAGTTGCGCGCCGCGGCCAGCAGCGCTGCGACCTCCTCGCGGCTTAGTACCGCAGGTAAGGTCCGCGGTACCGAGACCGGCTTCATCTTGGACATCAACTCGGGACGATCCAGCGTTACTTCGAAGAAGAACTTGAGTCCCGTGATCGTGGCGTTGAGGGTGATCGGCGAGGTGCCGCTGTCGACCAGGTGCAGTTGGAAGTTGCGCAGATCCTCAATCGTGGCCGTATCGGGCGTACGGCGAAGGTAGCCCGCCAGCTTGCGAACTGCACGCACGTAAGAGGCTTGGGTGTGGGGCGCGAGCTTGCGCAGCCGCATGTCCTCCAGCATCCGTAGGCGCAGCGGGGAAATCTCTCGAGTGGAATCGTTCATGGCTCTGCTCCGGTTGCGATACGAGGCGGAATGCCTCACCTCGCAACTTACGAAACAGAACCTCAGCGGTCAGCCAATCCCCAACGCCTGATCGAAGCCGCCCCTACCGCGCGAGCGGTTTAGTCCGTTGGCCGATCAGAGACCGATTCTCCGCTCCAAACCCGCCATTGTGCGTCCAGCAAAGGCTGGCGCGTTCTGTGGGAGTCAGTCCCACCGGGGTAAGAGTCGGAACCCCGTAGCTTGGGTAGCAGGATCAGCAGGGAAACCGTGATTCTGAAGCCTACCGACAACGCCATTGTAAGGGTGGCGGCGAGTCACCAGGCCGTAGCGCAAGCGAACGAGTGGTGGCCCCGATAGTTTGTAACCTCGAAGGCCGAGCCGGCAATGGCTGCGGTGAAGGCAACATGGACCGGCGCGAATCGACCGATGCGCTGGAACACTTCGGCGGGGTGGTTATCGACGGCATGGTGACAAGGACGCGCTGAGCAACTGGAGAGACCCTCCTCGTCCCGCCGAGAAATCGGCGGAGCAAGGTGGGCCGCATAACCGGGAGCACCGGGAAAGCGGACCGAAGGCGAGAGGGAGTCGGACGGGCCGGTAGTAGCGACGAGGCGGGGTAATGCCCGCGGAGCGAAGCGCAGCGATACGGAAAGTCCGTGGCAATGCGCGAACGTGTGACCGGGATCGCGAAGGAGCTGTCGCGTTCCGGAACGACCGAGGATCCGGCGCGCAAGAGGCTGCTTGAGACTCGCAGATCGCTCGTATCGACCTGGATGAAGGCCGCGGAGGTACTGGACGCACAGGGCGAGGAGATCCTGGCAGGTGACGTTCGTTACTTCGCTGGGCACCTGCCGCCTGTTCTCACTGACCGGCAACGACTGGCGGCGCAACTGATTGAATTTGCGCAAAAGCAGCGTGGGAACCAAGAAAACGAACCCCGGCAGCGCAGACCCGAGGATCAGGAACGGACGCGGTAGAAGACGCCGGAGCAGCAGCCTGCGCTTAAGCGTTGATCGTTCGCGCCGCCCGAGCGCTGGCTCGTATGAGCACGATATTTGACTGTTCGGTGACCAGTCTCAACTGGTCCAAATAATCGGCCCAGGATTGCATCATCTTGCGGCGCTCCGGCAGACGTTGGGCCTTGTTGTATGCGGCGCGCACCTTGTTGCGCTCCGAGTGGGCGAGCTGAAGCTCGATCAGATCGGGGTGATAGCCCTGTTCGTTCAGGCAGGTGGATGCCAGAGACCTGAATCCGTGGCCGGTCATCTCCTCGCTGTTATAGCCGAGCCGGCGCAGCGCGGCGTTCACCGTGTTGTCGCTCATCGGCCTCGAGCGGCTGCGAAGCGACGGGAACACGTACGGGCCGCGCCCTGTGACGGGCTGCAGCTCGCGCAGCAGCGCGACTGCCTGCTTGGACAGTGGCACGAGGTGCTGTTCGCCCATCTTCATCTTCTCCGCCGGGATCCGCCATAGGGGTTCCTGGCCGTCCAGGGCAAACTCGGTCCACTCCGCGTGACGCAGTTCGCCGGGGCGCACGAACAGCAGCGGCGCGAGCTTCAATGCAAATGAGGTGTGGCTGTGACCGGTATAGCCGTCGATGGCCCTGGGCAGCTCGCCGATGCGCGCGGGTTCGGTGATGGCGGCGTGATGCTCGGATACCATCGGGGCGAGGGCGCCCCGAAGGTCTGCGGTCACATCGTGCGCGGCGCGCTCGGTTTGCACGGCGTAGCGGAATACCTGGGAACAGCGCTGGCGGGCGCGATGGGCGGTTTCGTGGAACCCCCGGGCCTCGATGCGCTTGAGCACCTTGAGCATGTCGCTCGCGCCCGGCTTGGCGATGGGACGCGAGCCGAGGAAGGGGTAGACCAGGGTCTCGAGAGTCCATACCGCCTTGGCGTAAGTAGCGGGCGCCAGCTTCCCTTGTTGGAGCGCCAGCCACTCGCGGGCGACGGCTTCAAAGGAATTCGCGGTCGAGGATTTTTCGGCTTGGCGTTCGGCGCTCGGGTCGACGCCGCCGGCAATGGCTTTCTTCGCCTCCTCGCGCAGCGAGCGTGCCTGCCGTAACGACACGTGAGGATGGACGCCCAAGGACAGCAGCGTCTCGCGCGGTTTGGCGGCACGTAACGCAGCGAGGCTGAGTAGGTTGATCGCCATTTTGGGGGTAACTCATTTTGGTCGAAGCGGGTTACCCCCAAAATTACCCCCGTTCTGAAGCGGAGGTCAACAGACAGTTTTGCTAGTCTTTTGACACAAATACACCGCAAATAACAGTGTTTTTATCTTGTTTGGCGGACCTCTTTGGACATCCCTGCGGGGGTTGGTGCCGGCTGAGGGATTACTCGCCGCTACGCGCCTCGCCCCTTCGGGGCCGCCGTCGAAGACGACGGCGTTCAACGTCGCTGCGCGACGTTGTCGAATCCTGCTTTTCCTCTGTCGGGGGTTCGAATTTTGGCCGATGATCGGCGCGTACATTCGTGCATCTACCGTCGACGGGATGTGCCGGCTGAGGGATTCGAACCCCCGACCTACGGTTTACAAAACCGTTGCACTACCACTGTGCTAAGCCGGCATTTCGCGGGCGGGCGGACTCGCGGCCGTGCCCCGGGGCGCATTCTACCGTACCCGCCGGCTGCCGCGGCGCGATTGCGCATTGCACGGTGCCGCGCTACGTGCGCTTCGTGGAGAGCTTTCCGTTCACGATCAGCGGCAAGGTGCAGAAGCACTTGATCCGCGAGCACCTGCGCGCGGTGCTGAATCTCGTGGACCAGGCCCATGCATGAGGGCGTGGTCAGCTGCGTCTCGTTTTCACCCTGCCTGCGGAGCGGTCCGTTTCTGCACCAATAGGCCGACCGCGGACTGGTACAAGCGGGCGCGCAGCTGAAATCGCTCGTCGGCCCGCGTGATATAGCGCACCGCGATTTCCACGCCGCCTACCACCGGCTTGACATCGACGCCGGGTGCCCCGGAGAACGCCTTATTTTGCTGCTCCGGAACCGCTCGCCGCCATTCCTGCTCGGCCAGACGCGCGCTCTCGGTCGTCGCTTCCGTCACCTGCTTCGAGATGGCATCGATGACCGGATAAGGATCCTGGCCGGCGGGCACCACCACGCGCAACTCGTCCCACAGCCACTGACCGGAAGTCGAAAAATTGAAATAATGGCCTTCGATGGCGAAGCTGTTGGTGAAAGTCACGCGTCGCCCGGTCGGGTGTCCCGCGTCGCTCCAATTTCCGGTCTCGAGCAGCACCGTGTGGAACATGCCGAGTTCGATGACCTCGCCGCCCACCCCATTGATCTCGACCCAGTCCCCGATGCGAATGCCGTTGCGGCCCATCAGCACCAGCCAGCCGAAGAATGCCACGATAAAGTCCTTCAGCGCGACCGTGAGACCGGCGCCGACGATGCCGATCATGGTGCCGAACTGATTCGGCATGCCGACGAGAATCAACAGGATGATCACCGCCGCCAGCACCCGCAGGCTCACTCGGATGATGCTGCGCAACGTTTCGGCCAGGCGGCGGTCGAGTTTCGCGATGCCGAGCAGATGCTCCGCCCATCTATCGAGGACGAGCAGCGCAAGCAGGATCACCAGCACGATGACGGCATCCAGCAGCAGCTTGTGCACCAGCGCATGTTCCTGTGTCGAAACGGCGCCCGCCCACTGCTGATATACGGTCGCCAGCTGCCGCTGATCCGCCGCCCGTTGATCGAGCAGCGTCAGCACTTTTTGGTCCGCGGTGATTTGCCTGGTCTGATTGAGCAATGACGCCGCATCTTCGTGGCTGTGCTGCCTACGCGGTGCGCTACTCGGGGGCGTGCCCGAGGATTTGGCGCTCTTCGTGTGGTGGGAGAGCTCGGCAATCCCGCCCTTGGTATTCTCCAGGCTCTCGGCAAGGGCGATGCGCTGCGCGCTCAAGGTTTGCGCCTTCTGCTGAGCGTCGTCTTGCGCATCGGCGAGCTGCTGCAGCTTCTGACGCAATTTCTGCCATTCGAGCAGCTGCCGCCAGGAGCCGCCATGTTCCGTGCCGGTGACCGCCGTGCCGGTCGCCGTCCCGCTTGCGGCGCCCGCCGCGGCAGCCGCCGCCGCAGTCCGCGTTTTGGCCTGGGCCTCATGTTCACGCTCCAGCAATTCGATGCGCTGCTGCGGATTGCCGCCCGCGGCGAGCAGATCCTGGTTGGCTTCCTCGACCTCGTCCTTATCGAGGTCGAGTTGCGACTGCGCGAGGTCCAATTCATCGCGCAGCATATTCTTTTGCGATGCCTCAGCCGTCGCCAGCGCGGCTTCCAGTTGCGTCACCCGCTGCTGGTCGCTATCCAACAGCGCCTGGGATTTCGCCAGGCGATCCTGGATCTTGAGCGCTTCGGGGCTCAGGGTCGGTGGATGCGCTTCCACGTCGCGAAGGGCGGAAGCGAAGGCGAGGGCAAGTTGATGATCGGCGATACGCAGGGCGGACTGCGCGTACCCATGTTCGGCGGGGGTGGTGGCCAGCTGCGCCAGCTTGTGCGCCGTGGCATAGGTGCTCTCATCGACCATAGCGGCCGAAGTCAATTCAGCGTCACGCTTGTTCTGCGTGGTGAGCGAGATCGGCTTTGTGTACCACCATCCCGCGCCCGCTGAAATCAGCAGCAAAGCGAGCATGGCCACCCAAATCTTGTGTATCGTTCTCATAGTTCACGCGCCGGTTTTTGAGGGGGCAGTACGCCGGCAAGAGCCGACTTGAGTTCGTTCACATGTTTGAACAGCGTATCGACATGACCGCCGAAGCCGTCGTTTGCCGGAGAGTTGAACGTCATCAGCCGCTTCGGCTGGTTGGCCTGCGCGTACAGACGCAGCGCGTCCGAATACGGAACCAGGGTATCGGTGCGGCTGTGGGTGATGACGACGGGCATGTGTACATCGCGTATTCGCGCCAGGGAGTCGAATTGTACCGAAGCAGCGTAGCGGACCGGAAGAAATGGATACCTGTACGATCGCCCGCTAGCGCCAATTGCCGACCGCATCCCGGGCGGCCTGATTGATCGGCCGTGCAATCAGACCGCTCTGCGACACTTTGATCTCATATGAGGCTGCGTCCGCCATGGGCAGGTAGACCGCGCTGCCATAGAGCGCGTCGAACCATGGCAGCCACGATGGGTGGCGGTATACCAGTTCCCACAGATCCAGTCGATTTGGGGAATTCAGGGAATACACCGTGCGCGGCAGGCCGCGTTCATCCTCGATGCGGGAGTATCGGCCGCTGATTCTGTCGAGACGATAGGCGGCGTCGAAACCCACCAGATTGGCGAACGCCTGCCATTTTAGGATCCGCGCATCGACCTGCCATTGGTCGCCGCGCAGAGAAAATGCCGCGCGCTCGCCGCTGGGGTAGGTGAGTATTCCGTTGAATTGGTGATCGCCGATGCCCGAGAACTTTAGTTCGCCCGCCGGCTGCTCCGCGCTCAATCGCCGATAAGCATGTACATTGACCGCCAACAACAGCGCGCAGGCCGCAAGCAGGAACAGGGCAATCGCGGCGAAACCGATCAAGACTCCGCTCATGAGCCGGCGGCGACGGAGACGGCGCAAGGACGCCAGGAGACTTAAAATACCGGCGAGCCCGAAGAGGGCGATCAGTGCGGTGAATGTCATGGAAGCTAACGGGAGCCGGAACCGAACCTCATGGGACTAACAAAAACACTTAGCTCGGTTCCGGTGTCTCGTTGCAGACGCCTATTCTTTGCCTCGAACGCACCGATTTGCAAGTGTCGCGCATCACACATGACGCAATCTTAAGCGCTCCGGGGGGCGCTTGCTCGCGTTTCAAGGTGCGCCCTAGAGGTATGCAGCCGCGCATTCGAACGCCGGAAAGGGTAAGATCTCACGCGTTTGACACCTTCGGCACGCGCACACCAAATCCCGTTCGTTCAATGACATCGCTCGACAAAGCGTCGGTTAGACGATGTTTACCTCGGCTGCGAGGTGGTATCGATTTGGCCCGACCGCGCGGCAGACGAGAGGCTGTGTAGGCAATGTGGATCGTACAAGTTGCGTTGCGGCGACCCTACACCTTCCTGGTCATGGCGCTGCTCATCCTGCTCGCAACTCCGCTGGCGCTGCTAAAGATGTCGACCGACGTCTTCCCGGAAATCGACATTCCGGTGATCAGCATCGTGTGGAATTATGGCGGCTTGTCCGCCCAGGAGTTGGGTCAGCGCATCACGGCGATGAATGAGCGCAGCCTGACCACCACCGTCAACGATATCGAGCACATCGAATCCCAGTCGCTTGCGGGCATTTCGGTCATCAAGATCTTCTTTCAACCGAATGCCAACATTCCGACGGCCATCGCTCAAGTCACTTCGATCGAACAGACGCAACTGCGTCAAATGCCGCCGGGCACCCTGCCGCCCCTGGTGATCAAATACTCCGCATCGGCCATACCGGTGATTCAACTCGGACTCTCGAGCGCCACGATGTCGGAACAGGCGGTGTTCGACGCGGCCGTGAATTTCCTGCGTCCGCGCCTGGTGACCATTCCCGGCGTCGCCATACCGTGGCCGTTCGGGGGCAAGCAGCACGTCATTTCGGTGGACCTCGACACGGCGGCGCTGCTTGCGAAGGGGTTGACTGCGAACGATGTCATCAGCGCGGTTAATACCCAAAATCTGATCCTGCCGTCCGGAACCGTCAAGATCGGCGCCACCGAGTACGCGCTGACGACCAATTCGTCGCCGGATACGATCGAGGGCCTCAATCGGATTCCGGTGATTACACGCGCCGGGGCGACCACCTATCTGGCCGAAGTCGCTCATGTGCGCGACGGGTTCTCGCCGCAGACCAACATCGTGCGCCAAAACGGCGAACGCGGTGTGCTGGTGTCCATCATCAAGAATGGCGGCACTTCGACCCTGGACATCGTTAATACTCTGCTGGCGCAGTTGCCGATCCTGAAACAGGGTCTGCCGCCGGATCTGAAGATCACACCGCTGTTCGATCAATCGAGTTTCGTGCGCGCCGCCATCAGCGGTGTGGTGCGCGAGGCCCTGATCGCGGCTGCGCTCACGGCTGCGCTGATTCTGTTGTTCCTCGGCAATTGGCGCAGCACCTGTATCATCGCCGTATCGATTCCGTTGTCCATCCTGTGCTCGATTATTGTGCTCTGGGCGATCGGCGAGACGCTCAATATCATGACCCTGGGTGGTCTCGCGCTCGCGGTCGGCATCCTCGTCGATGACGCGACGGTGACCATCGAGAACATCGAGCGCCACCGGCACTTGGGGTCGGATCTGCACAAGGCGATTTTGGAGGGCGCCGGCGAAATCGCGGTCCCGGCGCTGGTCTCCACCTTGTGCATTTGCATCGTGTTCGTGCCGATGTTTTTTCTGTCGGGCGTGACGCGCTATCTGTTCGCGCCGCTCGCCGAGGCCGTGGTATTCGCCATGCTGGCCTCTTATCTGCTGTCGCGCACGCTGGTGCCGACGCTGGTCATGCTGATGATGGATCGCGCGCCGGCGCGATCCGCCGAGCCTTCGGGCCGTTTGCAGAGGGTGTACCGCGCGTTCGACGCGCGATTCCAGAGGGTTCGCGCGGCGTACCGCATCATTTTGGCGGCGCTGCTCGGCCGGCGCCGATTGTTCGCCGGCGCCTTCACGTCTTTTTGTCTCTTGTCCATCGGTTTGGTGTTTGTTCTCGGCCGGGATTTCTTTCCGACGGTCGATGGTGGCCTGATTCGCCTGCACATGCGCCTGCCGAGCGGCACGCGCATCGAGCAGACGGCGCGGGTCGCCGACCAGGTGGAAGCCGCGATTCGCGCCATCGTGCCGGCGCGCGATCTGGGCACGGTGCTCGACAACCTGGGATTGCCGATCAGCGGGATCAACTTGTCGTACAGCAATTCCGGAGCCATCGGCTCCCTGGACGGGGAAATTCAGGTGGCGCTCAACCAGGGACATCGGCCGACCGAGCAATACATCGAGCAGATGCGCCGCGATCTGCCGCGGCTGTTTCCCGGGGTGGAGTTCTTCTTTCAACCCGCCGACATGATGACGCAGATCCTGAATTTCGGTCTGCCGGCCGCCATCGACGTGCAGATCACCGGCAACGATTTGCGCGGCAATTTTTTGCTCGCCGCCAAGCTCATGAAGCAGATTCGAGACGTGCGCGGTACCGTCGATACCCATATTCACCAGCGCCTGGATCTGCCCGCGATCTCGCTGGTCATGGACAGGACGCAATTGCAGCAGATGGGTTTGAGCGCCAACGACCTGGCGCAGGACCTGCTGGTATCGACCGCCGGGACGTCGCAGACCGCGCCCGCCTTCTGGCTCAACCCCAAAAACGGGGTTGTCTACACTCTGGTCGTGCAGTCGCCCCAATACACCATCGACTCCCTGGACGCCCTGCTGCGTACCCCGATCGCGCCGGCCGCGGGCGCTTTGAAGGCTGAAATTCCACAGCTGCTCGGCAATCTGGTCAACGTGCAACCCGCGGCGCAGATTGCGGTGGCCTCCCGCTACAACTTGGTGCCGGCAACCGACATTTACGTGAGTGTGCAAGGCCGCGACACGGGCAGCATCGCGGGCGAGATCAGCAAATTGGTGGACCAAATACGCCCGCAATTGCCGCGTGGCGCACAGATCGCGATGTTGGGCCAGGTGCAAACCATGAGTGCGTCCTTCGTGCAGCTTGGAGTTGGCCTGGCGTTGGCGATCGTGATGGTGTACTTGTTGATCGTGGTCAATTTTCAGTCGTGGATGGATGCGCTCATCATCATCAGCGCTCTGCCGGCCGCGTTGGCGGGAATTTGCTGGATGCTGCTGCTGACGGCGACGCACTTGAGCGTGCCGGCCCTGACCGGCGCGATCATGACCATGGGCGTCGCCACTGCGAACAGCATTTTGATCGTCTCATTCGCGCGACAGCGGATGAACGACGGGTTGGATCCGATCGAGTCGGCTCTCGATGCCGGGACGACGCGCATCCGTCCGGTGCTTATGACCGCGCTTGCGATGATCATCGGGATGATTCCGATGGCCCTCGGCTGGGGCGAGGGCGCCGAGCAGAACGCGCCATTGGGCCGGGCGGTGATAGGGGGGTTGTTGTTCGCGACGGTTTCGACGCTATTTCTGGTGCCAGTGGTATTTGCGGGCGTGCATCGGCGACTCGAGCGGCGCAAGCAGGCGCGCTCCCCGGTGCCGGAGATCGCCGAAGGGAATCCTTGATATGTCCGATCAGGCTTCCACAGTGTTGAATCGCGCGAAATTGACCGCCGGCGCCATCCTCGCCGCGCTCATCGGCGGCGGCTGCGTGGTGCTCGTATTGCGCCTGGTTCACGCCAACGCCCTGGCGGAATCCACCGCGTTGCATGCCAAGCAATACGTCAAGACGGTCCAACCGACGCCCGGCGGCGACGCCGTGTCGGTCACCTTGCCCGGCACGTTGCGGGGCTTCATCGAAGCCACGGTGTATGCGCGCAGCAGCGGCTATGTCGCCCGCTGGAACAAGGACATCGGCGCAACGGTCGGCAAGGGCGATCTGTTGGCCGAAATCACCGCTCCTGAAATCGATCAGGAGCTCAATCAGGCGGAGGCGGCGCGGGCGCAGGCCGTTTCGAGTGCCGCGCTGGCCAAGAGCACCGCGGAACGCTGGCGGGCTTTGCGAGACAAGGATGCCGTCACGCGACAGGATTTGGACGAACGCTTGAGCGCCTACAGTCAAGCGCAGGCCAATCTTGCCGCGGCGGAAGCGAACGTGGCGCGGCTGCGCAGTCTGCAAGGATTCAACAAGGTGGTTGCGCCCTTCGAGGGAGTGGTGACTCGGCGCGATGTCGATGTCGGCGATCTGGTCGATGCAGGCAACGGCGGCGCCGGCAAGGCCCTCTTTTCCGTGGCGCAAGTGGATCCGCTGCGCCTTTATGTGTACGTGCCACAGACCTATGCCCACCAGATCAAGGTGGGCGATGCGGTAAGGGTGACATTGGTGGAACGCGCCGGCGAGGAGTTTCGCGGGATTATTGCGAACACGGCCCGCGCCATCGAACCCACGACCCGCACCATGCAAGTCGAGATCCGGGTGCCCAATCCCAAAGGCGAGTTGCTGGCGGGTTCGTACGTGCAGGTGAGTCTGCCGATCAAGACCGGTGCATCCGCCCTGCAGGTGCCGAGCAACGTGCTGCTGTTCCGGTCCGACGGCCCGCACGTCGCGCTGGTCGATGGCGGCGGCCGGGTGAGGCTGGCGGCAGTCAAACTCGGCACCGATTTCGGCAATTTCATTGCGATACTGAGCGGCGTGTCCGCCAGCGATCGGATCATCTTGAATCCGGCAGATTCCATCGCGGACGACGACGTCGTGACGATGGTCGAAGCCGCCTCGCCGCCGCATGGCGGGAACCAACGCCCGTGAGCGCAAGCGCGCGGCACTGCCTCGGGTCTTGCTGCCTGGCCGCGGTGGCCCTGGCCGGCTGCGCGGTGGGTCCGGATTATCACCGGCCGCCGGCGGAGGTGCCCCCGGCATGGGAGCCGCAGGCGCCCTGGCACGAGGCTGTGCCGAGCGATGCGGCGCTCAAGGGGGATTGGTGGAAGGTGTTCCACGACGCCGACCTCGACCGGCTCATCGAACTGTCTCTGCAGGCGAACCAGAATTTACAGGCGGCGGCCGCACGGCTCGCTCAGGCCCGCGATCAGGTGAAGGTCGCCGAGTCGGATTTTTACCCGACGATCGGATTGTCCGCGGCGGCGGCCCGGGTCAAGAATTCGGCCAATCGGCCGCTGTCGGAGTATTCGGTGCCGATCAATTCGACAGTGCAAAACGACTTCGTCATCGGCCCGACGGTCAATTACGAGTTCGATTTGTTCGGCCGCGTTCGGCGCGAGGTCGAGGGCGCGCGCGCTTCCGCCCAACAGGCGGCGGCCGATTACGAGAACACGCATTTGCTGTTGATCGCTCAGCTAGCCGGCGACTATTTCACGCTGCGGGAACTCGACGCCGAAATCGACGTGCTGGACCGCGATTTGAAACTGCAGCGCGAGGCGTTGAATTTCGTGAACTCGCGGCACGAACTGGGTTTCGCCACAGGCCTGGATCTGGCTCAACAGCAGGCGCTGCTCGACTCGAGCGGAGCGCAGCTGGAATTGTTGAAGGGGCAAAGGGCGCAGAATGAACACGCGATTGCGACGCTGGTCGGCACCCCCGCGCCGAGCTTCCATCTTGCGCCGCTTCTGTTGTCTCCCGAGATACCGGTGCCGCCGGTGGGCGTGCCCTCGGATCTGTTGCAGCGCCGTCCGGATGTGGCTGCGGCCGAGCGCGCCATGGCGGCGGCCAACGCGCGAATCGGGGTGGCACGCGCGGCGTTCTATCCGGCGGTCGATTTGCGGCCGTTCGTGCCCGGCGCCGGCTGGGAAAGCCATACCCTGGCGACCCTGTTCGACGCGCCGAGCCGGCTGTGGGCGGTCGGCATATCGGCCACCGAGACCCTGTTCGATGCCGGAAAAACGCGCGCCAACGTGCGCATCGCGACCGCCGATTACACGGCGGCCGTGGCGACCTATCGGCAGACCGTGCTCAATGCGATGGAAGAGGTCGAAAACGGCATCACCGGACTGACCTCGCTGGATCGGGCCGCAATCCACGCGGACGCCAGCGTGTACAGCGCGCGGCGCGCCTTTGACATCGCGAGCGAGCGCTACAAGGGCGGGGTCGACACTTATTTGGATGTGATCACCGCCGAGCAAACGCTGCTCAACGATCAGCGCCAGGCGGTGCAGATTCACGGCCAGCAATTCCTCACGACCGTGTACTTGATCAAGGCGCTCGGCGGAGGCTGGTCCGGGGCCCCTGCTACCGCTTCGCGCAGCGACTAGGGCTTGGGTTTTTGCGCCTTGGACAGCGAGTCGATGCTGGCCGGTGGCGACATGGCGTTCGATTGAATGAAGTCCACTCCGAGCGCCGTGAGCCATTCCTGCTCCGCTTGGGTGTCGGTGCGCTTCGCCACGGTATACATCCCCATGACCCGCGTCATTTGAACGACCGCCGTAATCGCCGCCTGAGATAGTTTGTCGGTGCGCATGTTCGCGGTAATGGACGGCGCAAGCTTGATATAGCGAACGCCCGGCAAGCGCAGCAAATCGAAACATTCGGTGCGCATCGAAAAATCGTCGAGCACCAAAGGACAACCGAGGCGATGCAGCGCGGCGGCAACCTCGGCGACCCGTCCGGCGAGCTTCACGGCGGTCAGCACGTCGACCTCGAAGCCGATCATCGCCTTCGGCAGCGATGATTTTGCCAAACACAGTTCCACGAACTTCATGAAGTGTTCGTCGTGCAGCGCGGTCATGGTGAGATTGACTGAAAACATCACGGCGTGCGTCTGCCACACGTCGGGATGATGCACCAGCCAGCCGATCAGTTCGGTGACGACCCGCCGATCGATCATCGAGCCCAATCCATGCTCGACGGCGGCTTTCAGCATCGCATGCGGCGCGGCATTCGGCGCGTCTTCCGATTTGGAGCGCAACAGCACTTCGTAGCGCTTCAATTGGCTGCCTTTGGTGAGGGGTACCATGCGCTGCACGTGCAGGGCGATTGGGCTGCGGCGCAAAGCGGCATGCAGTCGGTCGATCTCCGGAGTGACCGGCTCGGGCGGGTTCTTTGATGCGCGCGTGCTTGCCGCCGCGCCCGTCGCCGGCACCGGCGGTGGCGCCGCGGGCTTTGCGGACGTCACCACCGGCTTTACCGCCGGCAGCGCGGGTTTTGCGATCGGTACACGCCCGGAATCCGCCAGCGAAAGCTCGAAAGGTGCGGGGGAGGGTTCGGGCCGCCCCGGCGCGGCAGCCGCCGCTTCGCGCGCCGGTTCCAATGCGGGGCGCGAATCCGCGAAATCCATGAGCACGCGCTGCAATTTAGGCGTCATGAGCTTGACGGTGTCCCGCTCGCCTTGCGGGACGGCGCGGGTATCCATGATTATCATGATGGCGCCGACCATCGCGCGGCGGCCGTTGACCGCTCGCAGCAGCACCGCGGAGCGGGAGTCGCCGAGATCGTAGGCGAGAATGGGCGGGCTGCGGTTGTCTGCAAACGCATCCAGGGCCTGGTGAACCGCGTTGTGCTCGTCCGGACCCATCGAGTGCTCGCTCAACCACAGCACATCGCCATGCTCGTCATGCATCGAAACGGCATGGGCGCGCGCCGGTTCGACGGCCGCGCGCAGATTTTGGCATAGGGCATCGAAGTCGACGAGCGGTTGTTGAGTTGCGCTAGAAGGGCTGCCCTGCTCCATGGGATCGATAATTGAAGGCCTAAGCGATACTTCTACCGTAGTGACGCCGCCCTTGATGTGATGGTCTTCGCCAAAACGCGTCAGCGGCCGGGCGGGAAGCCGGCATGACATATCATCGGCGCCAGATCTCGCTTGCGTCTACACTGGCGCATAACCATGACCCGAAATTCGGAACCCCGTCAATATCGCTATTACGATTTCGTGATGGCCGCCTATGTCTGCGTCCTGCTGTGCTCCAATTTGATCGGTCCCGCCAAGGAAACCTCCTTCCATGTGCCGATCCTGGGCACGGTCACCTTCTTGGCGGGGGTGCTGTTCTTCCCCATTTCCTACATTTTTGGCGATATCCTGACCGAGGTTTACGGCTACGCTCGCGACCGGCGCGTGGTTTGGGCGGGCTTCGCGGCGTTGGCGTTTGCCTCGCTCGTGTCCGCGGTAATCGTGCATCTGCCGCCCTCCGCAAGCTCGCGTGCGACTCAACCGGCGGTCGAAGCCATATTCGGCAACACGCCGCGCATCGTCGCGGCGTCGGTCGCGGCTTTTCTATGCGGCACTTTCGTCAACAGCTATGTGCTCGCGAAGATGAAGATCTGGACCCTGGGCCGGTGGCTTTGGACCCGCATCGTCGGCTCGACGCTGTGCGGCGAGCTGGTGGATTCGGTGATCTTCTATTTCCTCGCCTTTTACGGCCGGATACCCCAGAGCCATCTGGTGCAGATAATGTTCACGCAATACGCCCTGAAATGCCTCTGGGAGTTTATCGCGACGCCTCTCACTTATCGTGTCGTGGCGTTCCTGAAGCGGGCCGAGAACCAGGACTACTACGACATCGGCACGAATTTCACGCCATTCTCGCTGCGGGTCTGAAATTAGCGCCGCACTTGTCTGTTTTGCCGGCACGCGCCTACGATAGCGCATGGCTGATCATCCAAGAATCGTGATACTGGACCGCCTGCAGAGCGGCGAATCGGCGAATCCGTCGCCCGAGAAGATACTCGTGGGAATTCCGCGTACCAGGGTCTCAAATCAATATGCCGAGGTATCGCAGCAATTCTTTTGCGGACTGTGGACCAGCACCAGCGGCAAATGGCGGGTGCGCTACACCGAACACGAATTTTGCGTGCTGATCGAGGGCCGGGTGCGGCTCGAGTCGGTCAGCGGCGAGAAACACGAGCTGCGTGCCGGCGATGCCTTCGTGGTGCCGGCCGGATTCGAGGGCACTTGGGAAGTTACCGAGCCGTGCAAAAAATGGTACGCGATCTTCGAACCCAAGAACTCCGGCACGGAACCGGCCAAATAAAATACGCCCGCGTCCAGGCGCCGGCTTTCACGCACGCGGTGCGCCGGATCGCGCGCCGGCTGCCGCCGCGTCAAGCGGTTTCGCGTATCACCTGGCTCAGCGTTTCGACGATCTGCGTGATGTGGCTGCGCTCGATGATCAAGGGCGGCGACAGGGCGATCACGTCCCCGGTTTGGCGGACCATGACGCCGCGCTCGAAACACTTGAGGAAAACGTCGAAGGCTCGCGCGCCCGGCTTGCCGGCGCGCGGTTCGAGTTCGACCGCCGCGATCAGTCCGTAGTTGCGCACGTCGATCACATTCGGCAGTCCGCGCATCGAATGCACGGCATCCTCCCACGTCGGGCTGAGCGCTGCCGCGCGCGTCAATAGTTCTTCCGTGGCGTAAATATCGAGAGTCGCAAGTGCGGCCGCGCAGGCGACCGGATGCGCGGAGTAGGTGTAGCCGTGGAACAGCTCGATCACGTTCTCCGGACCCTGCATGAAGGCGTCGTGAATTTTCCGCTGAGCGAATACCGCTCCCATCGGGATGGCGCCGTTTGAAAGCCCCTTGGCCGTGGTCATGAGGTCGGGAATCACGTCGAAGGCCTGAGAGGCAAAGGGTTTGCCGACTCGGCCGAAACCCGTGATCACTTCGTCGAATATCAGCAAGATGTCATGCTTGTCGCAGATTTCGCGCAGGCGTTTCAGATACCCGACCGGCGGCAGCACCACGCCCGCGGATCCGGAAATCGGTTCGACGATCACTGCCGCGATGGTCGAGGCATCGTGCAAGGCGACCAGACGCTCCAGTTCGTTGGCGAGGTGCATGCCCCATTGCGGCAAGCCGCGCGAGAACGCGTTGTGGCTGATATCGAGCGTATGCGGCAAATGGTCCACACCCGGCAGCATGGAGGAGCCGAAGAATTTGCGGTTATTGACCATGCCGCCCACCGACATGCCGCCGAAGCCGACGCCGTGATAGCCCTTCTCGCGGCCGATGAAGCGGGTGCGTTGACCGGCGCCGCGGGCGCGATGGTAGCCAATCGAAATTTTCAGTGCGGTGTCGACCGACTCCGAGCCTGAATTCGTGAAGAACACGCGATCCATGCCCGGCGGTGCAATTGCCGCCAATCGATTCGCGAGCTCGAACGCGATCGGATGGCCCATTTGGAAGGTTGGGGCATACTCCATGACGCTGAGCTGCCGAGCCACCGCCTCCTTGATTTCGCGCCGCCCATGACCGGCGTTCACGCACCACAGGCCGGCGACCGCATCGATGACCTGCCGGCCGTCGGCGGTCCAGTAGTGCATGCCTTCGGCGCGCGTCAGCAGACGCGGATTGGCCTTGAATTGGCGATTGGCCGTAAACGGCATCCAAAACGCTTCAAGGTCGCTTTGCGCGGGCGCGGGGGTGATTCGGGCATTCATGGGGATATCCTTTGCCAACGGCGGTGCCCGATGATAAGGAAATTCAACAGATTCCTCAATTTTGGCTGGATCTTCGCGGCAACTGTTTAATATAATGGACATTATGAGCCTGGATGTCGGTACCCATTTGAAGGCCGTGAGGCAGATGTACGGTCTGTCGCAGCGTGAATTGGCGAAACGCGCCGGCGTGACCAACGGGCTGATCTCTCTGATCGAGCAGAATCGCGTCAGTCCGTCGGTGAGTTCTCTCAAGAAAGTGCTCGACGGCATTCCCATGGCGCTCGCCGATTTCTTCACGCTCGATTTGGCCGGCAAGCCCGAGGTGTTCTTCCCGCGCGCCGAGCTTGCGGACATCGGTTCCGGGTCGGTGGAGCTGCGCCTGGTGGGCGGCCGGCTCGCCAAGCGCAGCATGTCGATCCTGCACGAACGCTATGCGCCGAATGCCGATACCGGCCAGGAAATGCTTGCTCATGCCGGCGAGGAGGGCGGGGTGATCGTCAAAGGGGAGATCGAACTCTCGGTCGGCGGCGACACCCGGCTGCTCGGAGCGGGCGATGCCTATTACTTCAAGAGTTCCATTCCGCATCGATTTCGCAACCCCGGCCGCGAGGATTGCGAGCTCGTGAGCGCGAGTTCGCCGCCCACGTTTTAGCCCGGGTCTTTGAGGTAGCATACGGCCCATGAGCACGGTCAGGGTCGCGGCTGAGGGCTTTGAGCTCGCGCACGATTTGGTATTTGTCGACTTAGAGACGACCGGCGGCAACGCGGCCTATCATCGCATCACCGAAATCGGCATTGTCCGCATCCACGATGGCGGGACGGTCGAGGAATGGAGCTCGCTGGTGAATCCCGAGTGCCGCATACCCCCGTACATCGAGAAATTCACCGGCATAAGCAACGAGATGGTCGCCGAGGCACCGCGCTTCGCCGATATAGCCGATCTCGTGCTAGAGAAGCTGCGGTCACCGCAGCAGCGGCCGCCGGTATTCGCGGCCCACAATGCGCGTTTCGATTATTCGTTCCTGCGCGCCGAATTCCGCCGCGCCGAGCTGCACTTCCGCGCCAAGGTGCTGTGCACCGTGAAGCTGTCGCGGCGCCTGTATCCCGAGCATCCGCGCCACAGTTTGGATGCGTTGATAGAGCGGCACGCTTTGACCTGCAGCGCCCGCCACCGGGCGCTCGGCGATGCCCGCGTGCTGCGCGACTTCTGGTTCAAGCTGCGCCGTGAATTGCCGGAGCCGGTACTGGCCGCGGCGGCGCAGACCGTGCTCGGCGCGCAGAGATTGCCGGCGCATCTGCCTTCGGACCTGGAGGACGAATTGCCCGAAGGGCCGGGCGTGTACCGGTTTTTCGGCCTCGAGGATGCGCTCCTCTACGTCGGGAAAAGCAACTCGATGCGCCGACGCGTCCTGTCGCACTTTGCCGCCGAGTATTCCGACGCCAAGGAGCAGAAGCTCGCACGTCAGGTGCGGCGCGTCGATTGGCTGGAAACGGCCGGCGAGCTCGGCGCGTTGCTGCTCGAAGCCGATTGGATCAAGACGCAACGGCCGCTGTTCAACCGGCGGTTGAAGGGCGGATCCGACAGCGTCACGCTGATGATCGCGCAGCATGCCGGGGCGGTCGAGTTCGCGGCCATCGCCGAACTCGACCCGCAGGAGCTTGGGCGCTGCTGCGGCGTGTTCCATTCGCACAAGGACGCGCGCAAGGCGCTGACCGACATCGCCCGGGCGCAGCGCCTTTGCTTGAAGATATTGGGGCTCGAGCAGGGCGCGGGCTCGTGCATCGCCTACCAGCTCGGAAAGTGCAAAGGCGCCTGCGTTGGACAGGAGCCGCTCGCGCTGCATGCGTTGCGGTCGCGGATGGCGCTGTCCTCGCTGGCGCTGAAGACCTGGCCTTTCCCCGGGCGCGTGGCGCTGCGCGAGCGCGGTGCGCTCGGTGCGGTCGAATTTCACGTGGTCGATCATTGGACCTATCTCGGCACCGCACGCTCGGACGAGGAACTGGCCTCGCTCGCGGCCAAAGAGGCTATTGCCCGGTTCGACCCGCACGTATATCGGATACTGGTGCGTCACCTGGCGAACCGGCCGCAGCTCGATTGGCTGGACCTGCGCGGGGTTGCCGCGCGCGCAGCGGCCGATGCGCCGATTTAATGTACATTGAGTCGGATTATCAAAGTTATGGGCGGACACGATGGCGAATAGGGACGATGCCAACGTCGATTTGTCTTGAGCGGCGAGCAAGACAACGTTCGCTACTGGATCGCGACCGCGCCGGTGGGCGCCGCCTCGGTGCTGGCGGAGGAATTGGCGGACTACGGCGCAGGCGATATCCGCGAACGCAGCCACGACGTGAAATTCCAGGGTACGCTCGAGGCGGGTTATCGGGCATGCCTGTGGTCGCGTACTGCATCGCGCGTCTTGTTGAGTCTGGGTTCTATCGACGCCTCCAGCCCGAGCAGTCTGTTCGAGGCCGTTAAGCGCATCGATTGGCGCGAGCATCTCGCGCCGGGCGCGACCCTGGCCTGCGACTGCACCGGCGGCAACGCATCGATCCGCCATACGATTTACGGCTCGCAATTGCTTAAGGACGCGGTTTGCGACAGCCTGCGCGATGCCACCGGCGAGCGGCCGAACATTCGGCCGGAGCGGCCCGATGTGCTGCTGCACCTGCACGTCGAGGGGCCAGAGGCGCTGCTGTCGGTGGATTTTTCGGGCGAGAGTCTGCATCGGCGCGGCTATCGCATCGAAGGCGGCCGTGCGCCGCTCAAGGAGAACGTGGCGGCGGCCGTATTGCTGCGCGCGGGCTGGCCGGACATTTGCGGGCGAGGCGGCGTGCTCGTCGATCCGATGTGCGGTTCGGGCACGTTCCTCACCGAGGCGGCCTTGATCGCCGCCGATGCCGCCCCGGCGCTCGAGCGGGAGTATTTCGGCTTCATCGGCTGGCGCGGTCACGACGCCGCGCTGTGGGAGCGCCTGTGCGGGGAGGCGCGCGCGCGCCGCGCCGCGCGCACGCCGCGGCGCTGCATCTTAGGTTCGGACATCGATGCCGATGCGGTGCGCGCCAGCGTCGGCAACGCCGAGCGCGCCGGCGTCGCCGAGTGGGTGCACGTCGAAAAGCGGGCGCTCAGCGACCTCGGCGCGCCGCGCGGCGAGGTCGGGCTGTTGGTGGCGAACCCGCCCTATGGCGAGCGCATCGGCGCGGACTCGGGTTTGTCCGAGCTGTACAGTGAACTCGGGCGCGCGTTGCGCGAGCGGTTCCAGGGGTGGCAGGCGGCGATTCTCACCGGCAATCCGCAGCTGGCCCGCAATTTAGGCGTCTATGCCAGGCGCTCCCACCGGGTTTTCAACGGCGCCATCGAGTGCCGGCTGCTGCGCTTCGATTTGAACGAAGCGAGCGCCCAGCGTCCGGCGGCAGAGGTGCGCGCGGACTGGTCGAACCGTTCCGGTGCACAGATGTTCGCCAACCGGCTGCGCAAGAATCTGCAGCGCCTGGAGCCGTGGGCGGAGCGGGAACACATCGATTGCTTTCGCGTCTACGATGCCGACATGCCGGAGTACGCCTTCGCCATCGATCTTTACGGGCGCGCGGCGCGCCACGTCCACGTTCAGGAATATGCCGCGCCAAAGACCGTGAATCAGCAGAGCGCGCGCGAGCGCCGCCGCGAGGTGCTGGCGGTATTGCCGGAGGTTCTGTCGGTGCCGCTGACGCACGTGCATTCGCGGGTGCGCAAAGCGCAGCGGGGCGCCGAGCAGTACGAAAAGCGCGACCTCACGGGCGAGCGCCACGTGGTGCAGGAAGGGGGCCTCAAATTCTGGGTCAATTTCCGCGATTACCTGGACACCGGTTTGTTTCTAGATCACCGCATCGTGCGCCGGATGCTGCGCGATTTGGCCAAGGACGCCGATTTCCTCAATTTATTTTGCTACACGGGCAGCGCAACGGTGTACGCCGCCGCCGGCGGCGCGCGCGGCAGCGTGAGCGTGGATCTTTCCAACACCTATCTCGATTGGGCCCATGACAATCTGCTGTTGAACGGCTTCGGCGGAACCGAGCACGAATTGCATCGGGCGGATTGCCTGCAATGGCTCGAAAGCCAGGCGCTTTGGGGGCCGCGCTTCGACTTGATTTTCGTCGATCCGCCGACGTTCTCCAATTCCAAGCGCATGCAGGGCGTGCTCGACGTTCAGCGCGATCATGTGGGCATGATCCGCCGTTCCTTGAAGTTGTTGCGCCCCGCCGGCCGCTTGGTTTTCTCGACCAATTTCACGCGCTTTAAGCTCGACTCGGAGGCGCTCGCGGACTTGGCAGTCGAGGACATCAGCGCCGCAACCATCCCCAGGGACTTCGAACGCAATACGCACATCCACCGCTGCTACGTGGTGCGATTCAAAACAGGCTCCGCCTAGAGTATGTCCCGCAGCCGGTAGTAAAGCATGGCCAACACCAGCGAGGGTCGCCGGAACAACGGGCCACCCGGGAAATCGCGATGCGGAAGGCGCGCAAACACATCGAAGCGTTCCGCGGTTCCCGCCACCGCCTCCGCCACCAATTTGCCGGCCAGCGCGGTCAGCGCCATGCCATGGCCCGAAAAGCCCTGCAAATAAAATACGTTGGCGGCGAGGCGTCCGAAATCCGGCGCGCGGGAGAGGGAGATATCCAGAAATCCGCCCCAGGTGTACTGCACCTGCAGGTCGGCGGTCTGCGGGAATATGCGCACCATGCGTCTGCGCATGGCGTCGGCCAGGCGTGGCGGCTGCAGCGCGCTGTAGCTCACACGCCCGCCGAACAAGATGCGTTGGTCCGCGGACAGGCGGAAGTAGTCCAAGATCCAGTTAATGTCGGCGATGGCCGCATTGCTCGGCAGGAGCTCGCGGGCGCGCGTCGGATCGAGCGGCTGCGTCGCGATCATGTAGGTGCCCACGCCCAGGATTCGGCGCGCGAGTGCCGGTGCAACCGGGCCCAGGTAGGCGTTGCCGCACAACGCGAGATGCCGGCAGCGCACGCTGCCATGCGCCGTGCGCACCACGACTTCGCGTCCGTCCTGGTAGCCGAGCGCCTGTGTGTTCTCGAAAATGCGCGCACCCGCGGCTTCGGCGGCGCGCGCCAGGCCTTCGGTGTATTTGAGCGGATGCAGGTGACCGCTGCGCGGGTCCAGGATCCCGCCGAGATAGCGATCGCTGCGCACGTGCGATTGCAGCCCGGCACGGTCGAGCAGGCGCGCCGAGCCGTAACCGTACTCGCCGTGCAGCTCGTCGATCCATTGCTTCAATTCATCGAGATGCCGCGGTTTGGTCGCCACATGTACATGATTGGGGCGGTAGTCGCAGTCGATGCCGTGCTCGCGAATCAAGGATTGCGTCAGATCGAGAGCTTCGACGGACAGATCGAACAGGCGCCGTGCGTCGAGCGCGCCGACTTGGGCGGCGAGCACCTTTTGGCTCGCCGCCAAACCGAAGATGGTTTGCCCGCCGCTTCGCCCGGATGCGCCGTAGCCGACGCAGCGAGCTTCCAGCAATGCCACCCGGTAGCCGCGTTTGGCGAGGTGCAGTGCGGTTGAGCAGCCGGCGATGCCGCCGCCGATGACGGCTATGTCGGTCTGTAACTCGCCTTTGAGCGCCTCTCGCTTGGCGCTTGCCTGCGCTGCGCTCGAGGCGGCGTAATAGGAGGCGGCGGGCGGGTCATTGAGGTGCACTTGACAACTCGCGCGATCGTAGGTGTTTAAAATTTTGTTGCTATTGACAGGATTGAGCGCCTGTGAGCCTACCGGGTTATTTGCACCCAAGGCAACATTGGTGCGTAGCAGCAATCACAGCTAAGTATTGGAAATGCCTAAATCTTAGGCCATTCCGCATGACCAGCCAGGACGAGTCGGTGCCGGTGTGGTGTAATAGCAGCGTTAAGGAAGCCTGGTCGTTCATCTAGGCGTCTAATATATTAAACATGCCTCGCTTGCCGCTCATCGGAATTCCAGCCGATCGCCGGCTGTGTGGGAAGCACTACTTCCACATGGCTGGCGAGAAGTACATCGAAGCCGTCGCCATCGGGGCGAATGCGCTGCCGGTGCTCGTGCCTGCTCTGGGGTCCGAGCTCGACTTGGCGTCATTGCTTGATGCCTGCGACGGATTGCTGCTCACCGGGAGCGCATCGAATGTCGAGCCCAAACACTACGGAGGACTGGCGAGCGCGCCGGGAACGCTACATGACCCAAATCGGGACGCTACGACGATTCCGCTGATTCCGCAGGCGGTGGCCGCCGGGGTGCCGGTGCTGGCGATCTGCCGCGGATTTCAGGAAATGAATGTCGCCTACGGCGGCACCTTGATCCAGCGCCTGCACGAAGCGGAAGGGTACGACGACCACCGCGAGGACGAATCCACGCCGCTCGAAGTGCAGTACGGCCCCGCGCACGAGGTGCTGCTGGAGCCCGGGGGAGCCCTGCGGGAAATCGCCGGCCGCGATGGCCTGCAAGTCAACTCGCTGCATTGGCAGGGCGTCGAGACTCTGGGACGCGACTTGGCGGTCGAAGCGCGGGCGCCGGATGGCCTGGTCGAGGCGTTCCGCGTGGCGAATGCGCCGAGCTTTGCGCTCGGATTGCAGTGGCATCCGGAATGGCAGTTTGAACGAAATCCCTTTTCCCGCGCGCTGTTTGCCGCCTTCGGCGAGGCCAGCCGACGGCGCGCAGCACGCTCGAGGTGAATCATGGCTAGCACCATCCAGCAATTCTTGAGAGAACACGGAATCTCGGAAGTCGAAGCGATCATTCCGGACATGGCGGGGGTCGCACGCGGCAAACTCATGCCGGCGGAAAAATTTGCCGAAGAAGAGGGCATGCGGCTGCCGGAAGCGATTTTTCTGCAGACCGTCACCGGCGACTACCCGGATGACCAAAGTGCGATGAATCCGTCGGACATCGACATCATGCTGAAGGCCGATCCGAAGACCGTGCGGGTGGTTCCCTGGGCGGCCGAGCCCACCGCGCAGGTAATTCACGACTGCTTCTACGGCGACGGCGCGCCGGTCACCATGGCGCCGCGCTACGTGCTGCGCCGGGTGATGGCGCTCTATGAGGCGCAGGGCTGGGAGCCGGTGGTGGCGCCGGAGCTCGAGTTCTTTCTGGTGGAACCGAATATCGATTCGGACTACCCGCTGAAGCCCCCGGTGGGCCGGTCGGGGCGTCCGGAAATCGGCCGCCAGGCCTACAGCATCGCCGCGGTCAACGAGTTCGATCCGCTGTTCGACGACATGTATTCGTTTTGCGAGGCTCAGGACATCGAGATCGACACCCTGATTCACGAGGCCGGCGCGGCGCAAATGGAAATCAACCTGCTGCACGGCAATCCGATGAGCCTCGCCGATCAGGCGTTTCTCTTCAAACGCACGGCGCGCGAAGCCGCGTTGCGCCACAAGATGTATGCCACGTTCATGGCGAAGCCGATGGCCAAGGAGCCGGGCAGCGCCATGCATTTGCATCAGAGCATCGTGGATTCCAAGACCGGGAAGAACATCTTCAGCAATGCCGACGGCTCGCCCTCCACGCTGTTCTTCGGGCACATCGCCGGCTTGCAGAAATATCTGCCCGCCGCCATGTCTTTATTCGCGCCGAACGTCAACAGCTACCGGCGCATCAGCCGCCATTCCTCGGCGCCGATCAACGTGCATTGGGGGTACGACAACCGGACCGCGGGGCTGCGTGTTCCGATGTCCGGGCCCGAAGCCCGGCGCGTCGAGAATCGGGTCGGCGGCGCGGATGCGAATCCTTATCTGGCCATTGCCGCCTCGCTTGCCTGCGGTTATCTCGGCATGATGGAAGGACTCAAGCCCTCGGAACCGATCTCCGGCAGCGCGTATGACCTCGCAATCGCATTGCCTCGCACTCTGGCCGAGGCGCTGCGCCTGCTGCGCGAATCGAAGCCGCTGGTGGATGTGTTCGGCGACCGTTTCGTGCTCGCCTTCACGGCTGTCAAGGAAGCCGAGTACGAGACCTTCGCTCAGGTCATCAGCTCCTGGGAGCGTGAGCATCTGCTGCTGAACGTTTGACGCTTAGGCCCTGTCCCCCGGACGCCGGCTGCGATATAACTAGCGATCTTTACCTCGAGGGGGAAGCGTTCAATGTTCAACGATCGTCGGACGGCGATTCTGGCGCTCGGCTGCTCATTGTTGTTGGCCGCGTGCGGCGGCAAGCCGGGATCCTCCACCCCGTCCGGCGAGCGGTCCGACGGCGCATCGGGAACCGCAGATCGGGCCGCCTCCGGACCCGGCGCTCCTGCGCCTGGAGGCAAGGTGCTGAACCTCTACATCTGGTCCGACTATCTGGCACCGAACACTCTGTCCGATTTCGAAAAACAGACGGGCATCAAGGTGCACGTGGCTTATTTTGACAACAACGAGACCCTCGAAACCAAACTGCTCGCGGGCAGCAGCGGCTACGATATCGTGGTGCCGACGGCCTCCTACTTCGAGCGTCAGATCAAGGCCGGCGTGTACCTGCCGCTCGACAAATCGAAGCTGCCGAATCTGAAGAACATGGACCCGCAGCTGATGGAGCGGGTCGCCAGGCACGATCCCGGCAACGAGCACGGCGTGATCTATACCTGGGGCACCAACGGCATCGGCTACAACGAGAAAATGGTGAAGGAATTGATGCCCGATGCGCCGCTCGACAGCTGGCGGCTGGTGTTCGATCCGGCGGTCGCCTCGAAGCTCGCCAAGTGCGGCATCAGTGTTCTGGATTCGCCCGCCGAAATGATGCGTGTGGTGCTGAGTTATCTGGGACGGGATCCGAACTCGCAAAAGCCCGAGGACTTGGCGGTGGCGGAGACCACCCTGTTGAAGATCAGGCCGTATATTCGCAACATCAACTCCTCCGAATACATCGAGGCGCTTGCCAACGGCGATCTGTGCGTCGCGGTCGGCTACAACGGAGATGTGCTGCAGGCGCGCGACCGCGCTCGGGAAGCGAACAAGGGCATCGAAGTCAAATACATGGTGCCTAAGGAAAGCTCTATACTCTGGTTCGATATGCTCGCCATCCCGAAGGACGCGCCCGATGTGGCGAGCGCCCATGCGTACTTGAACTACATCATGACGCCGCAGGTAATGGCGGATATTTCCAATTTCAAACGCTATGCCAACGCCAACACGGCCGCGCAGGCGCTGGTGCTGCCCGCCGTGAAGGACGATCCGGGGATATATCCGCCGCCCGAATTGCGCCAAAAGCTGGCCCTGCAGCTCGCCGACTCGCCCGAGCAGACCCGTGCCATCACCCGCATGTGGCAAAAGTTCAAGACGGGCCTATAGCTCATGTCGAACTCCGCCGAACCCGTCAAATCCACGCCGTGGAGCGACCCGACTGCCCGCCCCTATGTGCAGATCGAACGCGTCAGCAAGTCATTCGGTGATTTCAAGGCGGTCGACGACGTGAGCCTGAACATCTATCGGGGCGAGATCTTTTGTCTGTTGGGGGCGTCCGGCTGCGGTAAGACCACGCTTCTGCGCATGCTCGGCGGATTCGAGACGCCGAGCTCCGGCCGGATACTGATCGACGGCGAGGACATGACCGGCGTGCCGCCGTACGAGCGGCCGGTGAACATGATGTTTCAGTCCTATGCGTTGTTTCCCCACATGACCGTCGAGCAGAACGTCGCCTTCGGCCTGAAACAGGACCGGGTGCCGAAGTCGGAAATCGCCGAGCGCGTCGCCACCATGCTCGATCTGGTGAAGCTCGGCGGATTCGGCAAGCGCAAACCGCACCAGTTGTCCGGCGGCCAGAAGCAGCGGGTGGCGCTCGCCCGTTCGCTGGTCAAGCGCCCAAAGCTGCTGCTGCTCGACGAACCCCTGGGGGCGCTCGATAAGAAGCTGCGAGAACACACGCAATTCGAGTTGATAGGACTTCAGGACAAGCTCGGCGTGACTTTCCTGGTCGTCACGCACGATCAAGAAGAGGCGATGACGCTGGCCAGCCGCATCGGCGTCATGGATCACGGCGAAATCGTCCAAGCCGGCACGCCGTTGGAAATTTACGAATTTCCCTCCTCGAAGTTCGTGGCCGACTTCGTCGGCACCGTCAATATCTTCGAAGGCAAGCTGATCGAGGACGAACCGGAGCACGTGCGTATCAGGTCGGACGAGCTTGGCGGTACGATCTTCATCAGCCACGGGATCAGCGCGGCTCCCGAAGCCATCGTTTGGGCCGCGATACGCCCGGAGAAGATCTTCATGTCCACCGCCCCGCCGCCGGGTGCGGACAACGTGGTGCGCGGCGCGGTGCAGGACATCGCCTATCTCGGGGATCTGTCGATCTATCTGATCAAGCTTCCCACCGGGAAAGTGGTGCGCGTGACCCAGCCGAACACCTCGCGCCACGCCGAAGCGATCACCTGGGAGCAGCAGGTATACCTGTCCTGGGACTCATCGAGCCCGGTGGTCGTGACCCGCTAGCTGCATGATTCGCCCAGGCCATTTGCGCAAGGTGGGTGTCTCGGGCCGCGGCCTCGTGGTTGCCCTGCCGTATCTGTGGCTGCTGCTGTTCTTCGTGGTGCCTTTCGTCATCGTCCTGAAGATATCCTTCTCCGACGTCGATCTCGCCATCCCGCCGTACAAGCCGCTGATCGAATGGATCGGCACGAATTCGCTCGCCATCAAGGTCAACTTCAACAATTACGCGTTTTTGTTCACCGACCCGCTGTACATTCATGCGCTATTAAACTCGATCAAGGTCGCGTTCATCTCGACGCTCCTGTGCCTGGTCATCGGCTATCCGATGGCCTACGGAATTGCGCGCTCCGCGCCGTCCACCCGCAACGTGCTGCTGCTGCTCGTGGTGCTGCCCTTTTGGACATCGCTGCTGCTGCGGGTGTACGCGTGGATCGGTCTGCTGAAGGCCAACGGCGTCATCAACAACGTGCTGATTTGGTTGGGCGCGATTCACGAGCCGCTCACCATGCTGTACACGCCGTTCGCGATGTACGTCGGCATCGTGTATTCGTATTTGCCGTTCCTGATCCTGCCGCTGTACGCGAATCTCGAAAAGATGGACTGGCAGCTGCTCGAGGCGGCGGAGGATTTGGGCTGCAGGCCATGGCAGGCGTTCTACAAGATCACGCTGCCGCTGTCGCGCAACGGGGTTTTGGCGGGGTCGATGCTGGTATTCATTCCGGCGGTCGGCGAGTTCGTGATACCGGCGCTGCTCGGCGGTCCGAACGCGCTGATGATCGGCCGGGTGCTGTGGGACGAGTTCTTCTCGAATCGCGCCTGGCCGGTGGCGAGCGCGGTGGCGATACTGCTGCTGATTCTGCTGGTGCCGTTCATGATGTGGTACCAGAGCGTGCAGGCGCGCGAGTCGGCGGGGGCGCGATGAATTATCGCCGCACCTATTTCATCCTCACCTGCCTCGCCTTCGGCTACGCTTTCCTGTACCTGCCCATCCTCTCGATGGTGGTTTTTTCATTCAATGCCTCGAAACTGGTGACGGTGTGGGACGCGGCGCACTCTCCCACGTTGAAGTGGTATTACGCGCTGCTCAACAACGAAGAGATTCTCGACGCCGCCTGGATTTCGCTCAAAGTCGCGGTGATCAACGCTTCCGGGGCAGTGATCTTGGGCACGCTCGCCGGTTTCGGCCTGGCCCGCTTCACGCAGTTCAGGGGACGATTCACGCTCAACGCGATGACCACGGCGCCCCTGGTCATGCCCGAAGTGATCACCGGGCTCTCGTTGCTGCTGCTGTTCGTCGCGCTGGAACAGTCGATCGGCTGGCCCGCGGGTCGCGGGATCACCACCATGACCATCGCGCACATGACCTTCTCGATGGCCTATGTCACGGTGGTGGTGCAGTCGCGCATGGCGACCTTTGACAGCGCTCTGGAGGAGGCTGCGATGGATCTGGGTGCGCGCCCGCTCAAAGTGTTCTTCGTCATCACGCTGCCCATCATTTTTCCGGCGATCCTGTCCGGCTGGCTGCTGGCGTTTACCCTGTCATGGGACGACCTGGTGATCTCCAGCTTCACTTCTGGTCCCGGCAGCAGCACGCTGCCGATGGTCGTATTCTCGAAGGTGCGGCTCGGCGTGAGCCCCGAGATCAACGTGCTGGCGACGATTACCATCAGCGTCGTCACGATGATGATTGTCGGCGTGAGCATTTGGATGTCGCGCGCGGCCAAGCTCGAAAAGGCGGGCTAGCGTTTAGGGTAGGGCTTTCCGTCCTTGTGTGCGAATCCGGCGTCCCCTTTGAGAAAACGCATGTCGATGTCCGGATACTCCCCCTCGTCCTCGGCGACCTTGCGCGAACCGATCTCCAGAAGCACTGCGTCCCTCGGCGAGCGATTCTGCAGGTGATGCCCGTCCTCGATTCCCGCCTTGAATCCCGCGCAATCGCCCGCCCGCAGGACTTCCTCGCCGCTGTCGGTGACCAGCACCACTTCGCCGTCGAGCACGTAGACGAACTCGTCCTCGGCGCTATGCCAATGCCGCTGGCTCGACCAGGCCCCCGGCGGCAGCCGCAACCAGTTCACGCCGAAATCGCTCAAGCCCGCGGCGTCTCCCAACCGCCGCCGAACGCGCGCCGCGCAAGGCGCATCGAAGGGCGCCGGATATCCGGAGCCGGTGCGGACGGGAACCTCATTGACATCTATTCGCTTTGACATCGCCGTACTCCATGGGTCCAGTGAACATCGTAATCGGAATCAATGGCTCCGGGGGAGGGGTCCCCGGTGACGGAGCCGGCGCGCTGGAGTAAGGTTCCTTCTCCGCCCGATCTCAGGAGTATTCGATCTTGCGTCATCGTCCCATCATTGCCGCGGCCATTGGCATATTCGCGGGTCTCATCGTCGGCGCCGCGCTCGGGGACGCAGCGGCCGCGCAGAGTTCGCCGGGTCTCAACTACCCGCCTGCGGCGCGCGCAACCACGGTGGATGACTACCACGGTACGCTGGTCGCGGATCCCTATCGCGGGCTGGAGGATCTCGATTCCGCCGCGACTCGCGACTGGGTGGCCGCCGAGGCGAAACTCACCGACCGCTATCTGGCCGCGCTCCCGCAGCGGGATGCCCTGCGCTCGCGTCTCGAGGAGCTTTACGACCACGAGCGTTTCGGCGTTCCGTTCCTGGCGCATGGGCGGGTTTTCTATACCCGTAACTCCGGTCTGCAAAACCAGAGTGTGCTTTACGTGGCGGAGGTGAACGGCGCGCGGCCGAGAGTCGCGCTCGATCCGAACTCGCTCTCCAAGGATGGCCGCCTCGCGGTGGTGGGCTACGTGGCAAGCCACAGCGGCCGTCTGCTTGCCTACGGAGTCGCGGTGTCGGGTTCCGACTGGACTGATTGGCATCTTCGCGACCTGTCCTCCGGACGGGATCTGCCGGATGTCATCCGCTATGCGAAGTATTACGAACCGGTATTCTCGCACGATGACCGGGGGCTTTACTACAGCGCCTTCCCGGCTCCCGCCGCGGGCGCCGAATTGAGCGCCGCGGACCTGGGCGATGCGGTGTTCTATCACCCGATCGGCACTTCGGCCTCGGCGGACCCTAGGCTGCTCGAGTTGGCCGGTCATCCCGATTGGCAATACAAACCGCATCTGTCCGAGGACGGCCGCTGGCTGATTGTGACCGCCGGGGAGGGCGAGGTCGGCGACAAGGGTCTCGAGAACGTGTATCTGATCGATCTCGCGTCCGCGCAGCGCTCCGTAAGGCCGGCGGTCGAGGGATTCGGCGCCGCCTACGTCTATGTCGGGTCGGATGCCGGACGCCTGTTTTTCCTGACGACGCGCGGCGCTCCGAACGGCAAGGTGATTGCGATGGACCCGCTGCGGTCGAAATTGGCCGCAGCGCCTGCCATAGTTCCGGAAGGCGCCGACGCGATCGATCTGACGGCAACCAGCGTGACGCTCGTCGGCCACCAGCTGATCGTGCGCACGATGCATGACGCGCACAGCCGGGTAATGACCTATGCTCTCGACGGTACGCCGCGCCGCGAGATCGAACTGCCCGGCACCGGCAGTGCGGACGGATTCCTGGGCCGCGCCGGCGACCGCACGACCTTTTATTCCTTTACCGATCTCATCACGCCCTCGGCGGTGTTCCGCTACGATCTCGACACCGGCCGCAGTCGGATATTCCGTTCCCCGAAAACGAGCTTCGATCCTCACGGGTTCGAGCAACGACAGGTGTTCTATCCCGGCAAGGACGGCACGCGCATTCCCATGCTGCTGGCTTACCGCAAGGGCCTCAAGCTCGACGGCGCAAACCCTGTGCTGCTCTACGGCTATGGAGGATTCGGCATCCCGTTGCTGCCGGAATTCAGTTCCGCGCGCATTGCGTGGCTCGAAATGGGCGGCGTCTATGCCATCGCCAACATCCGGGGCGGCGGCGAGTATGGGGAAGCCTGGCATCGTCAGGCGATTCGCAGCCACCGGCAGGTCGCGTTCGACGATTTTATCGCCGCCGCCGAGTGGCTGATCGCCGAGCGCTATACCGTGACGGAGAAGCTCGCGATCCGCGGCGAATCCAATGGAGGACTGCTGGTCGGAGCGTGTCTGACCCAGCGTCCGGACCTGTACGGCGCCGCCATCGCCGGCGTCGGCGTGATGGACATGCTGCGCTTCGATCGGTTCGGCCAGGGCGCCGGCTGGAGCGGCGAATTCGGTTCGCCGCAGGACGCGGTCGATTTTCCGGCGATCTATGCCTACTCGCCGCTTCATCGCGTGCGCCCCGCCACGCGCTATCCCGCCACTCTGATCATCACCGGCGACCACGACACGCGGGTGATGCCGATGCATTCGTTCAAGTTCGCCGCGGCCCTGCAGGCGGCGCAAGTGGGGCCGGAGCCAGTGCTTCTGTACATCGAGAAATCCTCCGGACACGGAGGCGGTTCGACCGTCTCGCAAGCCATCGAGCAGAACGCCGATATTTACGCGTTCCTGGCCGACCGGCTCGGCATTCGATTCAGTGACGCCCGGTCCGGGTCTTGACCATGCGTCGGCGTCTGGCGCTTGCATTGCTCATCGGGTTGTTCGGCGCAAGCGCGGCGGCCGACGAGGCGAAAATTGATTTTCAGCTGCTGCCGCTTCCGCGCAACGTCAGACTGTCCGACAGCCATTCCAATACCGTGATTCGATCCCCGCAAGAGTGGAACAACTGGCTCGGCAATTTGCCGGAGGAAGTGGAGAACCTGCCGACCATCGATTTCGACCGTTACACGCTGATCGTGATCAACGCCGGCTACAAAACGAATGGTCCTTTTGAAATCAAGATTAATTCGATCACCGACGCGGGCAACGAAGTTCGCGTCCGCGTCACGGTGACCGGCCCGGTCCCGTGTCCGCCGGCGCCGGTGGCGGGGCAATATTTCGCCATGGTGGTCATTGCGCAGACCGACAAACCGGTTCAATTCGACATGTCGAGCAACGGCAGCAGCTGCCCGCGCAAATAGCTCGTTCACTCGGTGCGGGATGCGGACCCGCACTGCAAAGCCGTGCCCGGGCTGCGGCCCGCTGCCGATGGTGTTATTCTCGCGCACCGCCGGTAAACTCGAAAAATCCTCGTGTAGGCCGGCAATATCAGTTTGAAATCCAAGTCACTCCAGGTGACATTGGGCGCGACACTAGACTTTTGCGCGGCGCGCCAGTCTTAAACGCGCATATACCGGGCAATCTTGGGAGATTAGGGATGGCTTCACGTTTCCTGGCATTTGGTGCGTTGACCGTGTTGGGTGCCGTCGCGGCATCCTCGGCCGTCGGACCATTGCATTTCAATGCCCTGCAGCCGAAGCTCGCCTCCGGTAACGCGCGTCTGTACGTGGCCGGCACCCGCAGTGCCGCGCAGCGCCAAAGTGCCTCCGGCGTCAAACTCGATCCGATGCTCGCCGATCTGTCGCGCCATGCGGCGCTGGCACGGCCCGATCATATGCTGGCGGACTTGCATTCCTTGAGTCCCGCGGCGCGGTTCGATAAAGCCGCTGCAACCGGCGCACCGCTGGTCCTCATCGATGCGACCACACGCGGCGATCCGCAGCAGTTGAAATCCGCGCTGCTGAGCCTCGGGTTGCAACATGCCGCGGTGTACGCCAACGACGTCGGCGGCTGGCTCCCCATCGATCAGCTCGAGGCCGCGGCCGGCCGCGCCGAGGTGGTCTCGGTGCGCGCCGCCATGCCGCGCGCGCGCGCCGGCGCGGTGATCTCGCAGGGCGACTTCGCGCAACGCAGCGCGACCGTGCGCTCCAACACTCCGAAGTTGGACGGCACCGGAGTCACCGTGGGCGTGATATCCGACAGCTTCAACTGCTATGCCGTGTACGCCCAACCCGGCAGCGGAGTGCCGGTCTCGGGGAACCAGGGATACGCGCCCAACGGCTTCATCGCCAACTATGCCACCGACGTCTCGACCCTCGATCTGCCGGCGACCGTCAACGTGCTCAAGGAGGCCGACTGCCCGAACTACGGCGCTCCCGCTCGGACGCCGTTTGGCGACGAGGGCCGGGCCATGCTGCAGATCGTTCACGACGTCGCCCCCGGCGCGGGTCTCGCCTTCTACACGGGCGACAACAGCGAGGCGGATTTCGCCAGCGGCATCGGCACGCTTGCCGCCGCGCCGCCCGCCGGTGCCGGCGCGAAGGTCATCGCCGATGATTTGGGCTACTTCGACGAGCCGTTCTTTCAGGACGGGATCATTGCGCAGGCCATCGATTCGGTCGAGGCTCAGGGCGTGGCGTATTTTTCCGCGGCCGGCAACGATGGAGCCCTGTCCTACCAGAACACCGCACCGAGCTTCCTGACGTTGTCCACCAGCGGGCCGACCGCCGGAGAACGCCTTCTTAATTTCGATACCACGGGCGCGACCAACACCACCGCGCTGCCGGTCACCATTCCGCCGATTCAACCGGGCGATTTCCTGGCGATCGTGGTGCAATGGGATCAACCCTATGTGACCGGCGCGCCCGGCAGTCCCGGGGCGTCCAGCAGCATCGATCTGTGCGTGACCGGGGCGTCGGGCCTCACCATCACCGACTATGACGGCGAATCGGCCGGCTGCACCGGTCCGAATGCGGTCGGCGTCGACCCGGTTCAGATCCTGATCATCGGCAACCCCGCCAATGCGACTGGCAACACCGCGCAGCAGACGGTGAACCTCGTGATCGGTCTTGCAGCCAACTCCCACGGCACGGCGGTGCCGGGGCACGTTTTGGTCGCGGTGCAGGACGGCGGACTGGGCAGCACCATCAATGCCTCCTTCTGGTCCGGGGGTCCGACCATTCAGGGTCATCCCGGCGCCGCCGGCGCCGCGGCGGTGGGGGCGGCATTTTATTTCGAGACTCCGCAGTGCGGCACCACACCCGCCAAACTCGAAAATTATTCCTCGGCCGGCGGCGCACCGATTCTCTTCGACACCACCGGTGCTCGGCTCGCAACGCCTGTGGTTCGCCAGAAGCCGAATTTCGTCGGCCCGGACGGCGGAAACGGCACGTTTCTGGGGTTCACGCTCGTTTCGGCCAACTTCCCCGGGACCACCAATGGTCTGCTCAATACCACGATCAGCGCCTGCCAGAACGTGAGGAGCTATCCGAACTTCTTCGGCACTTCGGCGGCGGCGCCGCATGCCGCGGGAATCGCCGCATTGATGCGGCAGGCGAGCGCCACCGTCACGCCCGCCCTGGTGTACCGCTCATTGCAAAACACCGCGCTGCCGATGAGCGGCGCGAGCCCGAATTTCAATTCCGGGTACGGCTTCATCCAGGCCGATACCGCCCTGGTGGTGCCGATCCTGTCCTTGTCGGCAGCCTCCATACCGCTCGGCGGCTCGGCGACGCTCAGCTGGTCGGCGATCGACGCCACCAGCATCTGCACCGCGTCCGGCGGCTGGAGCAGTGCGCAGACGACGAGCGGCAGCACCACGCTCACTCCCGCGGCCGCGGGCACGAGCACCTACACGTTGACTTGCACCAATGCGTTCGCCACGACCGCGGCCGGGTCGGTGACCCTCACGGCCACTTCCGGCACGCCGCCCGCGGCGCCCAGCCTGTCGCTGGCGGCGAATTCGGTGGTGGTCGGACAGTCGACCACGCTCGCATGGTCTTCCGCCAACGCCACGAGCTGCGCCGCGTCCGGCGCCTGGAGCGGGGCGCGAGCCGCAAGCGGCACCCTGATCATCGCCCCTGCGGCGGTTGGCAGCGAAACCTTCACCTTGATCTGCAGCAATCTTGGCGGGCCGTCGGCGCCGACTTCGGTCATATTGACCGCCGCGCCCGCGTTGACCGCGCCGGCGGCGCCCGTGCTCACCCTGGGAGTGACTTCCATTCCGGCCAATGGGACGACCTCGATCAGCTGGTCATCCACTCGGGCGACGAGCTGCGTCGCCTCGGGCAGCACGAACGCGGCGATTTCCGGCTGGGCAGGAACGTTGGGACCCAGCGGGAGTGCTTCGGTGACCCCGACCGCGACCGGAACCACCACCTATTCGGTAACCTGCTCGAATGCGGCCGGCACCTCGCCGGCGAGCAATGCGACCTTGAACGTCACACCCCAGGCGAGCGGCGGGAGCGGTTCCCTCGACGAATTCATATTAATCGGCCTGGCTGCGCTCGGCTGCTTCGGGCGGCGGCGCGGCCGGCTCGTTCGCGCATCTGATCGGGCATGAAAGACGACACCTTCGTCAATCACCCGCCCGCGGTCGATGTGCCCGCGGACAATCGCCCGCTGGTGGCGCCGATCTTTCAGTCGGTGAAATTTTCGTTCGACGATGCGACCGAGACCTTGCGCTATTCGCGCGGCGAGCGCGAAGGGTTCTTTTACTCGCGCTCGGCGAATCCGACCCTGAGGCAGCTGGAGCTTCTTCTGGCAAGGCTGCAGGGCAGGGATGACTGCCTGCTGGTGGGTTCCGGCGTGGCGACCATCGCGGCCACGGTATTGGCGCTGTGCAAGCAGGGCGATCACGTCCTCGCGTTCGTCGAGTCCTACGGACCGACACGCTATCTCGTTCAGCGCCTGTTGGCAAAATTCGGCGTCACTCACACTCTCTTGTCGATCGAGGACCGCCACGGCATCGAGCGCGAGCTGCACCGGACGCGGACCCGCCTGGTGCTGTTCGAAAGCCCAACCAACCCGGTGACCAAGATTGCCGACATCGAACACCTGACCGCGCACGCGCGCCGCACCGGCTGCCTTACCGTCATGGACAACACCTTCGCCGGTTTCCATAACCATGGCCGTTTCGACATCGATGTCTTTCTGCACAGCCTTACCAAGTATGCATCCGGTCACGGCGATGTGATGGGCGGGGCCATCATCGCTCGCAAGGAATTGATTGCCGCGATGCGCAAGGACTTTGTCTCGATCGGCTCGACGCTCGACCCGCACGCCGCATTCTTGATTCAAAGGGGCATGCGCACGTATTTTCTGCGCTATGAGCGCCAATGCGCCAATGCGCTGGCGGTGAGCCGCTTCTTGCGGGATCACCCCAGGGTCAAGCGGGTCTTCTATCCCGGTCTCGAGAGCCATCCGCAGCATGAGCTTGCGGCACGGCAGATGAGCGATTTTGGGGCCGTGGTGAGCTTCGAATTGGAGGGCGGCTACGATGAGGGGAATCGGTTCGCCGCGGCACTCGAGTTCTTTTCCATCGCCGCGAGCGTCGGCTCCACCGAATCGCTGGTGCTGCCGGCGCTGTTGCTGGGCGGTCAGGAATACACGCCCGAGCAGCGGGAAGCCTCACTCATCAGTCCCGGTACGGTGCGCCTGTCAATCGGCATCGAAGATGCGCAGGACCTGCTCGGCGATCTGGCCCGGGCTCTCGACCAGGCGTTTGCCTAGCCGGAACTATTCATGAATTGCAGGAAAGCGCGCTCCGGCCCTCGGGCACGAGAATACCTTTCGTTCATGAATAGTTCCGGCTAGCCCGCCCGCCCTACAGGTTGCGGATCATGATGTCCGCGAACTCGCTGCACTTGACCTCGGTGGCGCCCTGCATCTGGCGCGCAAAATCGTAGGTCACGGTCTTTTGTCCGATGGTCTTGTCCATGGCGCCGATGATGGCGTCGGCGGCCTCGAACCAGCCCATGTAACGCAGCATCATCTCGCCCGACAAGATCAACGAACCGGGGTTTACCTTGTCGAGGTCGGCATATTTGGGCGCCGTGCCGTGGGTGGCTTCGAATACCGCGTGACCGGTCATGTAGTTGATGTTGCCGCCCGGCGCGATGCCGATGCCGCCCACTTGGGCCGCAAGCGCATCCGACAAATAATCGCCATTGAGATTCATGGTGGCGATCACGTCGAACTCCTCGGGGCGGGTCAATACCTGCTGCAAGGTGATGTCGGCGATGGCGTCCTTGATGATGATTTTGCCGGAGTGTTTGGCGGCATCCATCTGAGCATTCGCCTCAGGCTCGCCGCGCGCGGATTTCACGCGTTCCCACTGCTCCCAGGTGAACACCTGATCGGCGAATTCGCGCTCGGCCAACTGATAGCACCAGTTGCGAAATGCACCCTCGGTGAATTTCATGATGTTGCCCTTGTGCACGATGGTCACGCTCTTGCGTTTATTGACGACCGCGTACTCGACCGTGGAGCGGAACAGCCGCTCGGTGCCCTCCTTCGAGGCGGGTTTGAGGCCGATTCCCGAGCTGTCGGGAAAACGGATCTTGGCGAACTGTTTCGGGAAATTTTCCTTGAACAGGGCCAGGAATTTCTTCGCATCGGGCGTCCCCGCCTCGAACTCGATGCCCGCATAGATGTCTTCGGTGTTTTCCCGGAAGATGACCATGTCGACCTTGTCCGGCGCCTTGACCGGCGAGGGCACGCCCTTGAACCACCGTACCGGCCGCAGGCAGACGTACAGATCCAATAATTGACGCAGCGCTACGTTGAGCGAGCGGATGCCGCCGCCGACCGGGGTTGTGAGCGGCCCCTTGATCGAGACCAGGAAGTCGCGGCAGGCGCCTACCGTTTCGTCCGGCAGCCAGTTGTTATAGGCCTTATTGGCTTTCTCGCCGGCAAATACTTCCAGCCAATGAATCTTGCGCTTGCCGCCGTACGCCTTTTGCACCGCCGCGTCGAACACTCGAACGCTCGCGCGCCAAATGTCGCGGCCGGTCCCGTCGCCCTCGATGAACGGGATGACGGGCCTGTCGGGTACCTTGAGTTTGCCGTTCGCGATCGTTATTTTCTCGCCGCCGGCGGGGATCGCCAAGGCGGCCGGCTTCGAATTGGACATTCACTGGCTCCTTTAAATTCGACGGCAATGCTAGCATGCACGATCGGGAATCCGCAGCGCGCGCTCTTTAGAGGACCGGCGCCGCGGTCCAGGCCCGCCCCTAAAAGGCCCGCGGATGGAACTTTACTGCGCGCTTTGTCTCGAAAGCCATTATTCTACGCACCCTCGATCCTTCAACCCCAAACCATACTGGAAGCTGCAGTGTCCGCATCGCTAGGAAAATACGCCCGTCAAGCCGCGAGCGCGCTGTTGTGCGCCCTCGCCATCGTCTCGGCCGGCTGCCACCGCAACAACAACCCCACCAGCGGCTATGGCATAGCGTGGACCACGGTGACCGACGAGCCGGGCGATTACTCGAGCTACGTCGTCACAATTGACTCGGTGACTTTGACCAACACCAGCGGCGCTGTGTACACCGCTGCGGCGATTCCGCAAATCGTCAATTTGGCCCAGTACGACAACCTCGCCGAGTTGTGGAGTTCGTCCGGAATACCGACCGGCACTTACGTGTCGGCGACCATTAGTATGAATTACACCAACGCCGCGATCACGGTGCTGGTCAACGGCGTGCCGCAATTGGCGAAACTGCGCGACTACACGAGCGGTGCGGTGCCGACCACCTATTCCATCACGGTGAATTTCGATCCCGCCAACCCCCTGGTCGTCACCCCGACATTTGCCTCGACCAGCGCGCAGCGTCTCGCCATCGATTTCAATCTGGCCGCCTCCGGGCGAGTGGACCTCACCACCAATCCGGCGACGGTCCTGGTGAGGCCGTTTCTCACCGCGGGCATCCTGCCGGCCGACACCAAGCTCATCCGGGTGCGCGGACCGCTTCTCAACTCCAACCTCGGCGTGGGTAGCTACACCGTATACGTGCGGCCGTTTTATGACGAGGCGAACAACATCGGGACGCTGACGCTGTTCAATCAACCCAACACGATCTACACCATCAATGGCAACAACTACGTCGGACAGGCGGGTCTCAAGGCCCTGTCATTATTGTCCGCCGGCTCGACCACGGTCGCCGCCTATACGACCTTTCAGCCGACCGTGAACAACAATCCGTCGCCGCCGTCCACGGCGGGGAGATTCAACTTGGTTTACGCGGTCGGCGCGAGCAGCCTGGAAGACAATTATACCGAGGGCCTGAGCGGTGATGTGATTCGACGGGTGGGTGATACCGTCACCCTGCTCGGTTCCACGTTGTTTCTGAATACGGCAAACACCTATGTCTACGAGGTGGCGCCGACACGATTGCTGCTCGGACCCGGCACCATCGTGACGACCGACAATTCGCCTGTGAACGGGCTCAATGCGAATTCGATCGCGGTGGGCCAGCACATATCCGCGCGCGGCATCTACAGCGTGTTGACCGACGGAACCGTGCAATTGGATGCAACCGGTACGTCCAGCACCAACACCGGCTCGGTGCGCCTGCAGAGCACGCAGTTCTGGGGTTCGCTGGTTTCCTCGGCCCCCGGCAGCCTGGTGATGAACTTGAGCAGCATCAACGATTTCCCGGTGAGCGCCTATGACTTCACCGGCAACGGCGCGACCGCGGCCGGGAACCCCCTGCCCAGCGCGTTCTCGGTCAATACGGCCGGCCTCACACTGCCCATCGGCACAACGGCAGGCAATCCGGTATGGGTCGACGGATTCCTGACGCGTTTCGGATCGGCGCCGCCGGATCTCGATGCCAATGCGGCCAACAATGAACTGTCCGTGCAGACGGCCGGCGGACAGGAGGGCGGTGCGGCCTCCACAGCCCCCGGAGTGGAAACTTGCGGCGTCGCCAGTCAGATCTGCAACCCGGCCAGCCTGCAGGTGCTGTGGACCAGCCCTCCCGGAACCACCGCGCCCTTCGATACCGTTTCCTCGTCGGGGTTCACGATCAACCTCGCCCAAGCGGAATATTTGACGGGGGTCATTAGAATCGGCCCCGAAAGCATCGATTTGAAATCCATTCCCGCGGTGATGGTGGTGCCGACCACGTTGCCGGTCACCAGTACTTTTTCGCCCTTGTACGCCTTCGGCAATCCGGGCGTCACCGCTACGCCGGTCTCGGCCGGGATAGCCGTTTACAGCAGCTTTTCGAAGTTCATCGCCGCGCTGACCCCTGCGATCAGCGCCGCCAATCCGTTGAAACAATTGGAGGCTCGAGGCGTTTACGATCGCGCGACCAACACCTTTATCGCGACCAGCGTCAACTTCGTGCTCTAAACTACCTCCCCAATGGGGACTCGCTGTCTACGGCTGGGATTGGCCTTCACGCTGATCGCAAGCGGTGCGTGGAGCGTGGGCGGCGCCGCGGCGGCGGCCGCTCCCGATGCGCCGCGCCCGCGGGTTTGCCTGGTATTGTCGGGCGGCGGCGCGCGCGGCATGGCCCACATCGGGGTGCTCAAGGTCCTCGAGGAGCTCAAGGTGCCGATCGACTGCATCGTGGGCACCAGCATGGGCGCCGTCGTAGGCGGGCTATATGCGAGCGGCATGACCGCAGGCGAAATCGACGCCACCATGCGTTCGGTCGATTGGCAAGACGCTTTCCGGGACGCGCCGCCGCGCCGCGATCTCGGCTTCAGGCGCAAGCAGGACGACCGCAATTTTCTGGTGCGTCTGCCTTTGGGATTGAAGCATGGGCATATTCTGTTGCCCAAGGGGTTCATCCAAGGCCAACAATTGCAGGAGATTCTGCGGCAGCTGACCGTGCCGTATGCCGACAGCGCGAGTTTTGACCGGCTGCCGACACCGTTTCGCGCCGTGGCCACGGACTTGGAAACCGGCGATGCCGCGGTGCTGGAGAAAGGGGATCTTGCGCTCGCGATGCGCGCCAGCATCTCGGCGCCGGGCGTGTTCGCGCCGGTCGAGCATCAGGGGAGACTCCTGGTCGACGGCGGCATCGCCGAAAATGTGCCCATCGACGTGGCGCGTGCAATGCACGCGGACATCGTCATCGTGTCCGACGTGAGTTTCCCGCTGCAGCCGCGCAAGCAGCTCGATTCCGCCCTGGCGATTTCCAATCAAATGCTGGCGATCCTGGTACGCAAGGACACGCACCGGCAGCTGGCGACATTGGGGCCGCAAGACATCCTGATCGAGCCGGCGCTCGGCCTCGCCGCATCCACGGATTTCACGATCGCGGCCGGCACCATCACGCAGGGCGAAGCGGCCGCGCGCGCTGTTGCGCCGCGGCTTGCGGACTTGCGCGTCGGCGACGGCGAGTACCAAGCCTATTTGACCCGCCGTGCGGCGCGTGAGCCCGCCTTGCCGACCATCAGATTTGTGCAGGTCGATGAACCATCGAAACCCTATCAGGAAACGATTTTGGCCGAAATGCAGCCCCTCATCGGCAAGCCGCTCGATTTGGATGCCCTCGATGCACGCATCAAGGAGCTCTATGGACTCGGCTATTTCGGAACCCTCGACTATTCGGTGGTCGAGCGCGGCGAGGGGGCGGCGCAGGAGTCCGGCCTCGAGATACGGGCGCGCCGAAAGTCCTGGGGCCCGACTTACCTGCGCTTCGGACTGAGCCTTCAGGACGATTTTCAGGGCAACAATCACTACAACGCGACGGTGCGATTTTTAAAGACCGAAATCAACGATCTGGGCGCAGAGATCCTGACCGACGTGCAAGTCGGCAGCGACCCGAAGCTCGCCAGCGAGTTCTATCAGCCGCTCGATGCGCTGCGCACCTGGTTCGTCGCGCCGAGTGCGCGGATCGAGGGCCGCGATCTGCCGATCTACATGAACAACACCCAAATTGCCGATTTTCGCGCTCGCGAAGTGGAGGGTGCCGTCGATTTTGGCCGCAACCTCGGCAATTGGGGGGAGATTCGCGCCGGGTTGCACCGGATCAATGGTTTGGCGTACAACCGCTGGGGCGATCCGTACCTGGTCACTTCGCAGTACAACAACGGCGAGTACTTTTTCAAGTTCACTTACGACCGGCTGGATAACGTGCGTTTCCCGCGCGATGGACAAACCTTTTCGCTGCAATGGGACGCCAATCGCACCAACTTGGGCGCTGACACCGCATTCGATCGGGTGACGGCGAACTGGCTGATGGCGCGCTCGAGCGGCCGCAACACGCTGCTGTTGTGGGCCTCGGCCGGCTCGCTCGTGGATGGCAAGCTGCAGCCGACGGACGTGCAGGATTTTTATTCGCTCGGCGGGTTCTTGAATCTGTCGGGCCTGGCGCCCCAATCGCTGCTCGGACCGAACTTTGCGATCGCCCGAGCCATCTATTTCCGCAAGGTCAGCCGCGGCGGGGAGGGCTTCTTCGATGTTCCCGTCTATATCGGCATGTCGCTCGAACTCGGCAATACCTGGCAGCATCGGGGCGAGATGAGTTACGGATCGGCTCGCAAAGACGCCTCGGCTTTCGTGGCGTTCGATACGCTTCTGGGGCCCGTCTACGTGGGCTCGGGCTACGACGATTCGGGCTACGCCGGGTATTACTTGTTCTTGGGCCGCACCTTCTGAGGGGCCGCGGCACCTCAGAACCCGCGACTTTCGGCGAGCTTTTCGACCTTTTCGAAGACCAGCACCGGTTGATCGCCGATTCGCGAATACTCGTGCCTGCGCGACATCTCTTCCAGCATGCGGTCGCGCTCGGCCGCCGTGAAATACCAATGAGTCCTTTGCCAGTCGGCGCCGACCAGCCTGGCGAACGGATCGCCGCGCCGCAGGCGCACGCGGATACCGTAGGGCCGCGGCAGTACCGGCACGGTGCGCACCATATTTTGAGCGTTCGCAATACCCATGACGGCGGAACGATAGCCGAATCGGCTCCAGGCCGCCAGCTGATGAGGGCAGGTTGCGCATGCTAGACTCCGCCGCCGCTCGGCGCCGCACGCCGGTTGGTTTCGAGCGGATTCTTGTCGCCCAATGAGGTCATCGATGGCATCGTCTTATACCGCCTCCGATATCGAGGTGTTGAGTGGCTTGGACCCGGTGCGCCGCCGCCCGGGCATGTATACCGACACCACGCGCCCGAATCACATGGCGCACGAAGTCATCGACAACAGCGTCGATGAGGCGATTTCAGGCCACTGTGAAAACATCTCCGTCACGGTGTTCAAGGACGGATCCTTGCAGGTCGAGGATGACGGCCGCGGCATGCCGGTGGATATTCACCCAAAGGAGAAGCTCAGCGGCGTGGAGCTGATTCTGACGCGACTGCATGCGGGCGGAAAATTCACCGACAAGAACTACCAGAATTCCGGCGGACTGCACGGTGTCGGTGTCTCGGTGGTCAACGCGCTGTCGAAGCATCTGGAGTGTTGGGTGCGTCGCGGCGGCAAGGAATTCAACCTGAGTTTCGCCGGCGGCAGACCCGTCTCGAAGCTCGAGGTGGTCGGCGACGTGCCGAAGTCAAAAACCGGCACGACATTGCGGTTTTGGCCGGATCCGAAATATTTCGACACCGACAAGTTTGCCATTGCCAGCCTCAAGCAGGTGCTGCGCGCCAAGGCCGTTCTGTGCCCCGGCCTGCGCGTCACGCTCACCAACGAGTTCACCGGCGAGCGCGACGAATGGTTCTACACGGGCGGATTGCACGAATACCTGGCCGAACAGCTAGGCAAGGGCGAGTGGCTGCCCGCCGAAACCAGCTACGGCAAGCGGGACATCGACGGCGGTTCCATCGACTGGGCTTTTGCCTGGGTATTGGAATCACAGCAGCGGGTCGCCGAGAGCTACGTGAATCTGATCCCCACCGTGGAGGGCGGCACGCATGTCAATGGTCTGCGCGCGGGCGCCGCGGATGCGGTGCGGGAATTCTGCGAGTTCCGCAACCTGGTGCCGCGCGGACTGAAATTGGCGCCCGAGGACGTATGGGATGGCGTGAGTTTCGTGCTGTCGATGAAAATGCGCGAGCCGCAGTTCGCCGGTCAGACCAAGGAGCGCCTGTCGTCGCGCGAGGCCGCCGGGCTCGTTCAGGGGGCCATCAAGGATGCGTTCGCCCTCTGGCTCAACCAACATCCGGACCAGGGCGAGAAGATCGCCATGCTGGCGATCGCGAATGCGCAGCAGCGCTTCAGGGACAGCCAGAAGATTACCCGCAAGCGCGTCGTGGCCGGCCCGGCGCTGCCGGGCAAGCTGGCCGACTGCGTCAGTCAAGATCCGCAGCGCGGCGAGCTGTTTCTGGTCGAGGGCGACTCGGCCGGCGGATCGGCCAAGCAGGCGCGCGACCGCACCACCCAGGCCATCATGCCGCTGCGCGGCAAGATTCTAAATACGTGGGAGGCCGATGCGCGCGAGGTGCTGCTGTCCCAGGAAGTTCACGACATCAGCGTCGCGATCGGCGTCGATCCCGGGGCCACCGACTTGTCGAATTTGCGCTACCACAAGATCTGCATTCTGGCCGACGCGGACAGCGACGGGCAGCATATCGCGACCCTGCTGTGCGCCTTGTTCCTGCGTCACTATCGGCCGCTGGTGCAGGCGGGCCATGTCTATGTGTGCATGCCGCCGCTGTTCCGGATCGATGCCGGCAAACAGGTTGTCTACGCTCTCGATGAGGCGGAGCGGGAAAAGACCCTGGCGCGCCTCGCCGCCGAGCGCTCCCGCGTCAAGATCGTGGTGACGCGCTTCAAGGGTCTCGGTGAAATGAGCCCATCGCAACTGCGCGAGACCACCATGGCGCCGCAAACACGCCGGCTGGTGCAGATGACGATCGACGCCAAGGACAGTCCCGATCAAATGCTCGACATGCTGCTTGCCAAGAAGCGCGCCGCGGACCGCCGCGAATGGCTCGAGAGCAAGGGCAATCTGGCGCGCATATCGTGAAGAGCCAGGAACTCAATTTCGAGGGCGTCGAGAAGGAGCCGCTGAAGTCGTTTGCGGAGCGCGCCTACCTCGACTATTCCATGTACGTGATTCTCGACCGGGCGCTGCCGCACATCGGCGACGGCCTGAAGCCCGTGCAGCGGCGCATCGTCTACGCGATGAGCGAGCTGGGGCTCGCGGCCGGGGCGAAGCATAAGAAATCGGCCCGCACGGTCGGCGACGTCATCGGCAAATTCCATCCACACGGCGATTCCGCGTGTTACGAGGCCATGGTGCACATGGCGCAGGATTTCGCCTACCGCTATCCGATCGTCGACGGACAGGGCAACTGGGGTTCGACCGACGATCCCAAGTCCTTCGCCGCGATGCGCTACACCGAGTCGCGGCTCACGCGCTATGCGGCGCTGCTGCTGCAGGAGTTGGGATCGAGCACGGTGGATTGGGCGCCCAATTTCGATGGTTCGCTCGAAGAGCCGACCTTGTTGCCGGCACGCGTGCCGAACCTGCTGCTGAACGGCGGTTCGGGGATCGCGGTCGGCATGGCCACGGACATACCGCCGCATAATTTGCGCGAAGTGATCCAGGCCTGCGTTGCCTTGCTCGACGATCCGGATCTGTCCACGCGCAAGATCATGAGCCACGTCAAGGGCCCGGATCTGCCGACCGGTGCGGAAATCGTATCGCCCCGTGCGGACCTGCTGCAGATGTACGAGACGGGCAGCGGCAGCTTCAAGGCGCGCGCGACCTTTGTCATCGAGGACGGCGAAATCGTGATCGAGGCATTGCCGTTCCAAGTGTCGGGCAGCAAGGTATTGGAGCAGATCGCCAACCAGATGCGGCAGAAAAAACTGCCGATGGTCGAGGATTTGCGCGATGAATCCGATCACGAGAAGCCGACGCGCCTGGTGATCGTGCCGAAATCCAGCCGGGTCGATGCGCAAGCGCTGATGGCGCACCTGTTCGCAACCACCGACCTTGAGCGAAATTATCGCGTGAACCTCAACGTCATCGGCGTCGACGGCCGGCCGCGGGTGATGGGCCTCAAGGAATTGCTGTTGGAGTGGCTGCAGTTCCGCAAGGCGACGGTCGTTCGCAGGCTGAATCACCGGCTTGAGCAGGTCAATTCGCGGCTGCACATTCTCGACGGCCTCGCCATCGCCTATTTGAATCTCGACGAGGTAATTCGCATCGTGCGCACCGAGGACCAGCCGAAGCCGGTCCTGATCAAGCGCTTCAAGCTGTCCGAGATCCAGGCGGAGGCGATACTCGAGACCAAGCTGCGCCACTTGGCGCGGCTCGAGGAAATGAAGATCCGCGCCGAGCAGCGCGAATTGATCGACGAGCGCGATGAGATCGAACGAATACTGAAGAGCAAGTCGCGGCTGACGAAGCTGGTGCGGGATGAACTCGTGAGCGACGCCGAGGAATACGGCGATGAGCGCCGCACGCGGCTGGTGGAGCGCGAGGCCGCGCAAGCCATTTCCGAAGCGGAATTGCTGACCAGCGAACCGGCCACCGTGGTGCTGTCGCGGCTGGGCTGGGTGCGCGCGGCCAAGGGACACGATATCGATGTGCGCGCGCTCTCCTACAAGAGCGGCGATGAATTTCAAGCGGCGGCCAAGGGCCGCAACCTGCAGCAGGCGGTGTTCATCGATTCCACCGGCAGGGCGTACAGCTTGGATGCGCATCAGCTGCCGGCGGCGCGCGGCTACGGCGAACCGCTGTCCGGTACCGTGGACCCCCCCGACGGCGCCACGTTTGCCGCTGTCCTGATCGGCGAACCGGATGATTTGTGGTTGCTGGCGAGCGATGCGGGCTACGGTTTTTCGGCGAGATTACGCGATTTGTACTCCCGCAACAAAAAGGGCAAATCGGTCCTGAAGGTGCCCGAACGTGCGCGCGTTTTGCCGGCGCAGCCGATAACGGGCCCGGAAGCGCTCGCCGTATTCGTCAACAACCATGGCGAGGCGCTGGCGCTGCCGGCCGCGAAAATCGAGGAAATGACCGCCGGCAAGGGTCAAAACCTCTATGGGATTCCCGGCAAGAAGTCGGCCGACCGTACCGAGTACTTATCGGCGATGGCGGTGGTCGCGCCGGGCGAGGTGCTCACAGTCCACAGCGGCAATAGCGCGCCGATGAAACTCAAATTCGAGGAGCTGAAGCAGTTCCTCGACAAGAAGGGTCAGCGCCGGCAGAGATTCTCCAGAGCCTACAAGCAGGTGGATCGGTTGGAAGTGTCGGCGGTCATCTAACGTTCGCCCGACATGGTGACGTCCTCGGGCGTATTCACGAAATAGCCCTGGATGAACTCGATGCCGAGCTGCCAGAGCACGGCCATGGTGTTCGCGTCTTCCACGCGCTCGGCAATGGTTTCCACCCCCTTGCGCTTGGCCGCTTCGACCAGGCCCTTTACGCGCTGCTGCTGCAGCTGGTTGGTCGAGAGCCCCTGCATCAGGGAACCGTCGATCTTGATGAAGTTCATGCCGATGCCGGCGAGCAATTTCAGCGGATCACGGCCGGTGCCGAAATGTTCCAGTGCGAAGCGAAAGCCGAGTTTTCGCAGGCTCTCGGCCAGTTCGTTGGTTTGCCGGACGTATTGCATCGCGACTTCCTCGGTCACCTGAATGCACAGGCGCTTCGATTCGATCTTGAGCGATTTCAATTGGGTGGCGAGCCAGCCAATCAGGCTCTTGTCCAGTATCGTATCCTTCGATACGCGCACGAAGATGCACGAGGCCTTGCGGTTGGCCGCAAACGACATGGAAGCGCCGATCACCCAGCGGTCGATGTTCTTCATCAAGTCGTTGCGCTCCGCCGCGGCGATGAACTCGGCCGGAAGAACCTCGTTGCCCTGTTCGTCCAGCATTCGCACCAGCACGTCGAACATGCCCTTGTCTTCGCCGAGCAGGCTCGCGATCGGCTGCTGCACCAACCGGAACCGGTTCTCCATCAGGGCGCTCTTGATGTGCTTGACCCATATCCTGTCGTAGGCCTGAACTCGCGTGTCGGTGTCGGCCTTGTCGACCGCGTACATTTGATTGCCGCCGAGTTCGAGTCCGCGGCGCGCGGCGTTGATCGCATCGGAGACGGCGGCGTCGGCGTCGGGGTTGCCGGGAGGCAGCAGTCCCAAGCCGACGGTTACGGTGGCGGTCAGGTTCTTCACCTCGAATATGAAATTATGGTCATTGACGCGCTTGACGATGTTTTTCGCCCAGGTCTCCACGTCGAGGGCTGTGCCGCGTTCCAGCATGACCAATATCCCGTTGCCGCCGAATCTGCCGCAAAGGTCTTTCGCCGTCAGCTGCACGCGCATCAGGTCCGCGAGCTGCGTCATGAAATCCTCGCTCGAAAGGACTCCGATCGTATTTTGAATATCGAGGAAGCGGTCGGGCTTGATGTAGGCGAATTGGCGCACGCCGCCCTTGATGGGCTGGGAGCAGCGCTCGCGAATCGCGGCGATCAGATAGCGCTGCTGGAGAAAGCGCGTCGAAGCGTCGTTCTTGATCGCCTCGGCGAGCTGAACCTCGAGATCGTGATCCTGCTTGTTGCGCGCCGGTATGCTGATGCGCGTGGCCGGCTCGTTCTCGTAGTCGGCCTTGGTCAGAGTCAGCACCAGCGGCAGGCTGGAGCCATCCGAGAGCAGCGCGCGTACGTTGAGTCCGTGGTCCGTCCACTTGCCCTGCAGGCAGGCAACCAGTGCGCCCTTGAGCGCCGGATGCGTTTCCGGTTCGAACAGATCCATCAGCGGCATGCCCTTCAGCGCCTCATCGCCGGAGTAGCCGAACAGCTCGAGCCAGGCGCGATTGGCATCGACGACGATGCCTTCCTGAACGTGAGTGATTGCGTCAGCCGAGCCCTCCAGAAAGTTCCGCAGCTGCTCCCGATATTCGCGCGCCGAGGAAAGCGTGGTGGAGAGGGCCCGCTCCAGCCGGTACGCCCGCAATTCGCGCGCAGCCACCGATTGCAGGCGGCTGCGGTTGGCCAGGGTGACCACATCCTGAGCGCCCAATCGCATGGCCTCCGCGATCGCGGCCTCATCGACATTCTCGCGCACGATCAACACCGGCATCTCCGGAGCGGTCTGCTGCCTGACCTTCATGATCGCGCCCAGGTCGACCCCGAGTTCCTCGATGAATGCGATCAGCATCTCGGGATTGATCTGCGTCAAAGCGTCCCCGAGATCGCGGGCGTCCGGCAGCCAGGTGCAGTGCACCGGATGGCCCGCCTTGCGCAGAGTGCTGTTGATCGCCTCGACGTGGTCTTGCGACCGCGTCATGACGATCATCGGAACGGCGCTCTGCTCAGCCACGGGTCATATTCCTCGCAAAACGGGAACAAAGTGTAACATCAGGTTTGCGGCGATTCTGGGACCCGCGTCTTGTGGTGGCGAGGATTCTTGCTGGAATTGGCTTCGGCAGTGCGTTGCGGCTATCATACGCGCCCTTCAAACCGAGGCCTGCGATGGCGAATTACAGCACCAACGAGTTCAAATCCGGACTCAAAATCCTGATCGACGGCGATCCGTATACGATCGTCGAGAATGAGATGGTCAAACCGGGCAAAGGCCAGGCTTTCAACCGTGTCCGGGTGCGCAACCTCAAGACCGGTCGAACCATCGAGCGCACTTGGAAATCGGGCGATACCGTCGAGGCCGCGGACGTCGTGGATACCGAGATGCAGTATCTGTACAGCGACGGCGATTTCTTTCATTTCATGGTTCCGGACACGTTCGAGCAGCTCACGGCCTCGAGGCAGGCGGTCGGCGACACCGCGCAATGGTTGAAGGATGGGACCACTTGCATCATTACCCTGTGGAACGGCGTGCCGCTGCAGGTAACGCCGCCGGCGCACATGGAGCTCAAGGTGATAGAAACCGATCCAGGCGTGCGCGGCGACACCGCCACGGGCGGCTCCAAGCCCGCCAAACTGGAAACGGGCGCCATGGTGAGGGTGCCGCTGTTCATCAACGAGGGGGAAATCCTGCGCATCGATACCCGCAGTGGCGAGTATTTATCGCGCGGCAAGGGCTAGCCGCCGGCGCCAGCCGATGGCACGGGCCGGCCTATGCGTTATCGGTCGAAAACGCCATGGCCTGCGACAAGCGGGTGGCTTCGAGGGCGATCGCGACCACCCGGTCGAAGCCGAGCGCCACACCCGAACAGTCGGGAATCCCGGCGCCAAGCGCCGCCAGCAGGCGCTCGTCCATTGGCGGCTGCGATTGGCCGCGCTCCCGGCGAATCGCAAGATCTTGGGCAAACCGCGCGCGCTGCTCGCCGGCATCGGCCAATTCATGGAAGCCGTTGGCGAGTTCGATCCCGTCCAAATACAGCTCGAATCTCGCGGCCACCGGCGGCAGACCCGGCTTCAGGCGTGCGAGCGAGGCCTGGGAGGCCGGGTAGTCGCGCACGAAGCACGGGCGCTCGCGCCCGAGGCGGGGTCCGACCACGAATCCCATCAACAGATCGAGCATGGCTTCGCGGTCGAGCCCGGCCTTGCACTCAATGCCGTGCTCGGTGGCTGCGCGCGTGAGGTCGCGCTCGCTCGCCGTGTGGACATCGACGCCGGCGTGCCGTTGCAGCGCTTCGCCGTACCTCAGGTGCTCGGCCGCCGGCAGCTCGCGTTCCGGCGCCAATAGCCGGGCAACCAGATGCTCCACCTCCGCCATCATTGCGGCGTCATCGAATCCCGCCCGATACCATTCGAGCAGCGTGAATTCGGGGTTGTGCCACCGACCGCGCTCGGCATCGCGAAACGCCTTGCACAGCTGATAAATATCGCCGCTGCCTGCGGCCAACAGGCGCTTCATCGGGAATTCCGGCGATGTACTCAGGAAGAAGCGGCCGCCCATGCCGGCGACCTGCGTGACCAAGGATTCGATGTGCGGATCGCTGACGCCGGCTGCGCTCAACAGCGGCGTTTCGACCTCGAGCACACCCCGGGCGGCGAAGAATTCCCGGGTGCGCGCCAACAGGCCGGCGCGCCGCCGCAAGGCGGCCAGAGTCGCGGTGGGCCGCCAATCCGTGCCGGGTTCGCCACTCACTCTGCGCTGCCAATGGCTTGTCCGAACTGCACCACGGATCCGGCGCGCAGCAACGGATGCCAGCGGGCCCGGTTGGCTTCAAACAACAGAATGACGGTCGAACCCATGTTGAACCGCCCGAGTTCGGCGCCTTTTTCGAGCATCAAGCTCGGGGCTGGAATATGGGTCACGGCGCGCCGCGCGGCCGGAGTGATATCGCCAGCCCAAACTGTGGCCATGCTGCCGACGTTTAGCGCGCCCACCAGCACCACGGCGAATTGACCGCAGGTACCTTCAAACAGCGTCAGCACCCGTTCGTTGCGCGCAAACAGGCGAGCGACGTGCTGTGCGGTGGTTCCGTTCACGCTGAACAGGCGGCCGGGCACATACACGGTGTCGAGCAACCGGCCCGCCATCGGCATATGAATACGGTGATAGTTGAAGGGGGCAAGGTAGATTGTGGCGAACGAGCCGCCTTCGAAACGCCCCGCCCAAGGCTCATCGGCCAGCAGCTCGGCCAGCCTGTAGCGCCGCCCTTTCGCTTGCAGCAGTTCATCCCGGTCGATGGCGCCGCATTCGCTCACCATGCCGTCGACGGGACTCGCGATGGCGGCCGCGGCGGCGGCAACCGGCCGCGTGTCCGGGCGTAGCGCTCTTGTGAAGAAATCGTTGAAACTGCCGTAACGGTACGGATCGGTTTCGAGCGCTTCGCCCATGTCGATGTCGAACAGCCTGAGAAATCCGCGAATGAGCAAATTCCTGAACCAGGGCGTTCGCACCCGGGTGGCGGCGTATACCAATCGCGACAGCCGGTGCTGCGGCAAGGCGAATTGCATCAAGACGAACAGCCGGCCGCGCACCGCGCCGCGTCCGCCGCTCATCGGCACAGGGCAAGCCGGTTCGGCGGGCCGCGGTTCGTTCATGCGAGAATCAGGACTTTCAATCGAGGTGGCATGCGTCGATTATCCCATACGGCGCCCGAAACCGTCGGCGCCGCCATAGACCGATGTGCCCATGCGTTGCGCCGCGCCGGCGCGCACTTCGGCCACGGTACCGACAATGCGCGCGACGAGGCCGCCGAGTTGGTGTTCTTCGTGGCCGGACTACCGCATTCGGACGGCGCCGCCAGCTACGGCAAGCCATTGACCGCGCGGCGCGCGGCGCGCATCGACGAGCTGCTGCGCGAGCGGACCAAGCGGCGGACGCCGCTCGCCTATCTTACGCATCGCGCTTTCTTCGCAGGCCTCGAACTGTACGTCGACGAGCGGGTCCTGGTGCCACGATCTCCCATCGCGGAACTGATCCTCAAGCGTTTCGCCCCCTGGGCGAAACCGCGCGGAATCCGCCATATCTTGGATATCGGCTGCGGCTCCGGGGCGATCGGCCTGGCGAGCGCGGTGGCCTTTCCGCGCGCCACCGTGGACGCCATCGACATCTCCGCCGATGCGCTCGCGGTCTGTCGCCGAAACGTCCGTCGCCTGGGATTGGCGCAGCGGGTCAGGGTCATTCAGTCGGATCATTTCGCCGCCGTATCGGGCCGCCGTTACGATATCATCGTCAGCAACCCGCCCTACGTCGGGCGCGCCGAAATGCGTGACTTGCCGCGCGAATACCGACATGAACCCGCGTTGGGACTGGCGTCGGGAGTCGACGGCCTCGACTCGGTGAGGGCAATCCTGCGCGGCGCGAGACAGCATCTGGTCGACGACGGTATTTTGGTGGTGGAAGTCGGCAATACCGAGAAAGCATTGTTGCGTGCGTTTCCGCGAGTGCCGTTCATATGGCCCGAGATCGCCATGGGCGGCGGCGGCGTTTTCGTGTTGCGGGCGGC
>Ga0209048_10000318_pt1 | contig 52697 bp, 46 predicted proteins | sample FrelakmetCRP12CR_FD_187146 | JGI IMG/M metagenome (GOLD analysis project Ga0209048, IMG submission 187146) | Freshwater lake sediment microbial communities from the University of Notre Dame, USA, for methane emissions studies - CRP12 CR (SPAdes)... | ecosystem: Environmental > Aquatic >...
CACGCGAATAGGTCAAACCACGTGCTGACTGGTGCGTTGGGAATTATCGGAAGACTGCCCGCGCTGATTGTTAAAGGAATAGCTGCTTGTGAGTAGACGGCGGGAATACCTCCATATTGGGGTGAGAAGGCAAAGTTTGTCATAAGAATTATGAATATCAGGAAAACAGCAGTTCCGCTGAATTCCTTTCCAATATGCTCTAGACCAAATTTCTTTGAAGTTATTTTCGGAGGCTCTCTCAACAAAACGACGAAGGGCCTCAGCACTCCCATTATTCCAATAGACGAGATAATTCCGAAAGCTGGAGCCAAGATGAAAAGCAGGCGAATCATGGAAGCAGAGAAATACACGGCTGTCAGACCGTACAGCACCAAGAAGAGGTTCCTGTTGTTGAGATTTCGTGAGACAAAGAAAAGCCCAACTATGAAGAACAAAACCATTATGCCTAAGTCCAGATACAGAGAACTCCAACTGGATATTCTATGCTCAGCAACAGATGCTATGAGCGGACTGGAACTCCGCTCGAAAGGATTTAGGATCGTAATGAACTTTCCGGCTATGCTACTCATATGTCCAGATGCAAAAAGGGCAGTGAAGCCACCGATTAAAGCAACCAAGACTACAGTTGCAAAGAAAAGCTTGGCTTTCACCGAAGCCAGGTTACGCAAGACTTCGTTTACGCAGAGCAGGAGAAATACACCAGCGACGGGCAAGACTGCAAAACTTGCTAGGTACCTAATAGACAGGAAGGGGGCATTTATCGCTATTCCCAGACCTAATCCGAACGTTACACTGTACGCCAAAAGAACGCGCCGTGTATACCTTTTCAGCAGAATCAAGACGAAAGCAAAAAGCACCGTTAAATCTATCAAATAATAAGCTGCACCCCACCCCATTACAAAGTAGGCCAAGCATGCTCCACACGCAAGCGAGTATTTCAAGGTTGAACCAATTGGTCTTTCCTTCTCGATTGCTCTTGGAAACATCAGAAAGAATAGCAAGAAAGCGAACATGGCTGTTTCGGTCTCAAACCAACCTAGATTGCTTCTTTCGATGAAAGATGCACTCAGAGCTAGAAAGAGAGCGGTAAGCAATCCGACTGATTTTCCTCCGAATTCCTTTCCGACGAAGTAAATGATCAAAACGCATAACGTACCCACTATCGGGGGGAGAATTGAAAGCAGACTCATAAGATCTATGTTAACACCTAACGCAGTTACCAAGTCGTAGATAACCGCTCCCGTCAAGGGTATCGATGGCAGTGACTCTGAACCCAGGTTAATTCCCTGCGGGTACCACATCTGGTGATCAACCAATAGGTTCGGCCAGTAAGGCGAAAACAACCCGTTTTTCACCATGTAGCTTGTTACTCGATACTCAAAGAACGCGTCAAATTCGGAGAGGTTTAACTGGCCAGTTCCTACTTCCCAACGAAGTGGAAGAATCCGGATAGTGAAAGCGACGAATAGTATTAGTGACAGTGCTGCAAAGGTGAGTATTGCGCCGTGACTTATTTTGATCCTTAGCTTTCCCACATTCTTCAGACTATTCTTGACGTTTTCCCTTGATACTGTCTCCGAGAGCTTCATCTGAATTCCATCTCTTCTACTGAAGTTATTAAGGTGTTTTATTATCCTTGCGGTTGATTAAAGATTCGGATGCGCATACCATTCCTATATGTTCTTGAATTGAATGAGCAGTTTGTTTCCCCATCAAACCGAAGCTCTTCTCTTGTAACCATACTTTTCAGAATCGTAAAGTGGAAATTCTGATATCTTTGCCTTCGCCTGTTTACCACGTATTCCGACCTTAACGACTTCTCCGTCTAGAGCTTGAGATGCATCAATATAACCCATCCCTATGCCGCGTTTAAGCAAAGGCGAAAATGTTCCACTTGTCAATGTTCCAATTTTCTCGTCTTCATTATTGCAAATCTCAAAACCCGGCCTTGGAATCCCTTGCTCTACCATTACGACCCCAACCCGTTTACGTTTTACTCCCTCGTTCTTCTGCCTTTGCAGTGAATCCTTCCCAACAAAATCGTCCTTTTGAAGCTTCACTACGAAACTCAACCTTGCTTCCAGGGGTGTTGTATTTTCATCAATGTCGTTACCATATAGGCAGAGTCCTGCCTCAAGTCTCAGCGTGTCCCTTGCCCCCAGACCACACGGTTCCATTTCCAACGACTTGCCAGCGCCCAGAATCGCATTCCAAGCATTTAGGGCGTTGCTGGGATTTGATAATGGCGCGTTCCAAATGAAAACCTCAAACCCGTCCTCACCAGTATAACCCGTTCGAGCCAAGAAAACTTGGGTGCCAGATAAAAGTGCGTGCCCACATTTGAATCGTTCAATCTTGCTCAAATCCTCTGAAGAGATTTTCTGCAGAACTCTCGCCGCGTTCGGCCCTTGAACTGCTAGCATAGCAACGTTGTCTGACACATCCTCAATTTTCACGTTAAATCTCTCAACATGTCTAATCAGCCAACTGTGGTCTTTCGCTCGGTTGCCTGCGTTGAATACGACTAGAAACTTCTCTAGCTCCATCCTGTACACTACAAAGTCATCGACTATGCCGCCTTCTTTCGTACACATGACCGAATACTGCGCAGTATTTGGCAGAAGCTTTGATACATCATTTGTTATGACGTAATTGAGGAAACGCTCAGAGTCTACGCCAGCGATTATTACCCTTCCCATGTGGCTGATATCAAAGACACCGACACTATTTCTCACTGCAAGATGCTCTGGGATTATGCCCTTATAGTAAAGGGGCATTTCAAAGCCAGCAAAGTCAGTCAATTTAGCCGTTTGTTTATGTACAGGATATAGTTGTGTTTGCCGAGTTTCCACTGAGCCTTTTCTCCTCAAAATTGATCAGTTTGCGGGTTTCACGTCCACGTTCACAGGTATTAGAGAAAGCTTCTTGCCACATTTGGGACATTTGCCTTCATGTTCATGTATGATCTCATCAGGAGGTTTAAGCTCAGGGCCTTCATACAGAAGATGACCGCATCCTTGACAAATAACACGCTGGGGCATAATCAACACGTCTTCAAAAGAAGTAAACATCGTGGAATATTTATTGATTGCTCAAACGATAGTCAACCACACAGATGAGTGCAAACCCTCAGACAGAGATAAGCTGAACATCATTTTTCCCCGTGGAAAGTGTTTGGAACCTGTGCCATTCAGGTCATAGACCTAAGAAATGCACTTCCACGATCAAAGGCTTAGAATAACAAAAATCACAGAATAGAGTAGTACATTACAAAGTGACGATAATAGCAGAAATTCTTAATTTTCTGTGCAAGAATAATTCAGAGATTAGTACGATAAAGGCACACTCGCGGTTTGCATCGAAATGGGAAAATACATACTGATTATAACTGAGAAACCAGATGCCGCCAAAAGAATAGCAACGGCTCTTGACGAAGGAGAGAAGCCTCTCAGAAAAGAAAAGAACCGAGTACCATTCTACGTTGTGAGAAGAGACAGAGAAATAGTTGTTGTGCCAGCGTTAGGGCATTTGTACACAGTGGCTGCTGAAGGAGGCAGGCGAAGTGATTATCCAATTTTCGATTTCAGATGGGTTCCAAGATACGCAGTTGAAAGAGGTACAGGGCACATTCGCAAGTGGATCGACACCATTGCAGAGTTAGCTAAAGACGCAGACGTCTTCATTGATGCTTGTGACTATGACATTGAGGGAAGCATCATAGGTTATAACATACTCAAATTTGCCTGCAACGACCGGGAACAGACTGCAAAACGCATGAAATACTCAACTCTGACCAAGGAAGAACTAGAGAAGTCTTACATGACCTGCCTTCCACATTTAGATTTTGCTTTGATCGAAGCTGGACGAACAAGACATGAAGTTGACTGGCTCTACGGGATCAACCTCTCAAGAGCCCTTACCTTAGCAGCAAAAAATCAAAGCGGAAGATACACCACCATAAGCACAGGAAGAGTACAAGGACCAACGCTAAAATCCATAGTGACTAAAGAGAAAATCATAAAGAGTTTCGTCCCAACTCCATATTGGGAAATAAGAGCCGCGATTGAAGTGGATGCACAAATTTTTGAGGCGTTGTACGAAAAAAATAGAATCGAAACTAGAAGAGAAGCAGATGACATCGTCCAAGCATGCAAAGGAAAAGATGGCATCGTTGAGAAAATTGATACTCGACAGTTCCGACAGTTCCCCCCATTACCATTCGATCTAGGTTCTTTACAGAGCGAAACTTACCGTCTATTCAAATATGCGCCAAAACGCACTTCCTCCATTGCTCAGCGTCTATATTTGGATGCTTTGATATCTTACCCAAGAACAAGCAGTCAAAAGCTTCCACCATCAATAGATTACCGAAAGATACTAAAAAGCTTGGACAGCATCCCACGATATCGAACTCTTACAACGGAACTTCTTGCGAGACCAAAACTAAAACCAAATGAAGGAAACAAAGAAGACCCTGCACATCCAGCCATTTACCCCACCGGAAAGCATCCGACCAGAGACCTAGACAGTTTAGAGAGAAATGTGTGGGATCTCGTAATACGCAGGTTCATGGCTGCATTCGCTGAATCATCGATTAGACAAGCAATAACGGCAACCGTGGCAATAAACAATAACCGCTTCCGGATGACAGGAACTCAAACTCTGGAACAAGGTTGGATGCACTTCTATGAGCCTTATGCAAAGAACCAAGAATGCCAATTACCAGACATGAGAGAAGGCGACCGCGTACCGATTAAACGAATAACCCTCAACAGCAGATTCACTAACCCACCACCACGCTACAATTCAAGCAGTCTACTCAAGAAAATGGAGAGAACAGAAATCGGAACTAAGGCGACTAGAGCAGACATAATACAAACCATTTATAAGAGAAAATACATCACAAACGAGAAAATCACAATGACAGACTTGGGTTTCGAGGTTCTTAGCACTCTGGAAAAATATTGCCCAATAGTTGTCTCAATAAAATTCACAAGAGAGCTTGAACAAGAAATGGATAATATCCAATCGCATCAAGAGAGAAGGGAAATCGTCCTTACACATACGATCGAGATTCTGAAACCGATTTTGGAAAAACTGAAGGAGAATGAAAAAGCAATAGGGGAGCGACTCAGTCAAGCCATAGAGAAATCAAGAATAGAGGAAAGAACACTTGGGGCATGTCCGACATGCAAGACAGGGAAGCTTGTAATTATACATTCAAGAAAAACAGGCAAACGCTTCGTCGGATGCACAAACTACTTCAAAGGAACGTGCAATATGTCATCCTCTCTTCCTCAAAGAGGCAACCTAAAGCCACTGAGTAGGTCTTGCCCAAATTGTGGTTGGCCTATGATTCAGGTCAGACTGAGAGAAAAAACATGGAGGCTATGCGTCAATCCTCAACACTCGCAAAAAAGGAGCGGAGCAAAAAACTGAGATGCAAAATATGCGACAAGGAAGCTATACGAAATACATACTGTAAATCGCACCACAAAGCCTATGAAAATATAATCAAACAATATGAGGTCTGGAAAAAAGCACTAGAAATCCCTTGGAAAGAGTATTTAAGTGAGATTGCTGAGAATCAGTTAACAGGAGAATGGGCCAAAGAAGTGGCTAGATATCTAGTCAAAGACGGAGAAGAACAAAATGTCACATAGAGTCAAGAGAGGATTCTCCTCTCTATCTTTTACTATGAACAAATTCTACAGAAGGATTTCAACGATCAGACCCTCGACGCTAGTTATTTCCATCTTAGTGATGGCAGTGACCGTATTCTTGTTGGGCGGCGGTCTCTATGACATAATAGTTAAGCCTTTTCCAGCGGTATATAGTGGCGGACGATTCATCTTTCTTTACCCTGACCTTTCGATGCAGTTTGTGAGTGACAGCGTCGAGGCTATGATGCTCTTCACAATCGGCGTTGTTGGACTCGTAGTCGTGTATCAAAGCACAAAATACGCTTACAAACCAAGACAGGCCTATATGCTGTTCCTTATAGGTGCAGTGCTAATCTTCCTTGCATACGTCCTTCTTGAGGCAACTATGAGGATCAAATTGAACCGTGGATAAGTCCTCTACCAAGGATTTTTTTTCAAACCTAGTCTGTAAGCGAAGAAATTCGTCAGAAGATGTATTGGTGGCGTTATGATCAACACTGCTAATACAAGTTCCCAGTACAGCATATATCCATAAACTGGAAGCGAAACTAAAACTGCGCCCACGATAAAATCTACTTGATCCACAACAGGCAAAATGTCTCCTGGGGCAAGTCCAAGTCTTCTTTTCATGAAAGCTCCGATCAAGTCTCCAAACAGGGCGCCTAATGATGTAAGCAGACCTAAGAAGAGAGGATATCCAAACAAAAGGGCTTCCGCATACCCAACGATCAAACCGATCGCTAATCCAAAGAAGAAACCGCGAAAAGTTTTGTTCTTGCCGAACACCGGTTTTCCATCAATGAATTTTCTTCCAAAATCTATAGGGCTGCCTCCTCCAGCGATCACTGGCACCGCGTTTGCGCAGTAGGCTGGAAATATGAATTTTAAAGCATCTATCACTATTTTTGCTATTTCCATGTTCACAGCCATCAATGAGTTGGACGATCATGTATTCCAGATTCGGTTATACTTAGATAGTACGTTGTGGGCTTAAGTTTCATTGCTTTCTCCAGTATTAGCTTGACTATTTTGATGCTTTCTGTGGGTTTCAAATTCATCATTATATCAGCCCAAAATTTCAAGACTCTAGTAGCAACTGGTTCTATGCTTACCTGTTCCCCCTTGAAAGAGGTTCTGACTTGGCTTACTATCAGAATTGCGATCTTGCGCATCTTGGAAATCTGAGCCAACAACGCCAGTTGTCTATTGAGTTCCCGGTTCAGCTCAAATGTCTTTTGCGGATACTCCGCGATTCTTGCACCGTAGAGTGACGTTAGCGTATCAACGACCACGAGTCCGAAATGATCCGTCAAGTATTCTGCTAACCTATCCACAGTGGTCGCTTGCTCCGCAAAGCTATTGGGCTTCATCAAAATTATGAGGTCAGCTATTTCATCGAATCTCTCTGCCGCAACTTGAGAAAATCTCTTGGCGGAGAACGTTCCGTCACAATCTATGAACAAGGTTTTGTTGCCTTGCAGAGCGCAATTCACGGCAAGTTGCATAGCAAGAGTCGTTTTCCCTGTCTCAGCTTCACCATAGATCAAACTGACGCTTTGAGAAGGAATGCCGCCGTTTAGGTCTCTGTCAATGATCTTACCCGTTGGAATTCTATCTAGCACGGCAATACACGTCAACTAATATAAACCACTAAACTAATAATTTGTTTGGCGCCTATTCTGGCATGTATAGGAAAACATCATGAAAGCAGACATTGCCGTAGCAACTGTTTCAGGAAAAGCATACTATATGATTGTCAGCGAACTGCGAAAGAGAAATATACCATTTCTAAGCCTGAAGCCGAGTGAGACTGTCCCGATAGAGATCAAGGTTGTAATAACAACGGAGAAAGAGAAACACCTAATAAACCATGAAAAAGTCTTATTGTACAAAGACGGAGCGGACATTGAGGCAATGATCAACAATGCACTGCAAACCGCGCAGGGAAAAGAAAGTTATGAAAAGCTTGTCATCGGTGTTGATCCTGGCGAAGCCATAGGGTTGGCAGTGCTGGCTGATGGAAAAGTGATTGAGACGGAAAACTGTATCAGCGTGGAAGAAACTCTGGAGAGAATAATGGAAATCCTCCGGAGCCTCAAGAGTACGCCTATAGCGACTGTTTCAGTGAAAATCGGCGATGGCGTTCCCGCGTACAAAGAACGGATTTTGCATGCGTTGGATGACATGTTGCCTCAGAACGTCGTACTGGAAAGTGTGGGCGAAGCAGGAACGAGCCGCTTTATTGATGAAGGCAAACATAGAAGAGGATTAAGAGACATAGTTTCAGCAATAAAAATTGCAGGAAGAAACGGACACACGTTCCAACGGAGGAAAACAGATGAACAGAACGGTTGAAAAAGGAAAAACTCTACTCATTAACGGTCCAGCCTCGGTCACTGTGGTCTCAGGCAAAGCAGAAGTCTTTGGCACAGTGATAAGAAACGCTAGCAAGGTTGTCATACGCGAAGGAAAACAGTTACCTCTTGCCGTGGAAGAGACAACTACTTTCGACCTTTCATTGGCCGAGAAAGCCAGTGCAGAAGAGGTTGAGGGAAACACGATCCCACCCTCATGGGTTGAATCATTTGAAAAGGTCTCAGAACTGCAGGCTAAACCTGTTGTCATTATGGTTCTAGGCACCGTGGATTCTGGGAAGACAAGTTTCTGCACCTATCTGGTAAACAAGTTGCTTGGTCAGAAGAAGAAAGTGGTAGTGCTTGACGGCGACCTCGGACAATCTGACATAGGGCCCCCCTGCACCGTAGCCTATGCCCTAGTGCCGAAGCCGATAACTGATCCATTTAATTTGCAGGCAAGAAACGCCGTTTTTATAGGAGTCACTTCGCCAGAGAGCGCTGTTGACAAAGTGATTGAAGGGTTGGCAACACTGAAAAAAGAAGCCCTAAACAGTAACCCCGACGCTATCGTCACGAACACTGATGGATGGATTGAAGGAGAGAATCCTGTCACATACAAAGTTCATCTTGCTGAGGCAATCAAACCAGACATTGTTTTCTGCATTCAGCAGAAGGACGAACTCGCACGGCTTGTAGAAGGTCTCAAAGAGTTCAATATAGCCATGGTTGACTCACCTTCAGCTGTCAATCAAAGAGATAAAGAAAAGCGCAAGAATTTGCGCGAGCTAGGGTATGTAAAATACCTTAGGAACGCTAAGATTCAGTCATTTCCACAGGGTTGGCTGAAGATTGAAGACAACGAGCTTTTCGGTTTAGGCCGAGCGAACATGAATTTCAACGAGACCAGAAAGATCTATGAGCTTCTTGGAATGAAGCCGCTGCATATCGTGGAACGTGTTGATGCGATTTCGATCATAATAGGCAAAAGACGTTGGGTCAATGCTGAGAACTTGAAGAAAATAGAGGAGGCTGCAAAGAAGAAAGTGCATCTAATTCGAAAGGGGGACGAAGAAGGACTGCTGGTAGCATTGTTCAATTCGGACAGAAAATTCCTCGGAATAGGAGTTCTGCAGGAGATCGAATACCTCAGAAAGACCATCAAGATCTTGACCCCAGTCTCAGAAGGCATTGCCATAGCTACAATAGGAAAAGTGAAGCTCGACAAGAACATGAAGGAGATTCCAGCGCTCGGAGAAGAAAACCAATCGGATAATACTGCATTCAATAGGCTCTTTTGAAAAACATGCGCAGTTCGCGCGTGAGCAACCCATTCTCATCCGGGAGAACCACCAAGCTGTCACGTATCCACGATGGAAGAAAACTCTGGCAATATTCAGAAGCAAAACGATGATCAAGAAATACGATTGCACCCTTGTCTTCAAGGGTTCTTATGGGTCTTCCTGCGGCTTGACATGCTTTTTTCATCGCTGGAAGGACATAACCATATTCTCGCCCAAATCCTGGAAAAAGTCTTTCGAAATAGTTGATTTGAGCTCGCACTTTTGGAGTGGGCTCAGCGTAAGGTAATCCAATGATTGCCACCGAGTTCATCTCATCACCCGGAAAGTCAACTCCTTCTGAGGAACGCCCGCCTTGAACACCTAATAGCACAGCTCCTCCATGTTTTGAGCATGTCTTGAACTCTGCGATCATTTTTTCGTTTTCTCTAGAATCCATGCTTCTGTGTTCACAGAAGAGTGGCTTATCCAAGGCTTTCTTTAATCCTTCAGCGAGCAATGCTCCCAGAACCTCGAATGAGGGCACAAATATCCCGGTATTCGCAGGAGTATTGCCTACGATTTCGCTTGCTCTTTTTATGATTTTTCGATACATTTCGGGTGTTCTTTTTTCCATGGCTGTGGTTACGCCGCTAGAAATGAAGGCCAAAATGTGTTCTTTTGGAAAAGGCGAGGGTACAACTTCTTGGACCGTGTCTTCTGGGAGTTTGATTATTCTCGCGTACGCTTCCAATGGTTGAAGCGTTCCTGACATGGCAATCGTTGAATGTACTTGAGAGAACACGGGTACAGTGATCTTGGAAGGATCTAGAGCCACGATTTCGAGTTTGGCCGTGGGCAAACCTTGTTTCGAGGTGTACCTGCTTATCATGTTCATGAAAGATGGGTCTTCAGCGGTTTCCAACCATCTTAGCAGGAAATAGCCGGTTCTGTGGATGAAAGAACGTGGGTATTTTCCTTCGACGAGCAGGTTCCGCTTGATTGAAACGCCAGTATCATGTAGGTGCTCAAAGAATTTTCTGGGTTCATCAATGCCAGCTTTTTCTTGGACAAGCTCCGTCAAAAACTCCGGAGGGACTATAGTCTGCTTTCCAATTTTTTCAGTTATTTCCTCGATCTCGTTTTTGACGGTTTTCGCGAATCGAGCTATGTCCTTGTAGTCCAGCCTCTTGGCTTCGGCTTCAGTCTGTTTTAGCGTGAATAAGGATAGGCTGCTGCTTGCTATGTCTACGGCAGTTTCTGGGAGGTTGTGCGCCTCGTCAATGATGAGAATAGTCTTAGTCAGTGGCGCCCCTAAGTTTCTGAGAAAAGCATTGCGGATCGTTGGATCGAACACGTACAGATAGCTCATCACGATGACATCCATGTCAGCCATGGATGCCTTCACGAGTTCGTATGGACAAAAGCCTCTTCTTCCGCATAGTCTCTGGATTTCCGAAGCTGTGCATGGAGAAAGAACCATCTGCTGTCGAATTTCGAAACATTCGTCTGTTTTTTCTTCAATGTTTTCGTAGTATTGGCATCGATGTTGTGCCTTGAGTAGCTCGCATATTTCCATGGCCGCCCTAGTGTCAAGTGGGTGTCTCGATATGAGGTTGTTGAGGCACATTTCATGACGCGCGCGGATTGAGATCCCTGCGACTCGCTTTTTCTTTGAAATGGCTTTCAGCTCTTCGATTACGCGATCATGCTGGCGGTGGGTTCTCGCGGCGTATAGCACCTTCAGCTTTTTGTCGATCGCTTTTGGAAGACACGCTGATAATGTGGCGATGGTTTTCCCTAACCCGTTGCTTCCCTCTATAAGCACAGAATGACCCTTTTCGACTGCTTCATAGACCGTTTCGATGAAGTCATCTTGATAATGCCTGACTTCAGCGTAAGGAAAGTATTGTGCAATCTCCGAACGCAATTCAGCCATTCTTATTCCACGCAACTCTTGAAGGACAAAGCGGGTTAACTGGACACCAGATACATGACGGAGTTCGAGCTTTGCAGTATTCTCTGCCATGCAAAATCAGTAGCACATGAACATCAGAGTAGTCCTCTGGGGCGTAGAGAGCTTGGAGTGATGTACGGACAGTTTCATAATCACCGTTGGCAGGCACCAGACCCAGCCGTTTTGAAACACGATTAACATGCGTGTCGACTGGGATTGTGGGTTTTCCAGATGCAAACAAGAGAACGACATCGGCTGTTTTAGGTCCGACTCCGGGAAATTGCAGAAGGAGCTTTCTTGCTTCTTCGAGTGGTTGTGACAGAATTGGTTCTAGGCTGTCATGGTATTGGCTATGGATTGTTTTTGAGACCTGTTTTATTGTTTTGGCTTTGTTTCTGTAGAGCCCAGCTACTTTCAAGCACTGTTCAATTTGACTTACTTCAGCGTTCGCCAGTACTTCGGGTTTTACGTCAAACCTGTTCGAAAGGTTTTCGAACGCTTTTAGCGTGTTTCTGTCAGCCGTGTTTTGGGAGATTATGGTTACGATCAACGTTTTGAACGGGTCACCGGATGGTTTTTTTCTTTTTTGCGTTGGAAAAGTCGCCCTAAGTGTTTGCAGAATAAGCTGCGCTTGATCGTTAATCATCGAAGTGTATCGCCCTTTTGAAAGTGATAAATAGTGAATGAATGAAGCTATTAATAAGCAATGGAGATTCTGAAAAATGGAACGTGCAAAGGTTGTCAAAGATGAGATAATCGAGCAAGATACTCATTATTTGGCGGTGTACGTGGAAACAGCGAATTCATGCTTGATTCTGTTAAGTGAAAAAGAAGACAAACTTGGAACCTTGGCCATCGCTGTCCCAAGACCGAGAGACCTGCTGGGTCCACCTACGTCATCCGTCCTTCTAGGGGACAAGAACGCGATTTTGGCGCGTACGTTCGCTGAGTATGTCTCTAAAAAAAGGAGAAGATAGCAGTAGTGTCGATTTACTTAGAGACTGCCACTGAAGCGCAAGCACAGTCTATTTTCAAGAGACTTATCGAGAAAGTAATGCACAGTGAGGAACACTCTGAAAAGGAAGGGTTGGCTGCATGAGCTTCAGAGATTTCATTGGGCAAATGGAAGGAAACAATGAAGTTCTACACATAAAAGAACTATTGTCAACAAGATTTGAGATGTCGTATTTTATGAAGAGTTTTGACAACAATGGACCCATTCTTTCTTTTGACAAAGTGAAGAACCACGGCGGCAGAGTTATTGCCAACGTTTGCGGAACGCGTAAGAGAATTTGTTCAGGGCTTAGCGTTGATGAGAATGGTCTTTGCGGAAAGTTAATGGGTGCTTGGCGTTCGCCAAGAAAATCAAAAGTTGTCGCAGACGGTCCAGTCATGGAGAGAAAGATGAAGAGTGTTGACCTGTCTAGCCTTCCGATTTTGACGCATTTTGAGAGAGACGCTGGACCCTATGTTACATCTGGAGTGGTGTACGCGAGAAGCTCTGATGGAAAGATTGAGAACGTTTCAGTTCATCGTTTACAGGTTTTGGACAACAGGCATTTAGCGATCCGTTTGGTGCCACGGCATCTTTTCAAACTATGGAATATGGCAAGAGAGAAAGGAAAGGATTTGGACGTTGCTGTCTCGATTGGTGTTCACCCAGCAGTCTTGTTGGCTGCATCTTCGCCTGTTCCCTTTGGCGTGAACGAGTTCAGCGTCGCCAACTCATTGATTGGTGATGGCTTGCGACTGATTGACTGCGAAAATGTAGATGCTTGCGCTCCGGCAGATGCTGAGGTGGTTTTGGAGGGCAGGATTTCGTCGACCAAGGAAGTTGTTGAGGGACCTTTTGTGGATGTTACTGGGACTTATGATGTTCAACGGAAACAGCCGGTTTTGGAAGTTGTGGGTGTCCTGTGTCGCAGAGATTATCTCTATCATGGCCTTTTGCCCTCTGGCGCTGAGCACAGGCTTTTGATGGGTTTACCGCATGAAGCTTTGATTTGGGAAAGCGTTTCGAAAGTGGTGCCTAAGGTTTATGCGGTTAACCTTTCAGTCGGCGGCAGCGGATGGCTCCATGCGGTTGTATCAGTTGAGAAACAGGTGGATGGCGACGGAAAGAATGCGCTATTGGCGGCTTTGGCAGCGCACCCAAGTTTGAAACATGTAGTGGTTGTGGATTCGGACATTAACGTGTTTGATGCTTCTGATGTTGAGTGGGCCATTGCGACGCGTTTTCAAGCTAGCGAAGACCTCGTTGTCATCGAGAACGTTCGCGGTTCCACCTTGGACTCTTCCGCAAATCAGGAGACTGGATTAACTAGCAAGATGGGACTTGATGCGACTAGACCGTTTACGAAGCCTAAGGAGAAGTTTGACCGTGCAAAGATCCCCGCCAACAAGCACATTGAATCAATCATTCGTGGATTACGGGGCAAGTGAAGCCCGAGCTTTTTGTACATCAGCTTATATAAGATTAGGGGAAGAATGAGAGTTGGTGGTTTGTTGTCGCGTCAGAAGGAGAAAGAGCAGCCAGATGGTAGTATGCCCTCAAGGGTTGAGGATGTCATGGTTCGCGAAGTAGTCACAGTGGATGAAAATTTCTCGGTTAAAGAGGCGGCCGAGGTCATGAACAAGTTCGAGATTGGTTCGGTGATCGTTGTCAATGAAGGGAAAACCGTTGGAATAGTGACGGAGAGAGATGTTTTGAAGCGTGTAGTGGCTGAATCTAAGGATGCTAAAAAGACGAGAGTTAGAGATGTCATGACTAGTCCGCTGGTTGTTGTGGGTCCTAAAATAGAGCTAGAGGAAGCGGTGAAACTGATGTTTCAGATGAAAATCAAGAAACTGCCAGTGGTTGAGGGAAAACGGCTTGTAGGGTTGTTGTCTTTGACGGACGTTGCTCGCTTCCATCCTCAAATGATGAGAATGTTGAAACAGCTTGCCAATAGCCAAACTGCACCAAAAAGTTTGAAGAAAGTCGTAGACCGCTACATCGTATGATAGGTTTAACCTTCTTTCTGCGTTAGCCTCATGAAGTTTAAATGCACAAGCTCAACCTTATCAGTGCGAGCATCAGATGAAGACGCTAGTGTTCAGAGTCGACTCGCAGAAACCAGACATGAACAAGATTAGGGCAGCAGCGAGCCTAATCAAGAGCGGGGGTCTGGTGGCTTTTCCAACAGAGACCGTCTATGGTTTAGGAGCTGATGCGTTGAATGCGAAGGCGGTTTTGGCATTGTTCAAAGCAAAGAGACGTCCGCTTGATAATCCTCCGATAGTACACGTTTGCGATGTGAAGGATGTTCGCAGATTGGTCAAGGAAATTCCATCTGAAGCCAAGAAGCTAATGAAGGTGTTTTGGCCTGGTCCGTTAACGTTGATTTTTGAGCGATCCGCTATCGTGCCTGACGTAACAGTTGCGGGTCTAGACACCGTTGCAATAAGGATGCCCAACAACAATGTTGCATTAGCGTTGATTAAGGAAAGCAATTGTCCAATCTCGGCACCCAGTGCGAACCTTGCTGGAAAACCTAGCCCAACATCTGCGGAGCATGTGCTGGAAGACTTGGATGGACGCATCAGTGCTGTTCTCGATGCGGGACCAACCAGCATTGGAGTTGAATCGACGGTCTTGGATCTGACGATGTGTCCTCCGCAGGTTCTGCGTCCGGGCGGTACACCGGTTGAGGCTTTAGCAAAAACTATTGGCGAAATTGAGCTTAACCCTGTGGCTGTTTCTGATCAAGCCTTACCTACGGAAAAAGCGCGTTCACCCGGAGTCAAACACAAGCATTATGCACCAAACGCGGAAATGATTCTTGTTGAGAGTGATTTGCCAGAAGCCATTGTGAATAAGGTGGTCGAACTGGTTAGGCTTTATGAGGAGAAGGGCAAGAGAGTCGGTGTTTTAGGCACAGATGAGACTGTGAAGAACTACAGGGCGGACGTTGTGAAGTCTCTGGGCAGCAGAGGTGATTCGGCCAGTTTGGCGAGGAATCTTTTCAGGCTTCTGAGAGAGTTTGACACAGAAAATGTTGACATCATAATCGCTGAGGGAGTACCTGCTGAAGGTTTGGGTTTGGCTGTCCAAAACAGACTTCGCAGAGCAGCAGGCTACAATATCGCCAAAGCTCAGGCCAACACGCACTAGATTTGGTGTATTAGCAGCCCTGCTTGGATCGTGGAAACTCTTATGAGGTGATCTTTTGAAATCTGGTTCAGGGCGAACGAGTCTGAGATCACGTTGGCGGCTTCTGGCCTTGATTGGCTTAGCTGGCGTTTTTTGCCAGTCTTGGCTCCGGACTTTTTGAGAATAAACCCGATTTCGTCAGCATTCCAGAGAATGAGTACTTTGGTTTTCCGCTCGTTTGGCGAATGTTAAACACGGCGACAGGTGAGACTCGTTTGTATTCTTTTGGATTGACCATTGATTGTCTATTTTGGTTTGCGCTCGTATCGATAGTGGCCGTGGTTGCGATGGTTACGCAGAAGTCAGTCAAAAAAAGGAATGTCAGAGTTATTAGGTTAGAGAGAGACAAGGTTTGAATCTTCGTGTTCTTTTCAAGATACGCGCGCTGGCACTGGGCATACTCGTTTCTAGAAATAAGTTGCAGTTGTTGAAGCTATTTTTGAAGACTATGTTAGCATTGGCATCTTGATCTTTCTCTCTTTTGCAATTTTCTGCGCTTTCTCATATCCTGCGTCTGCGTGCCTTACTACAGCTGTTCCTGGGTCTGTTGTCAGCACGGTTGTTATTCGTTTTTCCGCGTCTTTTGTTCCATCGGCAACCAAGCACATTCCCGCGTGTATGCTGTAGCCTATTCCAACTCCTCCACCATGATGCACGCTAACCCACGTGGCGCCACCAACCGCGTTCAACAAAGCATTGAGTATTGGCCAGTCGGCAATTGCGTCGCTACCGTCTTTCATGCCTTCGGTCTCTCGGTTGGGCGAAGCGACGCTTCCACCGTCCAAGTGGTCACGTCCAATCCAGACAGGCCCACTGAGTTCGCCGCTGCCAACCATGTCATTGATGATCTTGCCGAACCTTGCTCTTTCGCCGAATCCAAGCCAGCAGACCCTTGCGGGTAAACCCTGAAACTTTACGTATTCCTTTGCCTTGCGTATCCACCTACATAGCTCAGTGTTGTGGGAGAACTCTTTCAGGATCACGTCGTCAAGCTTGAAAATGTCTTCTTTGTTTCCGACGAGTGAGGCCCAACGGAAGGGACCTTTGCCCTCGCAGAACAAGGGTCGAACATAACGCTGCACGAAACCGGGATACGCAAACGCCTCTTTGAAGCCTGCGTCGTAGGCTTGTTGGCGCAGGTTGTTTCCATAGTCAAAAGTCACGGCTCCCTTGCGCATCATTCCGACCATTGCCTCAACTTGAGTGCGCATGCTCTCCATCGAGTGACGCACGTATTCTTTTGGATCGCGTTGCCTAAGCTGATCTGCCTCTTCCTTGCTGAAACCAGCCGGATAGTATCCGTATAGTGGATCATGTGCGCTCGTCTGATCGGTCACGACGTCAGGAATCATGCCGCGTTTCAGGAGTTCAGGAAATACTTCAGCGGCATTGCCCAATAGGCCAACACTTCGTGCTATTCCCTTCTGCTTGGCCTCCACCGCTAACCTGATTGCCTCATCCAGACTGGCTGTCCAAGTGTCTAGATAACCATGCCTAAGCCTACGCTCAATTGCCCACTTGTTAACCTCCACAACCAGAGCCACACCCTCGTTCATCGTGACCGCCAACGGCTGAGCACCGCCCATCTCGCCTAGACCAGCCGTCAAAACAAGCCTACCGCGCAGACTCCCATCGAAATGCTCCTTGGCAACCGCTGCCAAAGTCTCGTAAGTGCCTTGCAATATGCCTTGCGTGCCTATGTAAGCCCAAGAACCAGCCGTCATCTGGCCATACATGATCAAGCCTTTCTGCTCAAGCTCCAAAAAATAGTCCCAATTAGCCCATTTTGGAACAAGCAACGCGTTAGCAATCAAGACTCTCGGAGCCCACTCATGTGTCTTGAAAACAGCCACGGGCTTACCACTCTGGATGAGCAGGGTCTCATCAGGTTCCAGCTGCACGAGTGCCTCAACAATCTTGTCAAAACACTCCCAGTTCCGCGCAGCCTTGCCTGTACCGCCATAAATTATCAAGTGTTCAGGATCCTTAGCTACCTCGGGATCCAAAACGTGACAGAGCATCCGCAAAACGCCTTCGATCTGCCAGTTCCTGCAATGTAACTCTGAACCGGTTAGACACTTGACAGGCCGCTTAACCTTGAACTTATCCACGGCTATCCACCACGAATCAGAAGAGTGCAAAGCACACTTTAATCCTTTACCCAGATATAGCAGACCTTAACAAGATTTTAAGCAAACAGTTTATGGCTTATCCAGAAAGTCTTCTGCAATTTGAAGAGAGAACAAGTGAAGATATCTCCCGAACTCTGCTATCCTATATCAGAAATCCTTTTGCTCCAATAGGTAATCCCTCGAACAGCCACTTAAACCTTGCCAATGGCGAAACAAAGAATTTGCCCATGAGAGGTAGGTCGAAAGTGTAGAACGGAAACATTATCTCACTTTCTGTCCTATACTTCATTTGTGCTAAACTCTTGCTCACTCTGCAAATAGCCAATTCCATCAAAGTACGTCACAGAGATAGTGAAGTTGTCCGACCTTGAATTTCCAATTACAAGAGTCGCAGGATTAGAAGTGTACGAACTACTTGTGATAAGAAGGCTTTCTGATTGAATAAACATCCCGATAGAGAATGATGTTTCTCCTTTTTCTCGTATAGTAGTAGTATTCATATTACAGTATTTCGAAAGGTCAGAATATTCAACTACTGGAACCGTGTAAGGGGTTCCATCTGAAAAGTGATAAGTAGCTGAAAGACCCATGCTTTCGATAAGAGCGTCCCGTGACCCTTCGTTTACTAAAGTTCCGTTTACCGTTAGGTAAACTCCATTAGCAACAAGAGCCCAATGCTGGTCGAATTTTGGATTTACTAATATACTCATGTTTGCTCTCATGTTGGCAACTTGCAATTCATATATGGCTTGAGATAGGGAATTTTGACGTGCATTAAGATTATATGTCGTAATGCCAAGAATGGTTGTCGATGCAATACTAAGAATTGAGGTAAACATCAGAATTTTGTCCTTGTTTTCCAAGAGGTTCAACTCAAAAGACCGACTTTGCATCTTGCTTAAATCCATTACTATTATTGGTCACATTGAGTGTGCTGAATCGACTTATTATCAAGTCATCTTTACTGAGAACGTAAATCTTTAATCTGCACGGCAACAGAAAATATGCTTGGGTTTCTAACACATTGGCATTGTAGCTAAATTAGTCTCGCTTTTCTTAGCTCAGTATCGATGCCGAGAAAGCACTCCTCTACACTGTCGCTGAATTCGTAATGCCCAATTCCACGTAAATCTGAAGGGATTTCCACATTTCCTTTAATGAGTATACATATGCTTTTTCTGTTTATTCTGCCTAGAAAAAGACCCCACTCGAAAATCACGTTTTGGCGACCTCTTTCTCTGAGAGGTTCACCTTTCAATGCTCCAACGTCATCTGGAGTTATGATTATGAACGCATAATCGACATCGGAGTATTCCTCCAATTTCTCAAGAAGAGTTTTGCCTTCGTGGGCTTCTTTCTCCAAGAGAATAGACTTAATTGGATATTTGTCCTCAATGAGCACTTTGAGTTCAAGTGCTGGCAATCTGTCTCTTCCGTGAACAATGAAGACTTTTCTTTTGTCTCCAATAGCCTTCTTTGGCTCTTCCTCTTCCGCTACCTTTCCAACAGTTCTCTCGAGAATAACCAGTTTGATGCTGTCTCGGATCTTATCATCCTCAATCTTTACCTTTTTCAAATCCCTAAACACTTCTTTATCGACACTTGAGCATACGAAGAAACTCTTGTCGCCTTTGTCAAGATTCTCAGCTTCATAAAAATCGACATAATCCTTGAGATATTCACGAATGCTCTCGGCTGAAGCCTTCCCATCAACATAATAGAGGTAAACACCATCAAACCTTGAAGTCCAGAAGCCTTCGGCTTCTCTTTTGAGAAAGACCCTGAGACCATGTTTGAGTCTCCGTCTGTGCACGATTTCAAAGCCTTTCCTTTCATACTTCAGAATTTCGTTTTCGAGTAAATCCGTCATTGCATCGTGTCTAACTGTATGACATCCGTTCTTAAGTCTTGCTAATGACATTATCGCAACAAAGACAGAAATCTTAAATCCGCACAGCAACAGAAGACAAACTAGGGGTTCAAGAATGAGTGAAAAGGATTTTGAGCAGAAGCGTCAATCTTTGCAGATGGAGCCTGAAATCGAGAGATTCGTTTTCAATCTAGTTTCTCGTCTGAAGAGTGAGGGGATTTTTGCCTCAATAGAAGAAAAGATTAACGGTAGCAAGGAAAACTGGGACATTATTGCAAGAAGTATGGTAGGCGAAATTGCAAAGAAGGTCTTTCAGCAGAGTTTTCCAGAAGAGGATGCGAGTAAAGCTGTTTATGTTGAAGGGAGGGGGAACCCCATTGAACTCTTCTTGGGTGGGTTTGAGTCTAGAAAGTCGCCTTATCCTCTCTTTGGGTGCTTAGGCATATTTCCAGACATCGCAATACTGAGACCTAAACGGATTATGATAGAATTGGACAATTCGGGGTCTCCGAGGCAAGGGCGTGGTGGTTCACGGTTCAAGATGGCTCTCGCAAAGGCAGCTTTTGGCTACATGACTGGCGAATGGGAGTATTGTTTTGTATTCTTCCATAACAGAGGCGGACAAAGCATTGAACCTTATCTGGAAGGAAATAAGGAGAAGAGGATTCTTGAGAAATACTTCGTAGACTTCCACACCAAGCCTTTTTTGTTTTAATGAAAAGAAAAGGTATATTCAAACACAATTAATCCTAAATCTGCACTGCAACAGAGGACGGACTAGGGTTCAACTACCTTCCTCTTGCCTTTCGGTTCTAGGTGCGGTCCATGAACAGTCTTCCCATTTTTCATTACTTCATGGAAAACATCGGTTACTGGTATTCCTTTGAGGCGTTTTGACCTATCTATAGTCATTTTGGTTTGAGTTTTGCCTTTCACTCTTATCCTTTCTTCTGTTACGGGTTTTCCTCTCTCATCTTTTTCTGCACTCTTCGTTTTCAGTCCAAGATGAGTAGAAATAACCGCTGTAAGTTCTATCGTCTTATTGCCGCTCCCACATTTAGGGCATTTCATTTCTTTCCCATTTAGGGATTCTCCACAATCCGAGCATTTAACGCTCATTGAACCACCAGTGAGACAGACAACAACCTCAAAATTAAACTTCTATCGGCATAGAAAAGGCCTTAGTCAAGCTGAAGGAACAATACGACACGAAAACCTAGACTCTTCGGAAGACCACCCTGAAAAAGACCATATCTAAGATGGTCAATGACCACCCTTCAAAAATGAGCACGCCACATCCTGACTTGTTCTCTTTTTCTCTTTCAGCTCATCTGAATTATGGTTTCATTTCTTACGGGCTATTGCTTGCATATGTCCAGCTAATGCTAATGCGTCTGGTTTGTTGCATAAAGCAAGTTCAAACTGGAGTATGCTGTTGAACAGATCTTCAGAGTATTTTTTTCTTGTAAACAGTTCATTCGAAATCCTCAAGGGCATAGTAATTCCCTTGCCGACTATTCTCTCTATGCGGAACCCATGTCTTTCAAGCATACTTCGAAATTCGTCAGGAGTCCAAGTGAAAACCTTGACTTTGTTATCCGGGGTCATGAATTGATGTTTTCTCTCTGACAATAACATCAATGCATTGTTGAGGTCTTTTGACTCTGGTCTTTCAGGCAACCTTGCGAGTGATGCGACATAGCGATTGTGAGCTGAGATTATCAAGGTGGCTTTTCTCTTCAAGATTCTTGCCAACTCATCTAAGAGTATGTCTGGTTCTTTGAAGAGGAAAAGCGCATGTTCGCAGAAAATTAAGTCGAAGGTTTCATCTGCATAGCCAGTTCTTATTATGTCTCCTCTCTTGATAACGACATTGTCTTCAAGGTTTTCTCTCTTGATTCTATCGGCAGCTACTCTTAGCATTCCTTCAGAAATATCCATCAACACAACTTTCCGAGCTTTCTTAGCCATGCGAACCGTCCAGCGTCCAGTTCCTCCACCAGCATCAAGAACCAAAGCCTCTGGATTCGCAGGTAAATATGGCTCGAGATACTTCCAAGTAATAGCATCAAAGACTCTGAAGTATAGCATGGAAAACAATTCATCGTATTTCTTGGATTTCTCAGCGTAATAGGCTTCTATCTCTTCCATCTGGACGCATCTGGTGCTATTTGTTTTCACTCTTCGAGATGAACGATCTCGCTCGGGTTTGCTTCCTTATCCACCACAACTCTCCCATTCTTAACAACTTTCTCAACCAAGTTCACCCCGAAATGGTAGCCGAGAAACTTGTGATTGGGCGCGTCCAAAATGACAATGTCGGCTCTCTTGCCAACCTCCAAACTGCCAACATCACTCCCTCTGCCGATTGCATGAGCACTATTTATGGTCGCTGCAGTTATGGCCTCAGCCGGCGTCAACCTCATAAAGTGACACGCAAACGCAACAACCAATTGCATGCTCTCAACCAAACAGTTCGGGTTAAAATCAGTACCCAAAGCCACTGGCACACCACAATCAATCATCAATCGAGCATCAGCAAACCGTCCCAGCATCAGGCTGAAAGCGGCAGTCGGAAGCAAAACTGCAACCACACCCTTCGAGGCCATTGCCTTAACACCGTCAATAGAGGAAAAAAGCAGATGCTCGGCTGAAATCGCTCCCACATCAGCCGCAAGCTCGGCGCCTCCGAACCCGCTCATTTCATCCGCATGAACCTTAACCCTTAAACCATGAGTTTTGGCAGCCATCAAGACACGCCTAGACTGCTCAAGGCCGAAAACGCCTTTCTCACAGAAAACATCACAGAACTCAGCAAGCACCGAAGCCGCAACCTTCGGAAGCATTTCCTCAACCACAAGATCAACATAACCCCGCAAGTTCCCCTTGTATTCGGGAGGAACTACAAGCGCACCCAAGAACGTGGAAACAACATCAACAGTGTGCAACTGATTCACGCGCCGCGTAGCCTCCAAGATTTTCAGTTCATCCTTAGTCGTCAAACCATAGCCACTCTTAGCTTCAACAGTAGTCGTTCCATGCGCTAACATCACATCAAGAGTCTTGACGCCCAGATCCACGAGTCTATCAATACTAGCCCTCCGCGTATCCCGAACAGTCTTCAGTACACCCCCACCAGCCCCCAGAATCTCCAAAATGGAGGCCCCCTCGACACGCATCTGAAACTCGTCCTCACGCGAACCAGCAAAAACCAGATGCGTATGAGAATCTACAAAACCAGGCAAAACAGTCTTTCCATTAGCGCTTATTATGACCTCAGCCCTGAAAAGCTTGGCAATCTCAGATGTCTTTCCAACAGCAGCAATGCGTCCATCCCTAACAGCCAAGCAGCCGTCGCGAATGATTCCGAGCTCGCGCATTTGCTTGCCGACTCTGGGCTTTTGCGGGTCACCAGCAAGTGTGACCAGTTCATTAGCGTTTACGATAAGCAAATCGGCTGTCTCTCGTGCCCTATTTCTTGCGGTTTTTTTCAAGAGTACCGCCTTCATCCATGGTATTGTGCACTACAATCTCCAGTACACGGTCTTCAGTCAAATCATTGGCTTTCAAATAGCAACATGCAATGTCGACTGAAGACTTCAAGGGTGCACCACTCTAGAGTAAGCTGTGTCACGAAGTAATTAAGATTGCCAACCAAATGCCCAGAAAGAAAAAACAACTGACACTACAGTTAGGCAAGCCTCTAGTAGTTATCAACCTGTGGCAGTTGCATGATTGGCTCTATTCGACCTAGATCAGTTGGTGTTATTGCGAACGAAAAGCTCAAAACCGTTGAACATGGTGAGATTCACGATTCACTCTTAATCTTATAAAGTGACAGCAAAATCTCTTACGTGAGGCAGAGCAGTGGATTCGGAGCTTGAGTTTGAGATTCCAACGTGGGACGAAATATACAGCATGCTTCTCAACATGGCTGAGAGAATACGACTGGACACATTCGCACCAGACGTCATAGTGGGCGTTTCCAGAGGTGGATGGCTCCCCGCAAGAGTGCTCTCAGATCTGTTAGATAATCCTAACCTTGCTAACGTAAGAGCTGAATTCTACGTTGGAGTCGCGGAAACAAGAGGCGAACCCACATTAACGCAACCAGTGTCCATGCCTGTTGCCTCTAAGAGAGTGCTAATCGTCGACGAGATCACTGATACAGGCAAAAGTCTAAAAGTTGTCAAAGAGCACGTCAAAAAGCAGGGTGCCGCAGAAATTAAGATAGCTACGGTATACTACAAGCCGTGGGGCATCGGGAAACCAGACTATTACGAGAAGGAAACAAACCGCTGGATAGTCTTTCCGTGGGAAATAAAAGAGACCATACGGAAAATCAGCGAGAAATGCAAAGAAAAAGGTCAACCCATTGATGAGGAAAAATCAAAGCTAATCAAAGCAGGGATGAAAGCCGAGCTCATTGAGAGATTCCTAAGAGAAATCCTTGAGGAAGAGAATTGCTGAAATACATCAAAGAATTCAGGAAACACGTCCTAATAACAGGTTTCAGAAACGATGAAATCAAGAACGTCGACGAATTTCTGGAAACGATTAACAGCAAAAAAACAGCGGATACTACTGTTCAGTTCTTCAACGCTCAGCTGGTCGCTACTTGGCAACACCTATACTTTGCTGTTCTAAATGGGTTGACAGCGTTTAGAAATAAAGAATCTATCTCAAAGAAGCTGGCTGTGGAGATCATGCTGTATGCTTCAGCCCAACACCAAATTCGAAAAGCCACGGAGACCCTCGGAGTCAAGCCACGCATGGCAAGCATGGCCATAGTGGTAGTCGGCGAAAAAGCAGAGACAGTCAAGTCAGCGCTGTCAAGAATTCCTAGCCAAATCAGTGCTCAAATGGATGAGGCAGTTCTAGAACTGACAGACGAAAAAGCAGCGAAAATCCAAAAGACATTCGGAATCACTGGGGAAGAGCTAGAGTCCGTTGCAAGGAAATACGGGTTCGAGGAAGCATTGGTCAATCTAGTAATAGAACATATGGCATTGCTTTCCACCGACCGTTGACTAGATCATTTTTTCCTTCAAAACAGACAAGACGCCATCAGAACCCGTTAAGGACAAGCCGGTCAGCCCTCCAACAACTTCGATCAAAAGAACCTTGTCAGGTTTGTCCAAGTCAACTCTTCTCTTAATGCTCGCTGCCACTGCTTCAATGATTTCCAACTTGGACATCGCGGTGAAGCGTTTCTCAACTGTGATGCGAAACGTCTCTTTTTCACCTATCTTCAAACCGAGTTCTCTTACCGCATTTGTAATATCGCTTAGGTCTGTGCATACAACCTTTTCAATGGGGATCAGTCGCAGAATGTAACGGAGTTCGTATGGGCGGTCGTGTAAGATTTCACGCATCTTCTTCACGACCTCGAATGGATCAAGAACGGTCTTTGCAGCGACAAGACCTGCAATACCACTTCTGTTAATGCCTGCGTCGGTGTCTCCGAGCTTCCCGAGTAGATACTCTAACTCAAAGCAAGCTTTACGTTCAAACCCGCGATATGTTGTAGCTAGAAGATTGAAATCTCTTAACATTCTTGCACCGTGAAGCTAGCGCCAATGATACTGCTATTCATGACGGGTAGATTATAATGTTTCCAAAACGCTTTTTCGGGTCAGTGCAGGTTAGTGGCTTTGTCACAGCTTTTAGCTCTTAGCCGTCGCCTCACATCATCCCAAGGTTAACGCCGACAATCGGGCATTTATCTATTTTGATTTTGTTCCTGAACACCAAACTTAAATCCGCGTTAAACAGTTGGAGAATATTCCAATCACCAAGAAGGAGAAGTGCGATTAACGAAAACACGCAAGCCCATCATCGTTGTTCATGGCGGCGCTGGAACCTGGCAACCTGAACGCAGTCAGCCGGGTTTGGAAGGCGTCAAGAAAGCCGCAAAAAACGGTTTTGACATTCTTGAGAGTGGCGGAAACGCTGTGGACAGCGTCGTGGAAGCTGTTGCAACCATGGAAGACGATGGTGTTTTCAACGCTGGCTATGGTTCAAGCTTGAACATTGAAAAGAAAGTGGAAATGGAAGCCTCGGTAATGAACGGAAAAACGTTAGAGGCGGGAGCCACTGCACTTCTTCGTGACATTAAAAACCCTATTCGTTTAGCCATGATTGTTATGGAAAAAACGGACCACGTTTTTGTGGTAGGTGAAGGAGCCGAAAGACTAGCCAACGCCTACAAGCTTGAAAGAAGAAATCCCGTGTCAGAGCTTAGACTCAAATATTACGAGCAGCAAAGAAAGGCTCTGCTTGAAGGCAAATTTGAGCTACCGAAACTGGCCACTCTAGTGAAAAACAATCCTGAACTCTTCAATCTTGAAACAGTTGGTGCAGTGGCTCTTGACAAGCGTGGAGATGTCGCAGCAGCCACTTCTACAGGAGGCTTCCCTCTAAAACTTCCAGGCAGGATTGGAGACTCGCCGTTAATCGGATGCGGCACGTACGCGGACAATCTAAGCGGAGCATGTTCAGCCACAGGTATAGGCGAAATAGCGATACGGCTTGTCTTGGCTAAGACTGTCTGCAGCTATATGGAAAATGGGAAATCGGCACAGGAAGCAACTGAGCAAGCGATAAAACTTGTTAACAAGCGAATGCCCGCAACCTACAATTCCATGGGAGTAATATCCATCGATGTTCATGGGAAAATAGGTGCCGCTCACAATTCAGCGAATATGTGTTGGGCGTACTTGACGCCTGAAATGAGGGAGCCGACGACCTCGCTGACGGCGAAAATTGTGAAATAAAATTCTTAACCCTTCTTGGTTCACCATTTGTTAGCTTTTCTTTCTCGACAATTGACGAACGACAAGGTTAAAACGTTGCCTGATGGTCTCAGTAGCCTCAAAAACGTGAGGAGGTGCAAGAAAGTGAAAGATGAAGAGGAAGAGGATTGGGAAGAAGAAGACTGGGACGAAGAAGATTGGGAAGACGAGGAAAAGTAACAGTCCGGTGCTTCAAGCACCTTTTTGCGTTTTTTCTTTATCGAGCTTTTGACGACTTTTGTGTGATGCCAAGGTTCATATTTATAACCTAATGTTGTGACCATTCTTATTACGGGCTAGCAATGACGAGAGTAGCAGTGCTAGATGCGGATCGATGCAAACCAAAGCATTGTAACACGCTGTGCCATCATTTCTGTCCAATGGTGCGAAGCCGCATAGAAGCCATACGATTTGAGAACGGGAAAGCCGTCATAGTTGAATCATTATGCACGGGATGCGGAATATGTGTCAAGAAGTGCCCGTTCAAGGCAATTTCAATAGTCAACCTTCCGAACGAATTAGAGAAGGATTGCAGCCACCGTTTCGGACCAAACACCTTCAAACTCTTCAAACTACCCACACCGTCTCCAAGCATGGTTTTGGGACTACTGGGACAAAACGGCATAGGCAAAACAACAACACTCAAAATACTTTCAGGAGACTTCAAACTGAACCTTGGAAACTTCGAGAAACCGCCCAGCTGGAACGAGATAATCCAGCACTTCAGAGGATCAACACTACAAGAGTATTTCCAGAAACTAAGCGAGAACAAGCTTAGAATTTCGCAAAAACCCCAATACGTGGATAGAATTCCAAAAGTGGTTTCTGGGAACGTTGGGGAACTCCTTGAAAAAGTGAATGAAAGAAGAAAGCTGAAAGACATCACAGAGCAGCTCGACCTCAAACAGATCTGGGAAAGACCGCTCGAAGTCCTAAGCGGAGGCGAACTGCAACGCGTGGCTGTAGCAGCCACAATATCTCGCGACGCAGACGTCTTCTTGTTTGATGAACCTTCAAGTTACTTGGATGTGAAGCAAAGGCTTCAAGTCGCTAAAACCATAAGAAAACTGAAAGACGAACAAAAAACCATAATCGTGGCTGAACATGACCTCGCCATAATAGATTATCTGTCTGATCAAATCTGCGTTTTCTATGGAGAACCTGGGGTTTATGGTGTTGTCTCAAACGTTCATGGCGTGAGAACTGGCATAAACATTTACTTGCAAGGATACATTCCAGACGAAAATGTTCGGTTCAGAAAGGAGGCGATAGTTTTCCATGAGAAGCCACCTGCAACAAGCATTGCCAGTGGTGAAATACTCCTAGAGTGGGAACAGCTGCAGAAAACTTTCAAGGGGTTCAAGCTCGTTGCACATGCAGGCGAGATCAAAAGAGGAGAGATCATCGGAATTTTGGGCGCAAACGGCACAGGCAAGACGACATTCGTGAAAATACTGGCTGGACTAGAGACAACTGATGATGGAAAGAAGCTTGACAAGCTGAAAGTGAGTTACAAGCCCCAATACATATCAGCAGAATATGAAGGCACTGTCCAGATGCTCCTCATGAACATAGCCAAAGACAATTTCTCTTCAAGCTGGTACGAGACAGAAATCATCCAGCCCTTAAGAATAAACACGCTTCTGGACAGGAATGTGAATGAACTCAGTGGCGGCGAACTTCAAAAAATAGCGATTGCCGCATGCTTGTCCCGCGAAGCTGAGCTTTTCCTGCTTGATGAGCCGAGCGCCTATTTGGACGTGGAAGAAAGGCTGAATATGGCTAGAACTATTCGAAGAGTCGTTGAAAATCACCAGGCAACAGCCTTCGTGGTGGAACATGATGTAGTTACCCAAGACTTCATAGCAGATCATTTGATGGTTTTCTCAGGAGAACCAGGCGTAAATGGCGTTGCGTACGCTCCTATAAGCCTCAGGAAGGGCATGAACATGTTTCTGAAGGAGATGAAAGTAACGTTCCGAAGAGATTCCACGACAAAGAGGCCCAGGGTTAACAAGGAAGACTCGAAGTTGGACAAGTATCAGAAGCAGATAGGGGAATACTACTATACGCGCACGCTACGAAAAGTCAGTAGCAAAGAATGAGGCCACAAGTGAGACAAGTATCTTGGAAAATATAGAGTATTGCAGCTGTTTTGCCGTGTTTTGCATCATAGCATGTTTGCGGCACGTTTATGGCGATGTGGAATAATCGTTTGCTCTTGAGATGTGCAGTTAAGTTAAAGAATGAGCGGAGCGTATCGTAAGAACGATTCATGTTGGGAAATGCTTAGGGGAGGCTGAGTTGGCTCAGACAACGTTTGAGGAGATCAGTGCAGCCGACTTTTTCTACAGGAACAGAGACATAGCAGGCTTCACGAACCCGTCGCGAGCCATTTTCGCAGCCATAAGAGAATTGGTAGAAAACTCTCTGGACGCCGCAGAAAGCCTCAGAATCCCACCTGAAATTTACGTTAGACTTTCGTACGAGGGAGAAGCCAGCCCTGAAACCCAGATCTACAAGCTAAGGGTTGAAGACAACGGCATAGGAATCCAGCCGAGACACATACCATCAGCCTTCGGACAAGTGCTTTTCGGCTCAAAATACAAGTTGAAACAGCAAAGAGGAACCTTCGGCCTAGGCGGAAAAATGGCAATTCTTTACGGCCAAATCACCACGCATCAACCGGCCACTATATCCTCAAGCACTGGCGTCGCCAAGATCTACGAGTACAAGCTCATGATAGACATTCAGAAAAACCGCCCACTCATAATGGACAGAAAAGTGCTCATAAACAAAGAACAGTGGCGAGGAACGGTTGTCGAGTTCACTTTGGAAGGCGATTACCTGCGCGCCATGCCAAAGATTTTGGACTATTTCAAGCAGACCGCCATGGTGAACCCATACGCGAACCTAACCTTCGTCGACCCTAAAGGAAGGCTCTACAAGTTTACCAGAGTCACAAAAGACATGCCGGTGCCACCGCAAGAAACCAAACCACATCCTTATGGAGTGGACGTGGAGCTTCTACAGCGACTCATACAAGTGACGCCCTACAAAACCATGCAGGAGTTCCTGAAGAACCACTTCCACAGAGTCGGCGAAATCACCGCGCAGAAATTCCTGGAATTCAGCAGCCTAAACCCGTCAAAGAACCCGAAGAAGCTCTCTCATGAAGAAATCGTCAGACTAATGCACATGCTCAAGAAGTACAAGGAATTCTTGCCGCCAGACGCAAGCTGTCTCTCACCCCTAGGCGAAGAACTCCTAAAGGCAGGCATACTGAAAGAGTTGAAACCTGAATTCGCGGTTGTCCATCAGCGCAAACCTGCAACCTATGCTGGTCATCCCTTCATCATTGAAGCCGGTATCGCGTATGGTGGAGAGGTCCCGAAAAGAGGAACTTTCATGCTCTATCGTTTTGCCAACAGAATTCCCCTGTTGTATGATGAGGCAAGCGACATTTCAATGAGGGTCATAACAACCATGAACTGGCGCCGATACAGGGTTACGCCTGATATGCCGATCGCGATTCTTGTGCATATCTGCAGCACGAAGGTGCCCTACAAAACCGTTGGGAAAGAGTTCATCGCGGATAGACCTGAGGTCAGAAAGGAAATAGCCAATGGGCTGAGAGAAGTTGCGCGGCAAATGGGGCACTTCATGTCGAAAAGGGAACATGTGGACAGGGAGAAGAAGCGACTTGGAATCTTTAACAAGTACTTGCCTAAGATAGCACAGTTCTCAACCAAACTTGCTGGCAAAGAGAAATTGCCTGATGTGGAGAAGCTTTTGGCGAGTGTGAGGAAGTATGGAGCAGAAGAAGCATAGAAGCAGTATACTGGAAAGAAGGAAGGAAGTACTTGAAAGCCTGGCAGGTCTAGGCGCTAGTATCTATGATCAGCTTGATACGGGGCGTTTTCCCGCGATTGATATGCCTAGCCGTTCAACTGAAAACATTGCCTATGACAAGCAATTGAGACAATTCATACTGGGTGACAGAAGAGTTCGCAGAAGCTCGCGTAACATACGGCACGTAAAACCATTCACTCAGCTCACGTGGGCAGCGTTCTTCTCGAATGAGCTTTCCTCGCAACGCAAAACATCAACTCTGAGAGACGTTTACTACTCGGCACAGGCCTACGAAATGACGTTCCAAGATCAGCAGGAATCAAACAACATCATAACAGACTTGGAAACCGTGCTGGGCTTATCAAGAGAGGACTTCAACATATTCCCAGAGGAACGCTCCGCAGTCTTCGGTGACTTAACGATAGAGTACACCGTTCCAGGTTATGAAGGAAAAACGCTTAATTTGGATTCTCATCCTGACGGAGTGCTGATTGGTCCAGCCTTAACCTCATCCGAGTTCGTCAAGACCACGGTGGACAAGGTCATAGCCATAGAGAAAGGTGGCCTATTTACAAGGTTCATAGAAGAGAACGTCCACAGGAAGTATAATGCAATGCTTGTCTTGACGGCAGGGCAAGCTCCAAGAGCGACAAGGCATTTCATCAGGCGATTAAACAGCGAACTCAAGCTGCCAGTCTACATATTCACAGACGGAGACCCTTGGGGCATGCACATAGCTATGGTCATAATCTCAGGTTCTGCAAACGCGGCACACCTAAGAGAACTGACGACGCCTGACGCAAAGTGGAGTGGAGTGTGGGCCACGGACATCGTGAACTACAAGCTGCCGACGATTCCTTTGGATGAAATGGACATGAAAAGACTGAACGAGCTACAGAGAGACCCACGCTATGTTGACCCATTGTGGCGAAGAGAAATCAAAACCTTCATGAAGATCCGACGAAAGGCAGAGCAAGAGGCTTTCAGCAGGTATGGCCTAACATACATAGTGGACGAGTACTTGCCAGCCAAGCTCGAAGAAACCAAATAGGAAACGGGAAATTTAAAATAACCGTTTTACATGTTAAGTAGAAGCGCATGTATAGGAGGAATAATAATGAGTGAAGAGGGCAGCTTTGGATTGAATACTGCCGAGAAATTCCTCGGTTTGTTAGTTCTCATTGCTGGTGGCTTGGCAGCATACTATACTTTTACAAGCACGCAGGCATTAGAGAGCTTCACGGGACTCTTCGGGTTACTAAGCATCTTACTCATATTCTTAGGAATAGTCATGATGATCGCAAAAACAGAATAAGATCATTCCTTTCTTTCAACCACTATTCTACAATTCGTAGCTAGAGCAGCAACCGCGCCCAACGCTGCAAGCCAAGGAGCGATGACAGCGCCGATAACGCCGACAGTGGCTGGTATTTCCAGCAAAACAGTTCCCTTGTCACTCTTGATGATTATTTTAGTCACGTTTCCCTCGTGAAGCAGTTCCTTGACTCTTTCAACAAGATTCTCGGCAGATACTGAAAACTCCTCTCTAACCACTTTAGCCACTGGTGCACCGCACGCGTAGCAGAACCTATCATCTTCTTTCAGTTTTGCCCCACATTTCGTACAGAAAGACACGCCCAATTCCACCTACCAGAACCCTGTTTTAACCAATTTAAAAGCGTTGCGAGTTCAAGCTGAATTTATTAGGGTGATAACTTATTAACTGTTAAACGTGTGATTAAGTAAAACCAGTTTATCTACCCATCAGAGGAGATGCCGCAACATGCCCGTCCGTCAACCCATCGTTTGTGTTCTAGGCCACGTGGACTCAGGAAAGACATCGCTTTTGGACAAAATCCGCAAGACAAGCGTTCAGGCACGTGAAGCAGGAGGCATCACACAGCACATCGGTGCAAGCTTCTTTCCAGTTGACACGATCAAACAGCTAGTCGGACCGGCTCTCTCAATGGTCAAGGCCGAAGTTGAGATCCCAGGTTTGCTAATCGTCGACACACCTGGACATGAAGTTTTCACGAATCTTCGCAGAAGAGGAGGTAGCGTAGCCGACATCGCAATCGTCGTAATCGACGTTCTCAGAGGCTTTGAAGCGCAAACCTATGAATGTATAGAGATCTTGAAGTCTCGCAAAACACCATTTCTCGTGGCTGTAAACAAGATTGACCGAGTGCCAGGCTGGACCTCGTATCCTGACACGCCTTTCCTGAAAGCGTATCCGCAGCAGGACCCGTACGTGAGACAAGACTTGGACGGCCGAATTTATGACATCATGGGCGCGTTCTCTCGCTTGGGATTCAGAACTGACCGTTTTGACAACATAAGAGACTTCACGAATACTATAGCGTTAGTGCCTACCAGCGCAAAAACCGGAGAAGGCATAACGGAATTGCTGATGGTCCTAGTGGGCTTAGCGCAGCAGTACCTGAAAAAGCGTCTGCAGATTACAGAGGGACCCGCAAAGGGCACAGTTTTAGAGGTGAAAGAAGAACCTGGCTTAGGATTGACGCTCAACACGATCATCTATGATGGAAACCTGCAAAAGAACGACATGATCGTTGTCGGTGGCAGGGAGAAACCCATAGTAACCCGCGTTCGGGCCATTCTAGTTCCTAAACCTCTGGATGAGATCAGAGACCCGCGAGACAAGTTTTCATCTGTAAAATCTGTTTCAGCGGCGGCTGGAGTCAAGATTGTGGCGCCAGACCTAGATGGAGCATTGGCAGGCGCACCGTTGTACGCTGTCCCCGATGGTGATAACCCTGAAAAGTACGCTAAACTTGTCACTGAAGAAATCAGCAAAATCAGAATCGCCACAGACACAAACGGCGTTATTCTAAAGACAGACACACTAGGTTCACTGGAAGCTATTGCAGAGATCCTGAAGAGAAACAACATATCGATAAGGCTTGCAGATGTTGGAGATGTCTCGAAAAGGGATATCGTGGAAGCAACCGTCGTAAAAGAGAGTGACCCAGCCTACGGGGTAGTTTTGGCATTCGGCGTCAGAATTCTGCCTGATGCAGAAGAAGAAGCCGAAATTAAGGGTGTCAGAATCTTTAGTGAAGAAATAATCTATCAAGTCATTGAAGAGTACCTAGCATGGTTCAAGAGTCAACGTGAAAGAACAGCTGACCAACAGTTTGAAACGCTTGTAAGCCCTGCGAAAATACAAGTGATGCAAGGCTTTGTTTTCCGGAGAGCAAAACCAGCCATTTTCGGTGTCGAAATCTTGGCAGGGAAAATTTCACCAAAAATCTCATTACTGAGGGTTGAAGATTGTGAGGAATTAGGTGAAATCCAGCAGATTCAGGATAAGGGCAAAGCTTTGCCACAGGCGAGCAAAGGAATGCAGGTGGCTGTTTCCATGGATAAGCCGGTCGTTGGGAGACATGTATTTGAGAAAGACATCTTGTACGTGAGAATACCTGAACAGCATGCAAAGCTGCTACTGTCGACGTTTTCGGATAGATTGACTGAAGATGAAAGAGAATCGTTGAATGAATACGTTGAAATGATGAGAAAAAAGATGCCTTTTTGGGCAGCATAACCTGAACCAAACTTGATGGCATCCTAAGGTTTTGTACTGCCTATAGGAACGCTAGGGATTAGATGAAGGTGAAAGGTCATAATGGAAGCAACAGGCCTACTCCAGTTTTCTTGGCACTTTTGTAGATAAGCATCGCTGTGGCCATGTCTTCGATTGCCAGACCCAAATTCATTGATATGATTCGTTCTCCACTATTTTCGCGCCCACGCATTTGTCCACCTACGATTTCACTCAATTCCGCATGTACCTTTGGAATGTTAGAAAAGTACCCTTGCGCTTTGTAGTATGCCAGCTGTTCCCTGTCGTCAGTGCAGAACTTGTCCATAGAGTGCATGGCTTCTGCTGTCCAGTAAGAGTCAAAATCCAACGGACAAGCGAATCCGCCATCCATAAACCATGATGCTTCAATCACCGGTCTCGGGTGCTTCAAGATCGGGCCTGCAGTGACTACAATGTCACAGTTTTCAACAGCTTTCTTAGGTGACTCTGAAGCGACAACCCTTAACTCGTATTTGGCAGTCATTTCCTTGACATATCTCTGCAAGCTCTCTTTGCTGACATCAAATGCCCTGACTTCCTCCAGACATTTGCAGACCGCCGTTAAAGCTTCAAGATTGCTTCTTCCCTGAACACCACAACCAAGAATCCCCAACGTTTTGGAGTCTTCTCTGGCCAAGTACTTGGCCGCAACAGCCGTCGCTGCTCCTGTACGCTTGGCAGTTATCCACGTGCAATCCATGATGGAGATTGGAAAACCAGTCTGGGTATCATTTAGTATAAGCAAGCCCGAAATATATGGCAAACCATGCTTGGGATTCTCTGGGAAACCACTGACCCATTTTACACCAGCAGAATCCATACTGGACAAATAGGCAGGCATCGCGTGGATAAAAGCATCCTTCCTAGGGTGTATGCCAGGCTTGGGCGGCACTTCTGCTTTGCCTTCGGCCTTTTGGCGGAAAGCCTCTTCAACAATACTTATGATTTCCTTCATTGGTATGCCCAAGTTTTCAACGTCTGTTTTGGAAAGATAAAGAACCTTATCCACAGAAGTCATGATCTACACACTTTCTAGATCGTAATAGATAAAGAAAAGTCTTGTTGAACAAACCTCTAAGAGATTGACAAAGCAATACTGTGCACTTAATCTCAGGGTCAGCCGCCACCAACAGGAGGTATTATCGCCAACATGTCCCCATCAGTGAGCTTCGTCTCTAGACCACCGAACGTTGAAGCGCTTCTGCCATTCACAAGAAACTGGAGAAAACTCCTAACTTGACCCCCTTTGCGGTCAAAGGCGTATTCGACGAAGCCTTTGCCGTAGCGTTTTGCCAAGACACTTAGAACCAGGTTGATAGTCACGGGTTGATCGCCTTTGAATTTCAAGGTTTCTTCTTTTTTTCCTGTGATTTCCCTGAGAGTTGTGAAGAACCGTACTGAAATCTGCAAGGCTTGAACCCACGAATCAGTAGAGCACTAGCCAAAATTTAAACTGTTATGCGCCAGAATATGCGATTTGAGCGAACAAAGGTAAAAGTTTATATTTTCGGGGCTTTTTGCTTATTCCGATTAAATGGAATTCTAATCTGATATGGAGGATTTGTATGGCATACTTGACAACAACAGCTTCAGGACAACCAGTCCTAATCCTTAAAGAAGGAACAAGTAGAAACCGAGGAAAGGAAGCCCAAAGAAACAACATAACGGCTGCGCGTATAATCGGCGAGGTTCTCAGATCCACCTTGGGACCACGCGGCATGGACAAAATGCTGGTCGACAGCTTAGGAGACATAACAATAACGAATGATGGAGCCGCAATACTGGACGAGATAGAAGTTGAACACCCAGCGGCAAAAATGATGGTTGAAATCGCAAAGACACAGGATACCATGGTGGGTGACGGAACAACAACGGCCGTAGTTCTAGCTGGCGAATTGCTCAGGAGAGCAGAAGAGCTACTTGACCAAAATATCCACCCAATCATACTGATCAGCGGATACCGAAAAGCAGCGCAAAGAGCAATAGAGACCATTAACAGCAACTCTATACCAGTCCAACCCGAAGACAAGGCTACACTTAGAAAAGTAGCAATCACAACAATGGGCAGCAAAGCAGTGGGCCCAGCGAAGGAGCACTTCGCAGACATCGCGATTGACGCTGTCAGACAGATAACCGAGCAACGCGGAGACAAGACAATCGCTGACATCGACAATGTCCAGCTAATAAAGAAGACAGGAAAAAGCCTGTTCGAATCACAACTTGTCAAAGGCGTAATAGTAGACAAGGAAGTCGTTCACTCTGGAATGCCAAAGATCGTAGAGAAAGCCAAGATAGCCCTGATCGACCGCGCACTCGAGATTGAGAAGACAGAGATCAGCGCTGAGATACGCATCCGCGACCCACTTCAAATGAAAGCTTTTCTGGATCAGGAAAACAAGATGCTACAGGACATGGCTGAAAAAATCAAGAAGTCCGGTGCGAACGTTGTCTTCTGCCAAAAAGGCATAGATGACATGGCACAGCACTTCTTAGCAAAGGCGGGGATACTGGCAGCAAGAAGAGTGAAAGAATCGGACATGGAGAAGTTGGCAAGGGCGACAGGTGGAAGAATAGTCACTGACCTGTCTGATCTCTCAGCGAAAGACTTGGGAGAAGCAGGCATTGTCGAAGAACGAAAAGTGGGCGACGACAAGATGATCTTCGTTGAAAAATGTAAAGATCCACGTTCAGTTGCGATATTGCTCAGGGCTGGGCTTGAGAGAATGGTAGACGAAGCAGAAAGAGCAATGACTGATGCCTTGAGTGTGGTCTCAGACGTTATCGAGAACAACAGGATAGTAGCCGGCGGCGGCGCCATAGAAGTCGAAATAGCCAAGGACCTAAGGAGCTACGCCACAAAAGTCGGCGGACGAGAACAAATAGCCGTAGAAGCATTCGCAAACGCGGTAGAAGTGATTCCAAGAGCCTTGGCGGAAAACGCTGGACTCGAAGCGATAGATGTGCTCGTGGACTTGCGCTCAGCACACGAGAAACAGGATGGAAAATACAAGGGCCTGAACGTCTTCACTGGAAAGATCGAGAACACAAAAGAAAAGGGAATAGTTGAGCCTGCCGTAGTCAAAGAGCAAGCAATAAAGTCAGCAGCCGAATCCGCAGCGATGATACTTCGCATCGACGACGTGATAGCATCCACGAAGCCGAAAGAAGGACCTGGAGGAAAACCGCCAGGCGGCGGACCTGAAGGCGGAGAGGACTAAACACCAAAAATCCCATTTTTTTCACATTGTAGAAATTTCAAGAATGGTAAGACTTACATCATATCTTTACAACTCTTGTAGAATTAGAAGCCTATTCTCTGGAATTTTAACCGACAGCGCTTACCCCTTTTCCCCTAGGTTCAGAAATGCAAGTTTAGGCAAGACAAACGTCTTCTAAATTCATCACTTTATTCACTGAAATTTCAGCCAACAGCAACCTCCCCTATCCCCCTTGGTATCCTGTAGCTGTCTGTACTCTGGTGGTTTAGTCTGGTCACTTGCAAGATTGTAGCGCGCATGTCTGTTCCTAAATTCGTTTGTGAGGCGACTTTTGTTTTTGTCTTTGCCTCGCTATGGATGATTATGTGCATTGAGACATGAGGAGCATCGTTGGGAGTATGTTGAAAAAAAGAATTCTTTTTTTGTTATGATGACTCCCTGCTTAGGACATGAGAAACAGCGTCCAGAAGGCACGACTCGACACAATCTCAGCCAAAACACGGAATTTAGGAACGCACTAGCGCGCCCGCCTCCCTCTGGCTCTTCCGACTAGATCAAGCGTTCTCTCATTTTGGATTTCGTATTTTGGAGTGCAGAAACAATCCTGACAACCACTATTTAAAACCACCCAAGATTCACTCATGCGCGTACCTGTCTTACTTGATTCTCAATACTGATCGAGTGTTCATAAGCGTTTTATCATGATGGAACTCTCGAGGTAAACATACGACGTCTCTATGTACGTAGAGTGTGAAGTGGATTTCATGACTGAATCGTCTCTGGAGTCAATTGCAGAAGTTGTTATGGGCCTGAATGAGAAGAAGTCGATACGTGTCTTGCATGTTGATGATGAAGCTAGCCTTCTGAAGATAGCAAAACAATGTTTGGAGAATGAAGGCTCATTTCAGGTTGACGTGGCTCTGTCTGTCGATGAAGCAATGGAGAAGATGAGGAGGGAATCATATGATGTCGTTGTTTCTGACTATCAGATGCCTGGAAAAGACGGCTTAGAGTTCTTGGAAGAGCTAAGGCAGAAAGGCAACGTGATTCCATTTATAATGTTTACTGGCAAGGGAAGAGAAGAAGTTGCCATCAAAGCGTTGAACATGGGTGCAGACCAATACCTAAACAAGAACGGCGCACCTGACGCAGTCTATTGTGAATTGGCACATGCAATAGGCGAAGCAGTAGAACGTAGAAGAACTGAGGAGGAACTGCGTCGATTTTCCACTGCAGTTAGAGAGTCTCTGGATGGCATTATAACAGGTGACTTGAATGGGAACATCACCGATGTAAATGATGCAGCATTGAGAATGTATGGTAGCAGCGACAAAGGCGACTTAATAGGAAAGAACGTGCTTGATTTTCTGGTTGAAACCGACCGAACGCGGGCTCTACAAGACTCGATGGAATCCATGAAAAAAGGACAGGGCAAAACGATAGAGTATAAAGCCCTCAAAAAGAATGGCACTGAAATTCCAATAGAGATAACAACGGCATTCATAAGAGGAGAACAAGGCGAGCCAACAGGATTCGTGGATATCGTTCGAAACATAGCTGAACGCAAGAAAGCCGAAGATTCACTAAAAGAGAGTGAGAAGAAATACTATTCATTGTATTCTTCAATGAGTGAAGGAGTCGCCCTTCATGAAATTACCTATGATGGATTAGGCAAAGCAGTTGACTACATCATCCTAGATGTGAATCCAGCTTTTGAATCGATTATTGGAATTAAGAAAGAAAAGGCCGTTGGAAGCAAGGCCTCAGAGCTTTATGAAACAGGCAAACCTCCATACATGGAAATCTATGCGGAAGTAGCCGCTTCCGGGAAACCTACTTCATTCGAAACGTATTTTCCACCAATGAGGAAGCACTTCAGCATCTCTGTTTTTTCTCCTGCAAGAGGGAAGTTTGCCACAGTATTCTATGATATCACTGAACGCAAGAAAGCAGAGAAAGAAACAGAGAGCATGGCCAAATTTCCAGCACAAAACCCTGAACCAGTATTCAGAATAAGCAGTGACGGTACGCTCCTCTACGCAAACCAAGCAAGCCAAAACATGCTAAAAGAAAGCCTGTCTAAAAAGGATCGTACAGTAATAGAGACGTTGCGCAGGCGTGTAGCCGACGCTTTGTCATCAAATGAACTCTCATTTTTCGAAGAAGAGCACGCTGATAGAGTATTCCAATTCAGAATAGCACCAGTAACCTCAGAGTGCTACGCTAACGTATACGTAGCAGACATAACTGAACGCAAACAAATGGAAAAGCAGCTCAAGGAGTCTGAAGAGAAGTATCGGGGACTTTTCGAAAACGCAAGAGATGTGATCGTTTTGCTTGATCTGAAAGGAAACGTGACTTCCATAAACAAGGCAGCAGAAGAATATGGCTTCAACAAGAGTGAGATGCTTGGAAAGAATATGCTCAAGTTCATCTATAAGAGATATTGGCCGAAACTACTCACAGACATTGTCCAAATAGCTTTGGGAAAAACGGCGAAAGACAGAATTGAAATACACACGCCGAAAGGAGATAAAATAGCAGAGTATAGAAGCAATCCGATTTTCTCTGAGAACAGAGTTGTCGGGATACAAACCATTCTAGAAGACACTACCGAAGGCAAGAAAACAGAAGAGGCTTTAAGAGAATCTGAGGAGAAATACAAGGATCTGTTCGAAAACGCTATGGACGTAGTACTTACATTAGACTTGAAAGGAAGCATTACCGAAGCAAACAATTCTGCATTGCGTTTTGGCTACAAGAAAGAAGATTTGATCGGAAAAAACGTTCTCGATTTCGTTTCCAAAGAATACTGGCCAGCAGTCACGAGGGATTTCTCAAAGGTAACCCAAGGAGAGCCTGCCAAGAATGAGATCGAACTAGCCGCCCCTGCAGGAAAGATTTTTGTGGAATACCACGCGCGTGCTATAATAAAGGAAAACAATGTTGCTGGAGTGCAAATAAATATAAGAGATATAACTGAACGCAAGAAAAGCGAGGAATTGCTAAGAGAGTCTGAGGGAAGGTTTAGGGGCTTGTTTGAAAACATACAAGACCCTGTGGGCATCTTCGTTGGAAGAGAAGGTCGTCTCATAGATTACAACGTAGCGTTCAAGAGATCATCCGGATACACTGATGAAGAACTAAAAGGCAAAGCATTCTTGGATTTTGTCCACGCTGACGACCGCGCCCTGGTTCTAGAAAAATATCAAACAGAATACTCAGAAGAAGAATTTCCCCTCGTATACGAGATAAGAGGAATGAACAAAAATGGAGAATCTCTTCCACTTGAGATCAGCGTCAGCCCGTACAAAAAGAAAGGCCAAGCTATCGGTATAGAAGTCATACATAGAGACATCACAGAAAGGAAACACTATGAACGAAGCCTTTCAACTTTAAACACTTATAGTCTGAGATTGAACACAGCAAAGGCCATGGAAGAGATCTACGAGCTGACCCTAGACGCTGCGGAGAAAACCTTGGGATTTGAATTCGCTGACGTCTTCATGGTAAAGGGAAAAATGCTTCAGTTAGTAACTCACCGAGGAAAGACCGAGATTTCATCACCTTCGTTACCAATGGATGGAGACAGGGGTATATCCGTCAGGGCTGCGAGGACAGGCAAGCTCGTTCTCATTCCAGACATAAGCAAGGAAGAAGCCTACGTCGAAGGCGAAGAGGGAGCACGCTCTGAGCTTGCAGTGCCCATCAAGATTGGCCCTAGAGTCCTCGGAGTATTAAACGTGGAAAGCAAAGATTTGGATGCTTTTAACAAGAAGGATCAGGAACTACTTGAAATCCTAGCGGCACATGCTGCCACCGCAATAAGCAACTTGGATCGTGCCAAGGAGTTGGAGACGTACGCGCTGGAAATTCGAGAAACAAAACATAAGTTTGAAGGCTTGTTCTTGGGCAATCCTGAAGCCACAGTCTATCTTGCCCCAGATTTCCACATCCTAGATATCAACCCACGCTTTGAAAAACTCTTCAGATATTCTCTTTCAGAGATCAAGGGAAAACACATCGACGAGGTCATAGTGCCGAAGGATAAGATGAAGGAGGCCGAAATGCTTGATGGAAAGGCTGTAGAAGGATACGTTTATCATGACACCTTCAGAATGAGGAAAGACGGATCCCTGGTCCCAGTTTCGATATCTGCAGCACCAATAAAGGTCGAGGGCAAACTCATAGGCTACATCGGGGTCTACAAAGACGTTTCAGACCAGAAAAGAACAGAACGAGAGCTGGTATTGATGAACGAAAAACTACGAGTTGTAGGAGGCTTAACGAGGCACGATGCCCGAAACAAACTCTCTGTAATCACAGGAAATGCATATCTGACAAAGAAGGAATTGGCAGGCAATAAGAAGGTTCTAGATCATCTTGAAGAGATGGAAAAATCTGTCAGCCAAGTTGTGAGGATCTTCGATTTTGCTAGAATTTACGAAATGCTTGGCGCTGAAAAGCTGACTTATGTTGATGTAGAGAAAACGGTTAATGAGGCGATTTCGCTCTTCTCGAACATGAAAGGCATAAAGGTGATAAATGACAGCCGCGGATTGACTGTTCTAGCAGATTCACTGCTGAGACAACTTTTCTACAATCTTGTTGACAACTCGTTGAAGTACGGTGAAAAACTGACACAAATCAGAATCTACTACGAAAGGGCTGAAGGAAACCAGCTTAGATTGGTCTATGAGGACGATGGCGTTGGCATATCATATGATGAGAAAACAAGGCTTTTCAGGGAAGGGTGCGGAAAAGGCACTGGCTACGGTCTTTACCTGATAAGGAAGATGATGGAGGTCTACGGCTGGAGCATCCAAGAAACAGGCATTCCGGGCAAAGGAGCTCGATTCACGGTTACCATACCTAGGGCAAGCCAGTCAGGAAAAGAGAACTACCGCTGCTAAGCAGAACACGAAACAGCGCTCACGGTTCAGCATGAACGATTAAGGAAAACACTTCCCAAGCGTGCACAGCAGAGGCAATTTCCACGAGACACACTTGCGCACCTTCAAACATGTGAAAAGATATTTATCCCTGAGAGAAACCCAATCTTCAGGGCTCCGGTAGTATAGTCCGGTCAAACCTTGTAAGGGACCACGTATAGCGGCCTCTCGACACTCAAAAGTGAAAGAAAGTCGCGGACCCGGGTCCAAATCCCGGCCGGAGCACCAACAATTATTAAACCGCTCACGAATCCATCTAAGGAGCCTTGAAAGCGAGCCTGCCACTTAGGAAATCTACGCTGATCTCTTGCAGTCAACGTTTTTCCGCATATCTAACGGTCTTTTCGTACAGTTGCTGGAAATGCTTGCCGAATGATTCGTCACCCTTCTCCTTTCTCATGGCTACTATCCAAGGCGCCAGCTTCTTCCAGTTCGACATTATGTACGGAGCTAGGCGATCATCGATGACATCAAGATCCACGAACTTTCTGTCAACCAAGAACCCAACTTGCTCAAAAAAAGCCGTTACCTCATAAGGGTACTCGCTCACTTCAAAACTAGTCTTCCGACTTGCCTTGTATCCCTCATAGTCTTCAAATTGGAACTCCTCTTCAACCCACCTGAGCGCCTTGCGGAGCCGTTCATTCTCTGCCCACTCGAACAACTTCATGGAAATATCAACATTTCTATGTTTCTCCATATGCTGAAGCTGTATAACCGCAAAAGCCGCTAGGAGAAGACCAGCACCAGCCGAAGCAATCGCCGCCAAATCGACTATCGTGACCATCTGTTTCCGACCTCAGAACACTCAAAATGGTGATCCATGCATTTTTATGTTTTCTTCAAAGAGTCGACCCCTAGCTATAGTGAAATAGAATATTCAAACCAGTCATTCTTTCGAGCTGCTCTGCAGAACAAGACGCAAACGCGCGCTGTAGAGAAGCCAGACCTAGAAAACTTTAATTCTTGCTGACATTCGTCATATGGATACTGCAGGGGTAACATGGCAAGACTCGGAGAGCTAAAACTCGCGATGGGAACCTCAATATTCCTAGTAGCCTTCATCTTTGCCGCATTCCTAGCACTAATCATGTACATAGTCGATCTTAGCCTTATCTACGCGATAATTGGCACGATCCTCTTCGTACTGCTCGAATACCTCATCGGACCATCCATAGTCGCGGTCTCCTCACGCTTACAATACTTGAAGCCTGGAGACAACCCGTGGCTTGAAACAACTGTGAAAGAGCTATCAGAAAAAAGCGGAATAAAAATGCCGAGACTAGCCATATCGCCTGACAACTCACCCAACGCATTTGTGTTTGGCAGAACCGCTAGCAGCGCCACTTTGACAGTTCATGAAGGACTCCTAAAGAGCCTGAGCGAAGACGAGGTGAGGGGCGTCATCGGCCACGAACTAGGCCATATAAAGCACAAGGACTACATCGTAATGACCCTGCTTTCAGCACTGCCGCTACTAGCATACATCATAGCAAGAGGAACGTGGCAAATCGCGTGGTTCGCCAGAGGATCGTCAAGAGACAGAGACGAAGGCAGCATGAGAGCAGCCCTGTTCGCCGTAGGAGCCATCTCTTACGCAGCTTACATTATCTCGCTCCTGTTCGTCATGAGACTCAGCAGGCTAAGGGAGCATTATGCAGATGCATATTCAGCTTATGTGACAGGCTCACCGAGAAACTTGGAAAGCGCTCTAACTAAGATCACTTATGGCCTTTCACTATCTTCAAAACCTCCTTCTGGAGCCAGAGCGCTCTACATTGCCGATCCAGCAATGGCAAAGCAAGAGATTGCAGAAATAGTAGAGAAAAAAGATGAGTACGACCTAGACCATGACGGAGTGCTGGACGAGCGTGAATTAGAGCTTGCCATGGAGAAAGAGGCCAAGTCAACATGGCACAAGATCAACACGTGGTTTTCAACACATCCCCCAACCTTCAGACGCATACTGCTACTGCGCGAAATAGAGGAAGAGATGCAAAGCGGAAAATACGCAAGCGACCGCATCTACGCCAGAGTCTAGAAGCATCACAGACCGCCATCCAACGTGGATTGCAATGATCCGACTATTTGTAAAGGACGGGGACGAGGCCTGAACCAATTTCACCAAAGTCAGCATAGACCTGTTCAAAGAATCCATGCAGGATCTCAAACTTGAAAGCAGATAATTAGATCAGTCAACAGAATTGCTGACAAAACAGATTTATTACATAACCGATAGAAGGTGTCAGAGAGGCCCAAGAGTTGAAAGTCATACTTCTTCGCTACACAGCAGACGCTGAAAAACTGTGCGGAACAGCAGCATTAACAACAACCAAAAGCGGAACACCATCAAGAATCCTCGAAAAAATAGATCAGGAAACGGCTAAGCAGATCATAAAACGCGTAACTGGCTACGGACACTGCTCAGTGATCGAGCACGCATCATTCACCTTCAGCATTGAAGGAGTTTCCAGAGCCATGACCCACCAACTTGTCAGACACCGCATCGCTTCATACACTCAACAGAGCCAACGCTACGTCGCATACGACACTCTTGAAAACTACGTAACGCCGCCAAGCATAGCAAAAAACCCACAAATTAAAGAAGACTTTGACAAAACGCTAGAGAAAATCTCCCAAACATATCAGCAACTTCTGAAAACCGGAATTTCAAAAGAAGACGCAAGATTCATTCTCCCAAACGCCGCGAAAACTAACATTATCGTTACAATGAACGCCCGAGAGTTACGCCACTTTTTCAATGTACGTTGTTGCGCAAGAGCCCAATGGGAAATGAGAGAAGTCGCAACTGAAATGCTCAAACAAGTGAAAAAGGCAACACCAACACTGTTCGAGAACGCTGGCCCAACATGCGTGGAAAAAGGCTACTGTTCTGAAGGGAAGATGAAACCACCCGAATGTGACATTGCAGAAATAAAGAAGCGATTCCAGAATGCCTAGGAAATAGACGTGTTTTAGGAAATGCAGCCGATGAACAAATACAAAGCCCTAGCAATCACCACCGAATACTGGAGACCAAAAGAAAACTACATGCAAAAGATCATAGACACTATAGAAGGAAAGATCGCTGACGAAGACTTCGTCGTCATATCAGAAAAAGCCATTTCAACCGCACTAGGCTGCGTCGTTGACGAGAGCAAAATTGAGCCCGGCGCAAACGCAAGATTCATCGCAAGGTTTTGGATGCGAATCATGTGGGGCTATTTTTTCGGGCTACTATGCCACTTTCGAGAAAGTATGATTCGAAGACTTCGTGCGTATCCAGTTGGCGCAGGAGGCCGCCACAAGCAAGTTGCATTGGTGCACTATGGTCTCTTGCAAGCGCTAATGTTCGGTTCAGAAGGCGGCATTGATGGAAGCAATTTACCGTATTCTTACGTGAGTTTGCCATTGAACAATTCTAATGAAATCGCTCAAGCGATATGTAAGCACGTGCTGCAAAAACTGCACAAGAAAGTCTACGTTATAATCGCGGATACGGACAAAACATATTCATTCGGAAACTATCATTTTACACCAAGACCGAAGCCGATCCGCGGGATTCACTCCTTTGGGGGAGTATTTACGTACGTGCTCTGTCGAATGTTCAGGCTCAGGAGGAGAGCGACTCCGACTGCGTTGGCAGGATGCAGAATGTCAATTGAGCTGGCATTAGAAATCGCTGGTGTGGCAAACCACGTGAGAGGTTTTGGAGCTGGAAAGACCGTGTGGGACATGGCCGACGAGTTCAAGACGCAATTAACAGACGTAACTTGGGAAATGCTTGAGACAGTAAGACATAAACCCATAGTCATTGTTAGAAGAAAAAAGGTGAATGACTGAAATGGATCCATCGGTTGAGCAGTTGTCAGCCTTTTTTAATCCCAAGTCAGTTGCCGTCGTGGGAGCCACGAAAAGGATAAACAAGGCAGGGCACGTGATTTTCAAGAATTTCGCCGAGAACAAGAGACGCGGAGTGTTCAAAGGAGAAATCTACGCAGTTAACCCAAACGAGGAATCCATTCTTGGAACACCATGCTATCCTTCGGTAACTCAGATTCCGGGAAAAGTAGAGCTTGTCGTGATTGTCGTTCCAGCAAAGATCGTGCCAGAAATCATGAAAGACGCTGCGGCAAAAAAAGTGAAGGACGTCGTTATAATCAGTTCCGGCTTCGGTGAAATTGGAAACCATAATCTAGAGAATCAAGTCGTCACAATAGCCAAGAAAGCAGGAATCCGAATCCTCGGACCCAACTGCCTAGGAGTCTTCGACACCAAAACCGGCGTAGACATGCTGTTTTTGCCAGAGACAAAAATCCTGACAACAGGAGACGAAGTCGTTGCGACGCCACGCCCAATGCCAGGAGAAATCGCCATAGTCACTCAAAGCGGCGCTTTCGGAGTCGCAGCTTTAGACTTCATGACAGGGCGACAGATCGGAATAAGTAAATTTGTTAGCTTTGGCAACAAAGCCGACGTGACTGAAACAGAAATGTTGGACTATTTACTTTATGACAACAGTACCAAAGTCATATTGCTATACATTGAAGACATAAAGTCTGGAAGAGACTTTCTCAAAGTAGCCAAGAGAGTCTCAAGAAAAAAACCCATTGTAGCTCTCAAATCAGGCAGAACCGAAGCAGGTGCAAGAGCGGCAGCTTCACACACAGACGCCATTGCTGGCTCTGACAGAATATACGATGCCGTTTTCGCACAGACGGGGGTTTTCAGGGCAAAAGACACAGAAGAATTCTTCGACGCTGCAAAAGCACTATCCATGCAACCGCCTGCAGCTGGACTCAACGTGGGAATAATCACTGACGCGGGAGGCCCAGGCATAATGGCCGTCGACGAATGCGAGTTGAAAGGGTTATCTGTCAAGCGCCTTTCAGACAAAACACTGCAGAAGTTTGAGAAGCTGAAGGAAACCGGAAAACTTCCCAAGTTCGCGACAAACTTCAACCCAGTTGACATAACAGGTTCCGGAACTTCCGAGATGTTCGAGTATGCAACAGAAATCGTTTTTCAAGATCCAGAAATCAATGGCATCGTGTTGCTTGGTCTTCATCACACGCCTGCGTTGCAAGAAGATTTCATTGATAGAGTAGCTAGGATTGCCAGCAAGTACGACAAACCTATCGTGGCATGCGACATCGGCGAAACGGAAATGGCCTTGCACATAAGATCGAGGTTTGATAAGCTAGACATCCCAGCCTATTCTACTCCAGAGGACGCAGCAAGGGCCATGAACGCTCTTGTGAGATACGGTGTATTCCTGAAGAAACAGGGACTCCTCAGCGAATGCATTCAGAACTGTCTTAAGGCTAGACGAAAAGATAGCCTTCTAAAGACAAACCCTAACGTCAAGTAAGTCACCATCTCCGAGATGAAACCTATCCCTTAGATTGACTGGGGCAACTATCTCTAAAATGTCTTCAGGGTAGTCTGTGACATCTGGAATTACAATAACACAATCAATACCATCTGTCAAACTGGCCCTGTAACACTTACCTCGAGAAAAACCAGCCTTTGGCGAAATCTCAATTGCCTCCGCATCTTTCAATGCCCTTCCAACCTTTCTAACGTCGTTTTTGGTCAGCCTTATGTTCAAAGTTCCAACATATGGAACAAAGCCAAGCTTCCTGACAATCTGCTCCTTCACCCAGAGTAACCCAATATACTTGGATCCTTCCCCTTTTCCAGAGAACACCGTCCCACCGATACGTAACGTGTCCAACGGCTAGGGCCTCACACAGAATTGTAGATCTTTTGAAAAAAGGAAGCTTTTGGGTGGTTACTTTGGCTCTTTCAGCCATGTTGCAACTTTCTTGATTAACGGGTTCGTAGACATGTCAACCACGGGAACGATGATCTTCTCGCGAGTCTCGATGACTGACTGATATTTCGGCATAAGCGCGTGCCCAACAAATGCCCAGTAGACGCGTTTGTGTTCAACAAACTCTTTAGCCAAGGTTTCTGTTGATGCTGGAATTGGAAAGTAGAGAAAGACCACACCCTCAGCCCAGTACAACCCAGCGGTCTTGCCTCCTGCGATTATTGACGCGAATCTCGCTATGTCATCTGGTGTTGCGAAGAAGTCGCGTTCCATGATCACGATCTCCGTGAACGGCTCGAACCTAACATTCACTTCGCTTCCGTCCATACAATTCACACCTGTATCATTTTCTTTGCTCAAGTTGCCTTTTAACCTTGTTATCTTCCAAGAAAAAGTTAAAGAGCGAACAACTGTTAAAACGTTAGCTAAACAACGACAAGAGGAACTGAAATTGACAGAAATTCGCGTGGCACTAGTAGGAGTCGGCAACTCGGCGTCCGCCCTCGTTCAAGGAACGCAATATTACAAAGACGCCAAACAAGATACGACCGTTCCTGGGCTCATGCACGTAAATTTCGGCGGATATCACATCAAAGATGTAAGTTTCGTCGCTGCTTTTGAGGTTAACAAAAAGAAAATTGGAAAGGATTTGGCTGAAGCCATATTTGCAGAGCCAAATTGCTGCGCAAGATTCGCTGATGTCCCATCATTAGGTGTCAAAGTCTCGCCTGCTCCCATCATGGATGGCGTGGCCGAGCACATGAAGGAGACTTTTAACGTTTACAAGGAAGGGGAGATTAAATCTGTAGATATTGTCGAAACACTGAAGAAGGCGAAAGCTGAAATTCTTGTCAACTACTTGCCAGTTGGTAGCAAGCTGGCGACCCGATTTTATGCTCAGGCAGCCTTGGATGCTGGTTGCGCATTTGTTAATTGCATGCCCGAGTTCATTGCTTCTGATTCCGCATGGGGAAGAAAGTTTGAGGAAAGGGGCTTGCCAATCGCGGGTGACGACATTAAGAGCCAACTAGGAGCAACCATTCTGCACAGAAACATTGCTAGGCTCTGCGTCGACAGAGGAGTAATCATCGACGAAACATACCAGCTAAACCTTGGAGGAGACACTGACTTCCAGAACATGACGGTTGAGGAAAGACTGAAGACAAAACGCATTAGCAAGACAGAAGCCGTCACAAGCCTAGTCCCGTATGATTTGCCTACACGGATTGGCCCTTCAGACTACGTACCTTTTCTTAAGAACAAGAAAATCTGTTATCTTTGGCTCAAGGGAAGAAAATTCGGCGACAGGCCCTTGACTATAATGGTGAAGCTTGAAGTGGAAGATTCGCCTAACAGTGCAGGTGTGGTCATTGACATAATCAGGGCAGTGAAGATAGCGCTAGACCGCAAGATAGCTGGTCAACTGCTGAGTATATCTTCATACGCGTTCAAACATCCACCAATCCAGATACCAGACTCCTTAGCAAAACAGGCAGTGGAAGAGTTCATACAAGGAAAGAGACAACGATAACGGAAATCAATCCCGGCTAGTCATTCAATCTGCTCAAATTGCCAGAACACCCTTCTCAAGACCTCCGATCTAAGCTATGTTCAGCCTCAAAGCGCTTCAGAAATTTGTCACAGTACTCTGGCTGTCTGCAATCCTAGTTTGGCAAGCTCTTGTTTTACATTGCCGAACGTTGCTCTAAAAGATATGAATACCGTTTATAGAACCATTTCTTGACTAACTCGACCATTACAAGATAGACTGCAACTAGCCCCGATAGAACTATGAAGAAGGTGGCTGGGGGTTCTATGAAACTGAATAAGCCGCCCAACGGTGTGAAAGGTAGTACCATCGCGCATGCAAGAACACCAAAGCTGCTCAGAAGCAGAAACCTGCCTGGCTTGCTCTTATAGAAAGGTGTTCTTCTCGTTCTAATAACAAAGATGATCAAGGTCTGCGTGAACAGCGACTCTAGAAACCAAGCAGTCTGAAACAGCGGCTCGGATGCATTGAAAGCCTGCAACATAATGAAGAATGTCAAGAAATCAAAAATGGAACTCACAGGTCCCAAGACTACCATATATCGTCGTATGAAGGAAATGTCCCATCTCTTCGGCTTTTGAACATATTCTTCGTCAACGTTGTCAGTCGGTATGGTCGACTGAGACAAGTCATAAAGAAGGTTGTTAAGAAGTATCTGAATAGCACTCATAGGCAGAAAAGGCAAGAACAAGGAACCGATTGCAACACTAAACATGTTCCCAAAATTCGAGCTTGTACTCATCATAATATACTTCATAGTGTTGCCGAAAGTCTTTCTGCCCTCCAGAATACCCTGCCGCAGAACCGTCAGATCCTTCTGTAACAATATAATATCTGCAGACTCTTTTGCTACGTCCACCGCGTTGTCAACCGATATGCTGACATCCGCCGTCTTCAGAGAAGGTGCGTCATTAATTCCGTCTCCCAGAAAACCGACGACGTGACCATTTTTCCTCAAAGCAATCATTATCCTGTCCTTCTGAGCAGGAGTTACCCTTGCAAAGACATTTGCTTCCTCCGCAAGCCGTGCAAGTGCATCGTCATTGATCTGGGCCAATTCGCTTCCCAGAGTAAGTCTCCTAATTTCAAAACCTAGCTGGTCGCATGTTTTCCTCGTGACCAACTCGTTATCGCCCGTTAGAATCTTCAACTGCACATTCGCTTCACTAAGAAGTTGAAGAGACTCTCGGGCAGTTCCTTTTGGTGGATCCAGAAAAGCCACAAACCCCAAAAACACCATGTTGCCTTCATCATGCACAGAGTAAACTGGTTTCTCCTCTCTGACCTTTTTGTAACAAACCCCCAACACCCTGAACCCTTCAGAACTCAGGTCGTAGTACTTCTGTTCTATTTTCTTATGCAGCTCATCTGTCAAATCGAAAACTCTATCATCAAGCTCACAGTAGGCACAAACCTTGAAAATCTCTTCAGGTGCGCCTTTAGCGATCATGAACAATTGTCGTTCAGTTTCAACAACAACTGAAACCCGTTTTCGCACAAAATCAAATGGAACTTCATCTATCTTCTGATAACCTTTAATGTTGAGGTCTTCGTATTTCAGTATAGCCTCATCAAGAGGGCTTTTCAGCCCAGTTTCATGATAACTGTTCAGATAGGAATACAACAGCACTTTTTCATCGTTTCTTCCTTCTATGTCTACGTGTAGCACAAGCGTTATCTTATTCTCTGTAAGTGTACCAGTCTTGTCTGTACATAGGACGTCCATACTCCCGAGATTCTGAATCGAGGCCAATCTCTTTACGATAACACCTTTCCTTGACATTGAAAGAGCGCCTCTTGAAAGGTTCAATGAGATGATCATAGGCAAAAGCTCTGGAGTTAGACCGACTGCCAAGGCCACAGCAAAAAGCAACGATTCCAGTACACCACGCTTATAAAGCGCATTTATGAAAAAGACAAACATCACAAGCAAAAATGTGACTTCCATCACCAAAAAACCGAACTTTCTGAGTCCCATCTCAAACTCCGTCTCATGCTCTCTTTCAGCAAGCCTTTCTGCTATCTTCCCATACTCGGTGTAGCCTCCAGTCTTCATGACAACCGCAGCTGCCGCGCCGCTGACAATGGAAGTACCCATAAAAAGGCAGTTGTTCCATTCAGTCACAGCCAATCCCATCGCTTTTAATGATGCAGGTGTTTTCTCTGCAGGGAATGATTCACCAGTCAGTGCAGATTGATCTACGAAAAGGTCCTTCGCGTTCGTTACTCTAGCGTCAGCAGGCACAATGTCTCCAGCTGAAAGATAAACAATATCGCCCGGAACTATTTCGGAAAGCTTCACTTCTTTCTTGACGCCGTCTCGAAGCACCGTCGCAGTAGTGGTTACTTTCTCCTTCAGCAGCTCTGCAGCATTCTTAGCTTTGGACTCTTGGAAAAAGTCTAGAACTACACTTAGCAAAACTATCAAGAATATGATGGCGGCGTTTATTATCTCTCCAGAAAAGCCAGAGATTAAACCTGCAAAAAGCAATATGATTATCAAAGGGCTTCTGAAATGAAAAAGAAAATCCACAATTGCAGTCCGTTTTTTCCTCTTAGCAAGTTCGTTAGGGCCAAACGTTTCAATACGGTTCTTCACTTCTTCGGAAGCAAGACCAGATGAAGAGGTGCTCAAATAAGCCGAAAGCTCATCAACCGACAAGCCCAGCATTTCTTCGGTGCTCAGTTTCAACTGTGCCCAGCTCGAAATCTTAGTCAAACGGTTCTCCTGAGCAACATTTGCTTCCATCATAAACACCAGCGAGCAACTTGGTTTTCAAGAGTTGAGACAGACTCTAGGAGAATACGCAATTCTTATAATCATTTCGATGCCGGCATCGCATTACGAACTGATTAGGAACACGCTCAAAATGTGAGACTAAACCCAAAAGACGAGACGATAATCATTGATCAACACTTACGACTCCATCAAGAGGCGTCTCAGAAAGCTTCCGAGGAACCAGGTAGCCTTAACCTAGCGAATCTATCACTGCCTCAACATTTGTCTTGGATGCCATAATCAAGCTTCTGTAAACAGTTAGTTTTAAAGGTCACAACATGAAAGATTACAACCTTAGTCTAGAGGTGACCAAAAGATGGTAAAGGTAGATGGAACAGAGGTGCACGAAGGACTGTACTACACAAAGGAGTTTGAATGGGCAAAAATTGAAGGCGACAAAGTTCGCATAGGCGTAACAGACTACGCACAGAAGCAACTCCGAGAAATAGTCTATGCCGAATTGCCAAGCCCGGGCACAGCTATAACACAAAACACACCATATGGCACGGTTGAATCCGTAAAAGCCGTATCGGACCTAGTAGCGCCGATAAGTGGAGAAATAGTAGAAGTGAACCAAGAAGTTCAGTCAAAACCTGAACTGCTAAATGAAGACCCTTACGGAAAAGCATGGCTTCTAGTGGTGAAACCGACAAACCTACAAGCTG
>Ga0209048_10000319_pt1 | contig 52531 bp, 40 predicted proteins | sample FrelakmetCRP12CR_FD_187146 | JGI IMG/M metagenome (GOLD analysis project Ga0209048, IMG submission 187146) | Freshwater lake sediment microbial communities from the University of Notre Dame, USA, for methane emissions studies - CRP12 CR (SPAdes)... | ecosystem: Environmental > Aquatic >...
CTGGCGTACTCGGGCTTCGCCTCCTGCGGCGTACGGCACAGTACGCCTCGGATTCTCAGCCTGGAGCGAGCGAGGCTCTGCCTCGGGAGCTCGGAGGCGCGGGGGGCTTGAGGCGCCGGTTGGGTGGTTGGGGCGGCGCCGTGCCCCCCGCAGCGAGTTGCCGCCCACCATGACAGCCACCTCCGCATCCTCGCTACGGCCCCTCATGAATAATCCGGGCTAGTCTCGCCTGCGGGAGTGGTGTTGTTCTTCAAGGCTGCCGCCACGCGCGCCCTGAGTCGGGCAAGGTTGCGCAGCAGGCGCTCCTCATCCCCTTCGCTGAAGTCCGAGAAACTCACCCCAACGCCGGGCGACGGTTCCCTACCCTCATCGGTCCGCCGCACGGCGCGCCCCCGGCCCGCGATCGGCACCTTCTCCGCGGGGAGGAACAGCCCAAACTCGAGCTCGGTGCCGGGCTGCACGGCGTGCGGCACGCGCAGCAGCATTCCAGAGCTCGAGACGTTGACGGTCTGACAGAAGATCCGGCGTGGGAATCCACGCGCGTCAACGTCGATTCGGCTCGGCACGATGATCGGCAGGCGCGGCGCGATCCGGAACAGGCGCGTGAGCACGTCACCGAGGAGAAGGTCGATGTGCTCGATGTCGACCACTCTGTTCACGCCGCGACCAAGGTGAATCTCGGCGCCGAGCCTGGCACGATGCGGCGTCAGCAGTACGACCGCCGCCCCCTGGTTCGGTGACTCGCGCTGGCGCAACGCAGCGAGGAACTCGGTCATCGGCATGTCGGGAAGAACGGAGTTGATGAGGACACCGTCGAAGCGTCGCCGTGCGAGTGTCGCCTGACCGTGGCCACCGGATGGTGACGCCGTGATATCGAGCTTGGCCGGGGTGAGCGCTTCCTGCACACTCCTGCGCACATCTTCGGATGCAGCCACCAACAGCACCCGCTTGACGGCCTCAACACGGTCCAGCACCGCGCACCTTCTCAGCAGCGATCATGGCCCGCTCACTCTCGCGCGGGCGTGACCGTGATCACAGCTCCTCTCCTGCGCGCACGAGCCCACGCTCGCGCTATGACTGCACTCAACTGCCTCCGGATGTGAGTCGCGGTGCTCACGCGTGCGTGACTGCTCGCCCACTACTCGCCCACCAGCGATGAGCGCCGACTCCATGAAGTGAACTCATTGCGCGCGCGTCGATGTCAGCCGCGACGCTCGCGCTCATCACATCTGCGCGTCATGGCGTCGTGCGCCGCTCGCGTCACACGAGCGCTCATCGCGCGTCATTTGCGTCACGACTCGGCGCTCAGCTTCTGACGCACGTGCGAGACGACCCTCGACGCATCGTCGCCGACCCTCTTGACACGCGCGATGTTGTGACTTACTTTCTGAACAAGAGCTGAGCGCAATGAGGGAGCGCGTGAGAGAACGACGAGCGGAACTCAAGAAAATGGTGCAGGAAAATCGCACGAGCTCCGGCGAGAGGCGCAATGTTGCGTCCAGTTGACCGCGTGCTTCTTCTCTTCACTCACAAGCCAACGCAGGCATCACGGGGAAGAATCCCCTCGAAAGGTTTTTCAGCGCGCAGCCGTGCTGCGCACCAACCGTCCACGATTGTATTCAAGGGCCTTGCAACCCAAGGCGAAAGGGAGGAAAGGAAATGCCAGTAAAGAAAGCCAAGAAGAAGGTCGCAAAGAAGAAGGTCGCGAAGAAGAAGGTCGCGAAGAAGAAGTAGTCGGAGTGATGCCCAGGCGCCCGTCTCCGACGGGCGCCTGGCTTCTGTTCACTCTCACTGGCTTCTTCCTCATCGGCCCCGGGTCGCGCCCGCACAACGATGTGCGTGCTCGCGCGCGGGGCCAAATTTTTTGTCTCGCGGCGCGACCCGCCAAGCAAACGCGTTGTGCTTCTCCGCCCCGCTACGCAGCCGCGGTTGCGCGCAGATAGCGCGCGAGCGCGTTGCGCCATGGCGGCAACCTGCGACCGAGCAACGTGCGCAGACGCGACGTGTCAAGCACTGAGTACAAGGGGCGCGGCGCCGGCCGCCCCGCCTGGCGCGTCGTGATCGGCTGCACCTCAACATCGAGGCCAAGCTGGCGCACGATCTCGCGCGCGAACTCGCACCACGTGGTGTCGCCATCGTTGACAACGTGCACGATGCCGGTCGCGCCCGCCGTCACCAGACCAACCATCGCCTCGGCGAGGTCACGTGCGTACGTCGGGCAGCCGCGCTGGTCGTCCACGACCTCAAGATGCCGTTCACCGGCCGCGAGTCGCCGCCGTATCGTCTCGACGAAGTTGGGCCCGCCCTCCCCGAATAGCCACGCCGTACGCACGACGAGCCTTCGCGCCGCCGCTGCGGCCGCACGCTCGCCAGCGAGTTTGGTGCGACCGTACGCGTTAAGGGGGCGGGGGGCATCGCCCTCGCGGTAGGGACGCTGCGATGTGCCATCGAAGATGTAGTCGGTCGAGATCTGCACCAGGGGCGCCGAAACCTCGTTGGCGGCGGCAGCGAGATGGTTGACTGCCGTCCCGTTGACGGCGAGGGCGCCGGGCTCGTCATTCTCCGCAGCGTCCACAGAGGTGAAGGCGGCGCAGTTGACGACCACGTCAGGCCTCACCGCGCGAGCCGTTGCGCGCACCGCCGCGTCATCCGTGATGTCGAGCTCGGGGAGATCAAAGCCGATGAGCTCGAAGGGCGCCTCGGCGGCAACGCGCGCCAGCGCGCGGCCAAGCTGACCGCGCGATCCGGTGACGAGCATCTTCACGTCAGGCGCGCCCCGTATTGTTGCTCGTAGTAGCGGCGGAACTCGCCATCGTGGTCCTTGATCGGTCGCCACCACCATTCGTTGTCGGCGTACCAGCGCACGGTTTGCTCCAGGCCGGCTTCGAACCGCACCTGCGGCTGCCACCCGAGACGCTGCAGCTTCGACGCGTCCAGCGAGTAGCGTCGGTCGTGACCGACGCGGTCGGTGACGTGCTTGATCAGGCTCGCCGGTTTGCCGAGCAGAGCGAGGACCCGAGCCGTGACATCAATGTTCTCGCGCTCATTCCCGCCGGCGATGTTGTAGACCTCGCCCAGCGATCCCCGATCGAGCAGCATGAGGATGGCGCGGCAGTGGTCGCTGACATGCAGCCAGTCGCGCACGTTGCGCCCGTCGCCATAGAGCGGCAGATCCTCGTCGCGCAGCGCGTTGGTAACGAAGAGCGGGATCAGCTTCTCCGGATACTGGCACGGTCCGTAGTTGTTCGAGGCCCGCGTGATGATCACGGGCGTGTCGTACGTCGCCCAGTAGGCGTAGGCGAGCCGGTCACCGCCCGCCTTCGATGCCGCGTACGGGTTCCTCGGGTTGAGCACGCTGGTCTCGGTGAACGAACCTTCACCGATCGAGCCGTAGACCTCGTCGGTCGAGATCTGGACGAAGCGCTCGAGACCCACCCGTCGCGCTTCCTCGAGCAAGACCAGGACGCCCTTGATGTCGGTGTCGATGAAGTGCGTTGCGCCGAGGAGTGAGCGGTCGACATGGGTTTCGGCGGCGAAGTTGACGGTGAAGCGGCACCCCTGCATCGCCTCGCGCACCGACTCGGGATCACAGATGTCGCCCCGCACGAAGCGGTAACGTGGGTTCCCTTCGATGCCCCGCAGATTCTCGAGCCGCCCCGCGTACGTCAGCTTGTCGAGGTTCACGAGCTCCCAGTCGGCGCGCTCAGCCAAAACCATGCGGACGAAGTTGGAACCGATAAAGCCACAACCGCCGGTGACGAGGATCCTCGTGGTCATTCGTTGGTCCTTACCATGTCGCAGTCGCCATCGCCCGCCGGCTCGGAAGGCAACCTCGCCGCTACTTTCAGCGCCCGGCGAGGAGGCCGAGCAGATAGTCGCCGTACCCGGACTTCGCGAGCGACTCGCCGTTGCGCCGCAGTTCGTCGTCGCCGATGAAACCCATTCGCCAGGCAACCTCCTCCGGGCACGCGATCTTGAGCCCCTGGCGCTGCTCGACAACGTGCACGAAGTGGGATGCAGCCAGCAGCGATTCGTGCGTGCCCGTGTCCAGCCAGGCGGTCCCGCGCCCCAGCACCTCCACCGTCAGTTCGCCCCACTCCAAGTAGCGGCGGTTGACATCGGTGATCTCGAGCTCGCCGCGTGCCGAGGGCTTGAGCGACTTCGCGACCTCAACGATGCGGCTGTCGTAGAAGTAGAGCCCGGTCACCGCGTAGTGCGACCTCGGATGCGCCGGTTTTTCCTCGATCGACACCGCACGACCTTCGGCGTCGAGCTCCACCACGCCGTAGCGCTCGGGGTCGCGGACCCAGTAACCGAACACGGTCGCGCCGCTACGCCGCGCCGCGGCCGTCTGCAGACAGCGGGCAAGCCCCTGAGCGTAGAAGATATTGTCGCCAAGGACGAGACAGACGCCTGCGCCGGCAATGAACTCCTCGCCGATCAGAAACGCTTCAGCCAGCCCGCCGGGCGAGGGCTGCGGCGCGAACGAGAGCCGGATCCCCCACTGGCTGCCGTCGCCGAGCAGAGCGCGGAAGCGCGGGGCGTCCGCCGGGGTCGTGATCACGAGGATGTCTCGGATTCCCGCGAGCATCAGGGTCGAGAGCGGGTAGTACACCATCGGCTTGTCGTACACGGGCACGAGCTGCTTGGACACCGCAAGCGTGATCGGGTGGAGACGCGTCCCGGCACCGCCGGCAAGGATGATCCCTTTCATTTCAGGTTCCGCCCTCCTCGCACCGACCAGGACCGCCGGCGCCGCCGACGCAATTTCTGGCGCCCATAGCCCTGGGGCCCGCTGTGTCCGCGGCAATTCTACACGCCGCGCAGATGGGCAGGTTCTGGCATAGACTGAGGCTGATGAGAGGTCCAGATGGCGGCCGCGGAGGTGGTATGTCGAAGAAGCTCGTACTGGGCGAGATGAATGAAGCCTCTATCAGCGAAAGGGACTCCAACCTGATTCCGAACGGAGGCGAGGAGGAGGCGGTCGCAAGGATCGCCGAACACGTCGGCGCCATCCTCGACCTCCTTCACCTCGACCGCCATGATCCCAACCTCTCCCAGACCCCCGAGCGCGTGGCCAAGATGTACCTCGAGATGTTCCACGGCCTGAGGGAGGGCGCCGAGCCGAGCATCACGACCTTCCCGAACGACGAAAACTATCAGGCGATGGTGATGGAGCGCGATGTCCCGTTCTATTCGCTATGCGCGCACCATCTGGTACCGTTCTACGGCCACGCCCACATCGCCTACATCCCTAAGAAACGCATTGTCGGACTCTCGAAGCTCCCCCGCATCCTGGAGTTTTACGCCAAGCGCCCGCAGATCCAGGAACGCTTGACGGAGCAGGTGGCCGACTACCTCTGGAGCAAGCTCGAACCGCTCGGCACCATGGTCGTCATCGAGGCCCGGCACCTGTGCGTCGAGATGCGCGGCGTCAAGAAGCACGGGGCGCTCACGGTGACGTCCGCGATCCGAGGCTGCTTCGAGAACCCCAAAGTGCGCGAGGAGTTCCTCGGCTTCCTGGGCCGGAGCAAGGACTGGTAGACCGGGTCTTGGCTGCCGGGCGCCCTGGTTAGAATGCGCCCTGAATGAAGATGTAGACGCTCACTGCGGCTTTGAGACTGTCGCCGGCGACCTCAACCGACTGCTCCTCGTCGAACGCGCGCGCGGGCCTCGCCTTGAACGGCTTGAGATCGAGCTTCCCGATGCCGCGTCCAGCCGCGTTCTCGAGCAGCAGGATCGTTGTCAACGTCACCTTGTTGTCCAGGCGGTTGCTCCCTTGGACACGGACCTGGCACTTCACGTTCGCACCCGCACGGACTTCTGCGGAGGTCGACACTGTGACGCTGTCGAGCAGCAGGCCCTTGACGTCCGCCTTGATCGCGATCGCACTCCCGAGCGCGAAAGCGTAATCGCCCTGGAAGGGATTGTCGGCCGTGGTGTAGCCGGCGGGGGTCTGCGCCGACACCAGCCCCGCGGTCAGCGCCGCTGCGAAAGCAGCCATCACTCGCTGCACGCCGCACCTCCCCGCGAGCGCGAATCGTGGCTCGCTCGGCAATCGCTTGCAGCAAGTCTACCCCACAGTGGAGCGGCGCGCGCCAGAGCCCACCGACGTGCGCCGTCTCCCCGAGATGAAAGCCGACGCGGGAACACAGATACGCCCCGGAACCGCTCTCCGGGGCGCCGGAATGTGCCGTGATCGCTGCTTCGCTACAAACCTCGAACTGGTTCCACGCGGCCGCCGCAGTCGCCGGTGCCGCCCTCCCGACCAGTTTCGGTCTGGTGACAGCCCGAGGCACGCGTCGCGATGATTCGCCTCAGGGCGACAGCACCATCATCCCCTTCTTGATCGCGCTCGCATTCCCGCTCTTGACGGTGCAGATCGAGAGCTTCTCCTTGACCTGGGCCACCTCGAGGCGCGCGAGCTCCTTGACGTTGCTGTCGAGGACCTCGCCGGTGTCCGGATCGCGCACCACGTTGGCCTCGCCGACCACGAACTCCTGCCCGGCGTTGACGCCCTCGCGTGAGCCGCGGTTGACATAGACCTTGCCGCCGGCCACCTGGGCGACGGTCGCCGTCCACGGGATCTTGGGAAGCTGCTGAACCATGAAGTCGACGGCCTCCTTGCAGGCGGCCGTGATGGCCTTGCCGACGTTGTCCTTCTGGTACCCACCGGCGTCCGCGCCCCAGCCGGCGCCGCTGTAGCCGAGATCCAGCCCCTTGCGCGTCGACTCGCCGACCACACTCTTGGAGGCAAGCACCTGGCCGGTTGTTGAATCAACAATGTAGATGGTGGCATTGACCTCGCCCTTGCCTCCGCCGCCACCGACATGGAAGCCGCCGACGTTGAGACCGCCGTGGCCGCTCGCGGTGGTGTCCTGCACGTGCGTGATGGCGCCCTTGACCAGGAGTTGCGCCGGCGTCATCTGCCCGGTCACCGGCGCCTTGGCGCCACCGGCCACGCGCCCGGAGGTCGCGAAGTCCTGCTCGGCCATCGCCTCCTGCCGCATATCCTTCTCACCGAGCACGATGAACTTCCCGCTCTGGTTGAGCAGGTCGGTCATGATCGTGCCCCACCCGTCGCCAATGTCCCATTGACCGTGCCAACCGGCCCTGTTCTCGAACTTGCTGACAGTGATCGAGTAGCGCAACCCACCAGCCTGTGCGCCTGCCAGGATCGGCAGCAACATGGCTACTACCGCGAACGCCAAAACTCTTGAGCCCCGAGTCATGATCTTTTCCCTCCCATTGGGTTCGTCTCGCGCGCGATGCTACGCGCGCCCCCAGGGGGTGTCAAACTCCATTCCGACCTCCGTGTGACGTGCATCTCACCCACCGGGCGCCCGCCACCGCAACCCAGGTCGGACCGAAAAGACATTGCGGCCCCGGGAAGTGAGCCCCGGGGCCGCACCAAAGCCCTCAATCGCCGCCTACCCTTTGGCGATCCGCTGCGCCTTGAGCACGCACAGCGCCGCCATGTTGACGATGTCGGTCACCTCGACGCCGCGCTGCAGCACGTGGACGGCGGCATTGATGCCCGCTAGGATCGGTCCGATCGCCTCGATCTTGCCCAGCCGCCAGAGCAGCTTGTAGGCGATGTTCGCGGACTCCAGGTCGGGACACACAAGGATGTTGGCGTCGCCGCGGATCGCCGAGAGCGGATACTGCTCCTGCGCCACGGCAGGCTCGACCGCGACGTCGGCCTGCATCTCGCCGTCGATCACAAGGTTGGGCCAGCGCCGGCGTGCAATCCTGACTGCCTCGCGCACCTTGGCGGTGTTCTTGTCCGTGTTGGAGCCGAAGTTCGAGTACGAGAGCATGGCGATGCGCGGCTCGACTTCGAAATAGTCGCGCGCCGTCTCCGCCGCCAGGAACGCAATCTCCGCCAGCTCTTCGGCCGTGGGATCGAGGTTTACCGTGGTATCCGCAATAAAGATCATGCGGTCCTCGAAGAGGAGGAGGTAGATACCGGCGGCTCTGCTCACGTCCTTCTTTGTGTGGTGGATCTGGAGCGCCGGCCGGATCGTGTCGGGGTAGTGCATGGTGAGGCCTGAGATCAGGCCCTCCGCATCGCCCTCGTGGACCATCATGTTGCCGAAGTAGACCGGGTCCTTGAGCGCTTTGATGGCGTCCTCGGGCCCAATGCCGTACCGCCAGCGCTGCTCGTGGAACTTCTCGACGTAGGCCCCGAACCTGGAGTCCGTGGCCGGATCAACGACTTCGACCGCCTCCTTCGCAACCTCGTACTCCTTGAGCAACACCTCAATCGCGCCCTTCGGCCCGAGCAGCACCGGCTTGCAGATCCCCTCTTCGACCAGGATCTTTGCCGCGCGCACGATCTTCGGGTGATCACCCTCGGCGAACACGACGCGCTTGGGCGCCGCCTTGGCCCTGTCCATCACGACGTGCATGACGCGACGGATCTGCGACAACCGCCCCTCGAGCTCTCGGATGTAGTCCTCCCTGGAGGAGTACGGCTTGCGCGCGACGCCGGTGCGGATCGCCGCTTCTGCGACCGCCGGCGCTTCCCAGAGCAGCACGCGATAGTCGAACGGCTTCGGGATCAGGTAGTCGCGCCCGAACTTGAGCGGCTTGCCGCCGTAGGCGCGGATGACGGAATCGGGCACATCCTCCTTGGTGAGGTCGCAGAGCGCCTTCACCGCCGCCATCTTCATCGCCTCGTTGATTTCGGACGCGGCCACGTCGAGGGCGCCGCGGAAGATGAACGGGAACCCGAGCACATTGTTGACCTGGTTCGGGAAGTCCGACCGACCCGTCGCCATGATGATGTCCTTGCGGGTCGCGACCGCGACGTCGTACGGGATTTCAGGATCGGGGTTGGCCATCGCGAACACGATCGGGTCCTTGGCCATGGTCTTGAGCATGTCAGGCGTCACCAAGTTCGGCCCCGACACACCGATGAACGCATCGGCGCCGCGCAGCGCGTCCGCAAGCGTGCGCGCGTCGGTCTTGACCGCGAACAGCTCCTTGTACGGGTTCATCCCCTCGCTGCGGCCCGAGTAGATCACGCCCTTGGTGTCCACAAAGAGCAGGTTTTCCTTCTTCACGCCGAGGGCGAGGTAGAGCTTGGCGCAGGCGATGCCGGCTGCCCCGGCGCCGCAGAAGACGACCCTCATCTTGTCAATCTTCTTGCCGCAGATCTCGACCGCGTTCAAGAACGCGGCGCCCGAGATGATCGCGGTCCCATGCTGGTCATCGTGGAACACCGGAATCGAGAGCGTCTTCTTGAGCGTCTCCTCGATGTAGAAGCACTCCGGCGCCTTGATGTCCTCGAGGTTGATGCCGCCCAGGGTCGGCTCAATAAGCTGGCAGAAACGAATCACCTCGTCCGGGTTCTCGCTGGCGACTTCGATGTCGAACACGTCAATGTCGGCGAAGCGCTTGAAAAGGACGCCCTTGCCCTCCATCACGGGCTTGCCGGCGAGCGCGCCGATGTTGCCGAGCCCAAGCACCGCGGTGCCGTTCGAGATCACCCCGACCAGGTTGCCCTTGCTCGTGTACTCGTACACGAGCGCGGGGTCCTTGTGGATCTCGCGGCACGGCTCGGCGACGCCGGGCGTGTAGGCCATGGACAGGTCGCGCTGCGTGACGCACGGCTTGGTGGACACAACCGAGATCTTCCCGTGCCGTTTCCCGGTATGGTATGCAAGCGATTCTTCGCGCGTGACTTTGGTCGTGCTCATCAAGGCCTCCCAGCCCGCGGGCTTCGGAAAAATTTCACAAGCGCATCGTACGGGGCCGGTCAGACCGGGTCAAGTTTGCGGGGCGGTACCGCTCCCACTGCCCGGACGCTGCCCTGTCGAAGAGGAACGCGGGCGAGGACGCCCGCGCCCCATGAAGCACCCCACGCCATCGTGCGCCGTAGGGGAGGAGCTTGCCTGCTCCCGGTTGTTCGTTCTTGGCGGTGCCCCGACGAATTCGAGGACTGAGTCTTGGAGGGCGGCTGCCCTCAGCCGCCCTGATGCAGTGGAGTCCACGGGCGATTGGTACAGAGGAATGCGGGCGAGGGCGCCCGCGCTCCGTGCAGCACGAGATGTCATTGCGAGGTTCCTGAGCTTCGCGAGAGAACCGTGGCAATCCTGTTCAAATTGACGAGATCGCCACGTCGCCGCTGCGCGGCTCCTCGCGATGACGACTGAAACCCTGCCTTCAAACGAAATACGGCCTCACACGCACAAGCGACGCGCCGTGGGCCGCGTGACGCGGCGTCAACTGGCCTGGAATCGGCGAGGTCGCGATCTCACCCGGCTACTCGGTCGGCTTCCTTGAGCAGGAGCCGCAGCTCGATCCGGCCAAGACCGTGCTCGAGGTGGTGAAGGAAGCCGTCAAACAGACTGCGGACCTGCTCGCAGAGTTCGAGGCGATCGCTGACACGTTCGCCGGGCCGATGGCGCCCAACGAGATGGACGCGCTCCTCGATGCGCGTGGCCGCGTCCCGAACCCGACCGGGGCCCGGGGGCTTGACTGTAACATTTGTTTCATGTAACACTCGTTTCATGAGCGAGCGACGCGAGGAGCTGATCGAGAAGGCGCTGGACTACTTCCTGGAGCACGGCGTGGCCGGGCTCTCCCTTCGCCCGCTCGCCGGGAAGATCGGGACGAGCGCGCGGCTGCTCGTCTACCACTTTGGCTCCAAGGACGGCCTCATCGCCGCGGTCGTGGACGAGCTCCGGGCCCGGATCCAGCGCTCGTTCGCCCGGCTGTCGGCGGCTTCGGCCGCGAGGAAGCGCCGTGGCGCGATGAAGGCGTTCTGGGCGTGGACGATCCGACCGGAGAACGTCCGCCGCCTACAGCTGCTCTTCGAGGTGCAGATGCTGGCGATTCGGGACCCCGCGCGGTACGCGCGCTACCTGGAGGGGACGTCGTCCAGCTGGTTGGATCTCATCGAGGCGTCGCTGCCCCCGTCGAAGGCAAGCCGCGCCAGCGCGACGCTGTGCGCGGCGGTGATCGACGGGCTGTTGCTCGAGTACCTGAGCACCCGCGACCGGCGGCGCACGACCGATGCGCTGGCCTTGTTCAGCGAGCTGTTGGCGGCGAAGACACGGCCCGCAGGACGGCCGCAGGCCGCGTCCGCAGCGGCGGCGCGGCACGGATCGGGAACCCGGGCGACGGCTCGGCACAGGGAGGTGTCCGGTGAACGGTGATGCGGTCAACGGTGGCCCAGAACACGAGCCGGTGGCGAGCCTCCGGCATTCGCTGGTGTTCGTCGCGATCGTGGCCGCGGTGGTGGCGGCCGGGTACGCGGCGCAGCATCGCCAGGTCGCCGGCGGGGGGCTCGCCGAGTCCCACGCCCACGTGATCCCGATCTACGTGAGCGCCGCCGTGCTGGATTGGCTGCTTCTCTGGTTCGCATGGCGGGGGATCCGGAGGCGAGGCGGCACGTTCGGCTCCGTGATCCGGGGACGCTGGGCGAGCGGGCTCGACGTTGCGCGGGACGTCGGGATCGCGGCGCTCGCCTGGGGCGTCATGCTGCTGGCCGGCCTGGGCATGGCAAGGCTGCTCGGGCTCGGCCATGGGCACGAGAAGTCGCTCGCGATCCTGCTGCCCAGGACACTGCTGGAGGTCCTCGTCTGGATCGCGACGTCGGCTTCGGCCGGGTTCTGCGAGGAGTTCGTGTTTCGCGGCTACGTCCAGCGCCAACTGCTCGCCCTCAGCGGCAGCGCTGCGGTGGCGGTGCTCGGCCAGGCGGTCGTCTTCGCCGCGATGCACGCGTACCAGGGGTGGCGGCCCGTCGTCCAGATCGCGGTCCTCGGCGTGCTCTTCGGCGCGCTGGCGGCGTGGCGGAAGACCCTGAGGGTCGGGATGGTCGCCCATGCGTGGCAGGACGTCTGGGCAGGCTGGCTTGGCTCCGCGATCTTCCGGTAGCGGGCACGGCGCCGCTCCTCCGCTGATCCCCCGCCCCGCTGGACACAGCGGTCGAACCGCGGCAAAGTGGCGCCATGGCAAGGCTGGACGAACCCAACAAGGTGATCTACTCGATGGTGGGCGTGAGCAAGGTCCACGGCACCAAGCAGGTGCTCAAGGACATCTACCTCGGCTACTTCTACGGCGCCAAGATCGGCGTCATCGGCCTCAACGGCTCCGGCAAGAGCACGTTGCTGCGCATCATGGCGGGTGTCGAGACCTCGTTCTTCGGCGAGGTCGCGATCTCACCCGGCTACTCGGTCGGCTTCCTCGAGCAGGAGCCGCAGCTCGATCCGGCCAAGACCGTGCTCGAGGTGGTGAAGGAAGCCGTCAAGGAAACCGCCGCTCTGCTGGCTGAGTTCGAGGCGATCTCCGACAAGTTCGCCGAGCCGATGGCGCCCGACGAGATGGATGCGCTCCTCACGCGTCAAGGCGAGGTGCAAGAGAAACTCGACGCGCTCGATGCGTGGGACCTCGATTCGCGCCTCGAGCTCGCGATGGACGCGCTGCGCTGCCCGAGTGGCGACACGCCGATCAAGGTGCTCTCGGGCGGCGAGCTGCGCCGGGTCGCATTGTGCCGCCTGCTGCTGCAGAAGCCCGACATCCTCCTGCTCGACGAGCCCACCAACCACCTCGACGCCGAGACCGTGGCGTGGCTCGAGCAGCACCTGCAGAAGTACGATGGCACCGTCATCGCCGTCACCCACGACCGCTACTTTCTCGACAACGCCGCCGGCTGGATCCTCGAATTGGACCGCGGCCAGGGCATCCCGTGGAAGGGCAACTACTCCTCGTGGCTCCAGCAGAAGCAGGAGCGGCTGCGCAAGGAGCAGAAACAGGAGACCGAGCGCCAGAAGACGCTGCAGCGCGAGCTCGAGTGGATCCACATGGCACCCAAAGCCCGCCACGCCAAGGGCAAGGCGCGCATCAACGCCTACCAGCAGCTCTTCGCCGCCAAACAGGAGGAGGTCGCGCGCGACCTCGAGATCTACATCCCGCCGGGGCCGCGCCTCGGCGACGTCGTGATCGAGGCCAAGGGCGTGCGCAAGGGGTTCGGCGACAAGCTGCTCATGGAGGGCGTGGAGTTCGCGCTGCCGCCCGCCGCGATCGTCGGCGTCATCGGCCCCAACGGCGCCGGCAAGACCACGCTCGCCCGCATGATCGTTGGGCAGGAAAAGCCGGACGCGGGCGCGTTGCGCCTCGGCGAAACCGTGCAGATCGCCTACGTGGACCAGAGCCGCGCCGACCTCGATCCCGAGAAGACCGTCTACGAGGTCATCTCCGACGGCCTCGACGATGTGCAATTGGGCAAGGTCACGATGAACGCGCGCGCCTACTGCGCGCGCTTTGCCTTCTCCGGCACCGACCAGCAGAAAAAGGTCAACCAGCTCTCCGGCGGCGAGCGCAACCGCGTCCACCTCGCGCGCATGCTGAAAGAAGGCGCCAACGTCCTCCTCCTCGACGAGCCCACCAACGACCTCGACGTCAACACCCTGCGCGCGCTGGAGGACGCCCTTGACCAGTTCGCCGGCTGCGTCGTGGTCATCTCCCACGACCGCTGGTTTCTCGACCGCATCGCGACCCACATCCTCGCCTTCGAAGGCGAGAGCAAGGTCACCTTCTTCGACGGCAACTTCTCCGAGTACGAGGACTGGCGCCGGCAAACCCTCGGCGACGCCGCGACTCGACCACACCGGATCACATATCGGAGGCTGACGAGGTGAGGATGGTGCCACGGAGATACCCGGTACCCATCGACGCTGCCTCCCGTCTGCACACGGCCACGTACGGAAGGCGAACCAGGCAAGAATGGTGTGAAAGTGATACCTGGTACCTAAGCTGTCTACTCGTCCGCGCGACGGGGACGCATTTGGCCACTAGCCCGGTAAGTCCCCTCGAGCATCGGGCCGAGCAGCACGGCGCACTGGTCGCTTCGTCCCACGTCTCGACCGCCGAATCGCTGCCTAACCAACCCTTGCAGTGTCACGCCGGCCGGTGTGCTTGTCCGGCGGCCTGGCTCGGTTCATCATCGTGCCTTGCCGAAGTTCGAACGGTCAGCCGGCGTGCCACTGAAGCTCGGCGTTCGGCCGCCACACGCTTCCTGCCATTCATTCGTATGTTAGCCCTAACGGGGAAACGCATTCCCAGGCCTTATCGATGACGAACGGTCTGCTTGATACCCTCAACGATATCAGCAGGTCCCTAGCCATCCTCGCGCAGGAGGTCCGCGCCGAGGCCCTGGCCGGGCTCGGGTCACGGAACAAGGTGGCGGAGCACGTACTCCTGCCGGTGCTCCAGCGCCTGTACGACGCCCCCGCTTTGGCCAACTCCAACACGCTCGAAGCGAACTTCCCAGGCGTAGACCTGTACGACCCGTCGTCCCGTCTCGGCGTGCAGGTCACGTCTGAGTCGAGGTCCGCCAAGATCACCAAGACAATCGAGACACTGGCCGCCGGCACTCTCCCCCTCACGCGGGTCGTCATCGCGCTCGCCGCCGATACCACCCCGAGGTTCAGGCCCAGAACCCGAGCGAAGTGGAAAGCGGCGACGAAGGGCCGCTTCGTGTTCGAACCCGAGACGGACGTGCTGGCCTTCGACCGGCTCCTCGCCCGCATCCAGCTCCTGCCGCGGACTGAGATCGCCGCGATCGCTGCCGAGTTGCGGGCGCTCGTGCGTGGGACGCACTTGATCCACCTACTCCCGCACCTCCGGCAGCAGGTCGAGGCCCAGCTGAAGGAAGAGCGGCGGATCACTCGGTACATCCCGAACGTGTTCGTCGAAACACAGGACACCAAGTATCAGGCCCGCTGCTTCGCCCACCCTGCGCTGTTCGTGCGCCGCATCGCCGGCTGGTTCGATCGCGAACCGTTCGCTGGGCTCAACCGCCTAGCTACGATGAGTGGGGTGCCACCCGTGAACGCGCCATCGACCGGGTCGCTGGCTGCTGCCGACACACCCGAGGCTGCGGCTGTGGCGGCGCAGGCGTTCATGGGGGACCTGGAGCGTCTCGACGCGACGCTCGCCGCTTACAGCGAGATCGGCCGGGCGCGGGGCGCGGACGTGCCCCGCGATGCAGCTCGTGGGTACGTGCTCGATGAGACCCGGTGCGACATCGAAATGGGCGCAAACGGGATGCAGTACCGCCTGCGCGATCGCCGTACGGAACTAGCTTGTGTAGCCGCCCGGCTTTTCCTGCTGACAGGCCCTGCTGGTCAGGGGAAGACCAACTTCGTGTGCGACTTCACGGAGAGGTTTCTCCTGCGCCACGGCATCCCATGCGCATACGTCACGGCGCGGCAGCTGAGCCGCATACCGGACCCGGACCTTTCAGAGGTTGTTGGTCGGATGATCTTCCCATCGGCCGTCACAAGCCTCGATGAGGGACTGACCACGCTCGCGGCCGCGTGCGCCGAGCAGCGGCAACCGTTCGTGCTCGTCATCGATGGCCTGAACGAGCATCCCGACGTACGTGCCTTCGCCGGGCAACTCGAGCACCTGCTCGAAACACTCGTACGCTACCCGCACGTGCGCGTGCTCATGACCTGTCGCTCGGAGTTCTTGGAGCAGCGCTTCGGCACGCTGCTGTCCGGGCCTTCCGCTCCTGTCCTCCACCTCTCGAAGGCCCACGGGCAACGGTTCGAAGACGAGCAGTACCGCGAGCTCGTCGCGCGCTACTTCCGCTTCTTCAAGGTGTGGCCGCGCCGGGTGCACCGGCGCGTCATCGACTTCCTGCGGCGGGATGTCCTGCTGCTCCGGTTCTTCTGTGAGGCCTACGGCGCACGCGGCCGCGATAGAGCCTACGTGCAACCCTTCGTCGCTGGCATCTATCGTGACGAGATCTTCAGGCGCTATGTCAAGGACAAGTTGGGCCGGGCCCAGCACGCTGTCGCGAACGATCGGTCGTCGGCGCGCCCCCTGGTCCGCCCAGCCGAGATTCGAAGGGTGCTCTCATTGGTCGCCGCGCACATGCTCGAGACGGGCCGGTTCACGGATGTCCCCCGCGCCGTGGTGCCGGCCGCGCTGGACGCCGAGCTGACGGCCCTACTCGATGAGGAGCTCGTGTTGCGCCACGATCTCGGCCCGGCGCTATCGCTGCTGGCCGACCCGACCGAGGTGCTGAACTTCACGTTCGATGAGATGCGCGACTTCCTGCTCGCGCAGCATCTGCTCGGCGTGCACGCGCAGGATTCCGGCGAGTTCGCCCGCCTCGTTGCAGGGCAGCAGCCGACGACGGCCCAGAGCGTCGAGGGCGTGCAACGCTTCCTCTTCTACGCCTCGCGCGTGCCCGCGAACCACGTGTTCCTCGAAACCTATCGCACGCACCCGTGGTACACGGCCGTCTACGACAGGGAAGTATTCGCCGTCCCGCAGACGCACCTGGATGCCGACGATCGGCGCATTGCGGAAGCGGCGTTGGCCGCCGGTGGCGCACGCGCCCAGCACTTCGCTCGAGAGCTTGCCCTGTGCTGGCAATCTGCCGTCTTCCCGGTCCTCAACCTCGACGTGCTGCTCGCCGTCGCCCGAAACGCAGCCCCGTCCTTCTTCACCGACGTGATCGTTCCGACGTTCGGCCGCGCCCCCTACGGCCGTGATTCTCTGGGCGACGCTTTCTACCGCTTCGTCAGAACCAAGGTGCTCCCCACCTTCGCGTCCGGTCAGGAACACCCGTACGATCCCGTCTTCCGTCTCCTCCTTCTCCTCCTGCCCGTTGGCACAACCCCGACGCTCGACTCACCCGCCGTCGCCGTCTTCCATCAGCTGATCTCGGCGCACCCCGCATACGCGATCAGGCTCCTACACGAAGCCCTCGACGAGGGTAGGCGCTGGCACCGTGCCTTCCTTTGGCGGCTACTCAGCATGGCCACTCCGGCTATTCACGACCCCGCCTCTTTGATCGCGGCAGCCGAAGCAGATGTCGCAGACCGCAGCTCCGACGCCACGCTTCGTCGCGAGGCCGAACGGTTTCTTACCAGCGTGTCAGCAGCCCGGAGCGCCCCATGATCATCTCACTGAAATCCGAGCACAGCCAAGACGACTATATCGTGTGTCCCCGCGCGCCCGCGACGGTCGCGGAGTTGCGGGATCGTATGTTGCGGCGTGCCAAGGTGACCAAGGGATCCTATGCGCATCGGCTCATCGACGATCTGCACGCCGCGATTTTCGTGCAGTCCCTCGACCTCAAGACGGACTACCAGGCGTACTTCGCCCGGGAGTACGCGTCCTTTGGCGAGTATCTCCGGCGCAGGGCGCGATTCCGGTCGGCAGTGGTTGCCAAACTCATCGAAGCCGTCGACGTGAGCAGCGGGATGTATCACTTTCGTGCTACCCACGCGTTCCTGGCCGACGACTACGGCCTCGAGTTCCTCAAGCAACTGGTCGATGATCCGCCGTCGGGGGAGGCACCATGAGGGTCCGCGCAGGCTTCGTGACCAACAGCTCGTCGACCTCCTTCCTCATAATCGCCCGCGACGAGTTGGAGGAAGGAGCCTTCCTCAAGCTCATGGGGGTAGCGCCCGACTCACCCATCGCGGGCCTCTTCCGGGAGCTCTTCAGCGACGTTGTCGAATCGAGTCGGTACGTCGACCTTGCGCGCGTCGACACGAGGGTGTCGCCGGCGACCTGGTTTGACACCGATCGGCTATCCCCGGTCATGATCGGGCACCTGAAGGACGCCGCCGGTAAGGGGCTCAAGGCGTACTTCGGCAGCCTGAGCAGCGACAACAACCCGGTGCAGACGTTCTTTTGCACGGATACCTTCGAGGTTGAGAACGAGCAGATCTACTTCAACTACTTGGAGTGTGTCTGGTGACGAGGCGGCCGGCCGCAATGATCGTCAAGCGGTACCCGCAGCAGCGGTACACGGCGATGTTCAACCCCCACTCCGGCTTTTTCGCCCGGATCGAGGATGTGGGAGCGCCGGAGCCGTTTTGGGCCGAGCACGGCCCGGAACTGCTGGACATCGCCATCACGAACTGGTGTGATCGCGGCTGCGTCCTCTGCTACCGCAAGTCGGACGAGACGGGTCGCCACATGGGGGTCGAGGCCTATCGTGAGGTGATTCGGCAGGCGCAGGCGATGCACGCCTTCCAGGTGGCGCTTGGCGGCGGGAACCCGAACCAGCACCCTGACTTCGTCGAGATCTTGCGGCTCACGCGGGAGGACTACGGAATCGTGCCAAATTACACGACGAATGGGCGAGGCCTCACTGACGCGGTGCTCGAGGCAACGCGGCGCTACTGCGGGGCAGTCGCTGTGAGCGCGTATGCGCCTTACCGCGAGACGGCGACCGCCATCGAACGGCTCACCGCGCGCGGGATCACCACGAACATACACTTCATCCTCTCGAGCAGCCGCGTCGACACCGCGATCGCGTGGCTGCAGGACCCGCCGGCCTTCCTCGCTCGAGCGCACGCGCTGGTGTTCCTGAACTACAAGCCGGTGGGGCGGCACGCGGACGAGCGCTTGCTCGCCAACCGTAGCCCACGGCTCGAGGAGTTCTTCCGCCTCGCGACCAGCGTGCGGCACCCGTGGCGGATCGGCTTCGACAGCTGCACCATCACGGGCCTCGCACGCTTTGGGGACGCCCACGATGTGAGCCTTGAAGGCTGCGATGCGGGTCGGTTCTCGCTGTTCGTCTCGGAGGGCCTGAAGGTCTATCCATGTTCGTTCATGGTCGAGGCGAGCTACGAAGGTGTCCCGCTGCGCGGAACGACGCTCCGCGAGATCTGGCAGCAGCACCCTGCATTCGTGCGCATCCGTACCCAGCACGCTGCGGGCGGCTGCGCGGAATGTCGGACCCGCTCGCACTGCCTGTCGGGCTGTCCGCTCTTTCCCCGGATGAACCTCTGCCCCAGCAAGCCGGCACAATCGGCAACAGGAATCAGCATTTCACCTTCTTGAATCCAGTACCCAACTCGGTGCCAGGTATCACCATCTCACCTTCCCGCTCATTCGTTGGCTCCGGGGCCAACCCGGGAGATTGGCTTCGGAGACTACCTCTTCACCTTCCCGGAGTCTTCCGTCACCGGCACACTCATCCGCCCTCCCTTCTCGTTTCCTGGAACCGAACGGCAGCTGCTGTGTATCTCTCCCTGGTTGGCTTCGGTGGCGAAGGGAGCCGCGATGCGTCTCTCCAAGAGGCTCCTCGTCCTGCGGGTCACAGGGCCGGAGCCCGAACGCAGCGGAACCCCCCGCTCTCGACCCCGCCCGATGGCCCGATCCAGCCGCGGACCGAGATGCGCAGGAACCCCGGTCCGAACTCCCACGAGCCCCCGCGCAACACCCGTGAGCTTCCCGACGAGGGACCTTGCGGGTCGGTCGCAGGCGAGCTCGCGTAATACTTGTCTCCGTACAGATCCGCGCACCACTCCCATACGTTCCCGACCATGTCGAACAGGCCGAAGCCGTTCGCCTCGAACGAGCCGACGGGCGAGGTGTACTTCCACCGGTCGCGCCCGCCGGTCCCTTTGAAGTTCGCGTTGTCGTGGCTGATCGAATCACCCCAGGGGTACTTCAGCCCGTCCCTGCCGCCTCGCGCCGCGTACTCCCACTCCGCCTCCGTCGGCAGGCGGCCGCCTGCCCACCCGCAATACGCCACGGCGTCGGCCCAGGTGACGTTCAGGACCGGGTGATCGTCGCCCTGCTCGAACGGCGGCGCCGAGCGCATCTCGCGCCGCGTCGCCCCGGCGAACCGGCGGTACTGCTCGATCGTGACCGGCATGATCATCATCAGGAACGGCATGCTGATCGTGACCGCGTGGCGCGGCTTCTCGTTGTCAGAGCACTCGATGTCTCCGGATACGCACCCCATCTGGAACGTCCCGGCCGGGATCTTCACCCAGTCGAGCCTGGTGAGTCTCTCCTTGAGGCCCGGGGTGCCGGCGTCGACGGAAGCCACCCGGTCCCACGCCGCCCGCGCGGCACGCTTGTCGCCTCGCGCCAGGGCGGCGTCGCCCTCGCCGAGCCAGTCGTTCACCTGCTCCGTGCGCGCCTGCCGACGAAGCGCTTCGAACGCGGGCGACGCCGAGACTGCGAGCGCCGCCTGGCACGACCGGATCGCGTCGACGTAGCGCCTATCGGTCAGTCCCTTCTCGGCCTCGCGGCGCTTGTCCCCCATCACCGAGGCCAGGTAGGCGTCGTCCGCGTCCGCCGCCTGGATCTTCTTCAGCCACTCGACGGCGGCGTCCCAGCTCCCGCCGTCGAGAAGGGCCTTCGCCTTCTCGCGGTACAGGGGGATGTTTCCGCGCTCCCGCGCCAGTGCTTCCTGCCGCGCGACTTCCTCGGCCGCGCGCCGGGCCCTCGCCTCCGCCTCCCGCGCGGCTTCCACCTTTTCGCGCGCCACCGCCGCGCGTTTGACTGCCGCCGGATAGTCGGGCAGGAACTGCAGCAGCGCCTCGTACAGCTTCGCGGCCGTCTCCCAGTCCTGCCGCTCCCATGCCGCGTTCCCCTGACTCAGGAGCTCGACGGGATCGTCCGGCAGGCCCGAGGCGGGCGTCGGGCGCGGAGTCGCCTGCGCCGAAGGGGACGCCGCCTCCGGCTTCTTCAGCCGCTCGTCGAAGGCGACCCGCAGTCCCACCATCGGCTCGCCCTCGAACCCGACTTCGATTTTCTCCAGCCGTGCCTCGCTCGTCTGCTCGCCGACCTTGGTGACGACAAACGAGGCGATGACCGACGGCTGCGCCGTTTCGCCCGCCCCGACCATCTTGACGACATCGCCGCGCATTCCGGCCCTGACGCCGTCTTGCGAACCGACCGACAGGGTCAGCACGTCGGCATTTCGCGCCGCGATCCGGCCCTGCCCGAACGCCGCTCCGGTGCACAGGGTGGCGGCAGCCATCATTATCGCGATGCGCGCCGAGAGAGAGACGTCGCACATACTCTCATTTTTGCACACCGCCGATGCGCAAAATTCCCGCCCTAAAGAACCGGTACCAGGTAGTACCATCTCACTTTGCTGCTGATTCGTTGGCTTCGGGGCCAACCCGGGAGATTGGCGTCAGAGACGACCTCTTCACCTTCCCGGAGTTCTCGGTAACCGGCACACTCATCCGCTCTCCCTCCTCGTCTCCTGGAACCGAACGGCGGCGGCTGCGTATCTCACCCTGGTTGGTTTCGGTGGCGAAAGGAGCCCCCCAATGCGTCGCAAGACCAGACTCCTGGTCCTGGCCCTCACCGTTGTGGCGGCCGGCGCGTGCCTTGCGCTGGCGCTCCACTACGTCCCCTTCAACGCCCCCAGCTACCTGGCGTGGATCGGCATCGCGGCGGCGCTGGCCGGGCTGGTTTCGCTCGCCCGCCCGCTGCGCCTCCTCGGGGTCCGCACGCGCGTCCACGCGTTGGCGGTCGCGCTCTGCGGCGTTGGCCTTGCCGTGACGGCCGTGCTCTGGCCGGCGCGCGTCACGCGATCGGCGCGGCCGGACCAGCGCCTCGACCGGTTCCTGCCCGAGTATCAGTTCAGCGAGGTCCACGAGGCGCGCGTGCGGGCACCGATGCAGGCGGTCGTCAAAGCGATCCGGGAGGTGAGCCTGGCCGACATGCCGGCAGCGGTGGTGCTGCTGCGCATCCGCGCGGCGGCAGGCGGTCGCTTCCACTCTTCGCCGCCGGACCCCCGCCCGCTCCTCGACACGATGCTCCAGCCGGGCTCGGGGTTCCTCGCCCTCGACACGGCCGACCCCGGGGAGCTCGTCTACGGCATGGTGGGGTTCGTCCACAAGCCGAAGCCGCCGGTGACGACCCCGGGGCAGTTCGCGGCGTTCACCGAGCCCGGCGGGATCCGCGTGGCGTTCAACCTCCGCGCGGTCCCGGAGGGCGACGGCGCGGTGCGCCTTTCGACCGAGACGCGCTGCCTCGCGAACGGCGACGAAGCGCGCCGGACGTTCGCCCGCTACTGGCGGATCATCTACCCCGGCAGCGCGATCATCCGGCGTGTCTGGCTCGACGCGATCATCGCCCGCGCGGAGCGCATCGGTACCTGATCGTATGAGTAGGTCGGTCTCCCGGTGTGCGGCGTAGCGTAGAGTTTGCCAGCTTAGCCGAATGGGATCGAGGCCCAGGGACGAAGGGAGACCGACCATGATCGGTAGCAGGTCCGGCACCCTTAACGAGCGCCTTCAAGGTCGTGTCAATCCCCCACGACCGCTGGTTCCTCGACAGGATCGCCACCCACATCCTCGCCTTCGAGGGCGAAAGCAAGGTCACCTTCTTCGACGGCAACTTCTCCGAGTGCGAGAACTGGCGCCGCTCAACCCTCGGTGACGCCGCCACCCGGCTCTCACCGCGTGCCCTCCACGGCGAAGAGCTGCGACGTCATCCGCAGATAGCTGTACGCGTAAGACCTGGTGTCGTCCGTCAGCGCGGCCCGCCCTTCGAAGGCCTCGACCAGACTCCCTGGCCACGCGTCTTATGGCTCAAGGTGAGAGAGGGGATTCCTGTCCTTTCCCGCTAGCACCAATCGGTGTGTTTTGGAAATGGTTCGTTGCTGGTCGCTACGGACGCCAGCGTCCCTTGCGAACCGTGGCCAGCCAGCCACCGCCGCCGCGACCTGCCCGATCAAATCGGCGGCGTCTTTGAGGCCGTGATGCTGGGCGATGGTGAGCAAGTCGGCGCGCGTAAAGTCGTCACGTTTCCCATTGATACTCATCTGGTGGCGGTTTGTCCAACTGCCGGCGGGATTGTACGACCAGATCACGTCAAACGCCGGCGCAAGCCGCCACTGACCAGCTTGATCCATCAGGAAGGCGATGTTGCGGGTGTGGTCATCCTGATTGCGGGCCACCACATTGAACACCATGCGCCGGTACATCTCGCGCATCGTCTCGTGCCCCAGGTTCAGGCGCTGGATCACCGAAAACACCTGCTCATACCCATGTTCCCCGGCCGCGTTGAAATCGTAATGGCCCAGCGCGCACAACGATTGCATGTGGATCTTCCCGCCGTGAAGGTCGCGGTCAAAACGTCGCGTCATGAAATGCGCACGTCCCGATTCCTCCAGCAACCGGCAGTCATTCATCTCGATCCCGGCCGCCACGGCCATTCGGTGATAAGCGCACTCGATTCGGCCAAAGCCTTTCGGATCGCCGAGCGTCACATCGTTCACACCATCGAACTTCAAGATCCACGGCTCAAACCCGGGCGGCGCGGCCACCTGTCCCGAACGCACTTCGTGGGTCTGTGGATTCCACGCGATCACGGCTTTGGCCCGATTTCCACCCGCAGATGTCCCTACGCGGATGATCTCAGTCAACGCTGCCTCTTTCGGGCCCTTGAGGTTCACCGCCCATTGCGTCCGGTGCCGGAGGATCTCCGCCGCCAGTTCCGTCAATTCCGCGACCTCAATGGGAACGGACTTGCCCGCTGTCGGCCCGAGGGCCGGCTTGAACTCCAGCGCGCCCATCCCGCGTGTGCCCATGTAACACAGCCGCTCCACCGGCGTGAAATCACCGGGCGCCCGACCTTGCCGCGCCAGCCATAGATCAATCAGCCGGTTTCCGTACCGGTCCGGCAAAGAGTCCGCCAACAGCCCCGGCAAGCCGTAAAACGTCTCCCGGTTCAGCGACGGAAAAGAAAAGATGCCGGCGCGCAGCGGCATCATCAACGGCGAAACATTCCGGCCTTGCCGCAGGAACGCCGGGGCATACTCGAAATTGCCGAGCCCCCGCGGCTCATCCCACGCCACCGCCCCGACATTCTGCCCCCACAGGCGAACCATGCCGACGTCAACTTTGCGAATGCGCGCGGCCATGGATCAGTTCTCCGGTCCTGTGGGAATGCGCCGTCGGCCGGAAGCGCGTTGCCGCTCGCGCCCTTTGAGTTTCGCCAGTTGTATCGGGCTGAGCCCCGGTTCCGGCAGTAACGCATCCAACTGTTGCACCAGGTCCAACGCCCGCAGGATGCGGATCAAGCTCTCCAGCGTGCAACCCCGGCCGCCCTCCAGTCGCTGCACAACGATCCGCGCCACGCCCGCGCGTTTCGCCAACGCCATCTGGCTGATGTCCTTATTCAACCGCTGCTGCCCCACGCGCTCGCCCAACGTCCGCAGGATCGCCTCATTGCTCATTGCCGGATAATCCATGACCCACCTCTCAGGGAGAAAAGTCCGCCTTTATCCCGCCGCCAATCTGCCCCAGCCACGGCAAAATGTCAATATGATATTGCTCTATCTATAGTGCGTAACAGCCTAAATTTGTTATTACTGCACCATTCGTAATGCAGACAAGATAAGCGTTGTTTCAGCCCGCAAGTACAGGGGCACCGTCATCGCCGTCACCCACGACCGCTCACTTCCCGACCGCATTGCGACCCACATCCTCGCCTTCGAGGGCGAGAGCAAGGTCACCTTCTTCGACGGCACAGTGCATGGAAGCGGGTGGGTGGCACAACCCGGTTGCATGGCTGGCGCCCTGCTGCTCCCTCGCCTGATGTGCGGAGGGCTTACCGTCTGAGTAATGCATCAATTTCTTCCAGATGGTTGCTGGGACCACCCACGTGAAATACAATGCATCCATGAAAACGCGACTGGGGCGGCAGGAGTCGTCGATGCTGGCGTACCTGCAGATGCGCAAGCGGCGCACGGTGCGCACGGGCGAGCTGACTGGTCCGTTGAAGCTGACGCCCGCCCAGGAGCGCGAGCTGTTCCGCCGCATGCTGCGCGGGAAGCTGATCGCCCGCGTGCGGCCCGGGCTGTTCCTCGTGCCGGCAACCCTCCCTCTCGGGGGCGCCTGGACACCAAGCGATGCGCTTGCGCTGACCACGCTGATGGAAGACCGGGACGGGCAGTACCAGATCTGCGGGCCGAACGCGTTCAACCGCTACGGGCTCACAGACCAGATGCCGAACCGCGTGTACGCGTACAACACCAGGATCTCGGGCGAGCGAACCATCGGGTCCGTATCGCTCACGCTGATCAAGGTCGCCGAGCAAAGGCTGGGGAGCACCGAGACCCTGCGGACCCCCGATGGCGAGAGTGCCGTCTGGGCCTCGCGAGCGCGGACATTGGTCGACGCCGTCTACGACTGGGCGCGCTTCAATAGCCTGCCGCGCGGTTTCGCCTGGATCCGGCAGGAGCTGACGGCACGGCGCGTGCGGCCCGCCGAGCTCGTCGAGACGACGCTGCGCTTTGGCGACCTGGCGACGGTGCGCCGCATCGGATGGCTGCTCGATCAGGAGGGCGTGTCGGACGTCCTCCTCCGGAGGCTAGCCAAGGCGCTGCCAGTGTCCTCGGGCCTCACACCCTGGAACCCGGCGGCGCCCAGGCGAGGGAGCGCGGACCACCGCTGGGGCGTGGTGGTCAATGAGCAAGCCTGACGTCCAGCCGATGCGCTGGCACGAGGACCGCGAGCTCTTCAGGGCCGCGCTTGGCTTCACCTCCGCCAGGACCGGCTTCCCGCCACGCCTGGTCGAAAAGGACTACTTCTGCACGGTCGTGCTTGGATACCTCGCCGCGGTCGAAGGGCTGGTGTTCAAGGGAGGGACCTGCCTTGCCAAGGTCCACGCGGCGTTCTATCGCTTGAGTGAGGATCTCGATTTCGTCATCCCGATGCCGATCGATGCCACGCGTCGGCAACGCAGCGCGCGATCCACGGCACTCAAGCAGGCGATTGCGAAGCTTCCCTCTCGGTTGCCCATGCTCCGCGTCGTCCGGCCCCTGCGGGGGGCCAACGAGTCAATGCAGTACTTGGCGACGCTTGCGTACAGCTCCATCGCCACGGGCGACGACGACCTGATCAAGGTCGAGGTGGGGCTTCGCGAGCCGCTGCTCGAGCAACCGGTCATCACTGCGGCTGCGACGCTCCTGCGTGATCCGGTGACCGACTCGTCGATGGCTGCGCCGATCCAGGTGGTGTGCATGTCACTGCGCGAAGCGTACGCCGAGAAGCTGCGGGCTGCCTTGAGTCGCAGAGAAGCAGCGATCCGCGACTTCTTCGACCTCGACCACGCCGTGCGAATTCTGGGTGTCGATCTGCACGAGCCGGAGCTGCTCGACCTGGTGAGGACCAAGCTGCGCGTGCCGGGCAATTCGCCGGTCGACGCGTCGAGCGTGCGGCTGGCCGCACTTCGGCTCCAGCTCAGGTCCTCGTTGCAGCCGGCGCTACGCCCGGCCGACTTCGAGGCGTTCGATCTCGAGCGGGCGTTTAGAATCGTGGGTGACGTTGCCGCAGCGCTGGGCAAAGCTCGATGATCACTGACGTCAACTCCGGGGAGGGGCTGGTCTAGCAGACGTTCGCCGATCACCTTCGCGTTTGAGGCCGGGACCAAGGCCACCTTCTCCGATGAGACCTTTTCCGATTACGAAGACTGGCGCCGGCAAACGCTCGGCGACGCCGCCACCAGGCCCCACAGGATCACGTTGAGGAAATTGACGAGATGAGAATGGCGAGATCGTGATACCTGGTACCGATCCCGAGCAGCGGGGTCGAGCACACCGCTCAGCGCCCCCTCCGCATCAACACGTGGCCCGTGAAGCCGAGCCAGTCGCGGCCCTTCGGCCGCGTCATGCAGCAGTTACTCCATGCAACGGTGTCAGCATGGCCGCGCCGTCCCGTCAACTGCCGAAACGGAGCCGTCCGCTTCCGTACCGTCACGGCATCCCAGGATCACGCCCATTTCACCGCAGTGGCGAACGCACGGAACCCGGCACCCGCCCTGATCCTATTTTGCGACACGAGCCTGAACGGAGTCGCTGCTGACCTGCGGAGGATCGAGCGTCTCGACGCGTAGCTGGTAGTCGCCAACGGGAATATCGTCCGCAATCTGGAAGATCGGCTCACTCCAATTCGGATAGGAGAGATGGAACTTCTCAATCAGTACGCGGAACGGTTGCCCATTGCGCAGAAGCAGCAACCGCGCCCACTTCTTGTTGAGCGGCGGCGAACAACTGCACTCCGCCTTATAGGAGCGGTAATGCCAGAAGCTGTATCCCTCCGACACAACAAAATTGATGTGGACGTTGTACTGCCCGACGTTATCCGGCTGGCTTTTCGGTGTGACATCCTCCACATCTTCTATGGAGATCGACAGGTTGGAGGAGGTGCCCGGGAGTGCCTTTCTCGACCGCCCGGCCGAGGTTGGCACCAGCAACGTGATGGAGAAGGGGCCGGCGCTCCGGTCCGTCATCCCGATGAATGGAGCTTCCACCGCGACGCGGTAGTCGTTCCCCGGCGCCACGGCGCCCTGGTTGTAGGGCGGAAGCAGGGTGCCGACGTTCCAGGTGAATGAGCCGGTGGCCGCATCGGGCTTGGCGATGAGGCCGAGGTCCTGGCTGCCCTTGAGCAAATGGATCAGCACGGGGCCGCTGGCGCCGCTGCAGGTCCAGGCGATGGCGCCAGGCTTGTTCAGCACCCAGGTTTCGCCGCCCGCGGGAGAGGTCAACTTCAGCGTCAGCGCCGGGCCGGCGGCCACGATGCAGAAAGAGCCGCTGTTCCCCGCGGCCGCTCCGTTCGTGGAGCGCACCTGGATGGCGTAGTTGCAGCCTACTGGTGCCCTGCCGCCCTGGTAGTCGCCGACCTTCCACTTGTCGGGCAGGGCGCCGGTGCCGCTCGGCGACAGCGCGTACTTGATGGGCACGCCCTGGGCGATGACGCCGATATCCGCTCCGTTCCGCCGCAGGACCGCCTTCACTAGCGTCGTGTCGGTGAGACCCGCGTAGTCCCAGGTGACCGGCGCGAGCGTGCCGCGGATCAGGTTGGCCCCGGCGGCAGGCGTGCGCACAGTGATCCCATGGGCGGCCGCCTGCAGGGCAATGGCGACCGCCAGCACCAAGCCGGCAATCCAAGTGATTCGAACCGTGCGCATGGCACCCTCCCTTCGATGGATTCCCCGTATCTCAGAAAAACTCTTTGGACGACCTGAGACCGGCAATACGATCTCGCCCACAGGGAATCCCTTCCGCGATCCGCGCAGCAGCCCTTCGTCGAGTAGACTCAGCTGACGGTGTTTCACCTCTGATACGGCCGATTCTCGTGGCGGAGACCGTGCCTGTCAAGTTCAACTCCCTGGGAACCTCGTCGTTGGGCCCTTGAAGACTCCTTCAGGGGCAGTAGCGCCGCGAGAAGACAGTCCTGCCCCCTACGCCCGACGCCGGCGCGACGGGTTGCATCCACAAAAACAAGTTATATATTGTGTCGTGATGCGCTTCGCAGAGATCCTGCGGCTGCGGGTCGCCGGCTGCCAGATCCTGGCGATCAGCGCCGAGGATCTCCTGGCGGAGCGCTTGGCTGCCTGGAAACATTGGCGCTCGGCGGTCGACGGCGTGACCGCGTGGCTCCTCCATCGCGCGCAGCTCTCCCTTCTCGACCGGCGGAGGTTAGGGGCGCGGTGCCGGGTGCACGACGCATCGGACGCTCTTGCGGCTCTGCAAGCCTTCTCGAGGAGAACCGGACGACGCCGTCCTTCCGGCCGGGAGATCGAGGCGTGGGCACAGAAGGGTCGATGAGGGTCATCCGTATCGCAACCGCCTCGGCGCAGAGGTCTGCGTTGACGCGCCTGACGCGGGGCCGTCCGCGGGCATTCGCAGAGTGGGAGGCGTCGCGCCGATGGGGGAAGCTGCCGGCATGGGAGCGTGAGGTCGTCGGGTACCGCTTGCGCTGTGCACGGGAGGCCGCGGGTCTGACGCAAAAGGACCTGGCCGCGCGACTAGACGTGACACAGCAGGCAGTGGCACAGGCCGAGCGGTGGAAGTCCAACCCTACGATCAAGCTGCTCCGCCGCTGGGCCGCCGCGTGCGGCGCAACCGTCGAGATCCGCCTGGAGCGACACCCGACGCGCTAGCCAGCCACCTGAGCGCCTGTGCATCGACCGCACGGGCACGTGAGAGCCGCTCGCATGGAGGAGTGGCGCGCGCAGACCCTCGGCGACGCCGCCACCCGCCCGCACCGGATCACGTACAGGAAGCTGACGAGGTAGGCGCCGAGGGACCGCTTGGCGCTTCCGAAGAAGCCGACAGGCCCGTGGATTCACCCCAGCAGGTCCTACTGTGCTCGCCGCAGGTACCTGCTGGGGCGTGGTGCCAGGCTGATGGTGTCGACGATTCGGTTGCTCTGTCGGTCGATGATCGACACGCTGTCACTGGTAAAGTTGGTGACGAAAAGGCGTCTCCCATCTCCGGAGAGCGCCAGATGGTGAGGATCAAGGCCAGTCTTCAAGAGCGCCTTGATCTGTGAGGCCGGATTGGTCTCCTCCGTATCAAACACCATCACCCAATTCGGGTCGAAACATGCCACCGTGAGCAGACGCTCGTCATCGGAAAGCACTGCGGACCATTGTCCAGCGCCGCCGGCATCCATGTGGACCTTCCTAACCAAGCTGAGGTTGTCCGCATCGAAGACGCTGAGGAGTGTGTTCGACTGTTCCTGAAGGACACTGACGCGCCTTCCGTCGGCTGAGACGAGCACCTCCGACGGCTCATTGCCGACCGGTATGGTTGTAACCACGGCCCGGGTGGCCGTGTCAATAACCACCAACGTCCCAGCCGCCATGTCCGTCGTAAACAGCCGTCTCTCGTCTGGGCTCAGCGCCAGCCCTCGGCAGAAAGTGTTGATTCCGGTGGATGCCACCGGAATCCTGGCGAGAACACGATGACCGGCGAGATCAACAGCAAGAACCTGAACAGGATCACCGCAGGTGAGGAAGGCGGTGGTCTCGGCATGGTCAAGCACGATCCGGTCAACGACCGATTCCCACGCGTCAGGGGTCAGGGTGTCACCCAACTCGACCGAGTCCAGGGTCGCCAAGGTCGTCGTGTCGAGAATGAGAAGCCGGCCACGACTGTGCGAGGGGAGGTGCGGGGCGAACACGAACAGCCGCTTGCCATCACGTGACACGGCCAGTGCCCTCGCCCGCAGCGACAGCTCGGCGATCACCGCGCGGTGCGCGATGTCCATGACGACGACGGTGCCTCTCGCCTCAGCGATGACAAATGCCCGGCCGCCGTCCGGCAGGACCGCAATGCCCGTCGGCGTGTAGTGCGCCCCGGGCCGGAGGATAACGGGGCGGAGGTACGCCTCGTTGACTGCATCGAGAACGTGGAACTCAGAGGCCTGGGTGCCGTTCGCGTTGCCGTCTGAAACATAGACCCTGCGTCCGTCGGAAGCCACCGTCACCCACTGCGGCTCCGCATCAACCAGGATGAACTTCTTCAGGACGTTGCCCTTCATGTCGATGACGGCAACAGACATCCCGGGGTCGATATCGCTGCCGCGGAAGGTCCCGATGTAGGCCTTGGTCCCGTCCGGTGTCAGGACCACTTCATGCGGCAAGACTCCAAGCTGGATTGTTGCCGTGACCGTCCGGCTCATGAGGTCGATGAGTGACACGTCACGCGAGCCGGCGTTAGGCACGACCGCCCTGGCTCCATCCTGGGTCACCGCGACCGAGTAGGGTTCCTTGCCGGTGGGAACGGAGTAGAGCACCTGCATGCTGGAGGTGTCGAGCACAGAGAGGAGGTCGGGGGAAGGACCGACGTAGCTCGATCCGCGCGTGCAGTACAGATACTTTCCGTCTTTCGACACAACGACGTGGTTGACACCCGGCAGTTCGACGAAGCCTCGGATAGACAGGGAAAGCGCGTCAAACACGCAAAGGGCGTCGCGCCCGGCCGAGAAGTCAGTGACGACCAAAAACAGCGTCGCGCCGTCCGGCGAGATTGCCAGCGACTCCATCAGTTGCCAGGGCGCCATCATGGGAACCATTGCCTCGATCCGCTTTGCGACCGCGTCGATGATGACGATCTCCAGGCACGCCCCGATGTAGGGAGGGCCGTCGCTGCAGTACTGCGGCGTGTTACCAAGGTAAGCGCGTCGCCCGTCAGGAGAAAAAACGATTTGCGAGACGGGGGCGCGGTTGTCACCGGATAGCCGGATCGTGTTGATAACCTGGTCCGTCCCGGAGCCCACGTTGGCGACGGCGATCACGCGGCTGTGCGAACCGTATGCCCAAACCTCGCGCCCGTCCGGCGAGACCGCGACCTTGTGAATGTTGTCGAGAGCTCGGAGATCATCCGCAAGGTCCGCCAAGCTGGCCCTCGGCTGGGCCGAAACCACGATGAGGACCGCGACGAACAGCACCACGCTGGAAACCGGCCGCGACCTCACACGCATGGCGCCCTCCGAGTCGCTGTTTGACAGACTAGCACGTAGGCCCAGCCACGCCGGGGTCGGCGACACGGCCCCATCGGATCACATACCGCAGGCTGACGAGGTAGAAATGTCTCGACGTTAAGAAGAGCCTGTCAAGTTCGCCGGACCTGGCACCTATCTTGAAGTGTTCTTCGGTGGGGAGCGTGAGACCGGAGCGTCTTTTTATCTGCTCCTGTACACGTCGGTGCTGAGGTACTTCAGGCCGGAGTCGACCATCAGCGTGACCACCTTGGCATCCGGCCCTAGCTTCTCTGCGACGTGGATCGCGGCGAGAACGTTCGCGCCAGAGGATGCCCCTGCGAAAAGGGCCTCCTCCCGCGCGAGGCGCCTGGCCATCTCCTTCGCGTCGTCGGTCTTGACAGGCACAATCTCGTCGACGAGCGTCGGGGCCCAGAGCGGAGGAATGTAGCCGATCCCGACGCCTTCGATCTTGTGAGGCCCCGGCTGACCGCCCAGCAACACCGACGATTCTGCGGGTTCGACGGCGACGATCTTGATGCTCGGCTTGTAACGCTTCAGCACGGTGGCGACACCACGCAAGGAGGCCGCCGTACCGACGCAGTGAACGAAGGCGTCGATCTCCCCCTTCGTTTGACGCCAGATCTCCTCACCCAACGGGAAGTAGCCTGCGATGCTGTCATGGTTGTTGAGCTGGTCGGTCCAGTAGGTGTGAGGCTCCCGGCTCAACGCACGGGCGGCCTCGATCATGTCGAGGATTAGCTTCTTGGTGGTGCGGCCTCCCTCGCTCGGGACCAGCGTCAGCTCCGCGCCCAGCGCCGCCATGTGGTCCAGCTTCTCCCGGCTGAACGCAGCGGAGCTGACGATCCGGAGACGGTAGCCCTTGGCGGCGCAGACCAACGCGAGCGACGCCCCCGTGCTACCGCCCGTGTACTCGACGACGGCGTCTCCGGCCTTCAGTCGCCCGTCCTCCTCCGCCCGCGAGATCACGGCGTGCGCCATCCGGTCCTTGACGCTTCCGGTGGGGTTCTCCCACTCGAGCTTCGCGAAGATGGCCGCGCAATTGGGTGAAACGACCTTGCGAAGTCGGACCAACGATGTGTCTCCGATGGCGGTAAGGATGTCCATGGTCGATCTCTCCCTGGTTGGCCGGTTCCCTCGACGTCGGCGTTCTATTGTGCACGGAAATCTCTGTCACCGAAGCTGCCTCTCGATTCGTCAAGCTGCAGCGTGGAGGATTCGGGTCTCAGCCGCACAGCTCACTCGTCGCTTTTCTCGCTAGACGCTTCCCCCGCTTCGAGGGCGAATCCAAGGTCACCTTCTTCGACGGCAACTTCTCCACGTACGAAGACTGGCGCCAGCAAACCTTCGGCGACGCGGCGACGCGGCCGCACAGGATCACGTACCGGAAGCTGACGAGGTAGGCCCCGCCGCATTTATGAAGCAGACCCCCTCGTGTGCTCACAGTGCGGGGCCACGATCCGGATCGTCGCATTCATCACCGAGCCCGCGGTGATCCGGAGGATCCTGCGACAGCTCGCCGCCAAGGGCGCCGACAGACGCGGCCCGCCCTACGAAGGCCTGGACCATGCTCTGGCCGCGCGTATCATGGGTCAAGGTGAGAAAGGAAATTCCCATCCTTGACATTCAGTCCGCTCGCCTCAATGCCGACGAGGCTTCGGCGATCGGATCGATGAGGACGTACAACACGGCCTTGCTTATCTACCAGTCCACCTACCCGGAAGCCGGCTTTCCGCGAAGCTTATACATGGACGAGGCTCACATGATTCGCTACGCAGAGGAAGATCGCGCGGCAACCAGAGCGGACAATCCGCTCCACTAGTAGTGGGCCATTTATTGCAGAGGTGCACTTATGAAGCGATTGTTGCTGCTAGTTCTGCTTGTCGGAGCCTCTGTGAGCAGCGCGGAAACTCCCACGCTCAATGTTCGCACGGCGCACAATGGTCCGGCGGAGGAGCAGCGTAAGCAGCAGATTGAGCGGCTGGCGCAGCAGTACGATCTCTCCAAGTACACGCTCACCCGCGACATCATTGTGGATCGCACGGCGGCCAATCATTCCTATCCGGTACTTACGCTGAATCCAAGGTTCCTTGATGACGATGACCTCGCCTTGTCCGCCTATGTGCACGAGCAGGGACATTGGGTGCTGATGGAGCGTCACCGGCAGCACATGCAACCCCTGTTCGCCGATCTTCAGCGCGTCGTCCGCAACATGGAGTATCAAAAGCCGCAGGGCGATGGCACGTTGCGCAGCAGTTACTACCACCTGGTGGTAATCATGTTGGAGTGGCGCGCGATGGGAGACCTGGTAGGGCAGGAGCGGGCGCTGCGGGTGATGAAGTGGAAGCAGAAAGATCACTACATTGCTATCTACAGTGCTGTCCTGGAACACCGCGAAGAAGTACAGAAGATCATGGACAGGTATTACATCCGGTGGGAGAAATAAGCAGAGGGTAGATAAAGAACCTCGGGCACGCCTAACCTCCTGTTGGTAACGTCGCGCAAGCAAACTAAGAGCAAAGAAGATAAGGCCACGGCCGGTCCCGTGGCCTTTTGCGCCGCCGAGGGGTGTGCTCACTCCCGCGGCAGTGGCTGCGCGCGCGCTCTGCGATGGGCGAAGACAACGCACGTTTCACTGTGAACATAGGCGACCGTCGTCGGCAAATCGTCCCATGCGTGGGACGACTGGTCGAGGGACGAGCGCAAGAACCAGGAGATTCGCGCGACATGCACCACGCCGTTGTTGCCACGGCAGGCGAGGTCTTCGTGACTCACGACGCTGAGTTTCCGAGGCGGCTTGCTCCTGTTCCCCGTCTCCCCTACCGCACCATGTCGCTGCCCGCCCTTGTCCGTCTGTTCGATCCCTAGCAGCTGGTGTCGCGGCTCGATGCCTCCTCTTCTCGCCATCTCGGGGCGGTGGGTCCCGGGCGCAAGCATCCACTCACCCTTTGTCATTCTCGAAACCGAACGGCGACGGCTGCGTATCTCACTTTGGTTCGCTGCGGCGACGAAAGGAGCCCCCCAATGCGTCGCAAGACCAGACTCCTGGTCCTGGCCCTCACCGTTGTGGCGGCCGTCGCGTGCCTTGCGCTGGCGCTCCACTACGTCCCCTTTAACGCCCCCAGCTACCTGGCGTGGATCGGCATCGTGGCGGCGCTGGCCGGGCTGGTCTCACTCGCCCGCCCGCTGCGCCTCCTCGGGGTCCGCACGCGCGTCCACGCGTTGGCGGTGGCGCTCTGCGGCGTTGGTCTTGCCATGACGGCCGTGCTCTGGCCGGCGCGCGTCACGCGATCGGCGCGGCCGGACCAGCGCCTCGATCGGTTCCTGGCGGAGTATCAGTTCAGCGAGCACCACGAAGCGCGCGTGCGCGCTCCGATGGAGGCGGTCGTCAAGGCGACGCGGCAGGTCAGCCTGGCCGACATGCCGGCGGCGGCGGTGCTGCTGCGCATCCGCGCCGCGGCGAGCGGGCGTTTCCATGGGTCGGCGCCGGACACGCGCCCGATCCTCGACACGATGTTCCAGCCCGGCTCGGGTTTCCTCGCCCTCGACGTGGACGACCCCGGCGAGCTCGTGTACGGCATGGTGGGGTTCGTCCACAAGCCGCCGCCGCCCGTAACGACCCCGGAGCAGTTCGCGGCATTCACCGAGCCCGGCGGGATCCGCGTGGCGTTCAACCTCCGCCTGGTCCCGGAGGCCGACGGCGTGGTCCGCATCTCGACCGAGACGCGCTGTCTCGCGAACGGCGACGAAGCGCGCCGCACGTCCGCCCGCTACTGGCGGATCATCTACCCCGGCAGCGCGATCATCCGGCGTGTCTGGCTCGACGCGATCATCGCCCGCGCGGTGCGCATCGGTACCTGATCGTATGAGTAGGTCGGTCTCCCGGTTTGCGGCGTAGCGTAGGGTTCGCCAGCTTAGCCGAAGGGGCTCGAGGCCCAGGGACGAAGGGAAACCGACCGTCGGAAATTGAGGCATTGACCTGCATCCGAAGTCGAGCGAGGTGTGTGCTCGATTTGGCCGGCGCGGTGAGCGAAAGGTCGCGGATTCCGACGACCGAAACGAGCTTTCGACGGTGGCTCGGAGGCCGCAAGCGGATGCGCATTTGCATCGAGGCGTCAGGGCTCTCGCCGCGAGGCTCTCCGCGGCGCCGGCCTGATCTGTCATCCCCGGCCTGTTGGCCGGGCAGTTCTCCGCGGGACACCATTCATCAGCCGTCCACGCCACGACTCCGAACCGAACCGTGGCCGCTCTCGACTGCACGCCATGTCGCCCGCGCTGCCCTCACGCAATGCCGCTGTATCGGCCCTACGAAGGTCTCGACCATGCCCTGGCCACGCGTACCATAGGCCGCGGTGAGAAAGGAAATCCTTATCCTTGATCTCTTTGACTGGGGCGGGAGGGTAGCCTAGCATCGCTTGTCCTTCAGCGCTCGGGAGGCAGCCATTGTTCGGGGAAGCAACGTCGAAAGCCACACCCGCGGTTCACGGCAAAAACGACAGCGGGTTAGCTGCTCTCAGTAGCAGTAGAGGAGTCACTACCAACGCCACGAGCGAGAAAGCCGAGGTGTCAACGTGAATACAACCCGATCCTTCAACTCCGGTCTGGGCCGCCACGCGATGCTCCTGGCCGTAGTGGTCCTTACGGGCACGGCGAGCATTGCCGGCGCCCAGAACCAGGTGAGCGGCACGTTCACCGTCAAGGGCGCCTCGACCAAGTTCGCGTATAGCTATGTCTACTGGAAGCCGAATTTCTTCGATTCCAGCAAGGAGGACCTTTTCGTTCTGTTCAGCGACGTCGCTGTCCCCCCGGAGGCGATTCCGAAGGACGACGACGGCATCGGCACGATCGCCGGCCTCGTGCGCGAGGGCAAGGTGCACGCGCTCGAACTGCATCTCTCTCCCGAGAAGAAGCAACTGAATTCCGCCGAAAACGCCGCCGTCTACCACGTGGGGCTGGAGCCGGGCCGCTACGGAATGACGGGGATGCACGTCTTCGCGGCCACGACCTTCACGACCACGCTCCTTGAAGGAACGGCGCGCACCGACGGCCCCCAGGACAACGACGGCGTGCCGTGGCAGTACGAGGTGCGCTTCAAGGTCACCTTGCCCTCACCTTCCGGCGCCAAAGCGAGGTGAGGCTCGCGCGCAATTAGCAAGGTTCTTGTTGTGCCTCAGCCAGTTTCAGGGGAGTAGGTCAGTGCCGATACCACCAGCCTGAGACGCTCGGCCAAGGGCAAGAGGGTGAGATAGTGGGACTTGGTACTCCTGCTCATAACAGGGCGTTCGGAGGAATCACGGTTCCTCGCGACCCCCGCGAGGCGGCTTCCACCCGGAAAGGATGCCTGACCCTCTACGGCATTTGGGCCGTCTTCACTGCTCTAGTGGTGGGGTTCCTTCTCCTAACAAGCAAGGGAGCCGGCAATGCGGTCTTCTTCGGAGTCATTCTCATGCTCCTCCCCGGGGCCCTGTACCTCAGCCAGCAGCGGGAAATTCGTCGCATCTCCGCCGCAGCCTTGAGGCTCGGCTTTCGCCATCGAAACATCTCGTGGAAGGACAAGGGGCCGCGCCTCGAGCCCCGTTTCGAGCAAGAGGCGGTGGGAAGCGACTGGAACTACGACGTCCTCGAGGGGTGGCGCGACGAGACGGACGTGGCCGTTTACGATGCGGCGTACCTCGTTTGTTCCGAAAACCGGCGGGGTTCTCCCGTCAAGGCTCTCGGGGTCATCTGGTCCCTCCGGAGCGCGGCGTTTCCCAAGCTCGTCGTCCACGGCTCGGACACACACAAGGTCCTCGTTCCCGCACAGGAAGGGTCCGGCCGGGAGGCCGTCGCTCTGTCGATTTCGCCGCCTCTCGGTCCCGCCTCGCCGATTCCCGGCTTCCAGGAGCGGTTCTCCTGCTTCGGCGAGAACGGAGCCGAGCTTCTCCTGACCGAGGCCGTTCAGCGGGTCCTTCTCGACCTGGGGCCACGGAGCCGACTCGTTGTCGAGGGCTCCCGCCTCCGCTGGGAGACGGACTTCGGGCCATCAACACGAGGGCTCGGGCGGAGCGCCGAAGGGCTTCTCGAGAAGACCTCGCCGCTCAGGGACGCACTGCGGGAGGCCTTGTCGATGCTCCCGCGCTGAACCTTCGGCGCTCGCCCCACGAACGGCTGAAGCCCAACGACGATCCTCAGACCAGCCCGGCCCAGCCCGAACCGTGTGGCGTGCCAGGCAGGTACTTAGCCGAACCAGCCCGCGCTTCTTCAATCCCACTAGATGAGTACGTGGCACCCATTTCTGGCACCCATTTCATCCCCGACATGAGGCCGGCCATCTCCCGACGGGCCTTTCCCCTCCTGGCCAGAGCGCTGCTCGCAATCGTAGCGGGCACGCTTTACAAGTTGTCTTCGTGGAAAGGCAGGCCCGACCGGTAGAGACGAAGTCGCCTCTCGAGCTCAATGACCAGATCACGCCGATTGGTCTCACGGGCCCGGTCGAGCGCTTCTCCCACCGCGGAGATCGCGTCGTCGAACCGGCCGCCCTCCGCGTAGGCCGCGGCAAGCACGTCCAGGACCAGCGGATCGCTCCGCCGTGAGAGCCGTGCAGCTCGTTCGGCCAGGCCGACGGCCCGCGCGCCGTTGCGAATGCCGGGATCACGGCTCACCGCCAGGGTCCAGGCGAGACCTGCAAGCGCCGTCCTGGACGAATCATCAAGCCGTAGAGCCTCCTCGAACTGTAGGATCGCCTCTCTGGGCTTGCCTTGGGCAAGCAAGGCGAAAGCCAAGTTGTTGTGCGGTTCGACCAGTCCCGGACTGAGACGGAGGGCCTGTGTGTAATGTCCGATCGCGTCATCAAGCTTGCCCTGCGCGAACAGCGCATTGCCGAGATTGACGTTGGCGTCGGGGTATTCGGGCCAGATCTCCAGTGCCCGACGGTAGTACGCGATGGCCTCGTCGACCCGCCCGTGACGCGCCAGCACGAAGCCGCAGTTGTTCAGCGCCGCCTCGTACCCCGGATTGAGACGAAGAGACTCAAAGAAGAGCCTCTCCGCCTCATCGTAGTCGTGACGCTCCAGGCTGATCACACCGAGGTTGTTGAGGGCCAGCCAGCAGCGGGGATTGCGCTCCAGGGTCCGGCGATAGAGCGTCTCGCTATCCGCATAAAGCCCGCTCTGCCGCCATGTGAGCACCGCAAGCACTGCCAACACGACCAGACACGACACCTGGCCAGCCATCCGCCGCCGTGCGCTCTGCCGCTCCATCCACGACGCGGCAACGGCACAGAGGAAGACGATCGCGCCCAGACTGGCGAGATACTGGAAGTGATCGGCGACATACGAGTAGCGGAACGGATAGACGTCAACGAAGCCAAGGGCCGGGAGCAGCACCGCAACGAAGAAGAGCAACGCCGCCAGCGGTCCGCGCGCGTGCCTGCGCAGCAGCCACAACCCGATCATCAAGCCCAGCGCGCCGAGGGGAAAAAGATAGAGCCACCACACCGACCGGGTAATCTCCCAGCGCGGATAGAAGAACATGAGGTCAGCGGGCCAGAGGAGCTTGCCCAGGTAGAACCAGAAGGCTCGTCCCGCCAGCAGGACCCGCTCCACCGGCCCCAGACCGAAGTGCATCGCCAGCCCGCCGATCACGTAGCGCCGCTCGACCCACGCGGTCAGGGCAGCCGCGCAGAGACCCAATGCAAAAAACGGGACCAGCGGCGCCACGTCACGCCGCCACGCCAACCGCCCCCGCCGCCACCACAGGACCACGAGGAGCGCCACCGGCAAGGTCGCAATCGCTGTCTTGGCCAGCAAGCCCAGAGCAAAGGCCGTCAGCGCCAGGGCGTACATCCGCTTCCTGCGGGTCGCGTCGAATCGCAGGTAGGCCAACGCGGCGCCGAGAAAGAACGCCCCCGACAAGGTGTTCTTGAGCTCGGTGATCCAGGCGACCGATTCGACATGGACCGGGTGCAGGGCGAACAGGGCCGCCGCTAGGTACGCCCCCTTGATCTCCAGCGCCTGCAAGACCCTCACGAGCAACAACGCGATGACCAGGTGGAGTGCAATGTTGACGAGGTGGTACCCGAGCATCTCAGAGCCCCACAGCCGGTGCTCGATCCAGAAAGCCGTGTGGGTGAGTGGGTAGTACTGCTGGGTCGCCCCAAGCTCTAGCCAAATGCGCTTGAGACCCTCGAACGACTGCAGGCTGGCGCGGGTCATGTGGGCGGCGTCGTCCCAGAGCCGTTGCCCGTGCCACGCCGGTCGGTACGCGAGGAATGTCACGATCGCGAGGACTGGAGCGAACAGCCAAGAGGAGCGCCAGAGGGGAGCTGCCCCGCCTTTTCTGGACGCCTGACTCTTCTTGCTCCTGATCGGTCGAGCCCGATGCTTCATCCCATCACCCGAGCCGGGGACACGGTAGGCAGCATAAGTGCCAGTCGCTCACGACGACTTGTCGCCACCACGGGGGATGAAGATGGTGAGCGTGGTCGGAGCAGGTATCGCATTCGACAGATTCTCTCTCACTGGCACCCCTTCCTGCCTGACCCCCGGAACACCAGACAACCTGCTGGCCAACGATACACTGACGGACATCGGAAACCAGATACTGATGGGCGCAAGAAGACGCTCGGCAAAGCGGCCACCCGCGCGCACCCGTTCACATACGGGAAGCCGACGAGGGGAGGACGTCTCAGGCCAGCCACTTTCGGTGGATCGGTGCGACGCGCTGGAGTTCGCGGATCACGAGGCGCCGGGCGGTAGGACGGCGATCGAGGGCCGCCGCCTCGCAAAGGTCCCCCGGGCTGCGAAGGCCTTGATCGTGCCGAGCTCGCGCCTATCATGCGCGCAGGTGAGAAAGAAAGGGATTTCTCACCACTTATCCCTGAGATGAGGCCGGATATCGCCCGACGGGTCTTTCCCCTGCTGGCTGGAGCGCTCTTGGCAATCGGGGCGGGCTGCGGCACGAGAGCCGGCCGGGATGCGAGGTCATGGGGTCCGGACCGGGGAGACGGAACCTACCGCAACCCGGTGCTCTTCGCCGACTACTCGGACCCCGACGCGGTTCGTGTCGGGGAGTACTTCTACCTCGTCTCCTCGAGCTTCAGCTCGGTCCCCGCCCTGCCCGTGCTGCGCTCGCGCGACCTCGTCAACTGGCGGATCGTCGCGCACGTCGCGGCCAGGCTGCCCTCGCCGGCGTTCGACACGCCGCAGCACGGCAAGGGCATCTGGGCGCCGAGCCTGCGGTACCACCAGGGCCGCTTCTGGCTCTACTACGGCGACCCCGATCGCGGCATCTTCATGAGCACGGCCGCGCGGGCGGAGGGACCGTGGGAGCCGCCAGCGCTCGTCCAGGAGGCGCGCGGCTGGATTGATCCCTGTCCCCTGTTCGACGACGACGGCAGCGTGTGGCTCGTCCACGCGTGGGCGAAGAGCCGGGCTGGCTTCAACGGGGTCCTCACCATGAGGCGCCTGAGCTCCGACGGGCACCGGATCCTCGGCGAGGGAACAGCCGTCTTCGAGGGCGGCACCAGGCATCCGACGATCGAGGGCCCGAAGCTCTACAAGCGCGACGGCTGGTACTACATCTTCGCTCCCGCAGGCGGCGTCACGAACGGATGGCAGGTCGTGCTGCGCTCTCGTCACGTGCTCGGTCCCTACGAAGACAGGGTCGTCCTCGCCCAGGGAAAGACCGAGGTGAACGGCCCGCACCAGGGCGCGTGGGTGGAGACTGCGGGCGGCGAGTCGTGGTTCCTCCACTTCCAGGACCGGGGGGCCTGGGGACGCGTGGTGCACCTCCAGCCGATGACCTGGCGCAACGGCTGGCCGGCGATCGGTTCCCACCCCGACGGGGACAGCACCGGAGAGCCGGTCGTCTCATGGACGAAGCCGCGCGTCCAGGGTGGGACGGGTGCCGAGACCCCGGCGACGAGCGACGAGTTCGACGGCCCAGGCCTCGGCATGCAGTGGCAGTGGCCGGCCAATCCTCGCGACGAGTGGTGGTCGCTCGCCGAGCGGCGCGGCTGGCTCCGCCTCCGCGCCGCCCCCGCACCAAGTCCCCGGGCAACGCTGTGGGACGCGCCCCGCGTGCTGCTGCAGAAGCTGACGGGGCCGACGTTCACCGCGACCACGTCGGTGGAGCTGGCCGCGAGCGCCCTTGGGACCCGCGCCGGCCTCGCGGTGATGGGTCGTGACTACGCCTACCTCGCACTGGAGATGACCGCCGGTGGTGCCAGGGCGATGGTCGTGCTGTGCCGTGATGCGGACGCCGGGGCACGGGAAATCGAGATCGCGACCATGCCCCTCGACTCGTCCGCGGGGCAGCTGCGCCTCAGTGTCGACGAAGCTGCTTTTGGCCGGTTCAGCTTCAGCCGCGACGGACGCCGCTTCGTGCCACTCGGGGAGGCCTTCGCGGTCAGGGGTGGCGCCTGGGTGGGGGCGAGGGCGGGGCTCTTCGCCCTTTCGCCTGCAGCCGAGACCCACGCCGCACACGCCGACTTCGACTGGTTCCGCGTGAAGTAGCCCCGAGCCGGACCGCCCGCGGATAGGTACCAGGTCCGGCGAAGTTGACGGGCTTCATGTTTTCGTCGGTGTCAGCCACGACCGCCGGTATTGGGGCCAGGCTTGCATAGTTGCGTTGTTTGCAATCGCCGGCTGCGTCGTCGTCATCTCCCACGACCGATGGTTCCTCGACCGCATCGCGACCCACATCCTCGCCTTCGACGGCGACAGCAAGGTCACCTTCTTCGACGGGGAACCTTTCCGAGTACGAGGAGTGGTGCGGGCAGACCCTCGGCGACACCGCCACCCGCCCGCACAGGATCACGTTTCGCCGCTTCACGCGCCCAGGAGTTTGGCAAAGGACCCAGGAAAGTGAGACCATTGGGACAAGGTTCTCGGAGGCCAAGATGCCTCGCACACCAAGTCTTTCAACGGTCATGCCGACCCTTCTCGCATGGCTCGCCTGCGTGGACCCACGGTTCGTTTCGGCTCAGGTGAACTGGTTGACCGCGCGGCAGGCTGGCGACCGCTTGCAGGAAGCCGTCGTGGTGACAGAAACTTCGCAGCTCTTCACGCTCATCCGCACGGTCCAGGTGACGCCCGATGCCGGCTTCGACACGGGATCCTTCGCCCGAGTCAACTACCTTCCCGCAAAGGATCTCCTGGTTGTGACGTTTGGCTCAAAACGATCTCCCCAAGCGGGGAACTGCCCGGGCGCAGGCTATGGTTTCAAGGAATACACGTTGGACATGGAGGAGACCGGCCAGGCCGGGTTCTTCGCCTGGGTTCCAAGCGCTTGCGAGGCCAATGACTCTGGCTCGGTCATGGTTGACAACAGCGACTATTTCGCCTGGGTAGCTCCCGGAGAGGACTACGGGTGGCGGCTGAGCAAGTACGATGCTACTAGCTGGCAACAGTTGGCCCAGATCCACGTCGCTCTCGACTCGTCGAAGGAGACCAACAACGATCCCATGGTTGCCTGGGTCAACGGCCAGCTTGACGTGAGCGCCCAGTACAACGCCTCGGGAACGCCCCCTCTCGAGGAGGGCGCGGCCACCCACCATCGTTTCTTCTCGACCGATCTCCAGATCCTCGGCATGAGAATTCTCCCCGACACGCCACACATCTGCGGCTCCTCCATGCTCTATGTGGACGGGGTTTACTACTTCGTCACGGCCAACGCGTTCTCCGGCGACTTGATCGTGATGAGATACGACAGGGACTGGAAGTTCCTCGGCACGAAAACGCTGAGAAGCCAGGCCCACTGGTCGCAAGGCATTGCCTTCGATGGCCAGCGGTTCTACGTCTCGTACCTGGACACCAGCCAAAGAACTACGCCAGGCTTTCTACCAGTCCACCTGAATGTGCACCTCGCCGCGTTTGATCGCGATTGGAACCTCGTGGATGACGTGGCCGTCACCAATTTCGTTCCCGCGGACAACAAACAGCCTGGCCGGCCGTGGGTGACCCTGCGCAATAGTCGGTTGTACGTGTCGTACGATGTGGACACGGTTGATTCCTCGACTCACGAAGAGCAAAAGCAGTGGCAGGCGTATGTCAGTGTCTTTGCAGCCACCGCCACACCGACCCACCTCGCCCGCAAACACCTGGGGCGCACCGGCCCCTGAGTCTGGGGCTCTCGACCGTCATGCGCTGTCTTGGGATCAGGCTCGCAAAGTTGCGTTCTTTGCAATCACCGGCTGCGTCGTCGCCATCTCCCACGACCGATGGTTCCTCGACGGCACCGCGCTGGGGCCGAGCGGGCGCTACGACGCGGGCCGCATGGCTGGCGCCCGGAACTGCGATGGCGGTGGCCGGCACCTAGGTTAGGCGAAGATGAACGGTGCGATCTGGTCCCCGAGCTATGCGGGGGTCGGCGCCGCGGTGCAATCCCGCAGGAGGTAGTTGAGGACCTCCTTGGCGGAGTAGCTCTCGCCTTTCCCGGACAGGAACGCCTTGAGCTGCCTGAAACAGTCACCGACGGTCAACAGCGGCTGCTCCAGGTACCCTCCACGCCGTTCCGGGGCAAAACCCAGGTTCGCCAGGAGCCCACTGCAGAGACACTTGCGCCCCTCCAGCTCTTCCGGCGCGCCACCTTTGGCCAGCCAGCTTGCGGCCGGCTCCGCCGGGCAGCGATAGCCGACCTCGCCGTCTTCCCGCTTGTAGATGTGGCGCAGGAACCCGAGGTCGCAGACGCGCGGACGCCTGAGGTACTCCGCCATCTCCGAGAGGGTCCCCTCGAGGCTGAGGACCTTGAACGGGAATCCGGTCGGCGACGCGAAGGCGTCCGTGATTACATTGCCGAGTCCCCGGGAAGCCAGCCTGAGCGCCTTCTCCTTGATCGAGCGCAGCAGGCCGGACTCCCGGCAAAACGCGAACAGCGTCCCCACCTGCACGCCCGCCGCGCCGAGTGCAAGAGCCTCCTTGACCTTTCCCGACTCGCCGTACCCGCCCGCGAGGTAGAAGGGGACACCGAGTTCGCGGATCTTCGCCACGTCCACGGCGTCCCTAGGCCCGTAGACCGGCTGGCGGTCGGCACCGAGGCTCGGACCGCCGCGGGGCGGCGCATTGTGTCCGCCCGCCGTCGGCCCTTCGATCACAAAGCCATCAACCCGGCCCGAGGCCTTTCTCGCCATGGTCAGGGCGAGGGCGTTGGAGGCCACGATCGGATAGAAGGCCGGCCGCCGCAGCTCGCGCGGCGCGCCGCACAGCACACTACGCGGCGAAAGGTGGGCGCGGAAGTCGTCTTTGGCCGTCGCACCCTCGACCTGCAACGCCATCGAGACGTCGTTGTGCCCTGCCAACCCGTCGAGAATCCCCGGGACCTCGCGAGGTATCCCGGCGCCCATGACGACAACATCCACACCAGCCAGCATCGCGCCGTAGAGGCTGGCCAGGACCGGAAGCTGGATCTTGGTCAGGAGGTTGATTCCGACGGGGTTGCCGTGCCCTTCCTTGGCGAGGAACACCTCGACGAAGTTGGCCGCGATCGTGTCCTGGATGAGCTCCTCGGGATCGCGCAGCAGGTGCTGCCTTGGCATCCTGGCGGAGCTCCGATCGGCGGGGTTCTCGACGAAGTAGGCCGCGACGATACGCTCCGCGACCTCCTGGTCGGGGAACGCAGCGAGCGCACGGCGGGTGTGGCCGCCCTCGTCGCCGGAGCGCAAGCGGCCCGCCATGATCGCTTCGGCGCCGGTGCCGGACACGATGCCGAGCTGGCCCTCCGACGAGACGGCCCGTGCCAGCACCCAGTTGGATACGCCGGCACCCATCCCACCCTGGATGATCATCGGCAAAGCTACGGCGCACCTCCCGCGGGGAGCGCCAGGCCATTTCTCCCCGTCCGGACATTCCGGCCGGAGGCGAGCTTCCGCCTGGATGGATGCCGGGTAAGCGTTTCCCGCACGAAAGACCTGCTCGTCGACGAGCCCCCCAACAACTTTAAAGTTTACTACGTCCCTGGACAGGGCCGCTCTCCACGGCGGATGCTCCTCCTTAGGACCCGCCCGCTGCGTGCCCTCGTGAGGCCCTTGATACCTCTCGTCACGCGGGTACCATCGGTGCAGGTGAGAAAGGAAATTCCTATCCATGATCCATTTGTGACCACCAGGAGGAAGTCATGAACGCTCGCACGCTGTGGAGGTCTCTCGTCGTTCCACCGCTCTCCGCTCCCAAGGCCACGCTCGCCCTGCGGCTCATGGTCGGGGGCGTCTTCTTTTGGGAGGGGATACTCAAGTTCGTCTACGTGAACCAGGGGGTAGGGCGCTTCACGAAGCTCGGCATGCCCGTTCCGGACGTGCTCGCCCCGGCCATCGCCGTCCTCGAGATCGGCGGAGGCCTGCTGATCATGAGCGGTTTCCTCACGCGGCTTGTAAGCATCCCGTTCATCATCGAGATGATCGTGGCGATCCTGTCGACCAAGATCTCGATCTACCTCGGCACCTCGTCGCTCGCGCTGCCGCCGGCACCGCCGAAGGTGGGCTTCTGGGCTGTTCTTCACGAGATTCGATCAGACTACGCCCAGATCATGACGTGCATCTTCCTGCTCGCCGCGGGCCCAGGCCCCTGGTCGTTGGATGCGCTCGTCCAGCGTTTTCGGGGGAACAGGGCCCGGTCGGGATAGGGATAGGTACCAGGTCCGGCGAAGTTGACAAGCTTCATGTTTTCGTCGGTGTCCGCCACGACCGTTGGTATTGGGGCCACGTCCGCATAGCTGCGTCATTCCCAATCGCCGGCTGCATGGTCGTCATCTCCCACGACCGCTGGCTCCTCAGCCGCGTCAGCCCGACGCGCCGAGAACTCGCTTCATCTCAGCGGTCGCCACCCGGATGTCACCGCGCGCCCTCCACGACAAAGAGCTGCGACGTCATGCGCTTAAAGTCATACGCGTAGGACCTGGTGTCGTCGGTCAGCGCGGCCCCCACGCTATAGAGGACACCTGTCCTGTCGGCGGGAGCGACCTCGCGAACCAGTTCGCGGCGGCCCGAGGCGAGGTCCACCCGCTCGAGTCGAAACGGCACCTTCGCTGGACGGTAGACATAGACAGAGCGACCATCAGCGCCCCATTGGATGACTTGATCGTCCGTGGTCAGCCCGGGCACGGGCTGAGCCGTCCCACCCCCGGCGCGCTGGGTGAAGTAGGTTCCGCCCGTTTTCGAGTACAGGATCTGCTGGCCATCCGGAGAAACCAGGCCGTTCGTCGTTGCTTCGGGTGTGACCGGCCGTGGCGGGCCGCCGGAGAGGTCCTGCGCATAGCACCGCGAAGCCTTGCCGGCCTCGTTGCCGCAAAACAGGACGCTGTTTCCGTCCGGGAACCAGCCGGCCGATTGGTAGGCCTCCAAGTCGCCCCGTGGGAGGCGTCGAGTCTCCCCAGGACCGGAGGGGTAGATGACGAGCTGCGGCGGCGTGTCCATGATGGCAAGCGCCCACTTCCCGTCGGGTGAGAAGCCGTACGGAGTGCCATCTCCAAGGCGTACAACGGGACCACCATCGGTTTTCCGAAGGCAGACCCCGTAGTTCAGGCCAGCGGTAGCGGACTCGTCAACGAAAAGCAGCATGCTCCCATCCCGCGAGAGATACGGGGCCGAGGAGGAATCGAGCCAACTGAGATCGTGCTCGGCGCGTGCGCCCGGAGCCAGGACGGAGATTTCGTAACGAAGATCATCACGAGTCACGAGCCAGCGCCCGGTGCGGGAAACGTCGTGCATCGTCAGCCCTCCGGCGCTGCTGAGGGCGACGCGCCGGTGTCCCGAGAGGTCGATGCCATAAAGGGTCTGATTCATCCCTACCGTGCTGGCGGTGAAGAGGACCTCATCGCCTGTTCTGGACCAGGCAAGGCCCTCCTCGCCCCAGTAGTCACCGGAGAGGAACGTACGCTTTCCCGCCCGGTCCACGGCGATGATGGAGCCGCGGTCGTCCCACTGCCTGGGGTGCTCGAAGAGGGCGATCCGGTCGCCTCGGGGCGAGACACGAAGGTCGCTCAGGTAGCCCGCGGTCTCGTAGAGCACCTTGCCGATCGGGAACTCCAGCCGGTCCTTCCCGTCCACCATCCGAATGATGGCCAGCTCCGTGCCGTCGGGCGACCAGTCGGCTTGACGGACATCCTCGAGGAGCTCTCGTGGAGCAGTGCTTCCGAGCGAGACCCGGGCGAGAGTGCCGATGAACAGGCGCTGGTGGACGAAGCGGGCGTTGATCAGGACAGCCATTTCCCCCTTGGAAGAGATCGACAGAAGATGCGTGCGCAAGAGACCGAGGGGGCGTGGCTCGGGATACTCGGGGCCGATCGTGAACAGCTCCGGAACGGTGCCCTCGAGCGCCGCGCTGTAGACGATCGTCTCGCCGTCCGGCATGAAGGCCGCCTGGAAGATTGTCTGCGGTCGGAAACTCATCTGGCGAAACGTGATTCCTGCCGCAGCATGCCGCTCCGCCTTCGCGCCTTGGCGATACAAGGCCAGACCTGCGACCCCCAGCACGACTGCGACGGCGATGGCGGTCAGCCACAGCCGCGGCCCCCTGCGCGCGATGGCGACCGACGGCCCACTGGCCACCACCGACCCCGAGAGCGCCTGACGCTCGAAGGTGATCTCCCCCGCGGATTGCACGCGCTCCCCCTCGCGACCTCCCAGCCCCTCCTCGATCGCCACCCGCGCCTCGCCGATGTCCCGCAGCCGGCGCTTGGGGTCACGCTCGAGGCAGCGGTCGAGGAGCGGCCGGATCGAAGGGGGAAGGCCGGCGGGCAGGGCAACCCAGTCCACCTCCTGCCGCAGCACCGCCGCGAGTGTGTCCGAGATCGTCTCCCCGGAGAACAGCCGCTTGCCGGTGAGCATCTCGTAGAGCAGGCACCCGAACGCCCAGATATCCGCCCGCTTGTCCACCGGCTTCCCGCGAGCCTGCTCCGGCGACATGTACGCCGCCGTCCCCAGGATCACCCCTGCTTGCGTGTGGTGCCCCGTGATCGTCGGCGACAGCGCCGGGCCCGAGGTGTTCGCGCCCTGCTCCTCCCACGCCTTCGCCAGCCCGAAGTCCAGCACCTTCACGGTGCCGTCGGGTCGCACCTTGACGTTGCCCGGCTTGAGGTCTCGGTGCACGATCCCGCGCTCGTGCGCCGCCTCTAGCCCCTCCGCGATCTGCAACGCAATCGGAAGCGCCTCCTCGATCGGAATCGCTCCGCGCACGACGCGCTCGTCCAGGCCTTCGCCCGCCACGAGCTCCATGACCAGGAGGTGCATGCCGCCGACATCTTCAAGGGCGTGCAGCGTTGCGACGTTGGGGTGGTTGAGCGAGGCCAGCAGCTTCGCCTCGCGCTCGAACCGGGCATGCCGCTCGGGATCGTCCGCGAAGCCCTCCGGCAGCACCTTGATGGCGACCTCGCGGCCGAGCCGGGTGTCGCGAGCGCGCCACACCTCGCCCATGCCCCCTACCCCAAGCGGACCCAGGATCTCGTACGGGCCAAGGTGCGTGCCGAGGGTCAACACGGGATCCCGCTCCGCTCAAGCCCGCAAAGCGGCTCAACCTCGCCCATGCCACCGGCCCCGAGCGAGGACACAACTTCCAATGAACCCAAGCGTTCTCCAGCTGAAAGCACGACACCCCCCAAGCGGCTGATGACTGCGACTCTACTCGATCGGCACCAAGAAAGCTACCTTAGAGGTGCGTCGGTCAACTCGCGCGTACAGTCCCGGGGAGCCGGCACACACTGGTACACCGGTGCCGGGTTTCACGATCTCACTATTTTCTTGGAACGCCCGCGGCGCTTTTGCTCCGTCCCCACATCCTCGCCTTCGAGGGCGAGAGCAAGGTCGCCTTCTTTGACGGCAGCTTCCCTGCGAGCGAGGCGGATGCACGACGACGCCCGGCCTGCAAACGCGCGTGAGCCTGGCTCGTTTCCGTGGCGCAAAGGAAGCCCCTGGGCAGGAATTGCAGAACGTTCGTGTTATTCTTTTTTCACAGAGGAAACTCATGGGCAGGAGCCGTACACCGTTCATCGGGGACCTTCCTAGCCACGGTCGCCATCGCTGGCTCCTCGCGCTACTCGTTCTCAGCCTGAGCCCTTCGCTCACGGCCGCAGTGGGGTCCGCCCCGACAACCGCGACGACATCATCGCCACCCAACATCCTCTTCATCCTCACCGACGACCAGGATCTGCAGTCGGGCATGCTGGCCTACATGCCGAATCTCCAGACGCTGTTGGTCGACAAGGGCACCTCGTTCGGTAACATGCTTGTGCCGCTGTCGCTGTGCTGTCCTTCCCGCACCACCATCCTGCGCGGCCAGTTTCCCCACAACACCCAGGTGCTCACCAACGCGCTGCCAACTGGCGGTTTCGAGAAGGCCTACGCGTCAAACCTTGAGTCGGCCACAGTCGCGACCGTCCTGCACGCGGCGGGATACCGTACCGTCCTGCTCGGCAAGTACCTCAACGGCTACCCGGACACGGCGAGCCCAAACTACATCCCGCCCGGCTGGGACGAGTGGTACAGCCCAAGGGCCGGCAACCCTTACACCGAGTACAACTACACCCTCAACGAAAACGGCACGCCGGTGCAGTACGGCGACACCCCCGCCGACTACCTCACCGACGTGATCTACGCTCGGGCGGTGGATTTCATCCTGCGGAACTCCAGCACGCCGAAGAAACCGCTGTTCATCTATTTTGCGACCTACGCGCCACACTCGCCGTACACGCCAGCACCGCGGCACGCCAACCTCTTCCCCGGCCTGACGGCGCCAAAGGTGCCGTCGTTCAACGAGGCGAACGTCTCCGACAAGCCCGCCTACATCGCCACCAAGCCCCTCCTTACTCAGGCTCAGATCACCGACATCGACACCAGCTACCGCAAACGGGTCCAGGCGCTGCAGGCGGTGGACGAAGCCATCGCCGGGTTGCTGAACGCCCTCGATTCCACCGGCAGGCTTTCCAACACGTACATCGTCTTCGCCTCCGACAACGGCTACCACATGGGCGAGCACCGCCTCCTGCCGGGCAAGTACACCCCCTATGAAACCGACCTCAATGTGCCGCTCATCGTCCGCGGGCCGGGTGTGCCTGCCGGCGTCACGCGTTCTGAGCTCGCCGCCAACGTGGACCTCGCCGAGACGTTCGCCGATCTGGCGGGAGTGACCGCGCTGCCGTTTTCTGACGGGCGCTCGATAGTGCCCCTGTTGCACGTCGGCCCAGTCTCGTCATGGCGCCAGGCGTTCCTGCTCGAGGAGTTCGGCGGCGGTGAGACTGCTCTCGGAGACGAGCCCGACACCACCAACCCGGCCTCGACGCTTGGCGTGCGAGAACTGCCGGATGCCGGAGACCTCGCCGCCGCAGCCGTTCCCATCCCAAGCTACTACGGCTTCCATACGCCGACCTACAAGTGGATCGAGTACGACGGCGGCGAAAAGGAGCTCTACGTCCTGAGCAATGACCCGTACGAGCGGAGCAACAAAGCTTCGGCCGTCAGCCCCGACGTCGCCAAAGGGCTCGGCTCGTACCTGCGGACGCTCGACACCTGCGTCGGCGACGGCTGCCGGTCGGCGGAAGCGGTTCCCCCGCCGGCGCTGTTGACCGCCGACTTCACCGCTTCGCCGGCCCACCCCACGAGCCAGACGCCGCTCACCCTTACCGCCACCGCCACTGGCACCGCGCCGTACAGCTTCGCCTGGGACCTTGACGGCGGGTCCGCGAGTGGCGCGACCGTCATCGTCACCCTGCCGCCGGGAAGCCGCACGGTGACGCTCCAAGTCCGCGACGCCATCGGCGCCGAAGTAACGGTGGCCAAGAGCATCACGGTACTTGGCGCGGTGCGCATTCATCTTGGCGAGGCGCAATTTCGTACGCCGATTCCAGCCACGTTCTTCGGCATGTCGGTCGGGAATTCGAACGACTACCCGAGCGTGACGATCGGCACCCTCGGTCACGCGGAGTTCGCATGGCCCTGGATCGAACAGTCCAAGGGGAGCTTCGACTTCTCGATCTTCGACGCCTTCATGGCCGATGCCCAGCAGCACGGGCTGGTGGACGCCGCCACCAACACGGCCAGCATGGCGATGACGCTCGGCCTCACGCCGAGCTGGGCCGTCGCCGACAAGAGCAGCTGCAACGTGAGAAACGGCGCCATGCTGTGTACGGCGGCCCCCGACCACATCCAGGACTGGAAGGACTTCCTCACCGCGCTGATCCAGCACTACAACGGCACGACGCAGCCGCACATCAAGTACTACGAGCTGTGGAACGAGATGAACTTCACGCTGTACTGGACCGGCTCCAATGCCCAGATGGTGGCGCTCGCGCAGGCGGCGTATCCGATCATCCATCGGGACCCCTGCTCGATGCTGCTGACGCCCTCGATGGGGGGAGGCCCGATGGATCCGGCGTGGCCATCCTGCCCGGCCACCTGGATGACCAACTACCTGCAGGCCGGCGGGTACCAGTACGCCGACGGCGGCGCCTTCCACGGCTACATCGGGATGGAGGGAATAGACCCATTTCCGATGCCGGAGGACGATGCACCCTCAGGCTGCCTGCCCAAGTGCTACAGCTCGATCATCACCAAGGCCACCGGGATGCGTGCGGTCTTCGACCAGAATGGGCTCGCCGGCAAACCCATGTTCCAGACGGAAGGGAGCTGGGGCCAGGGCAACGTAACCGACCCGGATATTCAGGTGGCATGGCTCGCGCGGTGGTTCCTCCTCCAGGCGGGACTGCGTTCCACTCTGAACCTCCAGCTTGCGGCCTGGTTCTCGTGGTCGAAGCCGAGCTTCGGATGGGGGACCATCGAGACCACGTCGGGAGCGCCGACTTCTGCGGGCGTGGCGTACGAACAGGTCTACCGCTGGCTGGTAGGCGCGACTATCAGCCAGCCGTGCTCATCGACTTCGGATGGAACCTGGACCTGCTTCCTCACGCGGCCCGGCGGCTACAGCGGCCTGGCAATCTGGAACACGCACGGGTCGGAATCGTACACGCCCAGTGCCGCCTACGTGGACTATCGCGACCTTGCGGGCAAGACCGTCAACATCACAGCGGGCGCACCGGTCATGATCGGCGCCAAGCCCATCCTGCTCGAGCACCCTGCCAGTCCGTAACAGGTGAGATAGGCGCTCGGCCCGGCGAAGTTGACGAAATTCGCGGTTTTGTCCACATCGCCGTGCACATTTTCGCCTTCGAGAGCGAATTCAAGGTCACCTTTTTCGACGGGAATTTCTCCGAGTACGAGGACTGGCGCAGGCAAACCCTCGGCGACGCCGCGACGAGACCGCTCAGGATTACGTACCGCAAGCTGACGAGATAGCCACAAGGTGAGATGGCGGTACGAGGTACCCGTGCGGCACTCGGAGGCGCAGCCAATTCAAATGGCCAGAGCAGCGGCTCAATCGTGCCGCGTTGGGCTGTCGCACCGACACCAGCCTTTGTTGGGGATGCACCCAGCTCCAACGGCCGGACCTGTTGCCTCACGTAAGAATCTACTCGAAATGGTAGTCGTTGCCTCATTGAGAATCCAGGTGAAATGAAGGAGAGGTTTGTGTGGTCGTCGTCGG